>Ga0214543_1001231_pt1 | contig 48854 bp, 62 predicted proteins | sample CNSS2metaG_FD_160094 | JGI IMG/M metagenome (GOLD analysis project Ga0214543, IMG submission 160094) | Root nodule microbial communities from cowpea collected in UCLA plant growth center, Los Angeles, California, USA - CNSS2 | ecosystem: Host-associated > Plants > Roots > Nodule | place: USA...
ATTTTCTTTGCATATCAAAACCTCCCTATTTTTATAGTTGCTAGTTTTAAATTGCATTTTTGAGAATCAAATATTTGAGATCAATTCCGTATTCGTTGTGAGACGACTCAGGGTTATCTTAACCCTATCTATTTTCTTCACTACAAACTGGCAATACTGAAGTTGCTAAAGTAGTGGTAATTTGATCGCCTAACGACAGCGATATCAGTGGCTGAAAGACCTGGAGAGGATATTTGATGCTAAGATGTGCCCCGAGGAGAGTAGACTGACATTCGCAGTGTACATGCTCACGGGTGAGGCTGAGCACTGGTGGATCAGCATGAAGTCCATTATGGAGGAGAGGCAGGAACCAGTTACTTGGGATGTCTTCAAGAGGAAGTTCCTCTCCAAGTACTTTCTTGACAGCGTCAAATATGTTAAAGAGGTAGAATTTTTTTAGTTGACCCAAGGAAGCAAGTCTGTGACTGAGTATGCAGAAAAGTTCAAGCACCTCATTTGTTTCTACACCATGCCACTGGATAAAGAGTGGCGATGCAGGAAATTCGAGAACGGCCTCCGTGGAGACCTTCGTTTGTTGGTGGCCCCGCTATCCATCAAGGACTTTGCAGCCTTGGTGGAGAAGGCGAGGGTCATGGAGAAGATGAAGGTGGAGGTGGAAACTCAACACCCACACCAATAGAGAGTGGGAGGACCATCTAGGTCCAGGCATAGGCACGAGGAGAGAAGGAAGCCCTACAGTAGGCCCCATTTTCAATCTCAGGGGTCTAGGGAGTCTTCTTCCCAGCAGAGCAGGATTTAGTGCTACTAGTGTGGGGGACCGCACAAGAGGAATGTCTGCCCCCAGCTTGCAGGCTTCAAGAGTTGCAACAACTGTGGCAAGGACGACCACTTTGGGAGGGACTGCCCCACCCTTGCTAGGGTAGTGACGCGACCTCCAGTACAGACTCATGCGCAGAACCAGCAGAGGCACAGAGGCAACAGGCCACAAGCGACTGGCAGAGTATACGCCATGACCGAGGCGGAGGCAGCAGGTTCAGGTAACCTCGTTATTGGTCATTGTATGATAGTTGGAAAAGCTTGTTGTGTGCTATATGACTCTGGAGTGACACACTCATTTGTGTAAGACGCATGTGTGAAAAGGTTGAGTCTACCGGTGTGTGAGTTGCAGAGTGAACTTGTGGTGTCTACTCCGACATCGGGTTTGTTCAGGACATCGTCCTTGTGTGCTAGGTGTCTAGTGGAGGTAGAGGGACGCAGGTATAAAGTAAATATGATCTGCTTACCTCTGCAGGAGTTAGAGGTGATCTTGGGAATGGATTGGCTCTCTACCAATCGCATTCTTATAGATTGTCGAGAGAAGAAGCTACTTTTCCCCAACTCAGAGGAGCCTGAGTTGTTAACGTCTCAGGGGGTTGTGAAGGAACTACAAGGGGGTGCATAGTGTTACATAATCTTCACACATCTGGAGGTGGAGAAAGAGGAGGGGACGTCAGTTATACCAGTCGTGCATGAATTTGAGGATGTATTCCCGGTGGAAGTGCCAGGTTTACCTCCCAGTAGAGAAGTGGAATTCTCTATTGACCTGGTACCGGGAACCGGCCCGGTGTCGATGGCCCCATATCGGATGGCGCCGACGGAGTTGGTGGAACTCAAGAGTCAGATTGAGGAGCTTTTGGGAAAACAGTTTATACGACCTAGTACGTCACCTTGGGGAGCACCAGTGTTGTTGGTATAGAAAAAGGATGGGAGTTCACGCTTGTGCGTGGACTACAGGCAGTTAAACAAAATGATGATCAAGAACAAGTATCCCCTCCCGAGAATAGACGACCTCATGGATCAGTTGCATGGGTCGTCGGTATTTTCGAAGATTGACTTGTGGTCGGGTTATCACCAAATATTGGTGAAGGCGGATGATGTGCAGAAGACGACCTTCAGGTCCCGGTACGAACACGATGAGTATGTGGTTATGCCTTTTGGTGTGACCAATGCTCTAGTGGTGTTCATGGACTACATGAACCGGATATTCAGACCGTTCCTAGATAAGTTTGTCGTAGTGTTCATAGACGACATCCTTATCTATTCCAGGACTCAAGAGGAGCTTGCCGAGCACCTAAGGGTAGTGCTTGGTATTCTGAGGAAAAAACAATTGTATGCTAAATTGTCCAAGTGTGAATTCTGGATGGATGAAGTGCAATTCTTAGGACATGTGATATCCGCCCAAGGGATAGCAGTGGACCCAGCAAAGGTAGAGGCAGTGGTAAAGTGGGAAAGTCCCAAATCGGCGATGGAGATAAGGAGCTTCGTGGGTTTAGCAGGGTACTATAGAAGGTTTATTGAGGGATTTTCCAAGGTAGTGGCGTGGCGCCCTTGACGCAACTTACCCGGAAGGACCAACCTTTCAGTTGGACGGACAAATGTGAGGAAAGCTTCCAAGAGCTTAAGCGGAGGTTGACGAGTGCTCTAATCTTAGTGATCCCCGATATTGGAAAACCCTTCGAGGTTTATTGTGATGCCTCTCACCTAGGGTTGGGTTGTGTGTTGATGCAGGAGAAGAAGGCAATGGCCTACGCTTCGAGGCAACTCAAGGTGCATGAGAGAAACTACCCCACTCATGACCTAGAGCTGGCAACTATAGTATTCGCCTTGAAAATTTGGAGTCACTACCTCTACGGTGCACAGTTCCGTGTATTCAGTGATCACAAAAGTCTCAAGTACTTATTCCATCAGAAGGAGTTAAACATGAGGCAGAAACGATGGATGAAGTTTTTGAAGCACTATGATTTTGAACTGTTATATCATCTGAGGAAGGCAAACGTGGTGGCCGATGCTCTAAGTAGGAAGACGGTGCATACCGCACACCTCATGATCAAGGAGAGGGAACTGCTATAGAAGTTCAGAGACATGAAGCTGCAGGTAGAGTTGGAATCATGATTCATTAGGTGTAGTAACCTGACTATATCTAATGACTTACTTGCATCAGTTAGGGATAGGCAGTTAGTGGATGCCAGTCTGAACAGAGTTAGAGAAAAACTGGGGTCAGAAGAGGCAAAGGACTTTGCCTTGGGTAATGATGGCATATTGAGATTTCAGGGCAGGGTGTGTGTACTTGACGATGTTGAGGTGAAGAAGTTGATCCTAGAGGAAGGACACAAAAGTCGTCTCAGTTTGCATCCAGGCATGACTAAGATGTACCAGGACCTCAAGGAAAAATTCTGGTGGTAGGGTATGAAGAAGGATGTGGCATAGTACGTGTCTGCCTGTCTGGCCTATCAGAAGGCAAAGGTGGAGCATCAGAGACCCGAGGGGATTATGCAGCCCTTAGAGATACCGGTGTAGAAGTGGGACAACATCTCGATGGACTTTGTGACCCATTTGCCACAAATTTTTAGAGGACACGACACCATCTGGGTTATAGTGGATCGATTGACTAAGAGTGCCCACTTCTTAGCGATGAACCTGAGAATGTCTATGACTAAGTTGGATCAGTTGTACATTAGATAGAGATCCACGATTCACTTCTCGGTTTTGGCAAACATTACAAAGTTCCCTGGGAAGCAAACTGACAATGAGTTCGGCCTATCATCCTCAGACAAATGGTCAATCTAAGAGGACGATCCAATCACTTGAGGATTTGTTACAGACTTGAATACTGGATCACTTGGGTGCTTGGGATGAGGTTTTACCCCTGATAGAGTTCACTTACAACAACAGTTTCCATGCGAGCATTCGTATGGCGCCATATGAGGCTCTTTATGATAAGAAGTGTATGACACCCGTCTCTTGGTATCAGGATGGGGAAGCAGTGCTCATTGGACCAGAGTTGTTAGAACAAACCATCGAGAAGATGAGAATGGTGAGAGACAGGATGGAGGCATCCCAGAGTAGACAGAAGGCTTACGTTGACCGTAGAAGGAGACCTTTGGAATTCGCGGCTGGAGATCACGTATTCTTGAGGGTGACCCGAACCACTGGTGTGGGAAGGGCTCTCCGCTCAAGGAAGCGTTCTCCTAAGTTTCTGGGCCCTTATCAGATCTCGAGGAGGATTGGACCAGTAGCTTACGAGATAGTTTTGCCTCCTCAGTTGGCAAATCTTCACCCGGTGGTCCACGTGTCGCAGTTGAGGAAGTATGTGTTTGACCCGGCTCATGTGTTAGAAGCTGAGGATATACAGATCAGGGAGGACCTCACTGTGGAAGTACCACCCATTGGTCTAGAGGATAACAAGGTTGAGGAACGTAGAGGAAAAACAGTCAGATTGGTCAAAGTTATCTAGGATCGGAGGGCATGTGACTCCACATGGGAGTTAGAAGAGGACATGAGGAAGTCTCATCCACAATTGTTTCCCTAGTAAGTCTTTATTTTCGAGGTAAAAAATTGTGTTGTTGGGGAGAATGTAAGGCCCATTTAATTTCTGCCTTTTATTTTAAGGGCTGCCCCAAACGATTGGGCCTAAGGGTTGGCCCAAAAAGAAGATTCAGACCTAATCTGCCCTAGTCTCACCTCTTTCCCTTCACTCTGCATAAAACATAGTCATCATGTTCCCTACTCTCTCCAAGAGCTCTGCTAGGGTTTAACCCCAATCTCGATCCTGTGAGTCCAGCTTCGTGTCCTTGATTCGTGTAAGTATTCTACAACTTCCTCATCCCTTTCCGTTCGTATGCTCGTGTTCCTAGCCAGGGTTTCATGGTGAATCACTCTAAAAAAACTCCCTCCGCTTTGCTGTTCCAGCTGGTTCGTCTGTCCCGGGAACTGTCGCGTCCCCGCTGTTGGAGTCGAACCCTTCCTCTAGCTATTTCCAGGTAAGGGAAGCTAGGGTCCGTGTGTCTAGTCGTTCTTTTAGCTTGCTCTAATATTATTGTATGATTTTGTGGACTGCATGCTATTGTGAGTTGATGAAAATGTCGTTATAGCCTTTGGGTTTGATGTTTGCATGACTGTTGTGTGAATGAACAGTGGCAGACACTGGTTTTATCGCCCAAGCGATCATGCCTCGCCTAGGCGAGACTAACATAGGCTCGCCCAAGCATTGCTGTGCGAACGGTCGCTCAGGCGACCTGGTTTCTTTTTTAGTGAGGTGTAGTCTCGCTTAGACGAGAAAGGGCTCGCGTGAGTGAGACATCGCAGAACCCACTGTTCCCTTGTCGCGCCTTCGCCTAGGCGAGAAGGGTTTTGCCTAAGCAAGATGACCTCTCTCTTACTTGAGCGAGGCCTGTTAGCTTGAGCGAGACCGCAAACAGGTTTTGGTGCTATTGTTGAATGATTTATTGATGTGTAGCTTGTTTTTCTGATCTAAATGTTTTAATACAAGGGTTGCGGGATGATGCCATGATTAATATATGAGTTTGAGATGGAAATGGTATGTTACCTTATTGGGTATGAATTGGAAAGCATGAGTTGTATGATTTGTTGCTTATACATGATATTAGTGTTATGGGAATTTCCTGATTTGGTGGGTGGAACATGTATAAAGTGTGGGTAGGCCGTAATTCCATGACTCTTGTAGTGAGAGCTCTTGGTGGCGCCTCATCTGTTGGACGTAATCCCATGGACCCTCTTAAGGGGAGTCCCTGGTGGTGCCTCAACATAAGGACGTAATTCTACGTGAGTATCGTGGTGGTGCCTCAACATAAGGACGTAATTCCACGAAGGCCACGTGGTGATGCCTCTTGTAAGGGTATAATTCCGCAAAGGCCTCGTGGTGACACCTCATTGCTAGGACATAATTCCACTACCACGTGGTGGTGCCTCATTATGCGTATCCGGATAGTCAAGTCTTGGGGGTCTTAAATGATTTTGGTAATCTACGTGTGAATGTCTGCTATTCATGTTTGACTCTGAGATTGCATGTTGACTATTGTGATATAAGATTTCTTTACACTAGCTTACCCTGTTTGCTTGTTTGGTTGTCTTGTTTGTGGGTCTTCTCTTATTACGATGATCATCAATTCTATTAATGTGAGCAAATAAGAGAACCTCTGGCAGTGGTAATGATGATAGGAATGATACAGCTTGATGGACTGGAGGGGTATTGGGCCCACTATGGGGCCCATCGCTGAAGAATTTATTTGCTATGCTTTTCTTGTCTGTACAAGACCTAATACTATTAGTTCACTAGTGTATTTTGTTTTAGGCCGTGTGGGGCCTCCTTTATGTTTTATGGATATGTTGGGGTACAAAGTACTTCATATCCCAAATCTTCGTACTCTCTAGATATTATGTATGTGGCGTTTTTATTAAATGGGCTATATCTATTTATTCGGGACGTTACATTTTCAAGTTTGAAAGACCTAAAAAATAATATTTTAAGAGTGAAAATCGTTTAAAAATAGTGAGACTCGATTATTTTAATATTAAAAGATTTTAATGTAAATAGAATTTATATAAACGAGTTTCATTATTTTAAAATACACTTTCTCTCAATAAACTATTTTACTTTTCTAGAGTTCTCTAATATCTTTCTAGGAGTTCTCATCTTTTATTCATCTGTTTGAAGATCGGAGACTATTCGGGTGATTTTATTATTGAGCTCTTTCTTTTTATCCGATCAGTTTCTTCAACCATGTAAGTTGAAGTTTTGCTCATTTTCTTGTGGGTTTTCTTTGTTTTGGCTTGCATGTGACCCTCCTTTGATTCTATACGAGGTTTTAATCATCAATATGAGTCTCTACTAATTAGTGATCACAACGATATGTCCTAATTGTTCTTGTGATGTTTCTATGTGTAGATAAAGCATCATGTGGAGTTAGAAGTGTTTTTGTATTCTTATAGTTGTTTGGGTCTGTGGAGCCGTTTTGTCAGGTAAGGGAAGTTAGTTTTATGTTCAATTGATCATCTTGATAGTTAATTGTGATGTGCTTTGTTGAATTGATGTGTTGTATGTTGAATTGTTTGATATTTCATTTGTGTTTGGTCTTAATTTAGGGAAAGATTTGGATTTGTTTTTTGAGTGATTGGGCATCAATTTTGAACACTCTAAAACCATTTGGAATAAAAAAACACTAAAAGGAAACATGCTTAATTAGTCAAGTACACAGGATCAATTTACCCCAAATTGTTATTTCTAATTCATCGATGAACGTAGGTTACAATGTTGTCGCACATTAGGCCCCTAACTTGATGTCATCGAGCGCCACTTTTAGACCGTCGGGTGCTAGAAGTCGATGGATTCGAGGGGTTGGGTGCCAGGCGCTACTTTTCCAATGCTGAGCACCACCCTATTTTCTAGTCTCCATCATTTTGGTAAAGTCATGATTTCTGCTTTGTTAATTGTCAGATCAAGCTGAAATTTTGATAGTCAATCCTAGACACGTGATTCTTCATTTTGACCGGTGGGATATTTGTTTTAAAGTTTGTGGTTAGAGAAATAGTTTTTACCATTTTGATGTACTTTATGTATAACGTCAATTGCCTTGTTTTGCTTGTTTCTCTTATTTTGACTGTTTTAGGATGTTTTGTGGTTGATGTAAAGTATGATGAATTTTATGGTTCTCATTATGATGAATTGAATATAATATGTTGTGGTGAGCATACATTATGAAGTTTTGAAGGATTTCAAGGGAAATTCCTAGTGTTGTTATTGTTAGTGTATACCTTGATATAGGTGGGTCTGGAAGGAGGTATCTTGAACTCTAATAATCATTCATACTCACATAAAGTAGAAATAGTTATGTGGTGAGAGTACCAGGAGGTCATGGCCTTTGGACTTGTTCTTCGGTCGTAGGTTTAAAAGGATTATCATTGTGTGATTGAGTGATGACCCCTTGTGTCTTGTACTTTACGGAGTCTAGAAATCATCACAGGTGCATACCTTCAATGAACCCTATATCTAGGGCTTGTACCTGGATAATTGAGTTTAGTATCAATTATTTATGTGATTATAGGCATAAATATGTTTTATATTATGTTAGTAAGTATTTGGCATGATTTTATTATTTATGAATATTTCTTTTGTACAATAGCTTACCTTGTTGTGTGTTTTGTGTCTTCTTGTGTTGTTTGTCTCTTCTTTTGCGATGATCACCTATTCAGTGGGAACAGATAAAGTTAGAGGTTTAGAGGAACCTCTCGAGGAAGATGAGTTATCAGTTAGAGTAGGTAAAGGTTTTGAGGAGCTTTAGTAGAAATTAGTTTATGTATAGAACTTGTTGGTTTAGTTTAAGTGTATAGATGATATATTTTTTATAGTCCTATCTTTTGTAAGACTGTATTAATATACTTTATACAATAGATTGTCTGTTTTGAATATTATAATGAAGTATTCTATTTTTAAACTACTAGAATGGGATGTTACACATGTAGCACGCAATCATAGTAGGTGTACTATACCTAGGTGGACCAAGGCAACTACACGGCCAAGACCGCCTAGACATAGCCCCACAAATAAAATTAGTATGTCGGTAACTAGTCAAGCAGAACCATATAGCGGCCCAGGCCACCTACTACAAAGGACAATACATAATAAGTCGATAACCCCAAACTTAGAATATCGTAAACAGGGTCCCTAGTATCAACAAACGCTAACATAGGGCTTGGGCTAAGCCCAGGCCCATCATGGATCCAAATATTGGCTCAACCCATAAAGATGGCAAGACATAATTAATAACTCTATAAATACGCGTGGACCCTAGCAATTAAGGGGTACGCATTCATTAATTCCCTAATCTGAGATTTGACTTCTGAAAAGCCTTTTTGCTGACTTGATTGTCGGAGCCCTCTCTGCAGGAAACCCCCTAAAGGCCCAGGCCGTATACGCTAGGAGATAGCATGTACAAGTCAAGGATTGAGGTAAGGTATTATTTGTGTTCCCTAATATCTCTTATTTGTTCTTTGCAGGAACAATTGGCGCCCACCATGGGTCGAACATAAATTATTCGGTTAAATTTCTTAAGTTCCCCACTACTTACCACAAGTGAGCAGCCTGGGTCGAACATAAATTATTCGATTAAATTTCTTAAGTTCCCCACCACTTACCACAAGTGAGCGGCCTGGGTCGAACACCAAAGCTATTACGTTGTTTTCATAAAAATTCTTAAGATATTTTCTAAAAACCATTATACCATTTACCAAAGTAAACGGTTTGTAACACCAATATCGAACAAATTATAACGGGATCAAGGAAATACAATCATCAAACAACACGCTCCTATAACACAAACTAGCGGCATTGCACGACATTTAATATACAAAGAACATTCATCATATTAACAAACTATAAAAATTGTACGTATTATTACAAACTTAGGATTAATATAATTGAAAATATAAAACAACAATCCTAAGCAGTTGGTTGGACCATATCTTCCTCCGTGGCCACGACCTCATCCGGGTTTGTATCCAATGCAACTGCCAACTTCTCCGCTTTGTCATCCGGACTGGATTCTACTTCGCTAACAAGCCGCCTGTCGTAAACCCTTCTGGAAGCCATTGATGTGCTCCTGGATAATACAACCCTTAAGATCTTCCAACTCGGTCTCGAGACCGCCATGTTTCTCATTCAGTTCGTCATAGTTGGCCTCGAGATCTACAATTATTTCCTTCAACTTTTTCTCCGATTCTAAACATCACACTTTCTAGGTCCCCAATCTTTTCTTCTCCTCCAGCCATTCCTCTCTATCCTTATTCCAAGCTGCCTTCTCCTCGGCATGCTTGTCAACTTGGACTTGCAGCTCATCCTCCTTGGACCGGCCACCCTCCTTTAATTCTCTTTGATACAAGCTACCCACTCTGCGTCCCAAGATCAAGGCTTTGTTGTTAAACTTTAGCTTAGCCTTGACCAATACATTCGACTACATGTTATCGATAGAATTAACCAGAGACTCCAACAGGTTAATCTCAATATCACGTCGGACAATAGTCTCTGGCAACTCGATAAGCCCGACCTCAGGTTTCTTCGCACCAGATGAGGATCCCGGCCCCAACAGGGCAGACCCTGTTGACATGAGAAGCTTCTTGAAGATTTGATGAAGATTGAATGAAGCTCTTTTGAACTATCTTGAAGCCATTACCATTTGAATGAAGCCTACATTGATGAAGGAAAGGAGAATTGATGATAACTATGTTGATCAAGGCTGGAACGTGGGCTCTCCATGTAGTTACATCATTAAGAAAGTGTATTTGTAGTTTGTAATTCATGTTGTAGACCTTATAGCATTAATTAGATGTTGGTCTTTATTGTGTTTTTAATCTGTTGAATGGTTTTTCAACAGGTTAATATGTCTCTTTTAATCTGTTGAATGGCTTTTGAACAGGTTAAAAGGTTGGCTGCAGTAGTCTTAAACTGCAACAAATTCAATCAATTGATTTAGTTTTTAATTGACTGATTTCACTTAAGTCAAGTGAAATCAACCGATTGATTTGAAAATCAACCTGTTGAATTTTGTAACAGTTTGACTATAAAAGCTGTGATTTTCGAAAGAGAGGTTGGTTGATCATTTTAGAGCACGAATTTGTTCTGGAAACTTGTGGAAACTCTCTCCTTCGTGATCATATGTGTTGCAGCTGTTGAAGATTGATCTTAGATCAATTCTTGGAGCTTTTAGCTTGGTTTGAAGCTTGGAGAAAGTGGTTTGTGGTAGGATGGGTTGTGCTACCACTAAGGTTTGATCTTTCTCAAGCTTTGCGTGTGTGCCTGGTGGTTTTCCAGGTCTGCAAGACGATTCTTATTGTGCTGGTGTGATTCTTGTGTGATTCAAGAGTCTTTTGTGGTGTTTTTGCATATTTTGGAAGTGTAAGGGTGGATACTTTGTAAAACTTTTGAAATAGTGCAAAGTCAAGCTAAGGTTGCCTTGACAAACTGGATGTAGCTCAGGTTTGAGTGAACCAATATAAAAATCTCGTGGTGTCCCCTCTTCTCTAACCTTTCTCTCTTGCTTTTTCATTTTAAAGTTTAAAGAACTTGTGCTTTAATAATCTTTTTCATGTTCTTGCATGTTTTCATAGCAACTGCAACATTGAGCATGTTTGTATAATCATTTGGAATTGGTCTTGATCATTCTTGAGCATTGTTTCTGGTTTAAAATTCAAATTCGCATTTCTGCATTTTTTCCAATATTTCAATCGATTGATTATACCAGAACAAAATCTGTTTAGTAAAATCAATTTGTTAACTCTGTTTTTGATCAATTGAAAGTATATAGTTCAATACTGTTTGCATCCTAACTTAGTGATCTATTTGATTCAATTAAAGGTGGTTTTTAGCTTGTAAAGATAGCCTAAATTTTTAACTAGCCAATTCAACCCCCCTTCTTGGCTTTTCAACCATTTCAAAACTAACATAGCTAACCTTCTTTACATCCTTACCCCTACCCTGATTAGCGGGCACCTCCGCCTTCCTCTTGGACCCGCCATGATCGTAAATTTCCACCAATGGATCTTGCAGATTGGGAACTTCAGTATTCCCAGCATTCCTCGCCTTTGCCGTTTTCTCCTTGCGCAAAGCTTGAAAAAGATTCAATTTTTTCTTGAACAGGGGCAACGTTCAGCAAGCGTAATACCCCCATTATGAAATCATTGAAGGGCAACCTCACGTACAACTATGAGAAGTGGCACATATACATATAGAAACCTCTTCTGAAGCTCCCTCTTGGCCGTGGCAAACGCAGTCAATGGCGCTTACCCTCTCCAAAGCCACTATGTTTCGACTTATATTTCTCTCCAGGACAAGTATACAATTGAGCCACGACTTCAGCAGACGAGACCATCTAGACAAGGAGTGTTGGGTTCGCACATCCTCAGCCACCCATTCATATCCGACCTTTGCCGGCCAAATACTTTCTGCTACCTCCTCTGGTGGATCCTCTCTTGTTTTGGTAATTGTCTCCATTGGGATCCTCCCCGCACCAACCAATTGACCCCTACTCCCACTATCTGATCGACTACTCCCGTCTTCCCCTAAACGCTCACTTCCACTACCCGAACTAGATAATGACACACTACCACTAACACTTGACATACCTTTTTTGAGATATTAAGATGACGATAGAAACAAGGAACGTATCGGACAGATCTCATGCACACAAATGACTTCTCTCAAACTTCTTGGAAATGAACCAAGGTGAACAAATCTCCCTCAGCAATTGTATTTATAGCCAACATCTGAACTGCTACAACTTTTCCCGCCAAAAGCAACAATCATATGAAGCGTCACAATGAATGCAAAACGTCACAACACTCAAAATGGCAACGTAAATCCCTTTGATTAGACCTCTAACATCTGGCACCCCTTCACCTACCATGGCTTTTTATGCCTTAGTCTTAACATTGTTCATAACACTTAAAGACTAGGGGACTACCATACCATACCTCGACAAGAAGTAATTTTTCTTGCCGTGAACTACACGAACCAAGAGCCATATCATCGAGGTAACCTGTGTCGCCTGAATTCACCATAGCAGATGAATACCGCAGCTAACAACACCACTCGTCACTTGCACTAACTCATATACTTCTAAGCCTTTGACACCACACCTGTCCTGACAAAGGCTAGGGGACTGATGTACTATACCTAGGTGGACCAAGGCAACTACACGGCTAAGACCGCCTAGACATAGCCCCGCAAATAAAATTAGTATGTCGATAACCAGTCAAGCATAACCATATAGCGACCCAGGCCGCCTACGACAAAGGACAATACATAATAAGTCGATAACCCCAAACTTAGAATGTCGTAAACAGGGTCCCTAACACTAACAAACACTAACACAGGGCTTGGGCCAAGCCTAGGCCCATCTAGGATCCAAATATTGGCTCAACCTATAAAGATGACAAGACATAATTAATAACTCTATAAATACGCGTGGACCCTAGCAATTAAGGGGTACACATTCATTAATTCCCTAATCTGAGATTTGTCTTCTGAAAAGCCTTTTTGCTGACTTGATCATCGGAGCCCTCTCCGCAGGTAACCCCCTAAGGGCCCATGCCGTATACGCTAGGAGATAGCATGTACAAGTCAAGAAGGGGTTGGCTCAACAGGTCAAGGATTGAGGTAAGACATTATTTGTGTTCCCTAATATCTCTTATCCATTCTCCCCAAGAACGGTAGGTGAATATCACAATCACAAAACATAGGATAAGTTACCATATTTAAAAATTTAGAGTTCAATTTTTTAACAAACATTGCATATTTGATGAGTGCATATTTATACCCTTATTTAGCCTTTAATCTCATATTCTTAATTGTTTTTGCATTTTAAAAGATTGTTTTAATTAAGGTTTTTTATAATTGTGTTTATTAAGCATGTGATACAAAAACATGTTAAAAATATATTTTTAGTTGCCTAAATATTCTTTGGATAATATTAGGTGTGTTTGTGTACTTGCAGTTAAGTTAAACCCGTGGAGATGAGAAAATAAATTGATTAAAGTTTCATGGCACCTTAAAGATAAAGTCAAGAATAGCAAATTATCAAAATCACAAAAAGTCAAGTCAAGTATTACATGAAGAAGGCAAGAAAAACAAGAAAAGGTGAAGAAGTTTGGCTAAGCCAAACTAAATTTTACTAAGCTAGGAAGAGGGAATGAGCAACAAAAAGTGGACCTTAAAGTTTTATCTATCTATTTTCATAAAAAGGGTTTGATAACTGAAAATTTTTTATGATAAAAGATAATTTGGGTAATATCTTTAGATATTTTATTTAACTATATAAGTAAATGTAAAAGAATTATATTTGCCAAATCTTTTTAAATATGCTAGATCTTCTTAAATCTTTTTAGATCTCCAGAACAACCAAATATATATTGAAGATATTGGATTATGTACAAGATAATTAGAGAAGATTACATTATTAGAAAGAAGATTACAATAATAGAAATGGCCTAACCTAATTTCTATATAAAGAGACATAGGGAAACACATCGAAAGAGCTTAGGAACCTTTTTCGGGGGGAGGGGATACTTTTGACCTATCCCTCTTATTCCATGTCATTCCCCCTTTTTTCCTTCTATTTTATGTTACTTTTACGTTCCATGGAGTGTTAAGCCTCTGAGAATGATTATTTTGTAATTTCATAACTAGATTGAGGTTATATGAATAAATATGTTTGTTTTTTTTATTTTTGTTGTGATTTATTTTTATCTATATATTTTGTCTTTTAATCAAGTAAAAGTAAAGATATTTATATCATAGCAAGTTAGCACGTGTTAAATCTACATAACATAACAATCATAAGTGAAATGGTTTTTAATTTTAATTAAGAAGTTACATTGATTAAAGTTAAAAACTTTCATATGATTGAATGGGCTTTTGTCAATAATTGATAAGTTACTTTGATTAATGGTGATGACTCCCTCCTCAAGCTTTATGCATCCAAAGCACGAAGAAGAGAACCATGGTGATGAAGAAAATCGCAGAAGCATGGTACTGGATGATGAAAGCTCTCAATTTCAATGGTGAAAAAGGGTAGAATGGTGTGGTTAGGTGCTCTCAAGTGAGGTAGGGTCAACACTCAAGGAAAGGTGGCTAAAGGAGACCACATGGGATGTTCTAGCCAAAGACTTTGGAAACAAGTATGTAGGCACAAAATTGTTAGTAATGAAATGGTAGTTTAAGCCAATAGGGGGTTGAATTGGCGATATAAAACTTTTTCGAAAGCTTAAAACCCCTTTTAAGCAATTAGATCGCAAAATTTGAATGCAAAAGCTGTAAGACAATATACTTTCAACCAATCAAAAATAAAAGCTACAGGTTAATTTGTTCATACACTTATGAATCAGCAGATTAAAATTTCAAAACAATTAGCTAAATACTAGGAAATTATGCAGAATGCAGAATTCGCAAATCTCACTCAAACAACATGCTTTCTTATACAAGATTCGTTCCAAAAATGTTTTTAACAAGATAATACTACCAGATTACACAAAAATGCATGCTAACATAACAAAGATTGATTTGCTTGATTTTCTTGAGATTTTAAAGTGAGCAAGATGATTGAAAGAGAGTTGGACAATTGTTTTTATACGGGTTCACTCAATCACAAAGCTACATTAGTTTACCAAGACAACCTGAGCCTGGTTTCAACTATTATCAAAACTTTTACACACTACAAACAAATATTACACTTTTGAACAATAGAAACACAAGATCTTTTACTCACACAAAAATCTCAACTACAACCCTGTAAGAAACACACTTACCAACCTAGAATCACACCAGGAACACAATAAGAGATACAAGAACTATAAAAATTGATGGTGGCTCTCCCTATCCAACCAAACTCAAGTTCTTCAAGCTTCTACCAAGCCAAAATGCCTCTACGATCAATCAAGATCTCAATCTACCCATAGTAGCTGTGTGATTCAAAGAGAGAGTTTTCCAGAGATGAATGATTGATTTCGTGCTCAAAAACTCAGAATCATGCCTCTACTCTCTAAAACACAACTAGTCTGGTCTTAAGTGAAATCAATCAATTGAATTTTCCGTACAATTTGGTGATTTCACTTATCTTAAGTGAAATTAGTCGATTGAAAAACAATTCATTTGATTGAACACATTCGTACCAGAAACTATATACAACAAGCCTTTTAACTTGTTAAAACTCATTTTAACATATTAAAAAGGACACACTAAGACTAACAAGACATGTAACCTATGTCATCTAGCCTACAAATATGGTACAACATGTAAACATCATATTGAACACATTATTTCTAGATTTAACACTATAGGAACATGATCTTCAAGCAAATCTTCATTAATCTTCATCAACCACATGTTATCTTCATGCACTTAGCTTTATCAAATCTTTGCACCAAGCTTGCTTGTGCTAACAAAATTAATTTGGCAGAATAACTTAACTAATCTGAAAGTTAATTTACAAGAGGGGGATACACCTCTATTTAGCTTGCTTGGAGTCTAAGGCATAAATATTCTCCAATGGGAAGAGAACATGTAGCCACTCAAGAAGGTGGGAAATACTATTTATTCCTAGAGTGCCACGTGGCCACTCAAGAAGGTGGAAAATACTCTCCATTCTTAGAATGTCATGTGGCCACTAAGAGAAAAACTCTCCAAGAGGAGGAGGACATGTGGCCACTTAAGAAGGTGGAAAATACTCTTCATTCCTAAAGTGTCATGTGGTCACTTAAGAAGGTGCAAAATTCCTAGAGTGATATGCGGTCATTAGGAAAAAACCTTTCCAATGAGAGCATGACATATGGCCACTCTCTCTCAAAGGAGGTAAGTCTCTTCCTTGCCTTCTAAGCTACCAAGATAGGCGCATATTGACTTGGAAAAGTCAATGAAGAATGCGTTCCACACTAATGGACTTTCTAAGGCTCAAAACCCCATTTTATTGGGTCTATTATACAAGGCCCAAAAGAAATCCTACATTACTAGGCCTATAATACAAAGCCCAAAAATAAATTTATACTACTAAGAGTGCTCAAAGGTGGCCCAAGATAATAAGAGTTTAGGCCCATTCCAACCGTTGAAGCCTACTCTTCTTGTACGCACTGGCCATGGTTGCGACGTTCGCCATCAAAAGGTGAAAAATTTAATTAAAATTAATCAAGAAATTACTTTGGTTAAATAGTTTTTCACTAAATATAAGAGGTAAAAGAATAAACATGATAAGGCATAATAATATTTAATTAAGAAGTTACTTTGGTTAAATTGGCTATGATTAATCTAAAAATTTCTTGTTTTTTAGTCAAAAGTCATTGTGATTAAAAGTGAGAACGCCAACAAATTAATTGAGAAGTTACATTGATTAATTTGAAATCTTAAACAAAAAAATATATAACAATAATTTTTAGAAAACCAATGATGAATTCTATTTTGAAAAAGCAAGGCAATCAACCTATTTTTTTACTATTGTTTTTATCTTTTTTCCCCTTTCAATTTTATTTATTTTTATCATTTATTATTTTTATTTAATCTTTTATTTAATCTTTTATTTATCTTTATATTTTTTTGTACTATTCTTATTTTATTTGACTTACCCTTTTGTTTAGTTTTTATAAGAACTAATTTGTTAGGAATCAATTTCGTGTTCATTGAGAAACAACTTTGAGTTATTTTACTTATAGATAAGCAATATTAATTTGATCGCTTCAACAATAATGTTATTTAACACATCATCTCATTTCACATCTCAACAAATATAACACATCATGTGAACCACACAAATATTTCAATTGGCATTATATGTAACGTCCTAGTCGGATATTACTAGTTTTAAATAAAAAAATCAAAGAAAAAATATTGAAATAAAATTCCGTCTTTATTATAAACTCTTTTCGAAAACGCGGGAAAGTTTAAACTTTGTTAAATGCCTTAAAATTCAAAACCATAAAATTCGACTTAAAGTTAATTTCAAACTGATAATAAAACCATGTTTACAAAATAGTAAACCAAAATAGTTCATAAAGAAGTTCCCGTGCTAGTCCTTCTCTAACTCTAAGCATCACTAGCTTCACATGCAACATCATTTGCTCTTGTGCAACGAATTACACGATCATTGCCAATCACAAACAGATAGAGTGAGATAACAATACAAAATATATACAAAAACACAAATCAAGTGTACACATACACTCATAAGAGAAACTCAATCCTCTGATTCCCTAAGGCATGGTCATCACCATGTTTATCCACCTTCTAAATCTTTCGATGATGACCTGAAGATATCCTTTGCTGCCATAATCCACAACTCATGGTTCCACCATCTACGAGCCACAACTCGTGGTTCCACCATCTACGAACCACAACTCGTAGAAACACGTGCGAGAATAACATGCTATGGACCACACTCCGTAATGCCAGGTGGACTTCCCAATACGAACCATAATTCGTACTCTCGACACAAGATTGGCAACATCACTAGCCACAACCCGTGGCTGCTCAATCAAGTGGAGACCATCTGTACGAGCCATAAATCGCACACTCACACTAGTACCACATGTTTACCTTCCATCCCGAGCCACAACTCAAAGGATGCCATTCCTAGCCACAAATCAAGGAATGCTCCAACAAAGTCTATCCTTAAGGTATTCATCCAATGCCTTTGAAGATAACTTAACCCCTTCTGAGGACTACAACCCTCAAACCCCAACATTCATTTCTTCCATTGTCTGCCTCCTGATTCTACACCCTTTGATGATATCCTTAAGTTGATACTTACTGCTACGAGTGTCTACTCGCCCCTTCGATTGCAAGCCACCACCTATAGTCCATACGTAGGAATGATCTTTTTACGGACCATAATCCACAACACCAAGTGGAGTTCCCCAATACGAACCATAGTCCATATTTGTCCCAAGACTACCAAACTTGTTGGCTAATACTGAGGAGGGCAATGTTCTAGGACCCATTCGTACGAGCCATGATCTCACACACTCCACTGGACTTTCAAAACCACCAGGCTACAACCTCGAGTGGTCATGTGTTACCCCAATACAAGCTAAACTCGTAATTGAACCCCCAACAAACCATCGCCTCAAGACCTCCATCCAAGGCTGTATAGAATCCCTTCTACAATCCACCTATACACCCGAAACCGCTTGGCGCCATACTTCGCGTCGCTAGGCGCACTCACGCTCTAGGCCACCTAGTGGATCCTCTGTGTCGCCTAGCATTGTGTTCTCCAAAGCTTACCTACATCCACTACCGCTTGGCGGCTTACCCCGTGTCGCCAGGCGCCACACCAGTAGCGTTAATGCTACTGGTTTTTGGCATTCCATAACAGGTTCTAATGAACCTATTCACCCCACACACAATCCAGAACACCAAAACATGTTGATACATCTACCAAAACTCAACGCACATTCCACAAGTCATAAGAATCAAGCACATATATTTTTACACAAGGATTCATACATTTATACCATGCCAATACTTGGTTTAATACGAATAGTTCATGTTATAAGGAACTCAAAATAAGAACCCAATATGCACCTCACTCATGAAGTTTATAAAATAACTTAAACAGTAGTGGTAACATTCCCTTGAATCCCACATACTAACCCAACTTTAACCTTGTCACATGGCAATAATTTCATACATACGAATCCCACAATATCAATATGTTCATTTTACAATAGTTTCACATGCATTATGCCTAGCCCACAATTTATCATCCCGACATGATCCTGCACTTTAAAGACTTCCGTGCAGAATTTAGCAAAGGTTCATCCATCATGTATAAAACTACCCAAAACCAAAGGTGCACGTTCAAACAAAACCACAAAGTCACAAAAAATGAACCCAGAAAATATGAGCAAAATGCATGTGTCGCCTGGTGGTTTAAGAACACCGTCAGGCGATTTCTGGGAAAAATCTAGAAACGTAATAAAACTCAAAAATACATATAAACAAAGACCCATGCTTTTCATACAACCTGCAATTTCATAATTAAGAATTAAAATCACAACGTGCAGCTCCCCTAACCTGGATTCTTTGCTCAAACTTGATGATTCTAGAGCTTCTTCTTGATCAATAGTGGCCTCCTTTGCTAGCACTCCTACACCTTGCTACAATGTATTACTAATTCCACATGCTCAAGATTCTCTCATCACTGTACTCACCATTGGCAGTCTCAAAAACTCTCTCTCTCTTAATTGGCCTTTTAATCATGCTTTAATTGAGGTTAATGTAAAAAAGTGAAAATTACTTAATGATGGGTGTAATTTCCAATTAAGAACCATTATGAGATTGTTTTCCAGCTCTCTTGGTTGCCTCCTCTGACGTTTCTGACCCTTCTCATCCATGCCAAAAATAATTTTAGCAAAAAGAAATCTTATTTTGCATAAGTCAAGGTTCGGACACACAACCACGCAATTACTAAGTCAATGCACAATAATTCAATCAATTCATGTTTCGAGATAATTCTTATAAATCTAGGATTATATTATCACTCATTATGATCAAGCATATTATTATTAAAATAATAAACAATTAAAATACACATAATTGACATACACAACACTTGAACCAAAGTCCTCTCATACAACCAAGTACTCTCAACCACTTGAGCTAGTACTATTCCTTATCATTAATTCCAGCATTAATTACCATAAAGGTTCCCATTACCCGTATGTATTAAATAATTATTTATTTAATTATTTAAATATCTCGGGTCTTACATTATACGTCTACTTCCAGAAGACTTGTGCATTGAATTGGACTCATAGATTTGCATGTGTAAAGCAATCTAGTAAATAACTAGCTCGCCTTGAAAAACTCTCTTGATCTGAGGACAAATCCTCTTCAAGAGGGAGGGGATGATGAATCCACCCCAAGGCCTAATCCATGGCCCATATGTACCTCAAGGCCAAGCCCAATCAAAGGTTCAATAACAAGAAGATACATGATTGGAGCATTAGAATAAATTTTATTTTTTGGACCAAATGTTAGGCCATGCTTTGTAGAATAAAATGCCAAAGTACTTTGTAATTAGCCTTCAAAATTGGGCTAATCCGAGCCCAATTTTAAGCTTGACCGAGAATGCTTGGAGGAAGCTAGATTGGTGCACATGTTTCACATGGAGCAAGGCATGGAGAGTGTGAGTGGACACATGGCTCTTGATCCCTCGCTCCTTTGCATCTCACGACCACAAATTGAGCTTTTTCTCTAAGCATTTTCATTACATTTGATATTGCATTTCATTTCATTTAGGCCAGCCATCCATCCTATAAATGAGGCCTTCTTACTCTTGTATTTGGTTACTTTTGAATGGTAATAGCCTAGTTGTTGAGATCACTACATCCCTATTACCGCAAGAGTCACTTGTTAGACTAGTTTCTACTCTAAACTCCTCTGGCTTCCTTCCCTAGAATGGACCTCTATTCTAGACTTTCTCTCCACTTCATCTCCATTAATTCGAGGGCCTTCAAAGCTTGACTCCACTCCTCCATTCCAGCTCCATTTCCACTGCAACCATGGACCTTCTCCTCCTCATTTTCGTGCATCAAGGTCCATCACCTTATGACATTTGTGTTAACTTAATTTAGTCGTGCTTAGAGTAAACAAAAATAAAATCCCCTTAATGAAGTACAGGGAAACCCTAGGTATCAAATCCAAGGAAATGGTGTGCATTGAGCTTAGCTTGCATATTTTATTCTTGCTAAAATGAAAATAAAACTAAAATGAGGGGAACTTAAATCAACTAAAAGAAATAAAAATTTATTGAATTAAAACTAGACTAAATGCATGAGTGAAAGTATGCCATGAATGCAATGCATGGGACCTAATGGAATGATGAATTGAATGAAAGTGAACTTAGATGAAATGTAAGTGGTGAATGCAAATGCCTATTACCAAACTAGACTATAAAACTAAGAATAAAACCAAGTAATTAAATCTAACCTATACATCAAAACATGACAACCATGAGCAATCTGATACGTGAATGCAAAACTCAACTTAGAAAATGATGTAGAGAGTGTCCTTTAATCAGAGTCACATATTTTGGAAATAACATCAACTTAGCTAGGATTGTTTCAGATGTATTTCAATTCAAATCAACATAGAACCACATGCTAAGCTCAATCTACGAGTGATTATGAACGATGAACCATGCTATCATAGTGTAACAAATAGGCAATATCCAAGTGCAAACCCTACATCTAGCTACTTTGGCCTAATGTAATGCAAACATGTAATGAACTACTACAAAGTGCAGAACCTATTTATGCAGAGCTGATATAGAATTTCAGACCCAAAAATGTTATGATATGTAGCTGAAAAATCAATTTAATCAAAATATGCAGATATATGATGCAATGGAGAATGAACTACTAAAAATTCCACATTATAACAACAACACACCAAACTTTAGATGGCAACAAAGAAATTAGTATTAGACAACTTAGAATTAAAAGTGCAGAATGCAGAACTGAGAACATGAACTTAAAACTGCAGCAGCAAAATAATACTCAAGATATTGCAGTAGAAAGGTAAAACAAATGTGTAGAATCAACTGATAACCCTTGCATACATGACATCCTGGTCCCTTAACATTTGTATGTGCAGATTTCAATTCACAATAGCCAACCTAAAAACGAATTACTTCAGATATAATGAAAATGCATGATGCAATGGGAACTCTAAACATCAGTGGAACTAGACGAGAAAATGCATGAAAACTAGATATTTAAAATGCTCTACAGTCACCTAAAATTAAAATATAAATGCAATGTGTATGTGAAATGAATTTGGAGAATTCCTTAAGAAATCATGGTGCATGAATTTAATTAAGATCAAAATGCTAAACGAAGAAGTATAAATGCCATGCATGAGTTGAAACAAGATTAGGCTCTCAAAGTAACTAGTCAAAACAAGCAATAACATCAAATTGAAAACCCAATATGATAGTTTAAGGTTGCATCAATGCAAACAGAATATGCTCTGGAAGATTTTTTTTCTTTTTTCTTTTTACCATGATGCACCATTAAAACTGCCAATTGGATTTCTTTACTCCATAATGCACAAAAACTAAAATGATTAATGCTACCAAGTGCTGGAACAGAAAGCACTAAGAAAAAACAACCATTGTTGGAATTAATGAATTAACCAACTCATGACTACAAGAATTTGAGGGAAGGCATGAATAAACTGGTGTAGGATCAAACATCAAGAACAAAATGGCAACAGAAAATATGGCTAATAGAATTAAACATTGCAGAATAAACATAAAGCTGAGATTAATTGCAATGAGTGGACAAAAATCCTTCTACACTCGATAAGACATCTTGATAATGTGTGCCCACTTTGGGGTCACTTGGTTTCCAAGAGGAAACATTAAACTATGCAAAATTATGAATTTGTGATCACTACACTGACTTAAGAACTAAACTGCTATAGAAAAGTAAAAATAAACAAGGAAAGTAAACTTGGTGCAAAAACGTAAAACAAAAGAACAAACGTGAAGGTGAAAACTGATTCATCAATTGAGCTATGATTCCTCAGCCCTCGAGAAGACATCTTGGGAAGTTATGCCCACTTTGGGGTCACATGGTTCCTAAAAGGAAACAATATTGTGTGTAGATTCTTGAACCATGTTCAATCACGAAATCAACAACACAAACTGAACATTAAACTTGAAAACAATTAAGGAAATCTAAATGGACTGAATTTAAAGACTCCAAAACATAAAATGTAAGAACACTTAAACAAGCAGACTCAAAAACTGGAAATCAGATTGAAAGTAAACCACTGTATTTCATTGCAAATCAAAGGAGGATTACACGAGTTCATGAGAAACGCTAAAATTAAAATGGTGAAAGAAAGCTCATTTAACAATACTCGACCACTTTGTGCTCGTGAAACCAAGTGAGACTACCTACACACTAGGGAAAAATCCAATCTCTGAAGCCCACTTTGTGCTCATCAGAGAGGGAAAAACCCTCTTACAATGCACTCTCTCTCCCTCGCGCAATAACCTCGAACCCTAATTTTCACCACAAAAAATCTCTCTCTCACACTATCTAGGACTCTCTCTCTCTCTAATGACCTAATTTTTCCTTCAAAAACCCCTTTCCAAAATGAACTTGAAACAAAGAAAAATTAACCTAACCTAATTCCTCTTGCTCTCGAACATCATGATTAGGACCGCGACATTGAAAACCCCCTTTGTGGCCCTCAATCAGATTCACCTTCCTTTTCATTCGTCCATCAGCATCGCTACCATCTTGATCTTCAAAATCTCCTTCAACCCTTACTAATTAGTGTTGGTCTCCTCTCCTTTGGATCAAATGTCGTACATCAAATGTTTGCATTAAGAGTTCGAGCCTTTCTTTATGGTAGAGTGCTTCTCTAATGATTCAGCAGTGGCGGTAATGGATCATCATAATTGAAACTTGTGTTAGATGTAAGGCTTGGTCAAATCTACAATTGACCTACGAGGGGTTGATCTGCAAATAATAAAAATTGGGTTAAAGGGTAAAAATATAAATCAGCCAATTAAGAAGAACCTGCTGGCAAAATGATTTTATTCTAAAAAGGAAAATATAAAGGAATAAAACTAATGGCAATAAAAGAGTGCTAAAAAAAATCTTTTTACCATATTTTTATGAAAAATAATTTTCCTAAACAAATAAAAAAACTAGTTAATTAAAGACAAACTAATTAAACTAATCTTTATTTGAACTAAAAATAAAGTTTTAGAAAGGAAAAAAAAAAAAAAACTGGAGTGCTAACAATTTGCCATTTTGCTAAACCAAAGAAAATTGCCACATCACAATAGTGAAACATGTTCCAATAAAGTGGTTAACTTTCTTCAAGGAGAAACCATATTTTATACCTTTTATGTCCAGTCATAAATATTTTTTTTTTTTACTTTAGTTGATGACTATTCTCATTTTACTTAGATCAAACAAATGAAATCAAATCGGAAACCATAAAATATTTAACATAATTCATTTCCTTGATTGAAACTCTATTTGATGCTAAATTGAAATATTTTACAAATGATAATGGAGTAGAACTTTTGTTATTTGATTTTTTTTTCTCAAAAAGAATAATTCATGAAATAACATATGTTGAGAAACCTCAACAAAAATAGTATTTTTGAACAAAAGCATGAACATATTTTAAATATAGTGATAACTTAGTTTTATCATATCAATTTACCTCAAACAATTAGGCATTTTGTTACACAACAAGTCGTTCACATTATCAATAAAGTGTCTACTCCATTATTAAAATTCAAGTATGATCCACCACCTAGCATGATTCATCTAAATTTTTTTGCTTGTTTATCTTTTGGTAGTACTCTTTAGTCTTACAAAATCAAGTTCCAGTCTAAAACACAAAAAACTATTTTTATTTAAGGATATAGATAAAGGGTATGTCTTGTATGATCTCCAATGTCATCATTTTTTCCTTTCAAGAAATGTCATTCTTTATGAAAATGTGTTTCCCTTTACTATGTCAACTTATACAAATGTTTCTCCTAAAATTCAGTTCCCTTTATTTGCCAATAGTACACCCATAAAGAATTCACATCACATTCGTGTTGTCACTCATTCTATAGAAACTACTTTCGCAATGACTACTAAAAAAAATGTTAGCAAACACACATTCCCATATCAGTCTTTACAAAAACTATCATCTCAACCTACTAGACACTCCACTAGAATTAGCCACAAACCTTCTTACTTAGCAAATTTTCACTACCATTATGTGATTGCTTCTAGTGTTTTCAAGAATCCTATTACGGGTAATTGTGCTTATCCTTTGTCTTTTGTTCTTGATTATTAACATTGTAATACTTCTCATAAATTTTTTCTTTTTCTATTACTACTATTTTTGAACTCACATGTTTTACTCAAGCCTCTAAATTGAATTGTTGAAAAATGGTCATGAATGTTAAGTTACATGTTTTATAGTAAAATGAAGCCTGGTCTCTTATTGATCTTCCAAAAGGTAAGAGTCCTATTGGTTAGAAATGGGTTTACAATATTAAATATCATGTCGATGGAACTATTGAAAAAATATAAGTCTAAATTAGTGGTCAAAAGATACAAACAATTAGAAGGAGTGAACTATTTTGACACTTTCTCCCTTCTTGCTCAAATTACTACAGTAACAATAGTTCTTGCCATGACAACTATTAAAGGATTTTTTCTGAAGCAACTAGATGTTAACAATACTTTCCTTCATGGAGAGCTTCATAAGGAGGTTTACATGGTTCCTCTTCTTGGTTTACTTCCTCATGGTTCCTCTAAAGTTTGTTAGCTGCATAAATCCCTTCATGGTCTCAAATAAAGTCAGATGTTGCGTGATAGTTGGTACCTTTAAATGTCATTTAATTAAAAACTATTGTTTGGTTTTATATTTTGGGTAGTTATAGTGGTTGTACTGAAGGGGTATATTGGAATAAGAGATGGTAGAGGTAGGAATGGGTGATGAAATTGGATTTGTATATGGATTGGTTGGATATGGTCTTTTATTGTAAAATGGGGAACTTTGTATTACTTTTGGAGTATGTGTTGGTATGTGTTCCTACAGAAACAAATAAGAGATGTTAGGGAACACAAAAGTCAGCAAAAGGGCTCCGACGATCAAGTCAGCAAAAGGCTTTCAAAAGTCAAATCTCATATTAGTGAATTTATAGAGACATTAGTCACGCCTGCCCCTTCTTGTGGTATGGGCCCCCCTTTAGCCATTTTGGGCCAATATTCTGATTCTTGATGGGTCTGGGTTAAGCCCAAGTTCTAAGTATCTGTGAGGGGCCTAAGTTTGGAGTTAACAACTCTTTATTACACAATATCCTTTATAGTAGGCGGCCTAGGCTGCCATGTATATAATCTTGTTTAGTTGACTATCCGTCTATTATTTTTATCATAGGACTATATATAGGCGGTTTAGGTTGGATGGTTATCTAAGTTTGCCTAGATATAGTACAATATGTATCAAATGTTATTGAAATAGGTAATCACAAAGTTATACCTATATCCAATGTTTTGTGTTGAATTAATAATTATTCAATGTGATGTTTACTTTTGTATCTAATCTTTTATTTTAATTTGGTAATTAAAAACAAAATTAGTTGTTTCCTAAAGTAGTAAAAAAGACAATTTACTTTTTTTGGTAAAATATAATTTCAATTGTTGAAAAGATAATTGCCAACATTAGTAAAGTATGATAACAAACAAGATTTATAGTAAGGTAAACCCTTACAAGAAAAAATATATTTGACTAAAATGAGTATTCCAAAAATATGTCCATAATGGATAATAATTACATCTCCTAAAAGCACAAGGAACACAAGGGCTATACACTATATAATCACTTCTAGTTTACATTGAGTGAGCTGTTAATTTGACCCATTCTACAAGGCTTGACCCTGACCAACATGGGTTGGGCCCAAACTAGTCCTCAAGGCTAGAAACTCTTCATTAAAAAAGCCCACAGTGTCAAAATGCCACAATAGCCCTATGGACCATGGTTAACCCAGGGGTTCTTTCTTAAACATGAAAATTATTAAATTTTTTAAATATATAATTGGACATATAAGCAAAACCCAGTATGAAAACCAAAACATCAGCTCAAACTGACCTTCGACCTGAGCCTGACCATCTCTACCTTCATCCTAAGTCAACCTGTCTCAACCTTTTTCTTGGGTTGACCTGTCAAGACCTTTAACCCAGGTTGGCCTATCTTGACCTTCGGTTAAGAACAACATATATCAACCATCTGCTCTAGATGACCCCTTATGACCTTCAGTTTAAGCATGTTTCTCTCGACCCCCAACCTAGGATGACAGTCTCAACCTTCACCCCATGTCGCTCCGTCTTGGCCTTTTTCCTCGAGCTGACTCGTCTCAGCCTTCGCCCCGAATAGTCCTGTCTCGACATTCAGTGTGGGCAAACTTATCTTGACCTCTAGCCTGGGCCGACTTGTCTCGACCTTTATCCTATCTCGACCTTCGGCTCGGGTTAGCCTATCTCAACCTTTGACTTAAGATGACATTTCTCGACCTTCGGCCCTAACCAGCTTGTCTCGACCTTCGGCCTCGGTCAACCTGTCTCGACCTTCATCATGGGCCAACCCGTCTCGACCTTGAAGTAGTACGTCTTGACCTTCGACCTGAGCCATCCTGTCTTGACCCTCGACATGGGCTAGCCCGTCTTGACCTTCAACTCGAGTAGGCCCATAATGATCTTCAACACCGGTCGATCCATCTTGACCTTCAGCCCGGTCCAACCTGTCTCAACATTCGACTAAGGAATAAAATAGTTCATTGGTTCATTGCATTTTTCTGTCTAAGATGAAAATGCATTTTTGGAGAAATGTGAAGACTGAAACATGCGGATGATCATTAGAAAATGATATAAATTGGAAATAATGAATGAATGCAAAGAGAGAATACAAAAATGTACATAGGTGTTTGATAAAATGCCTAAATGAGTAAAACTAAGATTTTTTCAATGAAGATGATTTAAACAAGTTTATATCAATATAATAATATAAGAAATGTAATTAAAAACAAAGTATTATGCCAAAGCATGAAAGTCATACATCAAAACCAAATTTGGCAGCAAAGGCAAAGTCAAAACATAGCAAATTATGCAATATAGATTCTAATATCCAAAATTGGATTTGATGCAATGAGATGGATTAAATCATGAATGGAATATGCAAAGTGATTTCGAATAACAAAGAATTAAGTCAACACAAGTGCGAAGTGCAAAATGAAAAATCTTAAAACTGGAAAGAACTCCTAAATTGTATAACCTAACTTTCTAAAATCTAAATGTGAAATTGGAATTAACATGCTTATCTAGTTTCAGATGACAAAACACACATAGAACAATTCAACATATTGAAAAACTAATGCAGAAAACATAATCAAACATTCCATAAGAATGGTAGAATATGAAAACAGTGAATAAATAGAAAAACTAACAAAACTGAATTTGAGAAATTTAGTTTGTAATTCAGTTTATGGTATAGAAATGTAAAACGCATTTGAGAAACAAGTAGAAAACAATTATTTGTACTAAAATTAGTACTTTTCCCAATCTTCATTGCTAAGAAATCCAATCACACATTTAATATGAAAATGCGACTAGAACATGCAAGAACGGAAAAAATCAAACTCATGGATGTGTTCACATTATTTCTAGATCAGAATTGCAAAAGTGAATGGAACACATATATGGAAAACTATAATGAAATAGAAACAATAAATGGAAGTGTTCCTGTAGAGAACAAATAAGATGAGTTAGGCACAAGTGTTACCTTACCCATATAGTCCGCTATCTCCTCAGTAGCCCTCTTCCCGATTGGCATATGTCTGCTTGGACCCGGGAGGGGTTACCTGCAAAAGGGATTCCAAAGCTCAAGTCAGCGAAAGCTCTCAAAAGGTCAAATAAAGTGATTAAGGAAGTAATGAATGCGTACCTTTAATTCGTGTGGTCCATGCGTATTTATAGATCATTAATTATGTCTGGCCACGTCATGGGCTGGGCCCTTGATTGGGCTGTAGGTGGGCTTGCGCCTTAGCCCAGGCCCTTAGTTTGGTTGTTGGAGACTAGTGACTTGTATTGGAATGTTATGTTTTTTACTAAGTTCTTGGTTGTTTGTATAGAGTGGTCGGCCTAAGCCAGTCACCCTTTAATGGCTTAGGCCGCTATGGTTGTTTTCAACTTATTAGATGAGCGTCGCTTCTTAGTGGTTTTGGTCCGGGTACTTTTAGCATACACATGATGCTTACTTATTATTCGGCGGAGGCCGACCAAGTGTGATACACCTACTATTATTCAGCTTAGGCTGACTAGGTGCGGTACATCAATTCCCCAGCCTTTGTCGACATAGCTATGTTGGTAAAAGGTGATAAGCGTCTGCTGTCTTCCGTTTAGGCCGACTAGGTGCGGTACACCAGTCCCCCAGCCTTTAGCTGTGATGAACAATGTTAAGGCTAAAGACAGGAAAAGGTTTATGGTAGATAAGGGGGGGTCAGGGGTCTAATCAAAAAGTGTTTTGCGCCGTCGTTCCTAATATTCATGACCTTTGGTGTGCGTTGTGTCGATCGATATTGGTTGTGACTTTTTGGCGGGAAGAAGTTGTATCGTTTGGAATTCATGCTTATAAATGTGGATTTCGCGAAGGGTTTGCGTTTGTTAGTTCATTTGCGAGAATTTTGTAATCAGAGACTTTGTGTGCATTATACTTGTCCGACTAGTTCCTTGTTCCTGCCTACATCTTTTCAAAAAAGGTATGTCTAGTAGTAGTGATATTGTGTTGTTGTCTTCTTCCAATAGTGAGAGTAGGGAGTCCGAGAGGAGTGTAGGTAGACATGTTGAGGAGGAGAGTACTAGCCCGATGGCTGTGGTGGACAAAATTCCGATGGAGATGGTGACTGAGGTGAGAGAAGACCCTCATGAAGAAATAGTAGAGAGTAACTGGTTGGCCAAAGTCAGTTATGAATGGATAGCAACTAATGTTCATAACCAGTCGTCCTTGTTCCAGTGGTCCCGTCTGCTGAATTCTTGGTTGAATTGCACCCCTATTATCGCGAAAGGCGTGGACTGCGGTATCGTTTCATTGGAGCAGGTGAGCGCCATTGAGCGCGTCTGTCACAGCCAAGAAGGGGCTACCGATAAGTTCTTTTATATGTATATGTGTCATTTCTCCCAACTGCAGGTGAGGTTACCCCTAGATGACTTCACCATGGGGGTACTTCGTGAGCTCAACGTGGCACCTACACAGTTACATCCGAACAGTTGGGCATACTTGCAGGCCTTTCATGTTTTGTGTCAGTCATTGTATCTACGACCTTCTCCTCTTGCATTTTTATATTTTTATGACACGAGGCCCCGCCAGCCGACTACCTGGTTATCCCTGGTGAGCCGTCCTAGCATTAGCAGACTGGACGCATTTTCACAGTCCTTTAAGCATTTCAAGGATGGTTACTTTAACGTTGTGGTGAAGGAGGAGGGCATGTCATATTTCCTTAATGCAGATGGGAGTACAAAATTCCCGTTTAGTTAGACGGGTAGCCCTTCTCGATACAAGGACATGGGCACCGATGAGTTGTCGGCAGCGGATAAGGATGTGGTGGAGGTCTTGATGAAGTTTTCTGATACAGTGCCCACTAAGGGCTTAGTTAGGGTTTATAATTCGGTTCACCCGATTATTGATATTGAAGGTATCTATTTATGACTTAAACTGTCTCGATGTTTCTAAGTTAAACTAATCGGAACTTGGTGTATTTTTGTAGGACACATGGCTCAGTCCGGGAAGAAGAACTTGGCACTTTTTCAAGCATTGAGGAAGGAGATGGCCGCGAAGGCCAAAACAGCTGGGAACACTGAGGTTCCAAATTTACAAGAGTCCCTGGTTGAGGTGCACGTACATGGCGGCACCAAGAGGAAGGCTGAGTTACCAGCTCGACCCGGTAAGGGTAAGGACGTGAAGAAGGTGAGGGCGGCTTTGCTTGGGTCGGGGTCATCGAGTGGGGCCAAAGGACCAGAAGCCGGTTTGATAGAGTTGCCAGAAACGTCTGTTAGGAAAGACATTGATATCAATCTGCTAGAGACAGTGATAAATTCTATTAACATTATGGAGCTGGATCATCTAATGAGGACTATGGTGGAATTTAGAAGCAAGACATTGATTTTGAGTCGTCGGGTTGGCTCGTTGTATCGCCCGGAAGTAAAGGAGGGGAAACGGGAAAAGGTGGAGGAGTTGCAAGAGAAGGTTGACAAGTTTGCGGAGGAGAGGGCTGCATGGAAGAAGGAGAAGGAAGGTTGAGAGGAAGAAAAGAAAAGGTTGGGAACCTGGAAGGTTCGCTGTCTAGATTCGGAGAGTAAACTTAATAAAAGGATAACGGACCTAGAGGCGGATTATGACGAACTAAAGGAAAAATATGAAGGTGCCGAAGTGGAACTTGATGACTTGAAGGGCTGTATTATCCAAGAGCACATCAACGAGTTCCAAAAGGGATTGAGCCAGGCGGCTTTCTTTTATCAAGATGTTGATGCAGCTGATACTAGGTTTGATGTTAACAAAGATGTGGTTGATGGCCAGCTTGTTAACAAGGCTGAGAGTAGCCTAGAGGAGGAGGTAGAGAAGGAAACGACAGAGGGGGAGAAGGATGCGGAAGCTGCCATGGAGGGTGATGATAATAAGGCGACGTAGGAGCTTTATTCTTTATGATTTGAAACTGGTTATGAATTCTATGTCTGCAATCATCCGTACACTATTCTTGTAATAATTAGTATACTATTTTACTTTGCTTTTAATATGATAAATGCTTTGTATGTTGTGTTGTTTATTGGATGCCGATAACTTGTGTGATAGTGTTGCGTTAGTGGTATGGTATAATTGTGAACGGGTATTTTGATGTATGCGATGTTATGCGAACTCGATTTTTATTGAGGGTATTCGACCCAGGCCGCCTACTTGTGGTAAGGGTGGGGATTTTAATCGAATTAATCATCAAGTTAAGGGTGTTCGACCCAAGCCGCTTATTTGTGGTAAGGGTGGCAAACTTAAACGAATTAATCATGAAGTTAAGGGTGTTCGACCCAGGCTGCTTACTTGTGGTAAGGGTGGAGAACTTAAACGAATTAATCATGAAGTTTAGGGTGTTCGACCCAGGCCGCTTACTTGTGGTAAGGGTGGGGAACTTAAACGAATTAATCATGAAGTTTAGGGTGTTCGACCTAGGCCGCTTACTTGTGGTAAGGGTGGGGAACTTAAGATGAATTAATCATGAAGTTTAGGGTGTTCGACCCAGGCCGCTTACTTGTGGTAAGGGTGGGGAACTCAAGACGAATACGAGAAGTGAAGTGAAGAATAGTCGTGAAGTTGGGAACCCTTTGTTTATTCATTGAATCTGGGGTGCCTCGTTAAAACCTCCCCGGCCAAAACCCTCCTTAGGGAAAAAAGACCAGGTGAGGAGAAAGAGTACACCCAGGGTTACAAGTGTTTGGTACAAAGCATTTCTTTAACTGAAGTAGAACTTTAGATGGGATACATTCCATGTATTAGGTATTTCTTCCCCATATAATTGCTCAAGCCGATATGCTCCTCCCCCAACGTCTTCACGTATTCGGTATGGGCCATCCCAATTTGTGGAGAACTTGTCATCCTTCTTTCTTGCACTGCTGGCCATTCTCCAAACTAAGTCTCCTTTTGCGAACGATCTTGGGCATAGGTTGGCGTTATATTTCCTGGCGGCTCTTTGTTTGGCAGCTAAGTTGCGTATTTGAGCTTTTTCTCTTAGCTCAGGTAGGAGGTCAAGGTGGGTGGCCATGTTTTGATGATTGTGTGCCGAGTCATATAATTCTCGGCGAAGGGATGGTTCATCAATTTCAACGGGTATCATGGCGTCTGCACCGTCTACTAGGCTGAACAGAGACTTGTTTGTTACTGATTGAGTGGTACACTTGTAGGCCCATAACAGTTTTACTAGTTCTTCTGGCCATCGACCTTTGGCGTTGTCCAACCGCTTGCGTAACTCCATTATGATAACCTTTTTTTGTCGCCTCGGCCTGTCCGTTGATCTGTGGGTGTTCAACAGAGCTGGTTATGTGTTTGATGCCTAAACCGGTGTAGAATTTAGCGAGTTCTTTATCTATAAACTGTCGGTCATTGTCGGTGATGATGGTATGTGGGACACCATATCAACATATAATATCCTTCCAAACAAACTGTTGGACCTGCTGGTCTATGATGGTGGTTAGTGGTTTGGCCTCTATCCACTTGGTAAAGTAATCGACGACTACTATCAGGAATTTTACTTGACCTTTGTCGGGGGAGAAGGGGCCGAGGATGTCCATTCCCCACTTTGCGAAGGGCCACGGGGATATGATAGAATGAAGTTGTTCTTGTTTCTAATGAATGAGGTTGCCATGTTTCTGGCATGGTTTGCATTTTTTGACGAAGTCTTGGCAATCTGCTTCCATAGTTGGCCAGAAGTAACCGGCGCGAAGGATTCTGGTAGTCATGGTGTGTGCGCTGGAATGGTAGCCGCATATGCCTTCGTGGAATTCCTTAATGATGTACTTGGCTTGTTCTGTAGTGACGCATTTGAGAAGTCGTTGGCCGTATCCGCGTTTGTACAGATCATCACCTATCATTGTATATCTGGCGGCTTTAGCTATCCAACTTCTGTCAGCATTTGGTGGGGGGTTACCGGTTTGGAGGTACTGGATGTAAGGAGTGGTCCAATTGTTGGCTTGGGATTGGGTTAGGTTATGGCAAGTATTTGTGATGGAAGGAGCGAATATCGTTTGTTGTAATAGGGATCGGTGGCGGCTTTTTAATTTGGGGCTGGCTAGTTTGGATAAAATGTCATCTTTGATATTTTCGGATCTAGGAATGTGCTGGATGCGGACTTGGTCGAAGGCGGACTGGATGACTATTCAGACCAGATGGTAATATTGTAGAAGGGTAGGGTCTTTGATCTGCAACTCGTCATTTAGATGGCCTGTAGTGAGCTTGGAATCAGTTTTGCATGTTAACGATTTAACGCTAACCTCGCGGGCCAGGGATAGGCCGGTGAGGATGGCTTTAAATTCGGCTTGGTTGTTGGATGTCTTGAAGGCGAAGTGGAGGGATTTTTCAATGAGGATATCGTTGGGGCCTTCTAACACGATGCCAGCACCTGCACCCTTCGGATTTGAAGAACCATCAACGTAAAGTGTCCACTGGTCTTCTGTGGGTGTTTGTTGGAGATCGTTGACAAAGTCTAGGAGGCATTGAGCTTTGATGGGCCCAGGATGACATTCGTCCTGCCAGGTCTGGTTTCTGCAATATCTTCTGAATTGGGTAGTCAGTTTGACGATGATACTATGATTTTGGAAGTATGGGAGTAGGCGGCGGGCTGCGTGTACCAAGGATAGGGGCAACTTTTCCACCATCTGGTATTTGGTTTCAAGGTCTTGTAGGGTTCGGCTAACGAAGTAAACAGGATGCTGCGTGCCGCCTACATCCTTAACCAGCGCGGCGTTGACGGTATGATCTGTAGCTGTGATATAGACCAGTAGGGGCTTATGAGTATCTGGTTTGTGGAGGATAGGTAGTGAGGTGAGGGTGGTTTTCAGTTTTTGGAAAATTTGTTCACAATCATCGTTCCACGTGAACCTAGCGGATTTTTTGAGCAACTATATGATGGGTTGGGTTTGTTCGGCTAATTTGGGAAGGAAGCGGGAAATGACTGTGAGGCGGCCTATGAGGCGTTGTACCTCTTTGAAGTTGGTGGGGCTTCGCATTTCAATTATCGCATTTCATTTTTCAGGGTTGGCCTCTATGCCGCGCTGGGTTAGCATGAATCTGAGGAATTTATCACAGTCGACACCGAATACGCACTTGTGGAGAAGACTGCTGAGAGGTCCTGAGCACGCTGGTGATGGCTCGGGGATTTGACAACAATGTCATCGTCGTATACTTTGACGTATTTGCCCATCAAATGACTAAAGACTTTGTCTATCACTCGTTGATAGGTTGCTCTGACGTTTTTAAGGCCAAATGGCATGACCCTGTAAAAGTAATTAACGTCGTCTGTGATGAAAGCGGTTTTGTTCATGTCGGATGCGGCCATGGGAATTTGATTGTAACCGCAGTATGCGTCAAGAAAGCTGAGGACCTTATTACCAGCCACGTCGTCAACAAGTCGGTCAATATTGGGTAAGGGGTAGGCATCTCTAGGACATGTTTATTAAGATCTGTGTAGTCGACACACATCCGCCACTTGTCGTTGGCTTTCTTAACCAGGACTACGTTAGAGAGCCAACTGGTGTAGTGAGCTTCTTCGATGAACCCTGCGCTCAATAATTTATCAGCCTCGGCCTTGGCCGCTAAGCGTCGCTCTTCACCGAGTTTGCATTTTTTCTGGGAGATATACCAGGCCTCTTTGTAGATTGATAACTTATGAGATGCTACTTGAGGGTCAACTCTGGGTAAGTCGACAACTGACCAAGCAAAGAGGTCCGTGTTGTCGACTAGAATGGGTGTGATGATGGCACGCTCTTCAGATTCTAACTCGGTGCCAAGTTTAATGGAGTTACCATTTGGGAGTTCCAGGGGGATGGTCTCTTCAACAGGTTCGAGGCGGACATCTCGACCCACTCTGGGGTCTAGATCATCACCCGACAGAGCGATCCCAGAGCCGGGTGGCTGCTCGATGTGATTGGTTTGCTGGATAGGGAGTTGTGGGCGTAGGCTGGCCATGTAACATTCACGGGCAAGGCGTTGATAGCAATGGATGCTGAGGATGCCGCCAGAAGGAGAGGGAAACTTCATGGCCAGATGAGGGGTGGAGACTACGACGCCAAGGGTGTTGAGCGAGGGGCGGCCGAGGAAGACATTCTAGGATGTAGGCGCATCAACGATGAGGAAACGGATAGGGACACTCTTGGTTTGGGTGCCGTCGCGGAAGACGGTATGGAGGTCAATATAGCCGCAAGTGAAACTTTTCCCCTAGAAAAGCCATAAATTGGTTCATCGTATGGGACCATGGCAGTGTCTGGGAGTTGAAGTTTCTGGAATGTTGCCCAGTAAAGGAAGTCGACGAAACTGCCTTGGTCGACGAGGACTTTTTTGACTGCATAATTTTCTATGTCAACAGTGATGACCATAGGGTCGTCTTGTTGGTGGTCGAGGCCGTCGAAGTCGTTGTCCGTGAAGGTTATGGGAGGTATGCGACATCTGTGACAGGAATTGGTAATGTGGTTGATGGATTGGATATGGCGAGGGTGTTTCTTTCTGGCAGAAGAGGTAGATCTTCCACTAGCAAAACCACCGGAGATGGTGTTGATAGTGCCGCGTAGGGGAGGGTCGGCGGGGGTGACGTTGGTGCGAGCTGGTTAGGGGTCTTGGTTGGGGCGTTTATCGTGATGAGAGTCATGGAGAGGGCATTTGTGGTCGGGACGAGGAGGATGGCGGGATCGAGAGGAGTGATCCTCTCTGTGGATAAAGCAGCGAAAGTGGCCAACACGCACCAGTTCTTCGATTTTATCCTGGAGTGTTTTACAGTCCTCTGTAGTGTGGCCATGGTTGCGGTGATAGCGACAGTATTTGGTCATGTCGACGTTAGGGGGAATGGTCGTCTTGCGTGGCGGTGGGATGAGGTCGGCCTGTAAGGCCTCATCAAGGAGGCGGGATCTGGGGACATTGAGGGGAACGTATCTGGTGAAATGGGGTTGTCGGGGTTCTCGTGGTCTTGGATCAGGACGGGAGGGTTGTGGGGTGGGGTTGGCAGTGGAGGGTGCGTAATCATTGCAAAATTTAGTAAGGAGGGTTTGCATTTCCTCCATACAGACGTAATCGGCGGCACACAACTTCAACTCGTGCATAGAGGCAGGTGGATGAAGGTAGACATTGTTGGCGAAGGGGCCGGGTTGAAGGGTGGTGGCCATGCACTGGAGTATCATTTCTTGGTTGAGGTGTGGGGTGCGAAGGGTAGCCTTGCTGAAGCGATCGATGAATGCCCGAGGCCTTTGAGGGTGGTGGGAAAGGCTTTGTAGAAGACGGCGTCCTGGGAGGTGTAAAGGGCGACGTGGGTGATGTAGACTTTAAGGTGTTCGTCGGGGTCGGTTTCACCAGTGTAACGCTCCAGTGTGAAAGGTTCCCACTGGATGGGAAGGGGGGTGTTGGCGAGAAGTCGGTGAAAGGGTGACGACGTTTGGGTTGGTGGGATGGGAGTGGGTGAGGGCGTATGGGTTGGTGGACAAGAGTGGGAAAGGTGGAGGTGAAGTTCTGAGGAGGGATGTGGGTTGTAGGGAGGTGGTGAGGGTTGTAGGGTGGGATATGAGTAGTATGTAGGGTGGTGGGCATGTTGTAGGGAAAATGAGTGGTTGGGAGGGTGGCGGCGGGAGTGGGAGCCACGGTGTGCCCTGAGAGGGTGGAGGGGAAGTGAGTGGGATGGGCTGAGAGGATGGGAGTTTGTTGGGTAGGTGGTGAAGGTGTGCAGGGTAGGATTGTACTCGCTTTCCTCTTTAGTAGGCTGGAAAGCCGGGGACCCTGAAACTTCAGATGCTTCCTTGGCCTTTCCCTTATGAATGGGATCGGCTTCGATCTTTCGCCTTAGGCGAGAGTTTTCCTGTTGCAGTGCTTCTATCTCATCAACATTGCGCTTCTTCAGGTCAGCCAGCTCCTGTTGCATCTTGGCTTGACCGTCTAGGATGGCGGCCATATCTGGAGTGATGTTAGCGGGTCTTGAGGGGCCAACTTCAACTTACTTATTAACTCCTGCTCTACTATGGGTAGAAACCATCTTCGGAGAAAGCGGGTAGTAAAGTACTATCTCGTGCCCCACGGTGGGCGCCAATTGTTCCTGCAAAGAATAAATAAGATAAGTTAGGCACAAGTGTTACCTTACCTATATAGTCCGCTATCTCCTCAATAGGCCTCTTCTCGGTTGGAATATGTCTGCTTGGACCCGGGAGGGGTTACCTGTAGAAGGGACTCCGAAGCTCAAGTCAGCGAAAGCTCTCAAAAGGTCAAATCAAGTGATTAAGGAAGTAATGAATGTGTATCTTTAATTCGTGGGGTCCATGCGTATTTATAGATCATTAATTATGTCTGGCCACGTCATAGGTTGGGCCCTTGATTGGGCCGTAGGTGGGCTTAGGCCTTAGCTCAGGCCCTTAGTTTGGTTGTTGGAGACTGGTGACTTGTATTGGAATGTTATGTTTTTTGCTAAGTTCTTGGTTGTTTGTATAGAGTGGTCGGCCTAAGCCGGTCACCCTTTAACGGCTTAGGCCGCTATGGTTGTTTTCGACTTATTAGATCAAGGTCGCTTCTTAATGGTTTTGGTCCGGGTACTTTTAGCATACACATGATGCTTACTTATTATTCGGCGGAGGCCGACCAAGTGTGATACACCTACTATTATTCGGCTTAGGCCGACTAGGTGCGGTACAGGAAGACAGAAAATGGATTAGACAAAGTCGAAACCATGGAGAACAAGATAGAGTAGAGAAAATAAATTTGTATTGAAGCATTGAATAATTTGGAAACACTATGGCAGAGAACAAATGCGCAGAAAGAGACTTGAGAAAAACGTAAATCTATGTGAAAGAGTCAGAACCAAGCCTTTTAAGTGGAAAGCAGAACTGGAAAACAAATGACAAAAATTGGCTACTATAAGTCATACATGCAATGATTGTTAAAAATGTCCTAAATTAACTCTAACTAATCCAATAAGTAACTTAGGTTACAATAGGTCAACTAACTATTCCAGCTTCTATGCACTTCAACAATGGAGACATGCTAACTTAGTGTTAAACTCTTTTTTGTCGTGCTAGAATTTAGCAAAAAAATCCAAAATCCTCCTAATGTAGTTTAGGGAAACAATGGGTATCAAATCTAAGGAAATTGTGCATATTAGGTTCAACTTGCGTAAGCTAATCTCACTAAATATAAAATAAAAGCTTAATTATGTTTTGGATCCCTAATAAATTTAGGAACGTTCAATTGAATCCTTATTAAATTTTTGTGATATATTGAGGTCTTCAAAATTTCAAAACTTTTCAATTGAGTCCCTACAGTTAGATTATTTTGTTACCTATATGTGGTAGTATCTTTCACTCTCACTTCGCTAACATATTGTCACATAATACATCGTTGCAAACTACCATAATGATAATATGTCTCTCAAGGATTTGCTACTGTATTTACCTAAACTTATTCTTAAAACTAATAAAAATTATAAATCTATAAAATATAAATTAAAAAAATTAAAAAAATATATAACATTACAAAATAAAAAATATAAATTATTTATAAAATTATGAAATATAAAATAAAAATATATAATTTTATGATTTTAAAAAAATTTAATTTTATAAATTTATAATATAATCATTTTATAATTTTATAGTTTTTAATTTTATAATATTGTAATTTCACGATTTATAATTATAAGATTTTATCACTTTATAATGTTATAATTATATATTTATATAATGTTATAATTTTATAAAATATTCTATAATTAATCTTTATATTTTATATATTTTATAAATCGTAAAATTACGAAACTACAAAATAATGAAATTATAAAATCATTAAATTATAAATTTATAAAGTTATAGAATTAAATTTTTTTAAAATCATAAAATTATATATTTTTATTTTATATTTCACTATTTCATAAATTTATCATTTTTTATATGTTTTATTTTGTAATATTATATATATATATATATATATATATATATATATATTTTAAATTTCATAAATTTATAATTTTTATTAGCTTTAAGAATAATATTTTGGTAAATATAGCACCAAATCTTTGAGAGAGATCTTTGTCATTATAGTAATTTCCAATGATGTATTATGTGACGATATTTAAGCAGGATCATTATGGTAGTTTACAATGATGTATTATGTGGCGATATTTAAGTCGGGTGATAGTGTAAGATAACTACCACATCATTTAAAAATCTAACGGAAGAGGCTCAATTAAAAATTTTTAAAATTTTGAGGACTCAATAGAGCACAAAAAATTAATAGGCCTCAAATGAAAGTTTCTAAATTATTAGAGATATAAATCATAATTAAACCTAAAAGTGCAAAGATAATTAAACTAAAACTAATCTACATGCATCAATGAACTAAATTATGCTATGCAAGACTGATGAAGAATGAATGATGTATGGAATCTAATAGTGTGATACAGTGCATATCTATCAGGACAAAATGGATTATGTATTAGACAATGAAAGAACACTCAATTTGAATTTAAACCAATTGCAGCCATTGTTTCACACACAAGAATCTATTACAGAATGCAATGATATAAATGAATGTAGAATGCTTGTGTTCCTGCGAAAACAAATAAGAGATGTTAAGGACACAAATATTGTCTTACCTCAATCATCAACCTCTCAAGTTGGCTCCTCCTCGGCTTGCATATGCCATCTGCTGATACATGCGGTTTGGACCCTTGAGGGGTTACCTGCGGAGAGGACTCTGACAATCAAGTCAGCGAAAGGGCTCTCAGAAAGTCAAATCTCTGATTAAGGGATTAATGAAAGCGTACCTTTAATTACTAGGGTTCACGTGTATTTAATTATGTCTGCCCTTCTTGTGGGCTGGGCCATTGTTTGGATCCCAGATAGGCCTGGACTTAGCCCAAGCCCTTAGTTAATGTTTGTTGGTACCAAGGGCCTTGTCTATGATATTCTAAGTTTGGAGTGTTTAACAGATGACGTCTTATCCTTTAAAGTAGGCGACCTGAGCCGCTATGCGCTTTCGCTTGACTAGTCACTTACTTGATAATTTCATTTGCGGGGTTATGTGTAAGCAGGTTTGGCCGTGTGGTTTTATTGGTCCGCCTAGGTGTAGTACATCAGTCCCCCAATCTTTGTCGGGGAAGGTGTAGCAACAAAGGATTGGAAATGTGTGGGTAGTTTCCTTGATTCGTCTAGGTGCAGTACACCAGTCCCCCAGCCTTTAAGTGTGATGAACAATGTTAAGACTAAAGCTTAAGAGGTGATAGTAGGTGAAAGGGTGCCAGATGTTAGAGGTCTAATCAGGGGATTTGTGCCGCCGTTTTGAGTGTTGTGACGTTTCGCGTCCATTGTGACGCTTCGTGTGTTTGATGGTTTTGGTAGGAAAATTTGTAGTGGTTTAGATTGTTGATTATAAATACAGTTATTGTTGAAAGTTTTTTCACGTTTGGTCATTTGCAAGAATTTTGAGAGTAGTTATTTGTGTGCGTGAGAGTTGTCCGATAAGTTTTGTGTATCTGTCGCCATCTTACTATTAAAAATGTATGTCTAGTGCTAGCGATAGTGTGTCATTATCTTCTTCGAGTAATGGGAGTGATTGGTTTGGGGAATATGGGAGTGGTCGGTCTGATGGTGGGAGTGGTGGTCAAACGATAGGTACGGGGAGGATTCCAATGGAGACAGTCACTAAGGTAAGAGAAAACCCTCTAGAGGAAATAATAGAGAGCAACTGCCCAGCCAAGGCCGGGTATGAATGGGTTACGGAAGATGTAAGAAACCAATATTCCTTATTTAAATGGTCTAGGTTGCTTAAGTCATGGCTCAACTGCATACCTATCTTGGAGAGAGACATAAGCCGTGACATAATGGCTTTAGAGAGGGTAAGTGTCATCAACTGCGTTTGTCACGGCCAAAAGGGAGCAGTTGATGGGTTCTTCTACATGTATATGTGCCATTTTTCACAGCTGCACGTGAGGTTGCCCTTTGACAATTTTACCATGGGGGTATTACGCATGCTGAACGTTGCCCCTACTCAGCTGTATCCGAATAATTGGGTGTACCTACAAGTTTTTCGTGTTCTTTGTCGCTCGTTATATCTGTAGTCATCCCCGCAATCATTTTTGTATTTCTATGATATGAGGCCCAAACATCCGACAACATGGTTATCATTGATAAGCCGACCAAGTATAAGCAGGTTGGAAGTGTTCGCGCAATCATTCAAGAATTTTAAAGATGGGTTCTTCAAGGTGGTAGTGAAGGAGCCTGGGCGGTCGTACTTCTATAATGATGATGGGAAACTAAGTTCCCTTTTAGTTGGATCGACAACAATTATCGGTATAAGGACATGAAGATGGAGAGATTGTCGTTGGCGGATAGGGAGGTGGTATAGACACTGATGAATTTTAATGATAGGCTGTCCACTAAGGGTTTAGTTTTGGTTTATAATTTGATTCATCCAATTGTTGATATAGAAGGTATATTTTTGTATTTTTAAGTGCTATATTGTGTTTGACTTAACTAGTCGGCGTTTGTTGCGATTGCTGTAGAGCATGTGGCATATGTTGGGAAGAAGAACTTCAACCTTTTTCAAGCTCTAAGGAAGGAGAAAGCAGCAAAGAGGAAGGCTGCTGGGAGCACTGAAGTTCCCAATTTGCAAGAATTGTTGGTTGAAGTGCACGTGCACGGGGGATCGAAAAGAAAAGCAGAGCTGCCTGTTAAGCATGGTGGAGGGAAGGATGTTAAGAGGGTGAGGGCCACCTTGTTGGGGCCGGGATCTTCTAGCGGTGCTAAGAAACCTGAAGCCGAACTTATAGAGTTACCGGAGACGCTTATCCGACGTGATATATATATTAATTTGTCGGAGGCTCTGGTTAACTCGATTGATAATATAGAGCCGACTACCATGGTCAAGGCTATGCTAGAATTTAATAGCAAAGCCTTGATCCTGAGATGCAGAGTTGGGAGTCTGTTTCAAAGAGAGCTGAAGGAGGGAATCATTCAAAGATAGAGGAGTTGCAAGGCCAAGTGGATAAACATGCCGAGGAAATGGCGGCCTGGGAAAAAGAAAGAGAGGAATGGATGGAGGAAAAGAAAAGGCTGGGTACCTGGAAAGTTCGCTGCTTGGAGTCGGAGAGGAAGTTAAAGGGAAGGATTGTTGATTTGGAGGCCGACTACGACGAGTTGAAAGAAAAACATGAAGGCATAGAGACTGAGTTGGAGGACCTAAAGGGTTGTATCATTCAAGAGCATATTAACGGTTTCCAAAAAGGTTTGTGACAGGCGGCTTTCTTTTATAAGGATGTGGATGTGTCAGACTCCAAAGATGTAGTTGACGATCAGGTTATAAGCGAGGTCGAAACCAGCCCTGAGGAGGAGGCGGGAAAGATGGTGGTTGACGAAGATCTGAATGTTGAAGAAGTTGTGGTCGTGGAAGGTGTTGATGAAAAAGCAGCTTAGGACTAGTGTTTTATGTTTCCTATTTGATTTTAAGCCTAAGTTTGTAATAATTCGTACATTGCTTTACTTTCCTATTCATACGCTTATAAGTCGTACACTGTTCTATTTTCTTGTTTAATATGGCTAATGTTCGCGGTATATTTGTTGTTTGATTGATACCGATAGTTTATATTGTAGGAGCATGTTTACTGGAATGATGATGGTATGGGTATGATGGAATGTAAATGTTGTGGTATTTTGACTGCTTAATTCGATGAGTGACATTGGCGTTTGCAGAAAACATGTTGAATTTGCACATGAATCGTTATAATAGTTGTAGTATGCATTCTAGGTCGTTTACTTGTGGTAAATAGTAAGGAAAATTAAGCAGTTAAAATTAGATAGAGGGTGTTCCACCTAGGCCGCGTACTTGTGGTAAGGGTGGGGAACTTAAACGATTAAAATCAGATAAAGGGTGTTCGACCTAGGCCGCTTACTTATGGTAAGGGTGGGGAACTTAAACGATTAAAATCAGATAAAGGGTGTTCGACCCAGGCCGCTTACTTGTGGTAAGGGTGGGAAACTTAAACGATTAAAATCAGACAAAGGGTGTTCGACCCAAGCCGCTTACTTGTGGTAAGGGTAGGGAACTTAAACGATTAAAATAAGATAAAGGGTGTTCGACTCAGACCGCTTACTTGTCGTAAGGGTGGGGAATTTAAATGATTAAAATTAGATAATGGGTGTTCGACCCAGGTCGCTTACTTGTGGTAAGGGTGGGGAACTTAAACAATTAAAATTAGATAATGGGTGTTCGACCCAGGTCGCTTACTTGTGGTAAGGGTGGGGAACTTAAACAATTAAAATTAGATAAAGGGTGAGTATCTGATAAAGAAACCCTTTTTTTTATTCATGAATTTTGTGGTGCCTCGTTAAAAACTCCCTAGCCAAAACCCTCCTTAGGAAAAAATGCTAGGTGAGGAAAAAAAGTACACCTAGGGTTACAAGTGTTTGGTACAACAGGCTAACTAAAATAGAATTTTAGATTAGATACATTCCATGTGTTCGGTATCTCCTCTCCTGATAGTTGTTCAAGTTTATAAGCGCCTCTTCCTACATCGTCGCGTATTCGGTATGGTCCACGGTGGGCGCCAATTGTTCTTGCGGAAACAAATAAGAGATGTTAAGGACACAAATATTGCCTTACCTTAATCCTCAACCTCTCGAATTGGCTCCTCCTCGGCTTGCATATACCATCTGCCGATACATGCAGTTTCAGTAGAAAATGGATGCAACATGTTTTTATCGTGATGAGTGTCATGCTAAATGTAAGGCCCATTTAATTTCTGCCCTAATAGTTAAGGGGCTACCCCAAATCTATTGGGCCTAAGGCTGGCCCATGGGGTGTCCAAAACCCCTAAACCAGCCCTAACCATCTCATTCAATCCTCACTTCCCCCTCACAACTGAATGTAGTGCTCTGCTATGGTTTGGTCTCAACTTTGGTCAAGCTAGCTCAAACCCATTCCTTTTCCACGTAAGTTATTTCTCATTCGGTACTTTTCTCTTTTCTAGCTCAGTTGTCTTGTTTCCAGCTAGGGTTCACTTGGGTAACTTCGTTTTAAATCTATTCCACTGTTTCCAGCTCACGAATCTGTTCTAGGAGCTGGGTGTCTTTTCGGCTCGTGCCCAACCTCTCACAATAGCTTTCAAAAAGGTAAGTGAAGCTAGGTTTCTGCATGTTTTAAGTCTTTTTTGCATGCTTTTGGTCTATTTCACGTTTTTGATAGTTGAATAATGATGCTGATTGCGTGAAAATGTTTGGGTTGCGTTTCTGAGTGTTGCCTTGGCTTGTGTTATTGCATTGTACGCGTGAACAGTGGCAAGAACTGATAGTCTCGCCCAAATGAGCTCATCTCACCTAGGTGAGAGTAGCAGAAGCTCGCCCTGGTTTTGCTCAAGCATTTCGCTTAGGTGGAGAGCCCTTATTTTGAGCGACAAGTCATCTAGCTCAAGCGAGAGGACCTCGCCTAATGGGGAATTTTGTTTGTTCTGCTTGAATCGTAGCCCAGGCGAGGAACCTTTGTCTTGGGTGAAGGGTGAACTCGCTCAAGCGAGAAGGCCTCGCCTAAGCGAGAGCTCGCAGAGTGCTACTGTAACGCGCTCGCTCAGGCGAGAGAGCCTAGCTTAAGCGAATAGTCCTTATCGCTTGGGCGAAGGCCTCTAGCCTAAGCAAGGATAATGCATGTTTTATGTTTTACTCTCCCAGATTAATCTGTGATTGGTTGTTTATCTTGAAAATACATGAGGTATGTGAATATGCATGTAATACCTGACTGTATGGGATGAAGTTGATGTGTCTGGCATGAGCTTGGTATGATATGTGTTTGGATAGTTAGTTATTTATATATATTAACATGAAATTGGTATGCATGGGAACTCTATGATTGGTTGGTGAAACATGGACAAGGTATGAGTAGGACGTAATCACATGACTCTCACAATGAGAGCTCATGGTGGTGCCTCATCTAATGCACGTAATCCCATGGATCCTCCTAGTGAGAGTTCATGGTGGTGCCTCATTTAATGGATGTAATTCCATGAACCTCATGGTGAGAGTCCATGGTAGTGTCTCATGTATGGACGTAATTCCACGAAGGTTTCGTGGTGGTGCCTCACGACCATGACGTAATTCCACGAAGGTGTCGTGGTGGTGCCTTACGGCCAGGACATAATTCCACAAAGGTTTCACGGTAGTGCCTCACGTCCAGGACGTAATTCCACAAAGGTTTCGTGGTGGTGCCTCACGACCAGGACGTAATTCCACGAAGGTTTAGTGGTGGTGCCTCATGGTTAGGACGTAATTCCATACCCTCTTGATAAAGCTTCGTGGTGGTGCCTCATTATATGTATCCGGATAGTTAAGTCTTAAAGTCTTAACTTTGTTTGTTATCACATGTTTAGATGTTTGATTTATAACCTTGATTTTTGAATTGCATGTTGAGTGGTATGATGAAAGAATCTTTTTACTCTAGCTTACTCTTCTGTTTGCTTGTGTGTGATTTTTCTCCATTTGCGATGATCATCAATTTATTGATGTGAGCAGATGCGGGAACCCCTAACAATCGTAGTGATAATGGATGATCGTGGATGGGTATTGGGCTCACTATTGTGCCCACGTTTAATGAAGTCTTAGTTATTTCTATAATTCTTCTGTCTATGGGCAAGTCTTTTGAGCCACTATTGAACTGTTGTATTTTGTTCTAGGTAATGTGGTGCCTTTGTTTCCTGCGTGGGTATGATTGGGTAACTGTGAACTTTCATATCCCAAACTCCGTACTCCTTGAATATTTTATGTATGTGACGTTTTATTAAATTAGAATTTATTTATTTAATGGGACGTTACACTAAAATGATGGAAGAGTATGGGATCACATCCAATGTGGTTATGCAACCAAACTGATGCAGAGATATAAATTTAAATGATGCATAGGAAATTTCCACTCAACAATATTCATTAATGTCATGCATTTCCCTGGAAAAAATTGCTATTCAACTAAGAGCATCAACAAACCCAATTTAATTCACTAAAATGCAAGTTCAGAATTATATCAAGATGCTATGCAAATGCTAATGTTATGCTTAGGTATCACCTCACCGTAGCAAGGGAATTTAGCTCAATTTCAAGTGCAATACATTTGCCTAAAAACCAGAGTTCTTCCTTACCAAAAACTTGATTGAATGCGAACTTTACAGCAGTAAAATAAGGATGCAAACTTTCAACACTTCTAGAATAACGCAAGGGCATAGACGAAACTAAGATGATGGTTCACACACGGTTAGAACAAGCGACAACGTTGAGCTCTCGCACTGCAAATTGGTTCGCAAATGCGCAAATCTTCCTTTGCAGCAATGTAGATGAACAAGCCACTTAGGAGGGTGAAAAGAAGCACTAACCGGTGTTAAGCGTGGACCCAATTTTCGGCTTAATAAAAATCATTTTTAGAAAAATAAAAAAATAGGTTTAATAAAATAATGAAATAAAATTTCCTTTGGAAATTTTAATTTTCTTTTCAAATAAAATAAAATAAAAAGGACAAAAGGACAAAAGGACAAAAAAAAAGAAATAAAGAAAATAAATTTTTTATTTATTGTTTAATATTATTAGGCCCAATTTATTTTTGACATTTCCAATCTTCCATTTGTGTTTTACTTTTATACCTTGATTTTTTTTTATCCTTTTATCTTTATTTTTAGTTTTGGCCCAATATTTTTTATCTAACTGATGAGTTCAAATTTTTGTCCTCATTTAATATTTAAATTTGGGGATTTAATGGAATTTTCTATGCTTAAAGATTGATTTAATTAGGATTTGTGATTATTGGATTTATTGAGTAAGTTTGGTAAAAGTGGCGTAAAAATTGATTTTAGTTGCATAAAATATTATTGGATATTCTAACGTTTGTTAATGCAGCTGGAATTTATTTTTGGTCATTGATAGTGTGGATTTGAAATATTCAAAGTTACAAAATAAGTCCAAAATCAGGAAATTTTGGAAAAGAATAAATCAGGAGCTAAATGCACCCCCATATCTTATTTGCACACTCCTTCTAAAGTGGACCACCAAAAACCTGTTCTGCACCCCTAGTTTTCACTAAGTTGCACCCCTCCTACCACTTAAACTCCACTCAACCAGATCATGCCATGTGGCAATCCCCACCTTTTAAAATTAGCCAACCATAACAAGCCACGTGTCATAATCCTCCACTCACCAAATTGACCAGTCAGATCTTGCCACGTCATCATCTCCATCTCACACATGAAACCCTAACCCTAATTTTCCTCCTCTCCTACCATCACCATGGCAGGCGCCGGCCACCATTCATGGACCTTGCCGTCAGCTGCGCCGCCACTTCCATCATCAACCATCATCCTACCTGTTCGTCAATCACCGGCCACTACGATGCGCCACCACCACAGTTCCACCATCTTCCAACCTTGGGCCACCATGGAAGCTTGTTTCGCGCACCACCATCACCATTTTCCATCTCCGCACACCACCTGAACTAAGCACGAGCCACCATCAACACCATCGCACCTCTTCGTTCACGCTCCAGCTAGACCAGCGCATCCACCATCACCTTCTCGCGCATGGCAGCGCCTACACCTTGCCAACGTTTCTGCATCTGTACCACGAACACAGCTTCCAAACCACTCACCACGACGAAGCTTTCTTACGCCATCTGCACCACTGTAGCAGCGGAAGAGACAACTGCCACACCTATTCGAATCAGATTCACGCATATGCACCAGCGTTTCTACACTATTCCACCGCGTCGCACATTGCAACCACTGCTGCGAGCTTCTAATGAAACCATTGCAGATCGTGAAAACGCAGGAGCAAAACCAGCGTCAGCAACAACACCATACGAAGCAGCCATTGATGGACACAAACCGTGAAACGAGAAGAAGACGGAACAACACCAGGTTCTGCACTACACCTCGCCGAAAAAGAAGACCTCACCGGAAAACGGCAGCAGCAGCTGTCATTGCACCTTCGCAACCAAAGTGTGAGAGAAACCCTAATTCTGGAGAGAGAGTCTGCACTGCCACGTGTCAGCATCTGATAGGACAGTCAAACTGGTCAACTGGTCAAAGTCAGTAGTCAACTCTGGTCAAAACTGCAAAAATGGTTAAATAAGAGGGGCAGAATTGGAAATTGGACAGGAATTAAGTTGCTAATTAATTAAATAAAAATAAAAGATTTTAGCAACTGACAGATAAAGCCCA
>Ga0214543_1001233_pt1 | contig 48806 bp, 31 predicted proteins | sample CNSS2metaG_FD_160094 | JGI IMG/M metagenome (GOLD analysis project Ga0214543, IMG submission 160094) | Root nodule microbial communities from cowpea collected in UCLA plant growth center, Los Angeles, California, USA - CNSS2 | ecosystem: Host-associated > Plants > Roots > Nodule | place: USA...
TGTGTAAATGGCTTCATATAAAAGCCAAAATTTCACTCATTTGTAGACACTCTTGAAATTTTAAGCAATAGATGCAACTTGAGTTGAGAGCACTCCTCCCTCTATTGCCTTTGAGAGTCACCCCTTTATAGAGATTGCCTCTCTCTACCTCTAGCCATTTTCCTTAGGCTAGCATAGATTAGGAAATCCTATCACCTCTCTCACCTTCCATTGCTTGCAAGTGCCTTCCAACTTGCCTCCATTCCTTCATCCAATTTCCGCTGCCCATGGAGCTCTTCATGCACCTTTGGAGCTCCACCAACATCTTTTTCTACACAAAAGGTGAGACAAAGCAATTAAAAAATTGCTATTTTTTTAAATATTTTCATGAATTTTCAGAAAACAAAGATAGAAATATTAATAAAAATTTGATTGGTGGTGAAATCCCATGGAAGGCACTCGGTACATGAAATTACCACATTATATAGTGACATGGAACTAAATTTTTTTAAAAACTAATAAAATAGTACATCGTTTTATTCATTGGAACATAAAAAGCTGCAACGTAAAACACATCACTTTTCGTTAAAAACTAGTAAAATAATACATGAACCATACATGATATTATAATCATGCAATATTTACCATATTCATTCATCCCACGTTTTGACTAACCGCGAACCCCACTTTTATATTCATTCATGCAATATTTGTTTCTATTCTTTAATTTGAATTTGGTGTGAAGCAACACAGTCAAGACACGCGTGTGAACAAATGCTTACCTAATCACTACTTTACCCTAGTAGCCACACAAACCTCACTCGTTTTCCTTCACTAATTTGCCCTTTCACCTATTTTTTTAGCCATAAAGATAATTTAATAAAATGAAAACGAAAATAAGAATTAAGTTTAATTACTCGGATAGTACCCACTTTGGTAGGAAAGTATCAATTTGGTACCCGTCGAAAAAAAAGTGTCAATTGCGTCCCCACTTTTGAAAAAGTGCATCAATCAGGTCCCTTTCAGAAAAAAATAATTAACTCCGTTAACGGCAGGCCACGTGTCACTCTCACGTTTTTTAAATTTTTTTTTAAAATTTTTTTTAATTTTTTTTTTAATTTTTAAAATTTTTTTTTATTGCCACGTGTCAAGTCCCTGTTTTGACACGTGGCAATGTCAGTGCCACGTGGCAGGATAATGCCACGTGTCACAACTGTCATTGTACTGATTTCAATTTAGTACCCATATGTACCTGATTGTTTCAATTTAGTCCCCACTTTTCTGTCTTTGGTTCAATTTTATCCCAATTTGTTTAAATAATTGAAGAAGATTTTTTAAGTCAATTTTTTATAATATTAAAATTAATTAAGTATAAATATTTTTACAACGTTAAGTACTCTGATATTTATATTAAAATTTAGTTGTACAAAAAACGTTATACTAATAGAACAATATAATCATCTACTTTTTTTTTCAAAGTAAAAAATATTGTTTCTGTCCAATTCAAGACCAAATCTATTATTTGTATAAATGTTATACTAATATTTTTTTATTAAAAATAAATTTTTAGCATATTATGTTATTGTATATTATTAACCCATATCTTGTCAATGTATTCTATGACTACTAAATTTTAAGATAAATATAATTACTTAATTTTGTAAAAATATTTATACTTAATTAGTATTAATCTTATAAAAAAATGAATTAAAAAATATACTTCAATTATTAAAAAAAATTGGGATAAAATTGAACCAAAAACACAAAAATGGGTACGAAATTGAAACAATCAGGTACATATGGGTACTAAATTGAAATCAGTACAATGACAATTGTCACACGTGGCATTATCCTGCCACATAGCACTGACATTGCCACGTGTCAAAACAGGGACTTGACACGTGGCAATAAAAAAAATTACAAAAAAAAATAAAAAATTAAAAAAAAATTAAAAAAAATTAAAAAAAATTAAAAAAAATTAAAAAAAATTAAAAAAAAATTAAAAATTAAAAAAAATAAAAAAACGTGAGAGTGACACGTGGCCTGCCGTTAACGGCGTTAATTATTTTTTTCTGAAAGGGACCTGATTGATGCACTTTTTCAAAAGTGGGGACGCAATTGACACTTTTTTTTCAGCGGGTACCAAATTGATACTTTCCTACCAAAGTGGGTATTATCCGAGTAATTAAACCTAAGAATTAATTGCCATCAATTGGCATTTACATGGAGTTTCTACTCAATAACTCCATAGCCACTACCCCTCTAACTTCTCTAAAGACAACTAGGGTTACTGGGTCGTCCATCCACACAATTACCAAACATATGCACAACCAACAACCCATTACATGTTTCATGACAGTTCACACACATAAACAAATATAATAACCCATCACATGGTCGTACATACATGCAAAATAAAATTATATAATTAAAGTAGCACACTAATGACATACACATAATTCGAACCCAAGACCCCTCAAATGCACCAAGTGTTCCTACCCACTTGAGTTACCATTACTCTTTGTTATATAACGTAGCCTACTAATGCTTTTAGATATACTTCCAATCCACAATTATTGGTAAATAAATATTTATTTATTTAATTTTTCCTGAGTCTTATAGGAGGATAATGCCTCAAGCTCATCCAACTTAGTGAATCTCATGAGGAAGCAAATTTGTGTTTGATGGCTAACCATGAATCTTCTAATGGTGAGGTAAGTTCTCGTAGTCATGACAATGATTATAATTCTTTGTACAATGCATTCTAATAACTACTTCATAAATCTAGTAAATTAGATGTTGCTCATAAGGAATTAAAATAACATTTTAAGGATTTACAAAGTAAGTTTGAAAAATTTCTTGAAGAAGAATAAATTTTTAAACATAAAATATCAATTTTATAAAATAAAAAGACTGAAAATGTTGAGTGTGCATTTTGCAAGAGTTACATGTTTGATTTAAATATTCTTGAAAAACAACTTGAAGATGCAACAAAGAATAAATATTTTGAAAGACCTACCTTTAAGAAAAAAAAGGTTCAAATAGAAATAAGAAAGCTCTCAAGAATAAAAATAAAAGAACTCCTAGGGTATGGTTAGAAAAAGGTAAGTCTTATTCTAGGAATTTAAATTGTGTAGCATGTTTTTATTATATGCAAAATGGCACACTTTAAATAAATTTATAATCAAACATTTTGATGTCCCTAATAGAATATATGCTTGGATTCCTATTGTAAAGTAACCTATTTTTAACCTCAAAGGACCCAAAATAAGTTTTTGGGGACCAAAATGTTATTGTTTTTTGTCTTGCAAGTTATTTCGAAATCAAAAACTCTCTTTGGATGTTCAAGAGCTAATATATTCCCCAAACTTTTGGTATCCTGGTAAATTCTATGAAGGGGGAGTATTTGTTCTTGAAATGTTTGTTTTTATAAAAAAATGAGAAATATTACATGTAGGGAGAGTTTATCTCTTAAGCTATTTTTTTCTATTAAAAGGGGGAGAAAAATGGAAGTCTCTATTATATGAAAGTATAAATAAAGAGGGAGTTCAATTTTTGTAAGTTATCTTATTTAGGGGCAGCTATCTAAAAGCTTCATTTTTGTTTATGATAAAAAAAGGGGAGATATATTTGTATTGACATCTTGTGATAACGTGTACATATTTAAGGTGTGTGTGTGTGTGTGGCTTGTAATACCTTGTGTTTTTAAAAGGGGAGAAAAATTATTTATCTGTTTTTGGATTATACTCTTTTCTCTTAAGTTGTTGATTAAGAACAAGACATATCACAAGTCTTCAACAATTTTTTATTATTATCAAAAGGGGGAAGATTGTTGACAAAAAGAAGATGAACATCTTCCTTCAATAAGGAGTTTTGGTGATGATGATGATGACTTATGAAGAAGTTTGGAAGACTTAATGATGATGCATGGAAAAATGTTGAAGACTTAAAAGAATGCTTGGATTCAAGAGATACATTGAAGACTTAAGGGTTTAGTTGTTTAGGTCTTGTAATCTGTGTGTGTTATTTAAAATAGTTAAATTAGAATGTCAATAGTCAAAAGGGAAACCCAAGTAGTAGAGCACAAAGAGAATTTTATTTATTTTCAAAACTCACTGGAATAATGATTATTCTTAGTAATAATCGATTATCTCAATTAAGTGATTTTTGAGAAAAATGTTTTTATAATAGTTTCTGTGATAATCGATTATAACTTATGATAATCGATTCAATTATTCTTAGTGATAATCAATTATCTCAGTTAAAAGTGATTTTTGAGAAAAATGTTTTTATAATAGTTTTTGTGATAATCGATTATCTGTGGTGGTTGTGACATAATTTTTCATATTCTTAACCTAATTTTTAAATAAGCTTCTATAAATAAAGTGGTAGGCTTTCATTTGGAGATACATAAGTTAGAGAAGTTTGTGTACTTATGGGACGACTTTGAAAAACCTAGTTTGGGTAGAGCGATAACTTGCATAAAATGAGATCTTGAGTGATTGAGTGTTGCTGCTTTTGTTAGGAAAAGTTGGTCATCCTTTGTGATTCAAGAAAGGTGTGTGATTCAAGAGAGGTATTCATCGCTTGTGAATTTCAAGGGAGGTGTCTTTCATCTCTTGTGCCTTCAAGAAAGGTATTTTCTAAACCCTAAACTTTCTTATCTATGATTGTATTTGTGATGTATTTAAGTGATTGAGTTAATCTCGTTTATTTTATTGTGTTTATTATAATAAAAGAAAGAATTTTAATTGATCTTTGATATTAAAAGGGAAAATTTTTTAAAGCACATTTTTTATTAAAAACTCAATTCACCTTCCCTTTTGGTTTTTGTCCAAACGTGAATTATTCTTCTACGCGATTACTAACACATGGTAACATAAGTTAAGCCCGCTCAAGAGACACCTTAGTCTACCTAGACGGTAGGATCAAATTAAGCTCACTAAAGCACACCTGAGCTTGCCTAAGTCGACAACACACACAATGCTTGCCTAAGTTGGCAACACAAAGCTTTCTTAGATAAGTATTATCAGATCTTGCCTAAGTCAATAATTCAAATCCCTTAAGCCAACATCCGTGGTCAAAGATGACCACCCATAGCTCAACCAATCGTCCCATCCACTTGCAAGGTCAAAGACGACCAATCACAGCTCGACCAAAATGCCTATCCACTTGCAAGGTCAATGACAACCACCCACAACTTAGCTAAATGACCAATCTACCTGTAAAGTCAAAGACAACTACAAATAGTTCTGCCAAATTGCCCATCTAACTGCAAACATAAAGCCAATTACAACTCAGCCAAAAGGCCAGTTATAGTCGCAACTAAGAGGGCTTATGTACTTGCCTGACCCAATAGGTGGGTTGAGTAATGTAGCCCAAGAAGGCCTAATTAGTCTCATCACCCAAAAAGGCTACAAAATATTTTGAGATACACCTATTGGAGTAAATATTAACATATTAATAATAAGGGTTAAATATCTTTTTGGTCCCTTAACTTTTAATGAAATTTGGAATTAGTCCCTCTTCGAAACTTTGACCCAATTTAGTCCCTTAATTTTAGAAATGTGTGAATTTAGTTATTTCAACCAAATTTTGTTAAGGTTATTTAACATTTCATGATAATTTGTTAAGGAGACAAGACTAGTTAAGAACACGATAATTGTCATTATCATGGTTTTTATTATGTTTATTTTTATGCTTTATTGGTATTTTTATTATTATTGGTCTAAATAATTATGGATTTATTAAATAATTTTGGAAAGAGGAGTATTTGGATTTATTTGTGGAATATTTTGTAGATAAGGGGAAATCTCAAAAAGAACGAAGAATATATCAAGGATTATCAGTTAATTAAAATATATTCAAGTAGTGTTATTTTCCAGGCCTAGTCAATTCGCTGATTCACCCAACGAGCAAACTCCATTCACCCAGCAAGAGAGGTCAAGTCACCCAATGACTTTAGTTTGCCTAACGATTTGGGCATTGTAAAATCATTAAATAAAATACGTCATAGAATTAAAAATCAATCTTTTGGTGAATAGGGAACTAACCTTAAAGGAGAAACGACAGATGGGCATCATGGAGGTTGGAGACACTCATTATCATTATTATTTTCATCATCTATTTATTTTCAATTGCTCAGAATATATAGGAGCAGTTAAGTCCCTTATTCATTGGGGTTGGATGTAATATATCTTCACTCTTTGTGATTTCTGTTATTTAATATACTTCTTTTCCATTACTCTTGTATTATATTTTTGTTCTTAATTGCATGATTAATGATGCCTATTTGTTGATATCTAATTATTCGAAAATAATTTAGAACCTTGATTAGGATAGAGAAACTAATAGATTTTACCTATAGACATAAAGTTTAATCAATTAGCCAATTTAAACATCTTAATATAATGTGAACTTTAGGTAAAAATATCTAAGGGGCTAGAAATTTTATTAGTAATGTTTACACTTCACTTGAAGGAATTAGGGCTTGTTAGCTTGTGGTGTAATTGTTAGAGTAAAAATTGGAAGTATATTGTTTAGTGTTTTTACATTAAATTGAAACATGAAATTTAACCTAGTGAAGTCTTTATCGCATAGTTAATTTCATCAATTTAATTGTTTTCAATAATTTTATATTTGTCTTATTAAAAATTCAATATTTTCATTATTTTAAAAGTTCTTAGCCTTAACTAGTAAATAATCACAATTTCTCTAAGCAAATGCGAGTCTCTTTGGGAAAACGATATTCAAATTTTTCATTTTATTATTTGTGTGATTGGGTACACTTATCAATATTTCAGAACATAGCTATAGAAATTTAGGACAATCTATTATAATGATGTAAGATGTTTTTTTTTTTGTTTCCAACATGCAAACTTTTGGATGATGTTGGATAATATGAACTTTCTTTAATGTGAATTGTGAATTAAATTATTTGTGATCAAAACTATCTATGTATCACATACTCTTTTTTTTTTAACTTTTCTAATTGTATGAAAAACACGTTAAATAAATAATGAAATTATAAACATACTTTTTCATTCAATTTATGATAGTTCAAAATGATGTATTTCATTTCAGTATAGTGAAAATAGTTGCGCTTTTAATTGTCATTTTTCTTATTAGAACTATTTTAAAATAAACAAAGTATGACACTTTTATTGCCATTATTTGTGCAGCGAACACAGTAGTTTCAACTCTCATTATTTGTGTAGTGCATTAAATGGCAAGTATTGCGATGTTTTGCATAATACCGCTATATTATATTTTGTAGTGACAAGATATATGATGGTACCTAGACCTACCATACGTGTAACATCTGGTCTGGATATTACGAATTTAATTAATAAAATAGGATATTAATATTAAAACCTCATTTATTAAGCTCAATTTTCCAAAACACAGGAAATATAACAACTTTATTTCATAACAAAAACCAGCTCTAGGCTAATTATTATAAAATTCAATATATTATCAAAAATCGTCTCATAATAAAACCAATTTCTATAATTCAATTGATTACAAGAGAAACTTTAAAATTCATAAAATAAACTCTCTGTAGAAATGTTCCCATGATAACCCACACTCTGGTTCTATGCCTCACTAGATCCACCTGCAACAACATCTGCTTCCGTGTACCGCGTACACGATCATCACCAAAACACAAGTAGTTAGGGTGAGCTAACAATTTAAACCATACACATAATATGAAACAATTATAGCAACACGAACACACCAAAGGAATTTCCATCCTTTGATTCCATAACACATAGCCACTACCATGTTACCCGCGTTCTACGTCTTCTAATGAATACCTCCCCGCCCGTAGTACAATACACGTGATCCACCAACAACGAACCTCACCGCTCGTAGCATCTCTCACATGTGAGCATGGAACATATGAACCTCCCCGCTCGTATCCCCATACGAGAATATCAAGATATGAACCTCTCCGCTCATATCATCACGTGTTCACCACCAGCCATGAACCTCCTCTCTCATGACCCAAGCATCTCCTGGTCTAAGTCCCACAATACAACATATAAAACGCAAGCCACACAATTACATTATACTTTGTGCTCTCGCCTGGCGTTGACTAAGAAATGCCAAGCGACGTTCCAGCGTAAATTGCCTGGCGGAGCCTTCTCGTCACCAAGTGCCAAACACAAGTAGAGCCTTTGACAAAGGGCTATCGCCTGGCGGGTCATTCCTCACCACCAAGTGCCACGCGTTCCAGGGATTTCCCTGGTACTCCTATCGTCTAGGGCCATACATGTGTCGTTAGGTGCTATACTAGTAACGTTCCAGCTACTGGTTTAGCACTCTACCACGGAGTTTCAACACCCCTCAACAGTTCAACCATACATACAAGCTATAAATTTAACTGTATTTAAATTACCTATACTTGCACGACTATAATTTCCGCCAACATAACACTTCACTTATTCAACAATCATATAACTCATCCAATCATAGTCCTTATAAATGAATAACAATGCACACATCCATTTATCAACATTTCATACTTAACATATGCATTTTTACCATACACTTAATCTTTTCCAACATGCAAGTTACTACCACTATATATATGCACACATCACTAATACACATAACCACAGTAACTAAAACAGTCACCTGATCACATCCCAATCAAATAAACCTTTATTTTTTCATGCAATTGATACCAATCATCACACCTGTGCATATATAATTAGAGGTCTTACTTATACACACTTCCTTCATACCACATTTGTCATTTTCCTAGCTTACACATATCATCACCTAATGACCCAAATCACGCCCATTCAAAAAATTAGCTCAGAACACCCACAATCCTAATGTGTTGCCTGGCGGCAGTTCATGCTCCGCCAGGCGGTGCATACAGAATTTGGGTTCTTGCCCAGATTTCTACATCTGCGTGAACCCCAACCATGCAATTCGTCCTATTTTTACAGATTTCATTCATCCCCCAATCCCAAAATGAAACTTAATTTCCCAATCATAAAAGATTTGTAGAATTATAGCGAAGACATTACTGGCTTACATTTTCAACCTATGAATAACGCATGCTCAAATCAAATATAAAGCAACAACCCTCTAACAAATTAAGTACATGATTCTATGCATCGATGCAAATTAATATAGCACTTCACACCTCCTATGCAATAATTTAATTTATATTGATACACATGCATTCACCATTAAACCAATTCTCAGCATGTGACTAACCCAAAGGAACATTCAAATTCATATCGATGCAAATTAATATAGCATTTCACCTCCTATGCAATAATTTAATTTATATTCATACACATGCATTCACCATTAAATCAATTCTCAATATGTGACTAACCCAAAGGAACATTCAAATTCATAGAGACTTACAACATAACCCAATCATGCTTGCAACTCATGCCACATTAGTAGTTACTTGAAATTATAAAGAGTTTATTCATGCATTTTAAAGACTTCCAAACCAACAATCATGAGTAACATATATCTCTAGCTACTGACCTCCAAATCAAATTTGCACTGTGAAGAACTACATGTTATGGACCACCTGTCCAAATTTCACATAAATCGGATGGTTAACGAACTGAAAATGCAGTTTTACGAAAACTGCACAAACCAGAAAAACGGTGGCGTCTAGCGCCCAAAAGTCAGGAACTTGGCCCCTGGTAGTACAAAACCAGTGCCCAACGATACTTGCTCCGTGAAAAATACGAAAAACAACATTTTTCGTGAATAGAACACCACGTGCATCGCTTTGCAGTAGCTCTTCACCGCCAGGCGATCCTTAACAGCAAACCCAGAAGACTAGGTCTAGAGCATGCGTGGCCTGGCGAGTCGCACATGACTACCAGGCGGTTTCTGGAAAATTCTAGAAACACGAAAAATATTCGCAGAAATTGAACCACATGCATACATACTGCACAAAATCATTCATCAAAATTGAAAACACGAGATATAGCTCCCTTAACCTGAATTTCCCGCTCCAAAAGTGCTTTTAGAGTCCTTCCATGTTTGACATTTGATCTACCCTTTGATCTTCGTCCTTGTGCACTCATTTCAACCTTCTGACACTCTCCTTAGTGTTGTTTTAAGGTTCTCCAACTCCCTTTTAGTGGCCACACGAAAATTCCTTCACCAAGACCCTACTCTCACCCTTCGCCTCCATCATTAGCCTCATTATTTCTCCCTTAATTGCCCAAAACGAAAAATCCATTAAGGATGAGTTTAAAATACACCAACTCTCCATTACTTGGTGGTTTCTCAACCTCTCTACCTTCTTTGTAGACGGCTAGGGTTTTTGACCCTTCTCATCCATGCTAAAAATAATTTTAGCAAAAAGAAAACTTAACTCATGTCTACGAAGGTTTGAACACACAACCATGCCAATGTCAAGTCAATGTATAACCATTCAACCAATTCATGTTTCTTAACATTTCATGCGCTCCATGCCTTATAACCTCTTATCCCATAACCATGCTTGTATGCAAAATAATTAAATAATAAAAATAACCCATAAATGGCATTCACAAGACTCAAACCGAAGTCCTCCCCACACCGTCAACATGCTCTACCACTTGAGCTACCATTGTTCCTTATCTTTTCTTTCCACATTAAATAACTTAGGGATTCCCGCTGTCACATTTATTAAATAAATACTTATTTATTTTTTTAATTTTCCCGAGTCTTACAATACGGCAAAATCTTCACATGATTACTTCAATTGTTGAAAAAGATGCTTCTAGCGAGTAATACAAGACTTGATCAAAATTATGAGGTAAAGAAGATACTTTATCTGATGGGTATGGAATATTAAAAGACATATTAAACACCTTAGATGACATGCCAAAGACATATAAATAAACAAAAGGCTATGAGTGTGGCTATTACTTTATGCATTGGATGACAACCATTGTGCAAATTGGTTTTGAAAGAGGTTGATATCAAGTAATATGTTATAACTCACTATTACACGTATAAAATAATTGATTACTTTCACATGGACTAATCTTAACTTCAATTCCATTTTGTAGATTTTATGACACTATTGTACTCAAATGCATTAGCTTATTTAAAAAAACATGGGCTAAGTATTTTGTTGATAGATATAACAATTTAGAGTAGTAGACAATTAATTGGTAGAACTTGTATATGTTTATTTATTATGCTTGGTTTATAACTATTTTTATTAATCTTTGTTTAAAACTATGCTCACTAATCTTTGTTTAGAACTTATATATGTTTATAATTTATTGAAATGTTGTCTTGAATGATTAAAAAAAGAATATGAATTTGAAAATTTATGCGGGATTGTGTCATTCAATTTAAAAATATCATTTAAGAAATATCATTTTTTAACTACAGTTAAAATATGAACCATCGCAGTTTTGCACTTTTTACGACATTTATAGAGTGAATGGTCGTGATACATCACATTACATTTTTTTTCTTGTTTTGATTGACTTTTCACAAGTGTTTATTGCAAAACCGTTGTCATATGTTTTTGCTAAAAAAATATTTTTTGTTTGTTTTTCTTTTTCTTTTTTAACATTACACAAGACGAAACTGTTATGATTTTTTTTTAACTAGGGTCATTTATTCATCATTGTTTTATTAGACCTTTAACAATGATTATATATGTGAAGATTGAAAGATCGTCATTGGATGACTATTTTAACAGTTGTATAAAACACATTTTGCAATTATAGCATCTCGTCAATCCAGATGTAACACAAATTTGTGGTTGAATCTCTTATAAAATTTTATTTATAAGCATGTGTCTCGCACTTATATAAAAACAACCACAAATGGTTATGTATATACTTTTGTTGTATGATGGTTTTATATAACGATAATGGCAATGTCATTGTTATTTATGTCAATGTCATTGTTATTCATATGGATCACATTCTTCATTCATTATAGGTTTATGATTTATAACTTTATTATATTAAGGGAGTCTTAACAATAAAATTATACATAAAACTGCATTTTAAAATTTAATAAAAGTTACTTTCTCTAGAGATAATAAGTATTATATGCACATATAATTTTATATAATTGTTTAAATTTACATAAAACAATGCAAATATTCATTGTTTTTCATTAACACAGTACTAGGGATGGTAATATGGGTCTGGCCAGTCGGGTTGACCCGCAGGCACACGAAAAAAATGTGGGGCGGGCTAGGGTAGTGAGCCTGCAGGCCGTAGTGGCCCGGCCTGTATAAGCCCGCGACCCACATAATTAAAAAAAAAACTTGCACTTGTGTATATTAATTACTTTTTTTATGGACCATTGCATTAACGTTCCAAATTCTTGTATAACTGGGAAAGACAAGTATTATGTATTTTTAAATGTGCTAAAATTTAAAGAATACATTTTGTATGTCATAGTATGAATATGAATATGATGAAAATGTTGAATTATCAATTTATCATCCAACTCCCCAAAGTCTTTACTTAATTTTGTGAACTTCTTAAAGTATCCCAATTTTTAATCATTGAAAGTTTTATCATAAGAATTAAAAAAAAATTAATTAAAAAAAAGTGGACCAACCCGAGGACCCGCAGGTCAAGTGATGTGTAGGGCGAGCCAGTGACTGCAGCCCACATAAATTGTTCGGGGTGGGGCGGGCCAGCTCGCAATGTGCGGGGCTTACGCGGGCCAGCCCTTAACTAGTCGGCCCAACCCACATTGCCATCCCTACACAATATAAAAGGAATTCAATATCTCATATCATAGTCACTATAATAACAAACTTTGAGCAAAATAAAATATCTACATTTATTATGTTATTATTTATTCAATATTTTATTACATTATATACTTTTGATGTCACTAGTGCAGTTTTGGAATTTTAATTGCCTTTCAGGCCATAGTTATGGATGAACCAAAGCTTATAAGGACGCGATGAAATTTGCAATTTTGGGAACATTTCTTCCTTGGGTCATATCGTAACCGAAGCCTATAAGGGCTTTTTTGCTTTGCTCATAACGCAACCAAAGTCTACAACGCATCAGACTTCCCTAATATTTCAAAATTGCCACTGTCAGCACAACTTTTAGCCTTAGATGGAACAGGACTGAGGCTATATCCACTTTGAGCCTCAGTTATTAATTAAACTAAGGCCATATACCCTATTAAGGTTCCCAAATTCGCGAATTTCCATTTTTCCCCTTTGTCCCAAAATCCTCTATGCAAAAACCACCATTATGCCACTGTCCTCCACAGTCTGGTCGCTAGTTCTTGTTGCAGCTGCCTCCGTCGTGCTTTGCTGCCTCAGATGTGCCACCCTTTACCGCCGATAGCCACCATTGCATCATCACCTCTCAATGTCGATGAGGTTTTTTTACACGTTTTGGTTTTTTCATTGCGTTTTGGGTCGTTTATATTGCTTTGCTTCTTCTGTATGCTATTTTTCATAGTATTTTGAGTTTTATGGTTGCATTTTTCATCATCAGGTGTTGTTGCATTGTGGAATTTGTAGCTCTCACATTGTTGCATCATCTTCTGTTTTCAGATGTTATCCGCTTCTCATGCTCCCAAGTTCCTATTTCTACTGTGAGGCTATTATTTTTTTAGTATATCTTGTTTAAATATGTTTATTTGTCTTATGTTTGCTATATGTGATTAATTATTTTCTGAAATGTATTGTTTGATTTTCTTATAGTTTAAGTTAGCCTTAGTTTCCCGTTTAAGATTCAATATGAAAACTAAGTATTATTCTCAAGTTTTGTTTTCGAAGAAGTTATATATATTTAAAAATTAATAGAAGGGGATAATCACTTTCATTTCGTGTATCTTGAAGACCAATGCGAAATACTAACAAAATTTTGTGAAATTTAAGATATGTTTTTTAAAATTAATATGTACCAATAAAATAAAGAAAGTGAATCTTCTTATTCATTCAAAGATTACTGAAATTGTTCATGCAATTTTAGTTCAATATATAATACTATGGATAAAGATTAGATTAATTCAACGCACATTAATGTTGAGTAAGAGAAAGGAGTAGAAGAATTTATACAATTTACGCAACGTTTTGAAGGTAGAAGTGATGATGAGGTGAAATTTAGTTGTCCTTGTGTCAACTATTTGAATGGGAGAAAGTTGAATGCAACTCAAGTTAGGGAACATCTTATTTGTGATGGTTTTCTTAAAAGTTATACAATATGGATATGGCACGGCGAATTAATAGACTTTCCAATTGTTTTTCGAATAGAACATGTTGTCAATTCTACCATGGAAGAGGGACACGAAGAGCGAGTGGAAGTAGACAATATGGAGGACATGATACGGGTTGTTATCGCATAACCTTTTGTACAACCATATTTGTTTGAGACGATGTCTGCTGACGCAGAAACTCCGTTGTATGTCGGTTCAACTAAGTTCACGCAGTTGTCAGCGGTTTTAAGACTCGTGGATTTGAAAGCGATCAATGGGTGGACGGGTAAAAGTTTCACAGAATTGTTGGTGCTCTTGAATGAAATGCTTCCCAAGGAAAATACTCTACCCACTTAAAATTATGACTGCTAAGAAAATTCTTTGCAAAATCATAAAACTTCAAGTTTTTTTTAGAACATGCGTGTAAGAAATATGTGTTGAAATCTATAATGACATTCGTAAATCAATCTTATATGTTAAGTCAACAAAATTACAAATAAACTCAAGAGTAAAGCTACATATATAATCATTTTTTAATAATTATATTTCAAATATATTATAATATTATATTAAATATAGAAGTATCAGTTTTTTTTATTATAAAAGTGTAATAAACTAAACAAAAATAAAAAATTAAAATAATTAACTTAATTTTTGATATTTTCAAAATAATTTATTTTCATATATTGTCATTTTAAGAGGTGTCTTTTACTTGTCAAAAGTAAAGAGTTCCCTTAAAACAATGCACTTTCCTTGCCCTAGTAAATTATACTACTATTTAACAAGATGCCCGTAATGACTTGTGTTTGAATAAGGGATTTCAACAATTTCAAGAAACTGAAATATTTAGTGTAGATGGTGAGGTAAAACCAGCAAGTTCTCGGTCCAGGATGGTTGGACACATCATGACCAATACCACCAGTTATTGGTGGGTCGAGTATGTTTCGGCTTTGTGGAGTTATGATAGGAATCATGCAGTTAAAGCTTGCAATGAGTAGCATTTAAGGTGTTACGAAAGTTACGATAAGACATTTACGAGTATTTATGGAAAAGATATAGACATTACTGAAGGGAATGAAGGAAATTAGGTATATAATATGGATTAAAAGGCATGTAAAAGGTATCTAAAAACTATTCCACTATTATCCGATATCACCGCATGCTCATTTCTTTGGTCAATAACTTTAGTGTCGAAGTACTTGCAGGTACCCACGTCCCACGTGTCTCGGTGGAAGAGGAGTTCTAGGAGGAGTGTAAAGGAGCTTGTGGAAAGAGGAGAGCAAGGTCTTCCAGGATTACTCAGTTCAATACAAGAACATTGGCGCCCACCATGGGGAATATGGTGTTAGGAAAAAATGGTTTCAATAAGAGCAATAATGGATCAAAATGAAACACTAGCAGAGATGTAGAGGGAAATGTAGAGACAGTTAGATGAGATGAGGCGGCAAAATGAGCAAGAGATCAATGCCTTAAAGGCAGAAAATCAAAGGACCCGGAAACAGTTGGAGGAGCCTCAATCAAGGAATGAGGAGCCTCGTAGGGCAAGGACCGGTGAGGAGGAAGAAGACACATACGGGAAGGGGTGCCTCGTCGGCATCCGTTCATGGAGGGGATCATGGAGGTTGAACTTCCCCTATGCTGGAAAGGTTTAAGCATGAGTCTATACAACAGTACTACAAATTGTAATACCCGAGAAAATTAAATAAATAAATAAATATTTATTTAATAAATATAAAATAAAGGGATCTCTATATTAATTAATGCAAAGAGTTAAGACAATGAACAATTCAAGCTCAAGTAGTTAAGAGTACTTGGTTATGTTGAGAGGACTTGGGTTCGAGTCCTGTGTATGCCATTAATGTGATGTTTAATTATTTATTTCGTTTTGGATACATGCATGGTGGTGTGGTATGAAATTATTTGTGTGAATGAAAAGCCAAGGTTGGACCAACAAAAAAATTTAGAAGCTCTTTTGAAACAAGAATTCCAGGTGAGGGGAGTTGCACCTAGGCGTTTACTTTACGAATTATGTGTTTTTTTTACTGCATTGAAGCTTGTACATCCTTTTCCGCTTGTGTTTCTTAGTTTTTTCGCGTCTCAGGGTTTCTGCCTAGAAATCGCCTAGCAATGTTTTTGGGCTGTCAGGCGACACATGGATGTGATGGACACTTCTAGGATTTTTCCAGAAACCGTCTAGTGGTGGCTATGGGCCGCTAGGAGGCACGTGAGATTTTTGGGACTTTTGAATTTTTGTTGAACTACGACATGATTGAGATTCTGAATATATTTTCTTCATTTTTGTTGAGTGATTTATGATATAAATTGGTGAAATACTACTGTATAATGATTGTCTTGGGTGAATTGTTGCATGAACAAATGTGTGGTATCATGTTGGGAAAGGGGATGAACTGAATCATGATGGCCGGAGTAACTTGTGGTGTTTTTGTGTTCGTCTAGGTGTAATTGGATATATATGAATACTACAAGCAAGATTGGTTGTGAATTTGAGACATATTGAATTGTAAAGAAGTGAAACGTGGTAATAATGCATGCACTGCCTTGTGATGGATCAGTTATGAATATGTATGGCATTGAGATTGTATTGCATTTTAATAAGTTTGATGGAAGCATGGGTGATTCCTTGTTGAATTCATGTAATTAACAGGATACCAATTGGTGAATACATTGTGTGCAATTAAGCTAGTATATATTGTATATAGGATCGATGTGCATGATGTATGGATTGTGTGTTTAGGGTACTAGGTTCACTAGAACTTTAGCGAGGGATAAAAAACCAATAACATTAACGATATTGGTGTGGTGCATGGCGGCACGGGGCATATCGCCAAGTGAAAGACAAGCTTAGGGAAGCCTAGTAGAGGGATGGCGCCTGACAACACTCTAGGACCGCCCGACGAGGGTGAAACTAGTGACCTGGCGCCTAGCGGAAAGCACTGGATCACTATGTAGTTGCGAAACAATGTGGACTGGATCAAATCTAGCGGGTTGGCACTTAACCTCGTTGAGGTAGCTCTAGGCGATGTTCCAGAAGCAGATTGGTTGTTTTATGTGTTTTGCATTTTTTAGATGGCGACCTTGGGCCAGGATATGCTTGACATTATCACGAGCGGGTAGGTTTGTGATTGGTGATGGAACGTGTGATTAATATGAGCGGGGAGGTTCATTTAATGATACTCTCGTGTGAGGATACGAGCAGGAAGGTTCGTAGAAGTAGGACTACAAGCAGGGAGGTTTATAGAGGTTGGACCACAAGCGGACAGTTTCGTGAAATCATGAAATATCATGATGGGTTTTAAGATGTGTATTTCGTTAAGTTAGAACGCTTTGGGTGAGGGATTTATGCTACTGTTCTGCTTATTTATTTCTATGAGTTCACCCTTTATGTTTGTATTTGGGATGATCGTGGGACTGGACACACGGGAGCAGATGATATTTCAGGTGATGTCGTTAACACATAGAGCTAGAGTGAGGGCTAGCTATGGGGATGATTTTAATAAACTGATTTCAATAGTTTGTACTTTTCTTTAAGTTGTCTTCGATTTTAGAACTTGTAATAATTTAATATGAGCTTTGGAACTTGTAATAAGTTAATCGCGAGGTGTTTATGAAGCGGTTTGGTAAGATATCGTTAAACATCAGTAACTTGAATCCATAGACAACAATGCCTCATCTCATCACCATGTTGAGAGCCGAACCCTTCATGGACAACCTATGTAAGAAACTTGTTGCCAATTCGGATGAACTACGAACTCAAGCCACAAAGTTCATGCAAATGGATGAAGTGAAGGAATTTCGTAATACCACCCAGATAGAAACTAATGACAAAAGATCACTAGAGAGGGATATAACATTATGGAAAAAGTGAGACATGAAGGCTGAGAGGTTGAGGCCGAGGTGTGGAGGCTAAGAGGTTGAGGCCGAGGTGTGGAGGTTGAGAGGTTGAGGCCGAGGTGTGAAGGCTAAGTAGAAATGGATCTAAACTTCAACGTCAACCTAGAAAGGATGAGACCTCACGACTGAGAGGTTGAGGTCGAGGTGTCAAGACCGCTATATGGAGACTGAGATGTTGAGGTCTAGATGTGGGGGCCGATATAAAAGGTATGAGAACTTCAATTTCAAGCTGGAAAGGTTGAGACCTCAAGGTGGAGAGGTTGAGGCCAAGGTGACGAGGTCGAGATATGGAGGCTAAAATGTCGACGCTGAGATGTCGAGGTCGAGATGAAAAGGATGAGAACTTCAAGGTCGAGATAGAAAGGATGAGACCTCAAGGTTGAGAGGTTGAGTCTGAGGTAAAGATGAAGAGGGATGAGAACTTCAATGTTGAGCTGGAATGGATGTGACCTCGTGGTCAAGAGGTTGAGGTCGAGGTGTCGACACAGTTCTTTTGCATTTCCATTAGCATGGCCATCTTAGTAGAATGGAATACCAAATTCTCTTGTACTTGTCATCTTACTTCCTTTAAACACTATGTAACCTTTTCTTCACAAGATAGATCTCGTCTCCACGGTGGGAGTTAGATGTTCCTATCAGGCCTATATTACCTTAAGGTACACAAGTCTTCTATCTAGACCAAGGCATACTAGGTAACTTGAGTGTCCACTCTCCTTCAATTCTCTATATAACAAGTCCTCTTCACTACAAAGGCCTGGATGTTCTCTTCTTATGAGGGTGATGTGACCTTAGCGGGAAACCTGGTAAAGATACTCCTCGGGTTGATATATCCTCTACTTTGATGTGTCAAAATGTCCTCTTCCAGCGTGATCGGATGTCCTAGGTGGAGGGGATGCTTGCAAAGACACTCCAATTTAGAAGCATATTACTGATGGGATTTGACAATAAAAATGATTCTACCCACATACGTCGTGAATTGTGACTATATATAGTACTTGGATGGTCCTTGTTTATTGGGCCAAGGAATCCTAAGATTACCTCATTTCAAGGTTTCCTAATTTGTTTGCATATGCTTAATCCTTTTGTGATCTATCCTTTTGGTTATGTGGAACCGTACTGCACTAGTGGCATACGTGCCCTTGACTTCTTGGTACAGGCCAAGGTGTAATCATCATTTGGGTCTTCAATGTGCATTAGTTGAGATGTCCTCATCCCTGGGTCTTCAATGTGCATTGATGGAGGTGTCCTAGGTATTGTTTGAGATATCCTCGTCCAACCACTACATTGTAGTGTAGGTCGGGGTGTCCTCTTCCTTGACTCAGTTGGGCATGTAAGGCGAGATGTATACCTTGACTGATCTGGACATGCAACCGAGTGTCTTCCTCTTTGGCTCACTATTACATTATTAGCCCCAGACTTGAGGGATTCTAACTAAGAATCTTATGACCTTTTCTAGATGGAATTGGTTGAGATGTTCTAAGTATCGACACAAGCGTCCTCGTCCAACCACTATAATAATTACATATTTATTTCTCTTAATACAATTTCATAATGAAAAGAAAAAGAACTGACCCGTGTGTATGTAAGGGTTTAACACTGTGTATTAACTAATTGTTTGTGCCTTTTAATCATGTGACCCAATTTATAATCAGCACCAAAAAAGAATAAGACAGCAATTAGTCCACTCAATTTTTGTTCTTGCTGCATAGATATTAAACGTATTAAAGGTGGTAAGACTTATCTTCATTGGATTACATTTGCAGCACATCAAAGTAGAATCAGAAAGGGACCTTGTTGTCACCAAGCATGAATCAAGTGGACTTGAAAAGGATCTTAGTTGACTGTTGACTTCGAGACTCCAACAAATTAGCATGTCACACGTTATTCAGTGGTGGTAATTAAGAATCTGAGTAGGAAATCATGTTGAGTGGTAAAAACTATTTCATGAACTATGAAACACTAGTTTTCAAGAGCTCCTCGCCATTATAAATTACTAAACCAACTTTCCGTCTGTGTGGGAAAGAATACATCAACAAACCTGCTCTAAACCTATTTTTCTGAATTATTTGATGAGTTCATTTGGCCAAAACAACTATGTTTTAGTTTTCTTCCTTGTTTTCACTTCGTGGAATTGCCATGTAGTGTGTCGCAAGTTGCCTGAGGCCTTGTTATCGGAGAGACATGAGAAGTGGATGGCACAACATGGTAAGGTGTACAAGGATGCTACTGAGAGGGAAAAACGGTTCCAAATATTCAAGAACAATTTGCAGTTCATTGAGTCCTTCAATGCTGCTGGGGACAAATCTTTCAACCTAAGCATTAACCGATTTGCTGACCTCCATAATGAAGAGTTTAAGGCTTTACTAATTAATGGTCAGAAGAAGGAACATAGCGTATGGTCACCAACAGAAACATCGTTTAGGTATGACAGTGTCACTAAGATTCCTGCTACCGTGGACTGGAGGAAAAAAGGTGCTGTTACTCCAATCAAGGACCAAGGCACATGTCGTAAGATTCTGTTTTCTACGTTCGTCATTTCAATTATATTCCATTGGTGGTCCATTAAAAAATTTCTAATATAAATCAACTTGGTTTTGTTTGTGAACAGATAGTTGTTGGGCCTTTTCAGCTGTGGCTACAATTGAGGGTCTTCATCATATAAAGAAAGGTGAATTGGTGTCGCTGTCAGAACAAGAACTGGTAGATTGTGTGAGAGGTGACAGCGAGGGATGCAACGGTGGTTATGTGGAAGATGCCTTTGAATTTCTTGCAAAGAAAGGAGGAATAGCAAGTGAAACAAACTACCCCTACAAAGGGGTTAACAAGAGTTGTAAGGTTAAGAAGGAAAGTGATGGTGTAGCTATTAGGATCAAAGGGTACGAGAAAGTTCCAGCTAACAGTGAAAAGGCACTCCTAAAAGCAGTGGCTCATCAACCAGTGTCAGCTTATGTTGAAGCAGGAGGATCTTCTTTCCAGTTTTATTCAAGTGGGACTTTTACAGGAAAATGTGGAACTGAAATAGATCATTCTGTTGCAGTGGTTGGTTACGGAAAAGGTGGTGACGGTACTAAGTATTGGTTGGTAAAGAATTCATGGGGAACAGAATGGGGTGAGAAAGGGTACATAAGGATGAAGAGAGATATACATGCCAAGGAAGGCTTGTGTGGAATTGCTACTGGTGCCTCTTATCCAACTGCTTGAGTGTTGCTATTAATGCACCCACATAAATAGTTCCGTATATAAGTTTAATTGGTATGTAATCATCATTTCGTATAGACCTACGTAGTCCTTCAATAAGATGCTCGTGTTTTATCTTATGATGCTTATCTGAACGTGTAGTTTCTACTAAATAATGAAAATATTACTATATATATATTTATACCTGCTGTTCGTTGTGCTTTTTGTGGTTGTTTAGTATATTTTAAAGGGCTTTTTTACAGTTCAGGGTCAAGTTTGGCCTTATTTTACAGAAATGGACTAGCTGACCGGAAATTTACAATACAAGAACAAGTCGTGGTAAGTATGGACGACTTCTAAAGTGAAGTCGTCATTAAAGAGAAAGCTTGAGGTATATCCTATTTAAGTTGCATAACACGAAGCTTAGAAGACCAGTAATCCAAAGAGATTAATACAGTAATTACACTTGGAAGGTTGGTATTAGAAGAGAAGAAGAAAATATAATTGAGCTTTTCATATCATGAACAATAACTAAGTGTAAAAATATCTGTTTACTTTATTTTTATCTACTATGCATGCAATTTATCATATAATGACATAGTTAGTTTGAGCTTTGGGTTCGTCTATCCTCCTGAGTTTAAATTGCATCAATTGAAACCTTAAGTTCAGTTGTCCTTTAGAGATTAAATTGTGAAGCCTTAAGTTAGTCTATGTGTAAGAATTCATTAGACAGTGTTTTCCATTCATCTATCACTTATAGCGCATCAAACAAAGTTCTCGATTCATTTGTCCTTCATATCGCATCAGATGAAGTCTTCCTTTCGTTTGTCCTTCAAAGCACATAAGACAAAACCTTCAATTTATCTACTCTTCAAAACGCGATAGACCAAGTCTTCCATTTGTCTAACTTTCAGTAGACCAAGTTCTTCATTCTTCTCTCATATGTTGTTTGTAATACTAATAATTTAAACACTCAACAATAGTCTTAATTTCAATTCGTTTTGAAAGATTCAACAAATTTATCTTTACAAATTATAAATTCATGTATATGTTTAAATAAATAAGTAATAAATAACATTAGTTTATATAAATATAAATAAAGTGTTACATTTAATATTGGTTAGACAAGTTTCATTCACATGTTAAAAAACTACTGGTTAGGAAAAATATTTCCATTATCTTATATAAGCTTATATAAAATATTAATTTAAGTTATTTAAGGGTTTTTCTTACATTAATACATGTCCAGTACAAGAAAAGATAGTATTAGCGTTTCAGTAAAACACACTTAAAACGAGAATTCCGATAACTTTCTTTCAGTCTTTCTCAAGCTAATTTCTTTCAACATGTATTAATTTCTTTCAACATGACATGCAAACCAAAGGCCATCTAATTTGCAAATGCGATGTCAGTGATATACACTCTTTATTAGCTGTAGGGAGATGGGAGGCCATTCTGGAAACTTGAAGTTTCTGAAGCCACAGGTTGTGGATGAGATGAGGACTATTTTCTGAGGAAGTTTATGAGGTACCTTTCTTAGCAGCAGACTGTTTTATTTGTCACTACCTCATTTCTAATTTATGATGATCCTATCTGTGAAACTATTTAATCCTTCTGAAAAAAGAAATTATAGGTTTCTGGAACAATTTATAAATCTTTTTGAAAACAATTTAATCCTTTTTTTTTCACCTAATAATCATTTGAAATAAGGCCATATTATGATCTATAGATTTTGAGGTTGTAGTTTCTGGTCTTTCTTCTTGGAGCCACGCTTCCCTGATTCGGAACCGCACCGGACACGGACACCTATCGGAAGCATGTACGATGCGGTATCGGACATACTTATTTGGGCCGAACACAGCCTTCTTTCTAGACGCACGAAGAAGACTCTGCTAGAGAAAGACCGGAGTTGATACGACGGAAACACTTGCCGTTGCAGAAAAAATAGAGATTGCAATTTCAAAGAACATAGGAAAGGGGAAGCCTCATGAAGGAGAAGAAGAATCTAAAAATAAAACCTAATTTTTTTCTTATCAATTTAATAATTTAGTTATTTGTTTTAGTAAACGAGTTTTGATTTCGCGGATCCCAAAATAATCCTTTTCACCTATCACATCCTCACCTTATCAAGATTTTCTTCTTTCTCAATATAATATATTTTATTTAAAGAAATTTTAATTTATTTTATTAGTATATAATATATTATATTATAATTAATTATAATCTATGACATCTTTTATTTTTTATATTTAAATAATTTACTTTCTATTACATTAATTTATGTGATTATATAGTTAATATATTTTACTAGATATATGTGTCCGGTGTTTTAAATAAATATAAATAAATTATTTTATATAAAAAAAACATAAATGAAGATAAATACACAAATAATCTAAACTGAAAATCTTAATGAATTATATTGAATTAAAATTAAAAATTTTAACGAAACAATCTTCAAATATATCTATTTGAATATCTTCATATCTTATCTTTTAATAATAAAAATTGTATATATGTCCCGAAGAGACTTAGAAAATATACAAAGAAAAAAGAAATCAGTTAGAGAAAGAAGAAAAAAACATCGAGATTTAGTGACCGACACACAACTATTGCAAAAAAGCTCTTGGAGAAAGAAGGAAGAAGCTCGAATAGAAGAATAGGAAGAGAGATATTTTGAGAAGAAAGAAATGTATATTGAGAAAAAGAGTGTGTAGAAAAAGGTAAGTACTCTTTATCCCTCTTTTCCTTCTACCTATTAAATATTATCCACATGTTAAATGCTAAAAATTTAACGTTTTAATACTTAATGTCATATTCTTTGCATCCACCCTATTTACAGTACTAGGTTATATAAGTGTGTTATATCATGTGAGGGGTACTACGTTCCTTATTCTTTTTACAATAATTAACAATATAAAATAATTTAATAATTTAATACTACTTTAAAAATATATTCTATTATATATAATTATATTTTATATTTATTATTAGATTATACATGATACTTTAGTAGTTTTAAATTTCATACTTCAATAAATACTATGTTACATAATTTTAATTTATTTTATTTTAAATTATAAACATAAATTATAAGTTTTATATTTTGAACTTAATTTTATAAGTATATTACCTAAAAAATTATTTAAATTATATACTTTTGTTTTATTTTTAAATTATAAATATTAAGTAAATTTTGTATTTTCAATTTGTTTTATTATAGGAAATTAAGATGAGTAGATTTAATAATGTGAATTGCATATGGGCCAAATGGAGGATGACTAATGTGCCATGTTGATGCAGTTTCTTTTATTTAAATAAGGGTCCAATGCTTTGTAAAATTCGCTGACCAAATTTGGTTTTGGCTTAACCAATTAATGGACTTTAGTTTTACTTTATTTTCAAGTTGTAATAAGGGTCCATATGCCAACTTAAGAACCAGCCTTTGGAAGATCAAGAGGACCTTTGCTGAAAGTTTGTGGATGACTTTTGGTAGCCTTAATTTCAGTTACAATCAACCATTAAGTAGTGGATCATTATTAGCTTGAGTGGATCATTAATAGCTTTAAGTGGGTTGTAATTGAAATTTATGTGTCTTTTGTAATTCTGATGGTTAAAGCTCCTATATAAGCTGAACCATTTTCATCAATGAAAGCAAGTCGAGTTTTATTTAGAAAATTTAAGAGTTTTATCTATTCTATCTTAGTGAGAGTGATTCTCCTAAGTTCTTGAATGATTCAAGAATCCTTGAGTTTTATCAAAGGTCCTTTATCCCTTTGTGTGTTTAAACTCTTAGGCTTATCTTCCATTCTTGGAAGTATGATGTCTATCAATTTCCACTCCATCTTCTTATATGTTTCCATTTTCTCGTTTTAAATAATTTCTCAAATTTCGTGCTTATTAGCATTCCAACCTTGATAGATTTGTAAAAAGAATCCAACCCTCTAGATTCAATCACCTAATCAAGCTATTGAACAAGAAGATGAAACAAAAGCTCTTTGGAGATATGTTTCAAAGACAAGAAAAAGCTATTGAACAAGTTAATGGATTTTACACACAAGTGAGAGCTCATCTCTTCAAAATTAAGGGAGAAAGGGTTAGAATTTGTCTGAAGGTGAATCTGTCAAAATTATGTTGAGCTTAAAAGATTAGATAATGAAACAACTTTGAAAATAGAAAACTCAAAGAAGAAGAAGGTCTCTCTACCATCTATATTTGAGGAAAGAAAGCAGACAAGTAGTGGTGGTGTTAACCAAAAACTCAAAGGTCTCTAGAAGCTTCTTTCAACATTCAAGGTAGAGATGCTCTTGATTGTGAAATTGCAAGGATGTTTTATTCTTCAGGATTAGCATTTCATCTCGCAAGAAGTCTTTATTATAGGAGTGCCTTTTCTTATGCTGCCAATACTTCTAACCTTAGTAGATATGTGTCATCATCAATCATATAATAAATTGAGAGGTTCACTACTTGAAAAAGAAAGAAGTCATGTAGAAAATCTTCTGCAACCTATAAAAAATTCATGGAAGCAAAAAGGTGTGACAATTGTTAGCGATGGGTGGAGCGACCCTCAAAGAAGACCTTTTATCAATTTTATAGCTATCAATGAGAGTGGACCAATGTTTTTGGAAGCAATATATGGATCTGGTGAGATTAAAGACAAGGATTTTATTGCCAAACATATGAGAGATAATTATGGAATTTGGACCAAAACATGAGGTACAAATTATAACGGACAATCCAACATGTAAGGCAACAAGTATGATAATAGTGCTGGTATCGCGCAGCGGAATGCTTAGAGTTTGGACAAACACCAAGAGAGAGGGTGAATTAGGTTCTTAATAAAAATTGTGCTTTTAAATTTTCCCTTTTAATATCAAGGATCAATTAAAATTCTTTCCTTTATTTTAATAAACAGAATAAAATAAAGATATTAGAGAAGAGAAAATTGCACAAAGTATTTATACTGGTTCGGATCAAAAGACCCTACATCTAGTTATTAATCTCTCAAAAACGAGAGATGAAGAAAGATTAGGTTTAGAAAACACATCCCTTGAATCACACAAGAGATGAAGACACCTCCCTTAAAATCCACAAGGGATGAAAACACCTTCCTTGAATCACACAAGGAATGAACACCTCATTTGAATCACACAAAGGATGTCTGGCTTCTCCTAGCAACAACAGTAACACTCAATCACTCAAGATATCACTTGATGAAAGTTATCGCTCTACCCACACTAGGTTTTTCAAAGCCTTCCCACAGAGATTTCTCAAGTACTCAGACTTCTCTAACTTTTGTTTTTTTTTTAAATGAACTCTCACCTCCATTTAGAAAAGCCTATTTAGAAATTAGGTTAATAATATAAAGAGTTAAGTCACAACTGCCACAAATAATAGATTATCATAAGTGATACTCGATTATCATAGAAACTTTTATAAAAATATTTTTCTCGCCGTGATAATCTATTATCAGCTAAGATAATCTATTATGAGCAAGTGATAATTGATTATCACAAAGGCTTTTCTCAAAAATTAGTTTAAACTGAGATAATCGATTATCATTAAGAATAATTGATTATTCCATTGAGTTTTGCAAATAAATGAAATTCTCTTGGTGCTCTACTACTTGGGTTTTGCCTATTGACTCTTGACATGTTAATTTAACTATTTTAAATAACATACAGAGATTACAAGACCTAAACAACTAAATCCTTAAGTTTTCAATGCATCTCTTGAATCAAAGCATTCTTTTAAGTCTTCAACATTTTTCCATGCATCATTGTCATCAAGTCTTCCATACTTCTTCATAAGTCATCATTATGATCAAAACTCCTTATATTGGAGGAAGATGTCCATCTTCTTCTTTTTGTCAACAATCTCCCCATTTTTGATGATGATAAAAAATTGCTGAAGACTTGTGATATGTCCTGTTCTTAATAAACAACTTAAGAGAAAAGAGTAGTTAATCCAAATAAAAGATAATTAATTTTTCTCTCATTTTTAAAACATAAGGTATTACAAGATATCAATAAACACATATCTTCGCTTTAAATAGGTACCACTTATCACAAGATAATAACACAAATATATCTCCCCCTTTTTTATCATAATCAAAATTGAATTCTTTAGACACCTCCCCTAAATTAGATAACTTAAGTTCCCCTTAAAAAAATTGTTTAAGATATAAAACTCCTCCTACATGTAATATTTTTCCTTTTTGATAAACACAAACATTTTAACAACAAATACTCCCCCTTAATCAAAGACTCCCTCTAAATGAAAGAGAGACTCTAAAGATTAAAAAATATGGGTTTAAAGAAGGAAATGTTATATTAACAGAATGAACTAACGTACTAATTTGCACTTATGAAGTACCTAGTTTTTGCTCATGGTCTAAATTTTTGAAAAGCTCACTTAAACAGTAAAGAATCTGAAAATATGCGTTCTACTATGCAAGATAATCGATTATCAGTTTAAGATAATCGATTATTGTTTCATACCCACGAACAAAAATTTTCATATTTGTTGATAATCGATTATCACCTGAGATAATCGATTATCACCTGAGATAATCTATTATAACAGCGAAGTTTTTCGGAAAACACTGAAATCAATGATTTTTACCACTTTAGACAAATATAATATTCCCAAACCCATCTAAGATCATAAATCTTACTAGGATACCAAAAGTTAGGTGAATATTTTAGCTCTTGAACATCAAAGAGACTTTCTTGATTTTGAAATAACTTGCGAGACAAAGAACAATAACATTTTAGTCCTCAATAAACTTATTTGGGTCCTTTGAGGTTAGAGACATGTTACTTTATAATAGGAATCCAAGCACATCTTATCAAAATGTTTGATTCTACATTTGTTAGAAGTATGTCCTTTTTGCATACAATAGAAACATGTAACACAATTTATATTCCTATAATGAGTTATTCCTTTCTCTACCCATACTATACGAGTTCTTTTATTTTTATTCTTGGGAGCTTGCTTATTTTTATGGAAAACCTTTCTCCTAAACATTGGTTTTTCAAAACTTTTATTATTTGTTGCATCTTCAAGTTTTTTTTCAAGAATGTTAATATCAGATATATAACTTTTGCAAGATTCACATTCAACATTTTCAGTCTCTTTATTTTCTAAAATTGAAATTTCATTTTTCAAAATTTATTCTTCTTCAAGAGATTTTTCAAATTACTTTGTAAATCCTTAAAATGAGATTTTAATTTTTTATGAGGAACATCTAATTTACTAGATTTATGAAGTAGTTGTTGAAATGCATCATACAAATAATCATAATCATTATCATTACTACAAGAGCTTACCTCATTGTCAGAAGAGTCATGGTCAGCAATCAAACATAGATTTGCTTCCTCATTAGATTCACTAGAGCTGGATGAGCTTGAAGAAGAACATGAATCGTTATCCTCCCATTTTTTTTTCTTGAAAACCTTTTTGCCTTTCTTCTCTTTACCCTTTTTAGCATTTGGATAGTCCACTTTTATGTGACCTATTTCACCACATTCATAACAATTGAAATTTGAAACAAAGTTTTCGTTTTCGTTTTTATACCTTTTGTGCTGACCTTTACTTTTGCTTTTCATAAACTTTGCAATTTTTTTTATCTAAGACTCATATTTTCATTGTCAAAGTCATCATCTTTTTTGGGGTTTTGCTTTTTACAATCTCATATTTGAAAGTTATGTTCCATTTCCTTCCTTGGTCATCTTCTTCATTTAAACGCCCAAGTTCAAGTTCATGCTCACTCAACTTACCAAAAATAGTCGCCATGGACATTGTTGCAAGATTTTGAGATTCAATGATCATCGTAACCTTTGGTTGCCATGTCCTATTCAATGATTTCAAAATTTTAATATTTAATTCATCAATATCAAAAATTTTACCTAACCCAGAGAGATGATTAACAATGTGGGTGAATCTCTTCTGCACATCGTAAATGGCTTCGCCTTGTTGCATTCATAACATTTCATATTCTTGAATTAATGAGTTCTTCCTTGCATTCTTAACATCATTTGTTCCCTCATGGGTTACTCGTAAAATCTCCCACATTTCCTGGGCACTAGTACAAACTGAAATTCTATAAAATTCATCAAGAGTTAGTGCAGATGATATTATATTTTGAGCCTTAACATCATATTGAGCCCGTCTATTTTCATCTACAGTCCATTATGAAAAGGGCTTAGGTTCCTACAAATTATTAACAGTAATAGTAGGAACAAAAGGACAATTTAAAATAGCATCACAAATACCTCTATCAATAGACTCCAAAAAGATTTGCATCCTGACTTTCCAAAAAGGATAATTTTCACCAGTAAAAAGTGGAGGTCTGTGAATAGACGCACCCTCAACAAAAGTTTGATTTTTTCCAACCATTTTCGAAAATTTTGAAAAACTATCAAAGCAAGCTCTGATACCTACTGTTGGTATTGCGCAGCGGAAAATTTAGCACTTGGACGAAAACTAAGAGGGAGGGTGAATTGGGTTCTTAATAAAAATTGTGCTTTTAAATTTTCCCATTTAATATCAAAGATCAATTAAAATTATTTCCTTTATTTTAATAAACAAAATAAAATAAAGAGAGTAGAGAAGAGAAAATTGCACAAAATATTTATACTGGTTCGGATCAAAAGACCCTACGTCGAGTTGTTAATCTCTCAAAAATGAGATTAACTCAATCACTAAAATAAACCAAACTTACAATCAATGATAAGAAAGATTAGGTTTAGAAAACACCTCTCTTGAATCACACAAGAGATGAAGACACCTCCCTTGAAATCCACAAGGGCTGAAAACACCTTCCTTGAATCACATAAGGAATGAAAACCTCCTTTGAATCACACAAAGGATGACTGACTTCTCCTAGCAACAACAACAACACTCAATCACTCAAGATCCCACTTGATGAAAGTTGTCGCTCTACCCATACTAGGTTTTTCAAAGCCTTCCCATAGAGAGTTCTCAAGTACTCAGACTTCTTAAGTACTCGGACTTCTCTAACTCTCACCTCCATTTATAAAAGCCTACTTCAAAATTAGGTTAAGAATATGAAAAGTTAAGTCACAACTGCCACAGATAATCGATTATCATGTCATAATCGATTATCACAGAAACTTTTATAAATTTATTTTTCTCGCTGTGATAATCTATTATCAACAAGGATAATCTATTATGAGCAGCTGATAATCGATTATCACAAAGGCTTTTCTCAAAAACCAGTTTAAACTAAGATAATCGATTATCACTAAGAATAATTGATTATTCCATTGAGTTTTGCAAATAAATGAAATTCTCTTGGTGCTCTACTACTTGGGTTTTTCCTTTTTACTCATGACATGTTAATTTAACTATTTTAAATAACATACAGATATTACAAGACCTAAACAACTAAATCCTTAAGTTTTCAATGCATCTCTTTAATCAAAGCATTCTTTTAAGTCTTCAACATTTTTCCATGCATCATCATCAAGTCTTCCATACTTCTTCATAAGTCATCATCATCATCAAAACTCCTTATTGGAGAAAGATGTCCATCTTCTTCTTTTTGTCAACAATCTCCCCCTTTTTGATAATGATCAAAAATTGCTGAAGACTTGTGATATGTCATGTTCTTAATAAATAACTTAAGAGAAAAAACTAGTTAATCCAAATAAAAGATAATTAATTTTTCTCTCCATTTTAAAACATAAGGTATTACAAGATATCAATAAACACAAATCTTCAGTTTAAATAGGTAGCACTTATCACAAGATAATAACACAAATATATCTCCCTCTTTTTTATCATAATCAAAATTGAATTCTTTAGACACCTCCCCCTAAATCAGATAACTTAAGTTCCCCTTAAAAAAATTGTTTAAGATATAAAACTCCTCTTACATGTAATATTTTCCCTTTTTGATAAACACAAACATTTCAACAACAAATACTCCCCCTTAATCAAAGACTCCCCCTAAATGAAAGATAGACTCTAAAGATTAAAAAATATGGGTTTAAAGAAGGAAATGTTATATTAACAAAATGAACTAACGTACTAATTTGCATTTATGAAGATCCTATTTTTTGCTCATGGTCTAAATTTTTTAAAAACTCACTTAAACAGTAAAGAATTTGAAAATATTCGTTCTACTATGCAAGATAATCGATTATCAGCTTAAGATAATCGATTATTGTTTCATACCCACGAACAAAAATTTTCATATTTGTTGATAATCAATTATCACCTGAGATAATCTATTATAACAGCGAAGTTTTTCGAAAAACACTGAAAGCAATGATTTTTACCACTTTAGACAAATATAATATTCCCAAACCCATCAAGTCTTCCATACTTCTTCATAAGTCATCATCATCATCATCAAAACTCCTTATTGGAGAAAGATGTCCATCTTCTTCTTTTTGTCAACAATCTCCCCCTTTTTGATGATGATCAAAAATTGCTGAAGACTTGTGATATGTCCTGTTCTTAATAAACAACTTAAGAGAAAAGAATAGTTAATCGAAATAAAAGATAATTAATTTTTCTCTCCTTTTTAAAACATAAGGTATTACAAGATATCAATAAACATATATCTTCCCTTTAAATAGGTAGCACTTATCACAAGATAATAACACAAATATATCTCCCCCTTTTTTATCATAATCAAAAATGAATTCTTTAGACATCTCCCCCTAAATCATGAAAGGAAAAAATGTTTTATGAAGTATTTTGATGATGTGGATTTAAGGAGACAAGCAAATTTAGAGTTTGCAAACTTTTCAAATGAAAGGTAAGATTTTGCAAATGCTAACTCTATAAGGATAGAACTAAAATGGATGCAAAATCATGGTGGATTGTTCATGGATCTCAGGCACCAACACTTTAAAAGATAGGTCTTAAGCTACTTGGACAACCTTGTTCTTCTTCTTGTTGTGAAAGAAATTGTAATACCTACTCTTTTATACATTCTTTGAAAAGAAATAAGATGACTCCAAAAAGGGCGAAAAACTTAGTATTTGTCGATAGTAATCTTTGAATTTTCTCAAGAAACTTTTCAAAGTACAAAGAAGAGTAAACTAAAGTGGGATATTGGAGGAGATGACTTTTCATTGAAAGACAGCGAAATTCTTCAGATTGCTAGCCTATCTCTTGATGAACCAGAATTAGAAGAAGTATTTTTCAATGAAGATGAACAAATATATAGAGATAAACATTACGATTTACAGACGTTTTTTTTCCTTTGTTAGACCTTTTTTATAATTGTTTATCTTGATTTCTATTAGATCATGAAGTATAATTGGTAGATTGCTTTTTATATAAATGTTAATCTTCAATTTTTTAGGCTATGAACTGTAATTATTATTATTATTATTATATATATATATATATATATATATATATATATATATATATATATATATATATCGCCATGTTTGTGTCCTACATTTTTTCAATTGAGATGTATTCCCGTGTTTGAGTTTGTGTCGTATTCGTGTTCGTGTATAGACTTCATAGGTTCTAGGTAATAATATCACTTTCATTTGTGTTTGAACTTGAACTGTTGCTTTGTTTTTGTCAGTACTATGCAAGAGGGGATAGGCGTGGCATCTTCTAGATGGAGCTCATGAAGCAATTACTTTTCTAAAGGATGCTGGAGGAATAATTATTTCTTCTTATTTGGAAGAAGTAACATTGTTAACAACTTTTAAATAACAATTATAAACTATTAATGTTTAGTTAAAATGAAACTATAAATTTAAAATTTTTAATAATTTAATGTTATGTATTGAAATCTTGTTGTATTGAAACTTCTACTGTTCATGGCCTTTTCTTAGATTATTTCTTGTGACTGATTTGGTTATTCTTTTGTTGTTAGTATTGCAACACTTATGCACTTTAAGAAAAATTTAAGATATTTCATGAGAAAAACACCTTTCTCTTCATCAAGTAGTTCAATCTATATAATCGTTTAACTAGTTTTCTGACATTGTTTGAGATCAGGCAATTTTGAATTGTAAAAAAAAGAAACATATTTTCTCAACTAGATCGAATTGGTGGTCATTTTCACTTTTAATTTACTTATTTGAGTCTAGACTAATTGTTGGTTTACTGGTTTGGCATTTTAAGTCGTCATAATTTGTTTGTTTGGCAATCATTTTCATTTCCAATTTAATGCAGGGAAAAATTCATGAGCTAATGTTGAATAACCTAGAGATTGCATTAGAGGATTGTCACATGGAGCTTGTGCTACTCTTGGATTTAAGCAATCCACTATAAGGTTAAATGATATGAATTTTACTTTATGTAGTGCAACATCAACAAATATGGAGGAGAAGATTGAAAATGAGCTCACAACTATCCAAAACCAAATGCAAACATTGCTTGCTTACATTTCTTCAAGAGATGACATTCCTGAGCATTTTGCTTCTATGGCTACTGCTTGGTACATCCCTCGATTGGTGAGGTCAAATTTAATAGTTTATTTAAGAAATTACATAAGTTTCTTATAATACACATGTGAATTCGAATAACTTGTAAGTTTTTTTTCTTCTATTCCAGCACAAGATATTGGAAGTGGTGCTCCATCACCTATTGGCATAATAAGATCAAGTGAGGGAGAAAAGAGTAGTTAGGAACTATTAGGATTATAGAGGGGGTTTCACTGGGGAGATACAACACACCAATGAGACCTGAGCCCAACCACATAAGGCATTGACACCACTCTCAACCCAAAACATTAAGGCAATGGGTTTATGGGTCTTTGTTCTTATATAGTGCTCCACTTTCTCATTTCTAGCCAATGTGGGACTTAGAATCACACTTGGATTCCTAACAATCTCCCCCTCAAGGGTGAGTCCCTCCAACCACATTGGTACACTCCCCTTCCAGCGGAAGCATCCCCAACCACGAGTACTCCTTTTCTGTACCGCCGTTCTTCTTAACGGGACACGCTTACCTGAAATCCTTGTCAGGAAGACTTTCGATACAAGGACCATACTGCACTCATCTGAGCCAGTTTCAACATCGGCTCTGATACCACTTGTTAGGATTACAGAGGCATAACTATAGAAAATTAGCAAAATATAAAGATCTTTTTTTGGTTTTTGTTTTTAGTATGGAAACTTATATGCAAAGTTTTGAATGATGTTGGATAATATCAACTTTTTAATATGAATTATGAATGAAAATATTAATTATCAATGTTTTCTCTATGAATGAAATAGAAAATTACTTTTTCTGATTTTATGCAAAATAGGTTAAATAAATAACGAAATTGAAAAAATAATTTCATATTCAAATTACGACAATTTGAATCGTCATATAACGCACCAGTATAATGGAAATGAAGGTGTTTGTAGGTGTAGTATTTCACATTAATATTTTTTAAAATAAACAAATTAGGGTGGTTTTAACTGTCGTTATTTGCGCACAAAATATGATAGCCTAAGCTGCCATTATTTTTGTAGTGCATTAAATAGGGAGTTTTGTGGCGTTTTGTACAAGACCACCATATTGTTCATTATGGTGACATGATATATGGTAGTACTTGTATCTGCCACACATGCAAAATATGGCAGTCATAAACGCCATTTTATACCACAAACAACCATCGTATTTAACAAAAATTTTTGTAGAGCGTGATGTTGAAGTGCAATACTTTGCTAAAGAGGTTTGTGAAAATATGTCTACCAATGTAGAGACTCCGTTATATCCAGGTTCAACTAAGTTCACACGATTATCAATAGTGTTAGGATTTATGAATTTGAAAGCACACTATAAAAAAGATTGAGGTTCTAAATATGGTGGTTCTAAAAAGTTGCCATAATTTTCTTTATAATATAAAAATTTTTAACTGTCTATTTTGCATACAAAATATGATAGTTAGAAATGCCGTTATACTATTTTTTTTCTTCATGTTATTCCCATCTTCCCTCCCGCTCATCTTTCCCTCCATATCAATATTTTTTTTTTCTTAAAACAAAAATTCCCTCTTGTTTACTCTTTTTCATTAAAACAAAAACTTATCAATTAGGTCTATTAACTATATGACAAAAATTTAAATCTCTTTACCTTAAAAGAAACACCTTGCCATCAACCAACAACAAATCTCTTTGAAGCTTGCTAGAACTGTTATGGCTATCAGAGTAGTACTCGTTACAGATCACACAACTTCATCGTGTCAACTCGTGAAATTGCAGCAACCGCGGACAAGCCATGCAAACAAACTTCCTCATGACATTATCAAGAGCTTTATCGGTCAACCTTGAGACTTCGCCAAAACTCATCATACAAGTCACACGCAACACAATCGCAACCAATAACACATGCGTCACTTGAAAGTGCTAGGACCATCGTGCCCAACCCATACAACATCAATAACCATGCACGAAGACTCTAACCCCATTCACATGAACCTCACCAGGCTATTCATATGAACCTCATTAAAAACCTAAACCTTAGTTGAACCTCGTCAGGCTATTCACATAAACATCACCCCTTATCTTGAATTGTTGACCATTGTTGCTCACTATTTGTCGTCATCGTTCATCGGAAACCTAAATTGTTGACCGTCACCGTCATCATCATACTAAACCCTTAGTCCAGAACTATCATGGTCAAGAATTGTTGGTTCTCCCTTTAGGAGCAACAAGAATAGGGTAACCATATATCCGTCTTTGTTTTTGTCAAGCATGTTTCTATCTAAATGATTATTGTGATACCTTTTTGTTCTATTTTCATAGCACATTTATGATTTTACTAACTTTCCCTTTCTTTAAACACCATAGTCCCTATGATCTTTGTAAGTTTAATGCACTACACTAAGCTCTTATTTGAATGTAGTTGTTGATATTAACTTGTACGATCCAAAATTGGAATTTCATATAGGATAAATGATTGAATTGGTTACTCGGTGTGTGCCTTTAATTTGTTTAACAAATAACATTTAGTACAAGTTTATTTGGTTGATTTTAACACTTTCAGTTTGAAATTTGAAAATTGAAAATTGGTGGCATTTTGATAATTAAAAAGTGAAAACATAAACCAAAATAAGAAATTGAAATGAAAATAAAAGCTTCCTGCTAGGATTTATAATGTTTAGACAAAGACAAGATATTTAAGCTATGCATGTGGCCTCAAATGTTGTAAAAGGGCATGTTATGTTGTGGTAAAGAAACCCAAGGATTCCCTTTGAATTTGAGATAGCTACAAGTCTAAATCATTCCTTTGTCAATCTTATAAAATGGTATTCGTGGGGTGCTAACAGTCATTTTTTGGGTTGTTTTGTTGCATAGAATTTAGACTTGCAATTTATAATGTACAACTAGAAGAGTATTCAATGAAATTGATATAACTATTTAGATTTTCTTGCAATCATTTTTCCTAGTTTGTCATGTTGTTATTTTCTTACTTGTGTAACGGATGAAATCATTAAAATGGTGCAATTTTGTATGCAAATTTTATTATGATTGGAAAAATAATTTATATCATTTATTTGATCAAAGACAATTATCCATGTAGTTTAATAGATTCACTCCTTGTCCAACTTTATTGATTACACATTATCATTTGCTGAGCATCATTTATATGTACTACTTACAGATGGAATTACCGATGGATATCCTTGATTGATTTACCGACGGATATTTCAATGGTTAAAGATGTATGTGAATTTTTGACTTATTTAACAATAGATATTTCCTTTAGTACAATCTTTGCTGAAATCAGAATTACATTTCACTTTGGCCTCTGCTGCCAATGCAAAATCAGAATTACAATTGACATTGTTGTGGCCTGGGAAACCAAATCAGAATCACATTGTCGTTGCCCACCGTGAAACTGTCCTGACATTTTTGTGTCTTCTTGTTCTTGCGTTGAGGGAATTCAGCAAGGGTTGTCATTGTCCTCCCTCAATTACAATTCTCATCTTTGTGATACTGTTGTGACCTTGTTCGTTGACTGTCAATGGTAATTCTCTTTCTCATTGTCCATCGTTGTTCTATAGTTTATTCCTCTATCTGTTCTCACTCTCATTGGATTGTGTTTCCTATGCTAGTGGTTGCATGCGTTGAAGTTGCATTATTGGGAGACGTTTGCGAGAGACCTGACCCATTGCTAGGTGTGCCTATTCTTCTCTTTCTCTTGAGCCCCAATTGAGTTTTTTTTTTTGGTTTGAAGAAGTTGTTTGATTAGAGATATCTTGTAGTTCTTAATCAAATGTGTTCATTCTTGATTAAAGATTTCAAAATGAAATATAAGTACAGTTGTGGATGAACTTTAATTCAAACTTAGGAAATTTATCCCCTTGCATTGAAAAGGACCTATAAACTATAGGTTTGAAAGGTAATGAACTTGAGTGTGCATAGTTTCACAAAATTCCATTATGAATAGTTAGATAATTGATGGATTGATTATCTTGAACTTTATACATGTTTTTATTTTGTATGCAATGGTTGTGTGAATTAGGTTCAGAACTTCAAAGATCCTTTTAGAATGGCTTCTTATTTCAGTTTTGGTATGCCAAAATGAAAACAGAAACACCAATTGCTCCTTGGACAATGCTTGAGCATAGGATTTGCAATTGCATTACATTTGGTTAGCAAGAATACAAATAGGAATGAAGGCAGTCTAGCACACTGCTTTACAAAGGGTAATCATAGGCATCAAAGAACTACTAGTCCATCAAAGAATTTTAAAAACTAAAAAGATATTTAAAAATGTTAGGCTGCATTTTGCTAAATTAGAAACATGACATTGAATTGCAGCATCACAAGGTCAAAAGGAGGAAAAGTTCTCACCAAACCTTTTGAAAATGACACATTTTTTCCCTTTTCCCATACTGTTTCCTCACTACCATCTTTAACATGTCCAAAAGGTGGGAATTTAGAAGTAAATGGTTTGATTGGGGTTGTTGTTGTTGAGTATTGAATTTGGGCCATTTGTGCATACTCTTCTTCTTGACTTTGACTATAGTATATGTGTGAATGTGTTTCACTCACCAACCCAAGCACTAGCTATAGCTATAGCAGCATATTTTTCCTTTCCCACATAACTACAAAATAATCCATACACTATGATTATGTTCCCACATCTTCGATTACATTTTTCATACACTTGATTACATTTTTCCACTTTTGAGACTGAACTAGCTTGCTATTAAGCAAACTTTAATCCAATCTCCTTAATTTCCTTTGGTTCACTTTTTCTGAATAAAAATAAGCCACACAAGTTAGTCACTCTAATTCAATGCAAAAAACATAAACTAAGCTATTTAACTAGACTAGTTATGCTTAAATAGAAGCTGGACAAATTTACCTATAATTCTAATTATTCTAAACAATACTTATTTTCTAACTAAGACTCTAATTTACTAACTACGCTAGGGCTTATATTCCAATTAATACAAGCTTACCTAGACTAGAAAGCTAGATGCTAAGAATGAATACTAAGCTTAAGATGTTAAGACTAATACTACTTATATATTCCTAAAAAATATGCTAAAATTACTATATTACGACTAATTCTATAAAATAGAAGAATTTACTAAAAGAAAATAATCTAATCTAAAATGAGCTAATCAAATATGTTGCCACTCATTAATCTTGTATAGCAAGCAATCTAGTTCATTGATTTGACTTCCATCATTCTCTAATGTTTCTCTAGCTCAGCACAAGTTCCATTTAGTGGTCAACTTAGCAACTTTTCATCCAATTTAGTGCATAATTTCTTTATTTTTGTTAGTTTTTCTCTCCTTGGCTCTTGATCAAGCTTCCAACACATACAAACAAGTATTATTGATGGTCTACAACAACTAAAACATGATTTGAAGCTTTGACTTGAAAAGTCAACCCTTGGGTTAACTATGCCTTTATGAGTTAGAGCCTAACTTGATTTTTTGCACCAACTTGTAATTCTTACTGGAATTTCCTTTAATTTTCCTTCCTTCAGCATTGCTCAAGTGTATTTATGAGTTTAATTTTACTAATTCTAGTGTTTTAAATTTTAGTCATGTAGGCATATTTTGATTCCCTAGTGAATTTTAGTAGGTAGTTCAATTTATTATAGTCCTTTGGCATTTAAATTATGCTTAGATACTTGTATTACAATTTAATTCTAAGATTTAATGAAGTTTTTAGATTTTGCTTGTTTAGAATACATGGTTAGGTTCTATTAGGTGAATTTTTGCAGCTCTTGTTATTGATAGTAGTTAGCCTACTTAATATCACTCTTTTATCATCTAGACTTTGTTTAGAAGGAGAGCTTGTTGTTACGGTAGTTTAGGTATTAGTTTCTAGTAATTGTAGCATAGTATTAGCACTAATGTTAGTTTTAGTTGTTAGTTTTAGTTGCTAGTTTTAAATTTTAACTAGTCAAATTTTAATTTTCTAGTTAACTTCGAATTTGAGTTGATTGTTATCTTTCTTTTAGCATTCAAAACTTGTCTAGATATTGGTTTAGTAGTTCAAATAATTAGATTAGTGAAGATTTCATATTTGGATTTTTAGCCTATTCTAGTCCCTAGTTTTAGGTTGTGGGTTGTCATATTTGGATTTTTAGGTATTTTTTGTAAGTTGAACTGTTTCTTAACTAGATTTTATCATATTAAACTTGTTGGGAAAGTTTCTTTACAATTTCTTAGCTTAGTTTAGTACAGTTGCAAATTTTAGGCCATTCTAGTGGAGTTTCTAAGGTTTGAGTAATGATTTTAGAATTTTGGTTAGGACTTGTATAAATAGTTGTAGTTATTTCAAGGTTATCTATTACATATTTTACATTTTCACCCACTCATTATGTTCATTTTAGAGTGACTAGTCTCATGGTCATGTTCCTTTTAGTACTATAGTCTCATGGTCAAGAGACAAAAGGGAAAGAGTGGTAAATTAGATGGGTAAAAAGTACTATAGCCTCTTATTACTTTGAGTGATTTCTTAGGCTCTAAAACACCTTTAAAGTCTATACCAAGAACTACAAAAATGTTATAATTGTTGTTTATTTATCAGCAAAGATTTCAATTTAGTTAGTTTGGATAGTTTTATAACCATAAAAGGAATCAATGTCGAGATTTCAATGTTGTTGTAAAATTCCAAAAAAGAGAATCCAAGAAATTTGAGAATTTGAGAAAATCTTTGTAAGGAGTATGTGTTCCCCATTTCATAAACAAGTTCAAAGTTCCTGGTGGTAACTTGATATCAGCACCTTGCTGGGAAAAAGAAAAACAAAATAAATGCAAAAACTGCATGCTAAATAGTTGCAAACAAAAACTAGTGCACAAAGAAAAACTGTGATTTAACTATCTCTATCTGTAAGAAGGTTTGCTTCTCAAACAATTTCTGAAAACAACAACTTTAAACAAAATGAGGTTAATTAAGATTGAATATAAGAATCCTATCAGGCACAAATATTATTTAAATATATCTCTAATAGTCATTCTAGATAAGTCATGCTTGACCATGTTGCTTAGGAATAAGATGATGACCAACACTATCTTAATGCTATAAACTAATCCTAAATGGGTAACTAATGTTAACTAAACTTTCCTAAAGAAAAAAATATGCAGAACTAACCTATATAAAACTAACCTAGAGTCAATTATGCTTAATTATAACTATACTAACTACACTAGTTACCAATCTTGAGATTGAGTAACTTTGGTCCAGTTGGCACTGTTAGAAGCATTCCAATGGTAACTTTTACATTGAACACATGATTTTAAGTGTCTTAAACATTCTCTATCACCTTGCACTTGCATTTAAGCTTCAAATAAAAAAGTCAAAGTTTAGTCAACTTTATACATGTGTTTTTGGCTTCACTGGTTCAAATTCTGCATTTGCTTGATTTGGTGCTTCCCTCATGTTGAATCAACTTTGTAAAATTCCATTTTCATTTCTTTAAAGGTCTCCAACTCTTGAATCATCAATTTTAACCTTAAATCTAAATGTTAACCCCAAAGTCAAACTTTTTACTGCACTTTATTTTTAAGTTCTAAATTTGATTTTTATTGATCATTAGAGTCTATTTACTAAGCTAAGTCACTACAAAACTAATCTACACAATCTAACCTAATCTAGCTACTCCAAGGTAAACTACCCTAAGTTACACTTTAGTTATTTATGTTATTATGCATGTGCACTCAGGGTTTTTAGTTCCACTACAGTTTTAAGACTTTTCCAACTCTCACAAATGTATTTTCATGTGTGCATTGAAGTGTAAGAACTAGATTTCATGTTGGAGCATAAATGCAAATAGTCAACTCTTGATCAACTTTTCAGCATTTATGCCAAATCTCTCTAAGCTTGTTATCCTTTTAAGCATTTTTGCTAGAAATTCTCCTTAATCAACCTTGATTCTACATGTATGCACTTGTTCCATTTGAATTTTCTAGAAAAAAAAAAAGACATTAATTATTTACTATTCTAATTAAGCTAACCATTGGAACCTCTTATCATCTTGTGATCTCATGTTTCGCCATATCCACCAAATCTACATCATAGGTTCACTGTTTTAATCAGATATTTTCAACCATTTGAATAAACTAAAAGTAAGATATAAAAATTAATAGAAATGGAAACCTTGTTTGGTTACCTGGTTTTGATTCTTCTTGTTTCCTACATAAGTTTCAATGCATTTATGGCCAATAAGCGAAAGTTCAAACGAATTCCCTCTATCATCACTGTTATGGAACTCTTTAAACACATACATGAAAATTAAAAATGTAATAAAAACCAAACCCTTTTAGAAATTACACCAAGACAAACCTTGGTGCAAAAATCACAACCTAAGATTAAACTAACTTTGTTCTTAAATTCTACTCCTAAAACTACTTTAAGATCAATTTTATTTCTAACATTAAAATCATGCTAAAAACACCAAATTAAGCTAGATTTACAAAACTAACCTAAATGGGCTCTCTAACCTAAATGTAATCTTAAAACTATGATTTAACCACTAAAACCAACTCAAAAGAATGCAATTCATCCTCTTAATCTTACATCCCACTTCTCTCAATCTTACAATTATACACCTGCCAAAAAACTACACAATTTGCTTTTCTTATTTTTCAGTTTTTGAATTGAAGCAAGTTCTTGTACACATAAAACTCTCATGTCTATCTCATGTCTACTTTTCAAATGGCTTCTTATTTTGCAGGTACATTGACTACCTTCTTTTCAGTTCCTTCTTCTTTGACTTAACCTCAACACTTTAGTGGTGTTTTTGGTATGTAGCCTTCATTCTAATTTGCTTTTGTTGTCTTAATATATATGATTATAGTATGATTATAGAAAATACGAATTGCTTTATATAATTGCTACCTTGAACATGATTTCTATATGTTAATTGCAATCATAAGACTAAAAGAATACTACAAAATAAGTACAAAAATTGCAATCAAGTTAACTAGATGTGTGCTAGAATGAACAAATTATTTGTGCATCCTCTGTCTTTGCCTTCTACATGCGTGAGCTTAAGTAGTAATAGGTTTACTACTTAAGTCCCATGTTTGAAAATTGTCCTATGTTGCACTTATGTAGTGTAACATAACATTTTCCTCCTTTGGCTTGTCCTAGGACATGGCCGAAGTTCCCATCCATCGTGGTTGCTTTTGTTGTTTTAATATATATATGATTATAGCAAATACCATTTGCTTTATATAATTGTTACCTTGAACATGATTTCTATATGTAAATTGTAATTGGGCTAAAAGAATACTATAAAATAGGTGCAAAACATATCCTAGGTATAATATTGTGGAACTTGAAATGAGTAAAAGATATTGACCATTTGATCCATTCATTCTAGCAAATAATGTTAGAAAAGTTTATTATGTCTAATATCCAGCATTTCGGAGCATCGACAAAAGTGCTTTGTGTGTTGCAATACAACTAAGCCTAGGGGTCGCATTGAGTCAAATAAGGTGGAAGAGGATATTCCTTATCAAGTTGATGAAATGTCACATGCCCATGAAATAATTTATGTTGAAGGTGTAACTACATTGGATGACTTTGATGGTGATCCTGCAAAATTGGAAGCAGAAATATAAGAAAAAGATGAAGAAGAAAAAGAAGACAAAAAAGATCCAGACGACCAAGAAGAAGAAGAAAAAGAAAAAGATGATGATGATGATGACGAAGAGTATGACGATCATGACAAACATGATGATAAGGAGGATGACGACGATGATTGAATTATGTGGTTTTCTATGAGATATTATTATGGTTGTTGTAATCGTTAAATTTATGTAAAATATTCCTTAATTGTGTTTTGGCAAACTTTAAATATATCACTTATAAAAATATTATTTTGTGGTTGATACTATGAAATAACAATTGTCATTTGAAACTATATAACAACTATTTGTTTGATACTTGATTTTGAATTTTGTAGTTTTATAGCCTTTGATTATTGTAATATCACCTAGACGTCCATCTTGTTACGATATAGGGAAGAAGATAACAAAACCAAGAAGGCAGCCATGTTATATCATAAGGGTTCCTGACCAAATACCACATAGAAGACACTCATCATAATCATTATTTTCATCATTTGTTTCTTTTCTAGTGCTCAGAATATATAGAAGTAACTAACTCCCTTATTCATTGGGGTTAGATGTAATGTAACTTCACTATACTTCTTTTCCATTACTCTTATGTTCTATTATTGTTCTTAATTGCATGATTAATGATTTCCTATTTGTTGGTATCTAACTATTGGAAAATAATTTAGAACCTTGATTTGGATTGAGCAACTAATAGATTTTGCTTATAGACATAAAGTTTAACTAATTAGTCCATTTAAACATTTGAATATCATGCAAACTTTTGGTTAAAATATCTAAGTGATTAGAGTTTTTATTAGTAAGTTCTAGACTTGTCTCGAAAGAATTTGGGCTTGTTAGCTTGTGAAGTAATTGCTAGAGTAAAATTTGGAAGTATATTGTTTAATGTTTTTACATTCAATTAAAACATGAAATCTAACCCCAGTGAAGTCTTTACAACATCGTTAATTTCATCAATTTAATTGTTTTCTATAATTTTATATTTGTCTGATTAAAAATTCGGTATTTTCATTATTTCAAAAGTTCTTAGCCTTAATTAATAAATAATAATAGTTTCTCTAAACAAACATGAGTCACTTGTGAAAACGATATATGAACTTTCTACTTTATTATTTGTGCAATTTGGTACACTTGTCAATATCTCAAAACATAGCTTAGAAATTTAGGAGAATTTATTATAATGATGTAAGATGTTTTTTTTTTCAACATGTAATATGAATTACGAATGAAAATATTTGTGATCAAGATTATATTTTGTGGTAGGTAATGCAGCGTTTTGTATAATATGAATTACATTAAATGGTAGGTAATGCAGCATTTTGTATAATACTGTCATATTATATTTTGTGGTGACAAGATACATAGTGGTACTTGGACCCACCACACGCGTAAAATATGACGTTCATAAGCATCATTTTATACCACAAATAACTGTCATATTTGATATGATTTTTTGTTGTGGCATTGAAATGATGGACTAATGAAATCTTCACATGATTGCTTTAATTGTTGAAAGAAATGCTTCCAGAAGTATTTACTACCTGATCGAATTTATGAGGCAAAGAAGATACTTTTTCTTATGGGTATAGAATATTCATGTCTTAATGATTGTATTTTACATAGAAAAGGGTTTGTATAAGAACTTGTCTCAAGTGTGGTTTATCATGTTATAAGATCAAAGATGGTGATAAGTAGAATATTGATGAGGTCACAAAGTCTGACCTAGCTTCAAAGACAGTTTGGTATCTACCAATAACTCTAAGGTTTAAACGTATGTTGGCGAATCTAGATGATGTTAAACACCTTAGATGACATGCCAAAGACATATAAATAACATAAGGCCGTTAGTGTGGCCCAAATTGTGCAACTCGGTTTTGAAAGAGATTGGGATCCAATAATATGTTATAACTCACTATTACACGTTGTCAACACTCAATTTCGTCCGGGTAAATGCATTTTTTTTAAAATACAATAAAAAATGTTTTGAATTGATGGTAGGTAAGAAAAAAAAGGTGAAATAAGTTTTTTAAATTCTCAAACTTTAATTTTAGCATAAAAAAAAGAAAAAGAAAATGCAAAGCCAGATTGTTATCACACCCCTTTTCATAAGTCCAGATGTTTTATACATATCTTCACCCCCACCATTTGCTATTTACACTCCTCACATGACATGTCAGAAAAGGATATTTTACAATCTCTATTTTTAGAGCATGGTATAATTTTAATTATTAGAAGCAATATTCTTCATAATAATTAGAATAAATATCTTGATTTTATGCTTATGTGATGTGTCTCATTGAAATTTTTTCCGTCAGAGAAGATATTATTCTAGTAATTAGAAGCAATATTTTTCACAATAATTAGAATAAATATCTTGATTTTATGCTTATGTGATGTGTCTCATTGAGATTTTTTCAATCAGAGAATATATTATTTTGATAATTAGAGATAATATTTCTGATAATAATTATAATCAATACCTTGGATATTATTTAATAATTTGATTCCTATAATATGTTTCATCGTGACCAATTCTTTCCTAATATATTTTATTATAATTAAAGACTAGGATTCCAGTAGTATCCCAAGGTGTCTATATAAGCACAAACTTTCTCTAGTGCCAAACACAAAACAAAAATTTGGCACTTCTCTTCTTTTTTTTATTACCAAAGCACACATGCAAAGGGGGATCACCTCACTATCCTCTTAGTCGAATTTGCTCTGTTCGTGGCCTTGAATGGTAAGTTCGTTTTTGGTAATGTTATTCATGTTTTGGTGAGAATAATAAAATTAAAGGGTTGTGAATCTTGACCCCATTACTCTGTTATAATATCAAGTGTATGATTGATTGACCTGTTATATGGCTAAATGTGTTTGGGGTTCGGATGTTAGGTGACTTTGGGTTAGGATTCATGATTGATATTTATCGATTGAAGCTGAATGTTTGGTTGTAGCAACAACTCTGATTGTGAATGAACGTCTCTACTTGAGTGATTAATCCACGTGAAACATAATTTATATGCACGACCTTTTTCTTTTCTTATCTTTGGGGTTCCGTTATTTTTATCTTGGTAATTAGAAATATCTTTTGTAGGCTTTTAATTCTCTTATTTTAAAAAATAAAAATTATAAATTATATTATTTTTTTATATAATTATTGATGTCCCAACCATACCCAAGTAGACGGCCATCAGAGAGCACGATGGTCGCCTACCACACAGTCGCCTTCGCACAGAACCAGGCAGCCATCAGAGAGCGCGATGGCCGCCTACCACGCAGAGCCGCTTACCACACAGGACCCCCTCCGTATGGACAGCACGGCCCCCACCTAGCTCCACACCCCCCTGTTAAACCACGTGGCCGGCAAGCCGAAGCCCGACAGCCGATTTCCACACGAAAGGCACCCTCCCAAAAGAAAGCCCCCCTTTTTTATGCATCTCATGGCCGAGCACCGGACGCCGCCAACACCTGAAGGACATGAAGGACCCCTTGGTAAATTCTCCCCTTTTACACTAGATCCAAGAATGGCTAAAAAAGGAGTATTGGGCCAGAAAGCCCATCCCAGGTAGGACCCACAAGTAAAAAGGTATAAATAGCACACTATCCCATGCATTCATTACGCATTAATTATTCTCTGAAACCCTGACATCACCAGTGCTGACTTAGGCATCGGAGTGTCTTTTGCAGGTCTCCTGCGCCGCCCTCAAGCCCCCTCTAACGAGAGAAGACCGGCCCCGAGAAGACGTACAAGACCCTTGGTTGATTTGTGGATTACAGACCTCGGTCCCTTGAGAACAATTGAATATCATGTCAAGTATTGGATTTGCTTGATAACTAAAATACTCCTTCGTAGACTTTTAATTCTCCTATTTTTAAAAATAAAAGTGAAAATTATAAATTATATTTCTTTATTGAATAATGGGGTTGACTCTGTGAGACCCACTAAATTTAAATAATTAAATAAATAATTATTTAATAAATGCGGGTAAGAGAAGTCTTTATGGCATTAAATGCTAACCTTCTTGGTGTGGAAAAGTACTAGCTCAAGTGGTTGAGAGTACTTTGATTGTGTGAGAGGACTTGGGTTTGAGTCCTATGTATGCCCTTTGTGTAGGATTTAATTTTATTTTTTTTACTAATATGTATGTACGTGTAAGTAAGAAGATAGCAATTGGGTTATACTAGTTGGCATGAAACGGGGATTGGCATGATGGTTTGGTATTGACTTGGCAAGTGCATGGTGGTGAGTTCTAGCCTTGGGGAAAACTTAAATTGAACTTTATATTTTTTTGCTAATGCTAGAATGGGAAGGGTTAAAGGAAACCCTAACTTATCTAGCAGCTAAGGGAGGCTGAAAAACAGCCATAAAGGGACCATGAATGGCCATTAACCATTAATTAAGTGGGAATCCCGTTTTTGCATAATTGACCTAAATTTAAGCACGGTCTAAAAGGTAAAAGTTGAGTATTAGGAAAGGTTTTGGAAAGGCTGAGACTATACCAGAAATAGAGCACGAAAGGAGAGTATTTGTGAGTGTTGGGTGAGGTTCTGGGTCTGAATTGGTAGAAGAGCAAGAAGGAGATTGGCAAACAAGAAGGAAGTAGCACCTTTAGGCAAATTGAGCAAGGAAATCCAGGTTAAGGGAGTTCGCATTACTTGTTTTATTTCGCAATGATATGAATGTATGATCTGAACCATAACAAAACTGTGGAACCTACTTTCTCTCGTTATATTCACGTTTCTGGATTTTTCCAGAAACCGCTTGGCGGTAGTTCATGAGCCGCTAGGCGACACATATGTTTGCACCCATTTTCTGGGTTTCCTCCATGAAATGCCTGGCGGAAGAGGATGAACCGCTAGGCGGCACGAACACTGTGACGTTGTTTTGGTTGTTTTGGATCTGTTTGGGGTACCTATGATGTGGTTGGGATGATAAATGTTTGAATGTGAATTTTACGCATATGATTGACTATGTATATCATGATTATGTTGGAAGGCATGATATTGATCTGAAATTGGGTGTTGGGTTTATGTTGGCAGTCAAAAATAATTGTGCATGATATAAGTACATGATTGGCACTATTTTTTTGAAAATGACGCTATTATGAGCAGAGTACCTATGTGCTACCATGTATGATCTTGTTGAAATGTTATGTATATGCTTACATTAAAATATTATGGAAAATAAGTAAACCTAGACTTGGGTGATGGAACCATTCGTAATTTTTGGACTATAAAGTGTGCGGGAGTAGTTAAACAGACATTGCTGCTCATATAAGAATTACTTATGCATGTACGTGATCTGTGTTGTGATGGGCATGAGATTTTAATGAAAGAGGGTTAAAACGGGGAAGATTATGGACTAAGGGTGGTGTGTGTAAGATAACTATGGTATGTAATCCATTGTGTTACTGAATTCTAGTATAGCGGTAATAGGAAACGATTATGGGATCAATTGGTGTGTGAAAGATGGTTTGGTGTGCTATGATGTATAAATATATAT
>Ga0214543_1001240_pt1 | contig 48714 bp, 28 predicted proteins | sample CNSS2metaG_FD_160094 | JGI IMG/M metagenome (GOLD analysis project Ga0214543, IMG submission 160094) | Root nodule microbial communities from cowpea collected in UCLA plant growth center, Los Angeles, California, USA - CNSS2 | ecosystem: Host-associated > Plants > Roots > Nodule | place: USA...
ATATATAAATAAAGTAAAAGTAAAGAAAAATACATAACAAAATCAAGCCATTCTATGGATATTTTCTAAACTTTTCGTCATTTTGTTGGAAAATCCTCATTTGGATTAGTACAACAAAAATTAAAATTGATAACATACAGTTGTGTTCTAGAACACCTAAAAATACAAACCAGTTTTAGTTGTCCAAATTGAAGAGTAGAATGACAAAGTATGTCTAGGCTATACTAGATATTTTAAGTTGCGTGTAAGAATGAAGATAGGTTTGTGCATAACTATCGCATTCCTTTCCCATACTCGTCCACATCTTTATTTTGGTGTCTAGGGATGTAAACAGGGCGGGTAGGATACGGGTACCTGCTGGATAAATATATGTCCCGTGCTCGTATCCATATCTGTTATGTATTCGTTATGCGGATACTTGTATAATTTTTTAATATCCATATGTACTTACAGGTATTTACAAAAAAATAAAAACAAATATTTAACAACATATTTTAATCGTAAATTCAAATAAAATAAAAATACATAACATTCGTAAATTTTAAACAAAGTCCAAATAACCCATTTAAATAGTGTTGAATAACAATTTACAAAGAAATGATTTTTTTTAAAACTAATTGATAAAAAAAATAACTCACTCAAAATCAATATATTAATATTTTAATCATGTTTTTTAATTTTTTTAAATTTAAATTAGAGTATAGCGGGTACGGGTATCCACGACTATGGATACTATGATACCCGTATTTTTTTTGTCATCTCTACTAGTGTCCATTTAAATTACAAAACTAAATAAACTCATATTTCATATCAATTTTGTTTTGACATTTTTTTGTAGGAAATACTTATAAATTTTGTTATGAAAAAAAAAATTGCAGGAAATTGCTACCAATTTTTTTGTAAAATATTTTGTATAAAAAACTTTTCACAACAAATTTTGAAGGAAATACTTACGAATTTTATAATTTTGTAGAAAATAATTACCCACGAAAGAATTACCTGCCAACTAAAATTCTTAGAAAAAATAGTAGGAAAAAGTCTTTTCTTGTAAATTTTTTTAACAAATTTGCAAGAAAATTCCCATGCAATAAGAGAATTTTTAGTAGTGTTATTAAAATAGTCAATATTATAAATAAAAAATTATAATTGATCACTAAATTTATTACTAATTAATTAGAGACCAATTTAGAAACTAAGTTATTTTGGTCTCCAAAACCTAAGTAGCTAATTTTAAAAACCAATTTAGTGACCCATTATAATTTTTTATTCACAATAGTGACTATTTTAGTAACCAATAATTTTGGATTTTGTATATTGGCATCAAAATTGGTCACTATAGTTATTAATACTTATTGGTCATTAAAATTGGTCACCATTTAGAAGTTTTTTTAGTGTATATTATTATATTATTTATATTAATTTTTTTTAAAAAAAACTTTTCTCTTTAAAATCACGTGCAACCCCTCAATTTCTTTTTCTTCTTTCTTTCGTTTCTCTACATCGTACCTTCATCTCTTTTTCCCCTTCACCTTTCTGTCTCAATTTTCACCATCAATTTCTCATCCTTTTCAAAATCAAATCGCATCACAGTGAAATTGAGGAGCCAAGGAACATTTTGGGCCGATCAATTTCTTCTTTTGAGTAAGTTCATTTCTACACCCTTTTTCTTTAAAGCATTTTGTTTTCCTCTTACTTGTGGCTTTTCTACGTTGTAGGCAGATCTCTCTCTATGAGAGATAATAAAATCATGCTCTAGTTGTTAATCAAACTTTTCTTTGTGTAGATAGAGCTATTTTATGCTTTGAAGTTATGTAAGGGAAGACACTATTGGGAATCTACCTTAAGGTAAGGGAAACTGATCATTTATAAGTTATTAATTTTATTGAAATATTGAGTCTTGGTTTTGAGATTTAATTTGGGGTGCTGTAAAATTCTCCAATTGCATGAAATAAAACACATTATGTACTGTGTACGATTGAGAGGTGACAAATTTATGTTTTTCTAAATAGGTGGAGGTAATAAATTTATATTAGAAAAATTATGATAAGAGTTGAGAGGTAATTAATTCCTTTTTCAAGAGAAAGGCTTGTGATGATGATGAAAAAAATGCATCTACGTGAACTAAATTGGAGAAATTTCATGTAAAACCCAAAAATTGAAGAAAATGATAAACAACTCTCTAAAGTTCCTAGAGTTACATATAATGAATTTGAAAATTCTTTAGAACGTGACCTAGGGAAGCACCTCAAATTTGGCAAAACCAATCAAATAAAATTGATGAGGTACGAAGTGCTTATCTAAAATGGGGTCCATATTGTCGCCACCATAGTTTATTAAGGTCAACTATAGAAAAACCTTAAAGATTATAGTCTTTGAAACCAAGTTTAGGTCTGGGAGCCGGTTACGTGTGGGGAAGGTATTAATACCCCATAACGTCCATCCAAAGACGATTCCTTTAAATTAAGTGTGCAAAATTAATGCAATTTTTTAAATATTTAGTTTCCTGCAAAAATCAAACAAACAAACAAATACGAAATATTAAAGAAAATATTATTGAAATTTTTAGTTGGGTTCGACAAGGATTGACCTTGCTCCTACGTATCTCCATTCACAATAGAGAATCAAGGTTACGTAATTCTTTAAAAAACTATTTGGAAAATAATCTTTAAAAACATTTTAAATTTTTGGGAGATGAACCCGACAAGGAATTGACCTCGCTCCTATGTATTTCCATTCAAAAGGGAAAATAAGGGATAATGTAATTCTAAAATAAAAAAACTATTTGAAAAAGATGTGATTTTTGGAAGGTGAACCCGACAAGGATTGACTTTGCTCCTACATATCTCCAATCAAAATGGAGAATTAGTGAAAATGTAGTTCTAGATAAGAAAAACTATTTAGAAAATATGTAAGAGTTTGTAAACTTGAATTGTTTAAGAGAGGTTTTGTATATTGTAAAAAGTAATTATTAAGTAGGTTTGAGACTCAACATGATAGCTAATGCTAGGAAAATCTGATTATCACGCAAGTCCGAGACTCAACATGATAATTAATGCTATGAAAATAAGATTGCCAAGCGAATCCAGGACTCAACATGATAATTAAAAAGTATATATAAAAAAAGATTATCAAGCGAGTTGGGACTTGACATGATAATTAAAGTTATAATAAGAAAGATTATCGAGTGAGTCGGGACTCAACATGATAATTAAAGTTATAAAAAGAATGATTATCAAACGAGTCTGAGCCTCAACATGATTATTAAAGTTGTAAAAAGAAAGATTATCAAACGAGTCTGGAACTTGACATGATAATTAAAGTTATAAAGAGAAAGATTATTAATCGAGTTCGGGACTCGACATGATAATTAAAGTTATAAAAAGAAAGATCATCAAACGAGTCTGAGTCTTGACATTATAATTAAAATTATAAAAGGAATGATTATCAAACGAGTCTAAGACTCGACATGATAATTAAAATTGTGAGAAATAATGATTATCAAGCGAGTTCGGGACTCTACATGATAATTAAAGTTATGAAAAATAATGTAGATCAAGTGAGTCTGAGACTTGACATGATAACTAATTATGAAAAATAATGATTATCAAGTGAGTTTGAGACTCGACATGATAACTAATGTTATGAAAAATAATCATTATCAAGCGAGTCTAAGACTCGAAATGATAAATTAATGTTATGAAAAATAATGATTATCAAGTGAGTCTGAAACTTGACATGATAATTAGTATTCTGAAAATAATGATTATCAAGCGAGTTCAATACTCAACATGATATTATTATGATAATTAATATTAAGAAATTTCGACTATCAAATAACTCTGAGATTCAACATGATAATTAAAGTTATGAAAATAATGATTATAAAACAAGTCTAAGACTCGATATGATAATTAAAATGATGAAAATAATAATTATCAAACAAGTTCGGAACTCGACATAATAATTAAAGTTATGATAAAAAGATTATCAAGCGAGTCTGAGACTCAACATCATAATTAAACATGAAAAATAATAATTATCAAGCAAGTCCGGAACTGAACATGATAATTAATTTAAAAAAAAATTGGCTTGAAATTATTATATATATTTAAAAAGATATTCTATTGTTGGAAATCAATCTACTAATTCTATGGTTTTTGACAAAAATGTGTTATGCATAGGGAGGATATAATACAATATTATAACAAAATAAAGACTAATAATTATAACGAAACCTGGACTAATTAATGACTTACGAGAATGACATTAATGACCTAAGAGAATAGCTTTTGAAAGGGCATAGAGGAATATGATTTCTCAATTCGAAGATAAAAATTGGTGCTTTCCATGCGCTCACTTTTTGAACGCAAACGACATCATTTAAATGCCCCTGCTCCATGCTTTAGGTGAGAAATGAAAAGGAGAAAGAAACAATGCTCCAATAGTGGCAAGTGCCTGCAACCTTGTCAACTACAATACCATTCTCACAGTGGAATCAAGGATCGTGTGCCACCATCTCATTGAACACTCTCTCGGCTTGCTTAGAGGTACGAGGAACAACATTTTCGCGACGAACAGTGGTTGTTTGATAAGTCAAAGAGCATACCCTTTAGAAAGCAGTTGCCTTAAATGACGAACATGTAGATGTCATCAACCCGTCGACGTCCTTTCCATGCATAAAACCAAAGGATTTAGTCATTGTATTTTGTTCAGGTTTTGGCCTTTCACTGTGGCGTTTGCACCGGTGGGAGTTGGGGTCAATATTACCCGTGGTTCATGCAACACTCAACATTGACCTTAAGTAAAGTAACGCATTAAAAACCATACAACAGTTAAACTATAATTCGAAGAGTTTCAATAAATGCTCATTAAACATATAAGGAGAATCAAACCTTTCACTATGATATGACATTCCTTGGATCAACAAAAAATTCTTAAAGCCTCTCGCTCGGTCTTGCACCACTTTTCTTGAGTTTCTGGATCCGCACTATCATCTTCCTTTTCCAATCTATGTTTGATAACTTTTTCTATGAAAACCGATTTTTTCCTATTCCTTGTTTGACGAGTTTCGGTATCATTCCTCTCTTCCTTTTTAGTTGTGTTTTCTCTCTTATCTTCTCATGGCTTTATCTTTGGCGGCTTTCACTCTCCAAAAAATGTTTTTTTCATGTCGCTTCTTTTTGTGTTTGGTACCATGGTATGTCATTTCTTAGTGTGAGTTGTTTTAGGATGATCATTAATGGAGGGTCATGAGAGTGAGATCCAAAAATGATATTTTTAACCTTGAGAAGAAGATGTTAGTGGATAAAGAAAGAATGTCTAGTTATGTGTTGTGTGAAAACCTTAGTTTTAATGAAGCAAAAAAAAAAAAAGAAAAAAGAACTCGAGGAACGGGCGTGAGAGAGTATGAGATTCTGAGACCTTTTTTTATATTTTTAGTATCGTCTAAGATATTAAGTGTGAGTGGAGGTTGAGAGAAACATGAAGAGAATCTAGGTTGTGGGAGTAATGATGTAATTGAGTAACGGTAACATATAACAAATTATTATAAAAAATACTTTTCTTACTATTTTTTAATTTTAATTTTATTTCTTCTTCAGTAGAAACTATATATATTTTTTAGGTTTTATTTTTATTAGTTTGTTTTATATACATATTAGCCTAATTATTTGTTAAACAACAATATTTTTATAGTTTTTTGTATCGTTATCTTTTTTCCATTTTGTTTTAAATTCACATTTATTTTATAAAAATATTTTTATTATTTAAAAACTCTTTTTCTATTTCCAATTTATTATTATTACTATTATTATAAAACTCTCTTTTTTTATTCTTATTCTTAATCATAAAAATTATTTTTATGTTTTTTGGTGTTTATCTTTTAAAAATTTATTTTCATTATAAAAGTTATTTGTCTTATTTCTTTTCTATTAAAAAAACTTTTAGTTAGTTTATTATATATTTAAATTAGTTGTCTAGGAAATAAGAAAATTAAGATTATTATTATTAAAAAAATTCATTTTATTTTATTTTATATTTAGCCACCTGGACGAAATTGGGTGTTGACATATATCAAATGTTTCTAGAAAATTATTTGTGGTTTTGTAAAGATGATCATCTAAGAAGATTTGAATACACATGGTTTAGCTTATTTCCTTTATGATTAGAGTATTCTCTATTAAAAGATGCTGCATATTGCTTATCTTGCTATCTTTTTAGTAAAAAACCAAGTGGGCGTCCTAATTAAGATGTGTTTATTATTACAGATAATTGACTTTTCATTCTAATTTGAAATGAGTTTATTGTCATCAACATGTTGTAACTTTGTCGAGTGTCTTTTTATAGGTTTTAAAATTTGGAGGAAAGTTAATAATGGAAAAAATTATGCTTTTCTTAAACACACAGGGAACGTACCTTGTTCACCACACAATATTGTAGTGAGAGCTTATTAAAACTTGTTAAATTAAAATTGTCATATTAGAAATGTTTTGGAAGTGCAAAGCTCAAATCAAATTATGAAGAATCGGTTGCGTCTCAAGACTTCAATTGGCACAATTTGTTTTTTTTTTATCACTTCAAGCTTATGCCTTTAGAGATCATCATGAAACTACTGAATTGAGGAACTAAGGTAATTTTGTTGAGATGATAAAAATCATAGAATCATACAATGATAAAGTTGTAAAAATTGTGTTAGAAACTGCTTCATAAAGTTCCGAATATACTTTACATAAAATTCAAAAACAGTTATTGAATATTCTTTCTAGTAAAGTGAAAAACCAGATTCATGAGGAAGATGGGGATTCCAAGTTTTGAATAATAGTTGATGAAGCTCACTGAATAAAAAAAGATCAAATGGCTCTTGTTTTGAGATTTATTGATAAAAAGGGTTTTATACAAGAGCAATATTTTAATATTATGCATGTTAAAGACACTGCAACATTAATTTTGAAGAATGAATTGTGTGTTGTACTTTCTTGACATAATCTTAATGTTTCTAATATTTGTGGTCAAATGTATGATGATGCTAGCAATATGAGAGAAGAATGGAATGGATTAAAAGCATTGTTCTTGAGTGATTGTCCTTATGCATATTATGTTCATTGATTTTCTCATCGATTAAATCTTGCCTTGGTTGTTGCATAAAGAGAAATTATTCAAATTCATCAGTTCTTTTCACAATTGACTTTTATTATGAATATAGTTTGCTCTTCTAGTAAATGTCATGATGAGTTACAGGTTACCAAGTTAGATGAAATTGCACATTTGTTAGATAATAATTAATGGGCGTGAAGATGGTAAAAGGAAAAATCAAATTGGTACTTTAAAATGAGCAAGGCATACCCATTAGTGTGAGGAATTTTAGGGATAACAAATGTTCTTTGTTAACCATTGCAACAACTATATCAAGATATAGTTAATGTTATGCATTTAATTTGTTCTACAAAAGTACTTATTAGAAATTCGAGAGAAAATGATTGGGATAAGTTCTTAAAAAATGTGACTTATTTTTGTGAAAAAAATGACATTCAGGTGCCTTAATTTGGGGCTTCTTGTGTAGTAGGGCAAGGACACTCTTGTCGTTTAAAAGGTCATATTATAGTCGAACATTATTTGAGAGTTGAAATATTCTTTGTTACAACTGATAAGCAATTACAAGAGTTAAATTGTAGATTTAATGACCAAACAAATTGAGTTATTATTAATGACCAAGCAATGGAGTTATTAATTCTAAAGCAATGAGATTCTCATAAAGGTTTTAATATTGATAAAATTTGCATTTATGTAGACACGTATTATCCCATGGATTTCAATGAGCAAAAAACACTTCAAAAAATAATGTAAATTTTGACGGTTATTTTCGTAAAATGTGGCAATTTTAACCATCACAATTTACATCTGTGGTGGTTTTGAAAACCACCGCAATTTATGTTGCCACAAAGTTTAATGTGGCAGTTTCAAGCTAACCGCCGCAACAACTGACATTTATTACATTGTAAAAAGTTGCGGTTCCGTGAGGTAAATTACGACAATTAAAATCTTCGTAATTTTTTAAATAGAAATAAAATATACCAAAAATAGTGACACATAAAAATGTCATAACTCATATTATATTACAACGTTTATAGTTGTCGCTATTATCAAATATCATAATTTAAGTATTTTATTATTACTATTATCCACATATATTTATAATTTCATAATTTAATAAATTTTTAATAATGAAAATTTAAAATATATAAAAAATAATGACACTACATAAAAAAAATTAACAAACATTATTTCTTATTAAAGATAACAAAATAATTACATCAAAGTGTCATGTTCGAGTATACAAAAAAAATAAAAGAAATACAACATTACATAATCATCATGCAATTCTACAACTAGGTTTTTATTCTAATCTTAAAATATTTTGCTTCCACCACTTGATCCAATTACATCATTTGAAGATGGCACGTCACTCCCAACATCTAGTGCCTGCAATGAATAAAGAATGAAAACTCTTTGTGTGCCAGAGCAAGTTCAGCTTTGCAATTGCAGTCTAGTTTAAGGGTTTCACAATCGCTTCTTCTTCAATAATATCATCTCCATCCTCATTTTCAAATTAACCAAAACATTTAGAACCACAAGATGGTTAATGATATGGCTTGATTTGAAGGCCTAACTTCAAGCCATTAACTGATATTTTGAAATGTATAAATTAGAAAGGTTATCATAAACATGTCCTAAACATGAATTTGAGGATAAATTCTCTTCAAGAAGGAGGGTATGATAGATGACTATATCCTAAACATATATAAGAAGAATTTAAGGAAGAACTTTTTCAATTCAAAGGATCTATGAAAAGGTCAAAGATCAGAACATGTCTCCTTGAAGCTCATAATGTTCCATGAAGGAGGAAATTTAAAGAATATGAAGATCATGAACACATTTGAAGAATAGTTACTAGAAAAATTAATTTATATTTCTATGTTTTTGGGTTTTGGGCTTTCTTCTAGAAATTAGTTTATGTTTTTATGTTTTTGGGCTTGAGCTTTCTTTTAAAGTTTCTCGGTTTTGTTAAACTTATGTTCATATCAATAGAGGTACAAAAAACTAATGTAAAGACTTTTGAGTTATAGTATATATTTGAGAGAGGATTTTCTTGGTTCTTGATTAGAACTCTGATTTTTATCAAAGATTAACATCTTTGTGGGGAATCTTCACTTGACTTATCAATCTGCTAGATTGTGGCTTCCTCCATCTCTATATTATTTTGTGTTCTTCTCTTATTTATTTGTGTTGTGCCTCTTAAGGATTCAAATTTAGAAGCGATCGTACTCTTTCCTAGATAGGATTGTATGATCTAGTATCTAGAGCAAAGTTCTCTTTTGAATTTCCTCTTCTATCTTATTTTTCTATCATATGAAAAATAAAAAATAAAAACTATTTTCTTTGAATATTTGTGTTATGTGCTTTGTTTTGATTTTTTTTTGTTTCATTATTCTTAGAATTTTGTAAGGAGTAAAAACCCTAAGGTTTTATCCAATTACGTCAAGTTTTTACTTTGTTGTGTTTTTTTCTTGTTGTTTGTTTACATTGTGTATTTCTAAATTTGATTTGTGTAAATTATTTATTTTTATGTTTTCTGTTAATTATAGTCCTAATTAACTGTTTGTAATTGAAATTACACTGATTTACATAAGTTTGGGGGATTTGAAGGACAATTTGTTTAGTTTTATTTGTTTATGTTGAAAGAAAAGAAAAAAGAAAAGTAAAGTAAGGATCCAAGAGAAAAAAAGGTGTTCTACAAAAATTTTTACTGCAATTTTATTTGTGGTTTATTGATATATTATATTGCAATCAGTCTTTTTGTTAGAGTCTCCATTTTGTTTCCTTTAACTCTCTATGGTAGTCCTGTTGTTTTCTTATTTTATTGTTTTGTGTCTTTTAAAATTCCTTGAAGTTTTGTGTACAATTTTGTTTTTTGTTTGATCTTTTGAGTTAAGATTTAGATCATGCAACATTTTTCACAATGTTTTTTCACTCTTTGCTTAAATTACCAGAGTTCTTTGTTAAGCGTAAAAGGGAATTAAGTATAAAAGACAAGAGAGTACATTCTAAATATATTATTGTTATTTTACTAACCTTTCTTGCATGATGTAGCAATAATGAAAAATTCCTCATGAGCTAGAAAAGATGTAAGGCCCAAGAAAAATAATTATAAATTCAAAACTGGTAATTGGACATGAGGTATTATTTAAATTCTTAATGAAGTATAGCACAATTGGTTAAAGCGTTGTCATTGGTCGGTGGTCAAAGGTTCAATTCTTGATGTGTGCATTTGGAGTGTTTATATTTTAAATATTTTTTATAATAATTTTGGATGTGTTTATTGTGCCTTTGGTGTGACTTGTATTTTATAAATTAACTATAATTCATTGGGCATGTTTGTAATTTATTTTCTTGAATGCATTAAAGGTGTGGATATTATTGAAATGTTTGTTGTGTATGTGGTTGATAAGAAAATTGTGATAGTTGTTATGGTTTGAAGTGTTGGTTTGGAACTTAAAGGTAGTGAGAGAAAAAGCATAAATATGGTTTTTCTTTTTGTTTTTTTTTTTTGTTTGTTGTGTTCTTAGGAAGGTAGAAAGTTAAAGGTAGGTTCGTTGAATCTAGTCGCAGGCACAATAAAAGGAGAGCAAAAGGTGTTTTTTTTTAAGTGTTTAGAGTGGGTTAGGATAACATAAGCTTGAAGGGAAAAATGCTAAAAATTTTGCAAAGTCTAGGAACCAAAAGAAAGCGAGTCATCTTAGTTTTGATTTTTTTTAAAGGAAGTGTAAGTATTAAAATGGTTGAAATGCTAAGAAGCGGGGGGGTTGAATTGGCTAGTTAAAAAATATGTTGACTTTTAAAAGCCTAAGATAATTTTCAATTGAATCAAATCAACCACGAAGTATGGATGCAAACACTCCTAGACTAGACACTTTCAATCGATAAAAAACAGAGATAGTCGATTGATTCATTAAATAGATACAGTACTGATAGAATCCACCGATTGAATCGCAAAAACAGTAAACTAAAAAACTGTGAAAATTGGAGAAATGTGAATTTGTGATTTAAGTCAGGAACAATATGAAAGGTCAAACAAGATAGATTCCTATAAGTTTTACAAACATGAGAAAAGCTTCAGATCATGCTAGAACACACAAGAATAACACAAAAATGGTTCAACTAAAATTTCTTTCAACTTTAAAATGCAATAAAAGTGGGAATAATTAGAGAGAAGAGCGATGCACAAGATTTTTATACTGGTTCACTCAAACCTGAGCTGCATCTAGCTAGTAAAGGCAACTCGAGCCTGAGTTTGTACTATTTCAAAAGATTTACAAAGTTTATAACATTACATTTTCAAAATATGCAAGAACACCACACAATGACTCTTGATTCACACAAGAATCATACCAACATAACAAGACACCTCTTGCAGACCTGAAAAACCACCAAGCATAACCTAAAAGCTTGAGAAAGACCAAACCTCAGTGGTGGCACAACCTTGCCTATCAAAAACACTTTCTCCAAGCTTCAAACACCAAGCAAAAGCTCCACATCTGTATGATCACGAAAGAGAGGGAGTTCCAAAAATTTAAAACAATTTTTGCGCTAAAAAATGGTCTTCTTAGCTCTCTTTCAAAAAATACAAATTTTATAGTCAAACTGTTACGAAATTCAACAGGTTGATTTCCAAATCAATCGGTTTTAAGTGAAATCAACGATTACAAAATAAATCAACTAATTGAATGTGTACTAGTTAAGACTACTGTAACAAACCTTTTAATATGTTCAAAACTCATTCAACAGATTAAAAGACACCATTTAACCTGTTGAAAAATATTTCAACAGATTAAAAGACACAACTAAGACCATATACATCTAATTAATGCAAAATGGTCTACAACATGAATACAATTCTTCAAGCTTGTTTTCCCCATGAATAATCCAGATATAGAGCACACACACAAGGCTTGATCAACATGTGAGACATCAAATCTTCACATCTTCATCAATGTAAACATGGTTCCAACATCTTCCAAGGCAATGGCTTCATGTGACTTCATCAAATCTTCAAGCACCAAACATCCAATCTATTTATGCTAATATGAAGAACTTGTTATCGGGAATTTCAAGATAAGGGGAGTTAAACTTGTACTCATTATTGTGCTTATGTGTGGAGAAATTTTGACGTTTGATATATGTGTGTTCTTTTTGGGGATAGAGTATGATATTCTATATTTTTTTTATGGATGAATTCAAGGTGTAAATTGTGAGATGCTCTTTTGATATAAGTTTTGGTATTTTGTGGCGATATATAGAGAAGCATGATTTTTTTATTTGGAATATGGAATTGCAAAGGGGAATTTTGAGTTCCATGATCATTTGGTTGTTTTTACTTGTCACATTTAGCCATTATCCACCTTCTCTTAAATATAAGATAAAATTTTTAAATAGTCATTGTTGTTTTGATAAACATAATATTTACATTATTCTAACTATAAAAAATGTGAAAACCTTTAACTTTGTTAAACATGATCTTTATATTATTATAATTAATAAATCTTTAATTTCTTTAGACAATCAACCCTAAGCGGCAAAAACATTTGTGAAACTACATTGCACCTTCTAAATTAATAAAACGAAACTATAACAAAATTAATAAATCTTCCAACCAACGCTTAATACCTCTCCTACATTCATTAAAACTCATGTAGTCCACTAAAGACTAGGTGAGTGATAACCCACGCAACCCACACTTTCAATAGTAAATCAAGTGAATTGTTATTAGGAAAATGATGTTTTGACTACTAAATTTTGACAACTTTCTCTTACAATCTTAGGTGTCATTTTCTAAGTGGTTTTCCATTTTTTCTTTTTCTCATTCTCAATATTCAAAAACCACTTAGAAGATGACACCTTATGTTGTAAGAGAAAGTTGTCAAAATTTAGTAGTCAAAATATCATTGTCTTTATTATTATAACAATTGGAACACGCTGCACCCAACCATACGCATGATATCAAAAATTAAAAAGAAGAAAGAGAAAAGATAATGCCTCTGCACCCACATACACGTAAAAAAAACTAAACAAAAGAGAAGAAAGAGAATGATTAATCTCATGAAATTAGATGCTACAGTGTAGATGAAAAGAAGAAGAAGAAAACCATGCCAGCCCACAAATGAACCCAACCTACACCAAAAGTCTGACGCTATGGAAGCAAAGAAGAATGGAAAAGTGCAAGCCCCAACAGCACCAAAACGCAAACAAAATCCTAAAAGAAACATGCAGAGACGTGTGTTCTGCACTCCAACCCTGCACATGAACCGACGTCCATAGACACTGCATGCAACCAATAGCATACTGCACCCTCAACACAAGTCAGCTGCCATTCGCGTCTGAACCAACTCTCACCAAACCACTGAGCCAGAACCTCTTTGGACGGAACCACAATGTGCTTCCATTGAACGAAAGCCACGAAAATATAACAGAAACGCAACAACACTCACATGATTATGGTTTATGCACCAAACTATAGAACCACAGGGAAAATTCAGGGAAACCGGAAAAATTATGCATTCCACATCAATCATGGTTATGTTTAGCATAAACGAAACTGCACACCCCTTCCATAACACATGTATATGCTATTCAAAGTTTCAAACATCAAGAGAAGAAAGCAAGGTTGGCTTCCCCTACCTAATACGTTTCTCTAAAATGTTTCTCTTCTCTAGAGAAGAAAGCAAGGTTGGCTTCCCCTACCTAATACATTTCTCTAAAATGTTTCTCTTCTCTACCACAACCGCTGGAATATAGTTCGCACCCTTGTCCTCTGTTCTTGTTTCTCTTCCCCCATAGCCTTTATAAAAACCTAACTTTCAACTTATAAATTCAGCCAACCAGGTTCGAACCCCGCACCTACACACATTATACACAATCTTCCACCACTAGGCTACATGCCATCACATGATATAACATGCATTATAAGTATTAAAACACTTATACTCCACAAACCATGCTTCCTTAAATTAGACAAATAACAACTTTAATCACTCATTTAATTAAATAAATACAATACTTAAATCACTCAAATAATAGTTATTCCATATTTAATAAATTTATAAAATAATTAAATAATCAAAATTAACAATCTTGATCAAGCCATCCATTTTACCCGTGGTTTCTCAATATTCTAATTTTTTGTCGAGTCTTACAATGTGATTAAAGGTAATCTCGTTCGTGAGACCATTGTGCATGGTTTTCTTGTCAAATTGCCAAGGTCCACCTAATAAGATATGACATGCTTCCATAGGTACTACATCACATAGCACACTATCTTCATACTTCCCTATAGAAAGCTTGACCTCCACTCGGTGATTGACTGCCAAATCCCCGTCTTCATTGAGTCAATGAAGTTTGTAATGTTTTTGATGAGGTAAGATAGTCAAAGACAGCTTGTCCACCAACCTAGTGTTGTAACAGTTACAACACGATCCATTGTCCACAATTAGAGAATAAGAGTTTTCCAAAATTTTACATTTTATGTGAAATATGTTCTCTCGTTGTGTTAGTGCCTGTGCACTAGGTTGATTGTTGAGGATCCTTCTAACCATCAAAAGGTCCCCCTCACAAGGGTGGGCATCTTCTACATTAGACTTATTGAATTCCTCACTTCCACTCTCACTTTCACTTTCATCAAGCAGTTATATCTATCAACACCCCTAAGAATCATGGTCTTTTTTGTGGGGCATTGAGATACTATGTGACCACTACCAAGACATTTGAAACATTCGATTTCACTTGTGCGAGTGTGTGATGATGCGCTACCCTCTTTGTCTTTACCTTTACTTGGATTCCTAGGTGGCTCATCCTTTTTTTCTTCTTTCTTGAAATCCTTCTTAACATAAGAGTTAGTTTGAGTTTGATTTCTCTTTGAAAAAGATTTTATCAAATTTTTTTGTTCTACCTTAATGCACATTTGCACTATATCATTTAAATCTTGGTAAGGTAGAAGTTCAACTCTATCTCTTATATCAAGGTTTAATACGAAGAGTTATAACAAGGAATAATGTTAGCTCAAGTGGTTAAGAGTACTTGGTTATGTTGAGAGGACTTGGATTGGAGTCCTGTGTATGTCATTAGTTTGATGTTTAATTATTTATTTCATTTTAGATACATTCATGGTGGTGTGGTATGAAATTATAAATCTATGTGTGCATGAAAAGCCATGAAAAATGTAATGGCTTGTTGGTTTGTGCATACACTTGATAACTGTGTGGATGTGATTTCAAACCTTGGCTAGTGTGAAAATAGTCCTTTTTACATTTGGATTATTTTGGCCATGTTGGGAGATACACAGAAAACCCTAGTTGTCATAGAGAGAAGTTAAAAGGGTTGAGAAACCACCATGTTAATGGCATTTGATGGCCATTAATCTTTTGTTTTAATTCTCATTTTATTTGTGTAATTATTAGTTTTTAGGGTTGAAAAAGTAATTAAGGAAGTGTTTTAGTGTAACGACAAAGGATACTAGTGGAGTTGTTGAAGACTGAAATTTTATAGCACTGAAATGGGGCAAAAAGAGAGCTTTGAAGGCTAGGAAAGGGTTTCTTGTGATAGTGCTATGGTTAGAGCAAGTTTATACCAAGAAGAAATTTTAAAAGCTCTTTTGAAACAAGAATTCCAAGCAAGGAAGCTACACCTACGCGTTTACTTTACGAATTATGTATTTTCATGACTATATTGAAGTTTGTGCATCCTTTTCCACTCGAGTTTCTTACTTTCTTCGCATTTCTAGGTTTCTGCCCAGAAACTGGCTAGCGGTGTTCTTGGGTCGCCAGGGGACACATGGGTGTAATGACCACTTATGGGATTTTTCCAGAAACCGTTTGATAGTGGTTATGGGCCGCCAGGCAGCACATAGGATTTTTGAGACTTTTGGAGTTTTGTTGAATTGCGACATGATTGATATTTTGGATATATTTTCTTCATTTTGCTGAGTGATTTATGATATAAATTGGTGAAATACTACTATATAATGATTCTTTTGGGTGAATTGTTTTATGAACAAATGTGTGGGATCACGTTGGGCTTTATAATGTTATTGGCTTAGCCAAACTTTTTCATGCTTTTATTGCCTTCTTCATGCAATGCTTGGCTTGGATTTTTATGAATTTGATAATTTTTTATTTTTTATTTATCTTTAAGGTGTCATGAAGTTTTAATCAATTTATTTCGACACCTCCATAAGCTCAACTTAGTTGTAGTTGCACTAACACACCTCAAAATATCCAAAGAATATTTATGCAACTAAAAAGTTATTTTTAACATGTTTTTGTATCTCCTACTCAATAAATCCAATTATAAAAAGTTCCAATTCAAACAATATTTAAGCACAAAAAAAAAAGTTAAGAATCCAATGTTAAAGGCTAAATGAGGGCATAAATATGCATTCATCAATAAGTTTCCACACTTTCCCCGTTGCTTCCTAGTTTAAGTTACTTGCTTTCACGGCCTAATAGGCTTGATGCTCAATGTCCACAGGTAGATGGCAAGCTTGACAAAAAAATGCTCTAAAAGGTTAAGTATCTATAAGTGCTTTATAAGTCCTTCTATGTGCCTAAAGTGTATTATCCAATTGTGTGGCTCAATCCTTCTTTCTAGGCTTTACCATCTTCTTCAGGATCTTCTTCATCTCCCTATTTGAGATCTTGGCTTGCCCATTAGTCTAGGGGTGATATAGTGTACCAATGTGATGTGTTATTCCATATTTTTCAATATACTACTTTCCAATAGCTTATTACAAAAGTGGATCCTACTAACACAAAATTGACTTATCACATCTTCTTATTTACGTCTGACCCATAGGAAATAGACATAAAAAATGACCGGTGGCATACTTATAATTAACTGCTTTATATTTACGTTTGTTGCCTTTGTAACAAACGTAAATATCAATAATTACGTTTGACCAGAAAGAAACAGACGTAAATTTACGTCAAATCAGAGGGCAACAGACATAAATTTACGTCAAACTAGAGGGAAACAAACATAAATTTACGTCTGACTAGAGGGCAACAGACGTAAATTTATCTAGTCAGACGTAAATATTAAGTTTTCTAAAGCCCTAGAAATAGCGCTCAACTCATCACAACGTTGCGCGAAAGGTTTTCAACCAAAACTCACACTCTACAGCGATGAACAAGAGGAGCAACGATGAAGGTGTTTTCACCCAACTACAATTACAACGCAAACCACAGTGGTGTTTCTCCATACCAAAAGCTTGGTTTTTGCATTTTTCTTTTGTGTTTTACCGCATAAAATTTGGTTTATATTAGATGTGTTATGTTTGGATAATTTTACGTCGCCTGATATTACGTCTGACCTACCATAGCGTAAAAAGCCTTTTTTGTGTTATTGTCCCTTAGTGACTAATGATGGTTGGTGGTATCCTAAACCTATAGAAAATGTTAGACTTGACAAAACTCATGACAACTTGAGCACCATTAGCCCTTGCAGCTACGACCTTTACCTACTTGGAGACATAGTCTATAACAAGTAAAATATACGAAAACCCAAAAGAAGGAGGAAAAGGACCGATAAATTCAATACCCCAAACATCAAATACCTTACAATATAACATGAGTTGTTGGGGCATCTCATGTCTTCTTGTAATGGATTTGGCTGCTCTTTGACATTACTCACAAATTTCATACACCCTTTGCACATCCTTAAATTTGGTAGGACAATAAAAACCATAATCCAATACCTTCCTTCCCTTCATTTATGTGTTGTAGTGTTCACTAAAAGGTAATGAATGACAAAACTCAAGCACATAAGGTATCTCAATGTCTGGAACACACCTCCTTATGACTTGGTCGCTACCAATGCGCCATAATAATGGTTCATTCTGCACATAATACTTTGCCTCACTTTTCAGCCTGACTATCTTAGATTTGGAAAATAAGGGAGGACTATAAAAAACAACCAAATAACTAACAATAACAAGTTACTCCTAGAACAATAACAAGTAACTCTTTGACTATCTTATCCTGAGTTGTGTTTAATGTCTTGAAAGCACAATATATTCCATGTGGCAAATTCCCATCTCTATGTGCAAGCACTACTCCCACTGCAAATGGTAATGTCTTGTTAGATGGTAATGGTTAGTGCCCTTTTCAAGCTATCAAAAGCATTTCTACATTAATTCTCTCCAAACTCAAACGGTATGTCCTTTTGAAGCAAATTGGAGAGAGGATTAACTATCATTCCTGGATAAACCTCTTGTAAAACCATGCATGTCAAAGAAAGATCGAACCTCTCAAACAAAAGAGAGGTAAGGTAATTGTGAAATAATATCAATCTTAGCAGGCTCAACTAATATTCCATTCCGAGAAATAGTGTGGCCTAAAACTATACCATGTTCCACCATAAAATGACATTTTTCAAAATTCAAAACAAGGTTAGTTTCCTTACATTTCTCCGAAACTCTCACAAGATTAGCCAAGAAATAATCAAAAGATGAACCATACACGCAAAAGTCAACCATAAAAACCTCAATACAATACTCCAACAAATCTATAAAAATACTCAACATACATCGCATCAATGTTTCTTTACAGTTCTTGTTGTTCGCACAATTGCAAGCTCTCCGCAATCGCAAATGGTTGGTATGCCTAAAACCTTATAACCACCACCATGGCATGAATCGCAACTTCATTGTCCTCAATTATTGCAAGAGGAAGACGATGCCCTACAAGACATACCTTTTTAGCGAAAGGAGGGTGGCAACCAGATTCTTCAAGTACAAGAAACCCCTAATTGCTCCACATGTAGACAAATGAAAACCCTATTCCTTTTCAAGTTCAACCTCTGTTGTATACACATCAAAACGACTACATCAATGTATAGTGATCATGTTAGAGGAACAATCCAATGTGTATATTGTTCTGTTATCGATTTAACGGTGTTAAGTAAAATGACTTAATTAAACGATATTTTCAAAATTTAAGACCAAATTGAACCAAAATCCTAAACTAGGATCAAATTGAAAAAACTTAACCAAAACTAAGGTCAAATGACTATTTAAGTTGTAGCTTTTATAGAAGATTTGTGAAGGATATCTCTACTCTTGTTGATCCTATTCATGAACTTATCAAGAATGATGTGTCTTTCATATGGGGTGAAAAAACAAGAAAAAGATATTAAAGAGTCAATAAATAAATTGACTCACGCTCTCATTCTAGCACTTCCAAACTTTTCTGAACTAGATGACTTTTCTCAACTATAGTGATGGAGGCGTGGTTCGGGACCGTCAAGGGATTAGAAAACAGATGATGGAATCATGCCCAGGATCTTCAAAGAGATCTCAAATTAGCTTCAGATCGTAGAATAGGAACTCTTTTATATTTTTTTTGTAATGTATTTGTTTGGTCGTTTTCGGACCTTTAGTTATGTTGGGCCTTTTGTGTTTCGGCCCATAGTATATAAGCCCTTGTGAGACACATTTGTATTCAGATTTGAATTTTCTCTCAAGTCTCGAGGTTCTCCTCAGAACCACCGATCCTTATCTTTGAATCTCCGATTCAAAGTGGCAGATCTTCCTCACTTATCTTAGAACCTCCTCCAAGTGGCGTGATTTCATTCCGTTCCGCAAAAACCCCCAAATCGACGTCCTCCTTTTTCCCCATTCGTTCTAGGGTTCATACCCATTTTCGTTCAATTCAAGACGATCCTTCATCATATAGTGTGATAGATACATCTGAGATAGGAATAAATAGGTGTTGTGTTATTTCATGGCATTCATCCCATTGTTTAGGTTTGTGAAAAACTTCATGATCCATCTTGAACTATTGCACCTATCACATAACTTTATATTCTTATTAAAAGCCCTCAAAAGCATGGGAGCATTACTTAGTGGCTAAGAAATATATTTTATATATATATATATATATATATATATATATATATATATATATATCGATCATGAATTAATTAAATATTTGTCCAATGACAAAGTAAGTTAAGTAAAAGACATGATAAATGGATAGACTTTTTGTAACAATACCCTTATATTATTAAATACAAGAAAGGTTTCTCACATTAATACTACAGAAAATAAACTAGTAATAGTCATGAAAGTGTTGGTCTCCTTTAATCTTCTTGAAATGCTATTACATTGAGATTTTCAAGAGTAAAATTTGAACCAAACAGTACCAAATCATTATTATTTATATTTCCACTTTACGTAGAATGAGTTGAGCACCATATTGTGGTTGAAGAGTAAGCACAGTAGTTGGAGCATGGGTATAGGTCGGAGAGAGTTCAAATGAGAAACGTTGTAAAATCATTGACAAAGCAATCTTTGCTTCAAACAAGGAGAAGTTTTGTCCGATGCATATCCTAGGACCCCATCCAAAGGGAATTAGTGAAGCTCTGCCCTTTGTGGCCTTTAGAACTCCTTCAGCAAATCTCTCAGGTTTGAACTCGTTAGCATCATCACCCCAGAGCTCACAATCATGGTGGACCAAAATCATTGGCAAGGAAACTTGAACTCCAGCAGCTAATGAAAGGTTTCCAAGTTTCAAATCTCTACAAGCTTTTCGAGCAAGAGCAACTACCGGTGGGTATAGCCTGAAAACCTCATTCAAAATCATGGTAACCTGTTTCAAAAATATTCTTAGTAACAGGTTAGAGCATGTTATTCAATATGAAATGAAAATATGAACTTACAGTCTTAAGGTGATTCAGTCCATCAAAATCTGGTTTTTGATTGCCAAAAACTTGTAAGACTTCCTCCCTTGCACGTGTTTGCCAATTAGGGTACATACTCAATAATATCATTGTCCAAACAAGCAAAGATGAAGTGGTCTCCTGCCCTGCAAAGTAAAATAATTTGCATTCCCCAATAACATCTTCAATATTCATTCCAACATTCTTATTGTTTCCCTGTTCTTGAATTTCCTTGTGATTTGACTCCAGCAGTATATCTAACAAGTCATTTTTAGTGGCTTCACCCGCCTTTAGTGCTTTCTCTCTGTTGTTAATAATATCCATAAGTGAAGCTTTTATTTCCTTGTCAATTGCCTTCATCCTTCTATGGGTAGCAGTGGGTACAAACCTACAAGGGAACATAACCAATCCTCTATTAATCATGATTTGAAGGAAATTCTCTTTTTGATATCAAATAGATTTCTATGATGGTTTTTCAATTCTAAACATAGTTTGATTTTACAAGTTGAAATAGACATATATCACATAATCATGTCACGATGGTTGTTGTAAACAACAAGTTTCATTGATTGTTAATCACAATTCTTGTTTTCTCATCACAATGTCCTTTACCAAAGAATGACAAGTTTGGTTTAGCGAAATAAAGATCATCCAAAAAACTTGGTCACTTAATTCTATAATGTAGTCAAATATACATATTAGTCTTACCTCCATCCAGGGATGTAAACTTTCAACATAAGTTGCATGGTAAGTTCACCTTGCTCTTTTAGAAGTTGAAATATTCTTCGTCCTTCTTCATAACTACTTCCAAATGCTGTTCGAGAAATTGCGTCACTAGCCAAAGCCTGAAGGAAAGGCCATACGTCCATTTCACTTGATCCATCCAAAGATAACCTTTCCTCCCATTTGCTAATCAGATCATCACAAGATTTGATGAATAGTGGTAACATATTCTGAGGTGTAATGCAGAAACAGCTAGGTGTTAAAATTTCCATGTCAAAATATTCCAAGTTCACATCATGATACTTGTACACCAACAGATACAAACAAAAAAACAGACACATGCAAACAAATAACGATGTTTTCTTTGGAAAGGAAAATTAGTGAACTTATAAGATTTATATCTAATAAAAAGAAACTCACCTTCAACTTCTCTAAATTGAAAGCAGGATTGATTATCTTTCTGTGCTTGCTCCACTTTTCTCCCTCGTGGCTTACAAGACCAGGAGCTACTAACCTGAGTTGTGGATTCATTTTAATCTTTCCGAAGTCATGCGGCTTGTTAAATACATCTTTGATTAGCTCAGGATCAGTGAGGGTCACCCTTGGTGCTGGTCCGAACCAAATAAAACAATTTTTGCCTACATACCATCAACAAACAATACGAATTTTCTTCGATTAAATATGACAAGGAACAATAAAACATTCAAGATTAAACTAAACAAACAGAATAACACAATGCAAGTGGGACAGCAAACATGACAGATACCAGACTGATATTCAAAATGGAATAATACAGAAATAGAGATCACTCCTTAGAACCATAGACAGCATAAGAACCTTAGAACTTAGAACTAAGCTTTTAATTGACCCTTACACTAAGATCCCAATCTTTAAGGTCAGCTTTCACATAAACCAAGTCCCCTAGCTGAATTTTAATCTCTCTTTTTTCTATATTTCTATTTTTTCCTTCGTGTAAATCCCAGTTTCATTCAAAACTTCTGTCATATATGTTCTGATACTTTCTTTCCCATCAAGAAGAAAAGACCAAGCAGAGAAAAGACCGAGGACAAATACCTTTGGGGCATTATGGTTTCAAGTTTTTCAAGCATATTTAGACCATGTCTACCTACACCTTAGGCTTATGCAAAAAGGAACAGAGCATTAATCTGCTTTAGTTTAAATTTGTAAGCCTTGAAAGTTCACCAGTATTCTTCTTCATTCATTATATCATGTAATGTTAAATTCTAGATGATCTAATATAAACCTAGTTTCAAGTCGTTTAAAATGACAGGCATGTCCAAATTATGATCATTATATTACTTATAGGATGTGACTGACGTGGATTGCATTATGCACAGTATAAAAAATAGTTTATTATTGTGAAAGATTCGGTAAACGCATTCATCATATAATGAACAATTTTTCAAAAATAGACATAATGTATGTACAGAAAAAAGTTTGGTATCAGTCTGCAATGTCCCCCAGAGATTTCTCTGTAGAGATGTAAGTGTGTCTTCAACTTTCAACTACAACTAGGTGGAGTCATAGGTATTGATCCAAAGTCTAAATGGAATAAACTTTGAAATACTATCTTATCAATTAAATCCTTTTAGGTACTTTGTAGCTTTCGGAATTTTATAAGCTAATGGGGCCTCAATCAGTGTACTGAGAAGTCACAGTTAATTACTTTTACGTACGAGAAAAGTGTCGAAATTATCCTTTATGAGAGAAGAATTAGAAGGCAAAGATGGAATTGAATCGGAAAAAAAAATTAAAATAATGAACTTTACTGTATTACTTTTCATCTAAACTCACTTCTATCTTTATTTCTCTTCAATGAAACTCTTTTAACTTTTTCCAGATCAACAATATTATTTGTTCTCTGTACCAAACACACCATTAACCTTGCATCTTGCACTCATTTTACATGGACAAAACAAAGAAAGCCTGAAGGAAGAAAGACAAAGCAACAGCTACAAAAAGACAACAGAAGAAGGAACAACAAGCATACCATGTGTGTTGATACTGTGATGGAAAAAGGAAAACACTCGTGGCACTATGTCGTGTGAGAAGAGATTCATGGGTTTGGAGTAGGCTTCCTTTCTCATCTTCATAAATTCATTGGTGTCTCCAACGAGAAGAGTATATGGATTGCCTTGAAGGCCTTGTTCTCTGAGAAGCCTTTCAAGCCTCTTCGGTGTGAACCATAACCAATTCAGTACCCTCCATGCCAATATCAGAACAAGTATCAGAATCAGCATCAGAATCCTTGTCCACACTGCTTCCATTTCTTCTGTCTTGCAGAGTTCGGTGGAGCACACAGAACTGGGAAAAGTTGATGACTATAGGAAGCCCAACAAGAGATTTCGGTACATATATCATGTTTTCTTTGGTTTTGAACATTATTCCTACGATACCCTCCGAAAAATGAACGCATGATTTATGGAACATGTCTTTTACCTGTAATTATGTGTTTTCTTCTTTTGGTTATATGTAATTGTTTAATTAAGTGGTAGGAAGTTATTACGTCTTTTATTTAGTACTTAATTAACTAAAATTTCTTTTATTTTGAATTTATACTTTTGATTATTTTAGTTTAAAAATCTTATCATGGTTCAAATGTTAGTCTATTTAGAAAATCCAATGTAATATTCATAATTTATTTCTTTTACTCTTATTAATTTAACTTATATAAAAATTATATATATATATATATATATATATATATATATATATATATATATATATACTTTTCTTATCATGTAAGAGTTTATAAGGCCGATAGTCATTAATATTTTATCTAATTATTAGTAAAATATGAATGTTTAAAAGAAAAATAATATTATGTATTAAAGTGTTATATAATGTTTTTCATTTTCACTTTTTCTCTCTTTTTTCACAAATTCTTTTATCTCCCTTTAATTTCTTTCTAAATTCATCTTTTTCATACGCTATATGTCGTTTTTGAAATAGTTGAGGAATCATGGATTATTTTTAACAAATAAGATTTTCAATCGGCGTAAATTCTTGTTTACTATAAAAATTCTTTGTTATCTTCTTTTTATTATAATGAATTTGTTATCAATCTTGATAAAGTGAGTTGAGAATAATGATCCTTCCCACTTGATTAAGCTCGTACTAAAATTTTATTATGTTTGAATGCCTTGTTCTAGGTTATTAGATTTTGAATACGTTTATAGCTTGATTGAAAATTTCTTCAAAGGAATTGTAGGCAAGGGAAGCCACTGATGTTTATCATAGAACCTTGGAATAAATTATTTAAATGTGAAGGTGACTTACTTACTAGATTTTTGTTTTGTGTATGGATTATATTTTCTTTTAATTATTTGAATGTTTGAAATTAAGTGTTGACTTTTGTTTACTAATTGATTTTCTCTATAATGTTTTGAATTGGGTACTCTTGTTGAAAAGTTTATTTAGTGGCTATTTCATGCACATTGAGATATAAAGTTTTGTTTAAATGAGTAGAGTTAGTTCCTATAACCATTCATATGGTTTATGAGTTTGATATAAGCAAATATATACGCATATATTGAGTTTGAATGACCAAGATTGCATTAAAATGAGTGAAGGATGATGCTTCACCTAATTATGATTTGTACTGATTATTTTCAATTGTTTAAAAGGTGTATTTTAAAATGGTTTTAAACAAAACCTTTGTAAACGAAATTGGTTTTGCTACATGAGATCGCTCAAGCAAAAAATGAACAAAAATCCAAGCTTACTTCTAGACCCTAGTTTCTTTCAAGTAAAGAAAATAACATTTAATTATATCCCTAATTATGCCACAATTTCGCTCAAATGGAAATATTTTTGATAAAGCTAAAAAAAAAACAATCGCTTCCTTTCCTTCCCTCCTAGTCCCTTTAATGGATTGATTTGTATATTTGTTTGATTTGTAGTTTTTCTTAAATGAGTTATATTACATGATAATGTTTATTCAGAGTGATAAATTTTAAGAATTTAGGGTCACTAATATGGAATCATAAGTTAACTTTTGTTTGATTTCGGTGTATGACACCTATGTTTAGAGCTGTCAAAATGAGTTGGAATCCGCGAGTCAACCCAGCACACCATAGGTTCAGGTCGGGTTGGGTTGAAATTTTTTTACAAATTCCAATACGAGTTAATTTTTGACCCGGCTTACCCGGGTTGAACCCGTGATGAGCCGGATTGGCCCACCAACCTGCAAATAAAGGGTCACACAAGTATTTTTTGTTAAGTTGGACTTTGTATTTGGATCATGTTAGGTTGTTTTTTTAGCCAACACATAGATGATTTGTATTTTTTTTATTTTGGTTTGTATTTGGATTGTATTAAAGTTTATTTAGATTTTAATTAGAATTATAATCTAGTTGACTTAAAAAATAAATAAAAAAATTGTATTTTTTTAATTAATTGAGCTCGTGAGCCAACCTGTTTAACCCAACCAACCCACGGTGGGCCGAGTCAGGTTGAAACTTTTTTGGCTCACTAATAATTAAGTCGGGTTGGGTTGGCTCACTAAGTGATCAACCCATGGTAGGTCGAGCCGGGTCGGGCCAGGTTACCCGTTTTGACAGCTCTACCTATGTTTTATCATAGACTTCTTGCTTCATTGATGGTCTAAGTCACATAGACTAAGATATCAAGTGGTGAAAAGTTAATGGGAGGAGTTCTTGTAGATTGTAACATATATAGATATGTAACTCTTCCTACCACATCCAATAGTTCCATATTGCTTAGAAATCGAGGCCTAGGCAATTTAAATACCCTTCCTCCTTTTACCCTATGAGGCGTCTTTTAAGGATAAAATCGTGACAGAGCACACACTCCAAAGCGCACAATACCTCAGATATATGGTGATTGATGACGATTCTATCATCGAACTTGAAATCGGGACATTGGCACTTAACGTAGAACCATAACGGAACCATGAATCCCTTAAGTCTTCTATTGAGGATAATGCATTACTCCTAACTTTGCTTGTAAATATAAATTTTGAATTAAATAAAATCTTATTTTCTGGTAAGGCATACTTGATAAGAGTCTTCCAAAAGTGTATTAGTTGAATATCTATATATATATATATATATAGAGTTAATGTTTAATAAAATAGATTATTTATAATTACTTATAAAATTAATTCCTTTTATATACGTTTTCTTATATTAGAAATTGATTTCAATAGTTTACTTTTATTTTGTGATGACAAATATACATACATTAGCCCATATAGTTAAGGGATAGAAATAATATCTTAAGAATAATAGAAATTTTATTTGAAATTTTTATATATATATATATATATATATATATATAATATTTGAAGTTGTATTTTTGAAATATCATGTGTTTTGCATATAGTCTCTTTTAAATTTATAATATAGTAGATGTTTTCTTTTTTGACGTTGCACTTTACATCTTATATTTATCATCATAAAAGAACTCCAATTAAAAAGAATCTTTACACAATCATATAAATTTAAAACAAAGGAAAACTTTCAATTCTAATTTACATTTTTGTCACCATGCAACTTTTCTTCCAACCAGTGTCAAGATTCAAAGCATTACTTTATTTGGGTCTTCTCAAAATTAGCAAAACAAAACAAGCACTTGTGTCCCTTCCCAACAGTTGCCAGAATATTAAACATTATCAGTCATTATATCTAATTTTGATTGAGACAAAGCTTCACATCTCATATTGCAAATCTAGAAAATTAAAAACATCATATATTAAAGGATAAAAAACCAACATTTGAAAATAAATATCACCTCTTTAGTTTTTGTACCTATCAATTTTGGTTAACTGAGGGGTTTTATTCACTGTTATCTTCTCTTTTTCCGTTCCTTCTACTAATGTGCGCATGAGTTGTGATTCATTATCTCTATGCTGTTGGTTTTGATGTGGCAACATATGTCACTATTCTACGTGTGTACGCAAGTTCCTCGAGCTCATGAAAGTCGTTAATTAATACTAGTGGAACATATCTGTATCCTCTTTTTTATTATAATAATAAAAAATATGAATTAATACTTTAAAATTTTTAAAAATATATTAGTTAAAAAATAAATAAATTTTATTTTTATAATGAATAATTAATTAAAGAAAAAATAGTTATAAAATTTAAAAATAAAATAATGAAATAAATTATATTAATAAAATAAAATGAGTAACAAAATATGTATATTATAAAGAATCGCAAAACAGTTACAAAAAATAACCTCTTTATTAATTTATTAATGGTTACCAATGAATGAAAAAAGAAGTTAAAGAACAAGTTATTTAAGATAAAAATTGAAGTATGCGGTGAATTTGTCATGGAGGGTTTCTTTGAAAACTTCACTACGGAAAATATCAATAATAACTAAAATAGTCTTCTTCACAAGTTAATATTAATTACTTTAAGTTTCCTACGTGAGTTTTTATAAAGATTTATGTTAAAGAAATAAAACAATGAACTTAATTTCTCTATAAATTAAAATAAAGCTATATAAAAGCTAAATGTAAAAGTATTACTTGAGAAAAATTATTATTAAAATATAAAAAAAGTTAATTTCATTTTTTTGTCTTCAATTAAAAATTTATTCAAAACAATTTATTTTAAAAAGTGTGAAATCTAGAAAATGGATATTTAATAAAAAACTAAGTTATAAATAAATTTATATATTATCGAGTTCATTTTATAAAATCTTACCATCTCTATAAAATAAAACATCTTAATCTTTCTTTGTTTATTTTTAAGAAATTTAACTCGTTCTTTATTTGTTCTTTAATCAGAGACCACTTTTGAATTTATAACAAAGAATCTTGCAACTCTGTCCTATCATAATTATAAATAAAGTAAATTCTTTTTCTACCCTTTTCTATGTTGGGAAGATCTCAAAGAAAAACAGATCACCAAGCGTGGAAGCAAAACCCAAATCAAATCTTTCCTAAATAAATAATATGCAAAATAATAAAATGCATAAAATAGAGAAGGGGGGAACTAACAAATACCAAAACTTTTAACGGGGGAAAACCTCAATATGGAGGAAAAAACCACGGAATATTGTCTAGTAAAAACTTCCACAAATAAAAATTAATAGGTACACCACAAGTTCTCTTGGAGATTCCAAGGATCAACAGAGCATTATTCTCTTCACCAACAAGTTGATGAATAACAAACCCCAATGAATATTTTAGATAAACAATAGAGTAAACCCCAATATATGAGAAAAGGAATAAAACCTTTTCTCTAAGGTAACTTCTATACACAGACTTGCACAGGATAAACTAGTTGCTCTTTTCTTCTTCTTCACTCTCTCTAATGGCTTCTCACCAGAGAAAATCATAACTTCTTTCTCTTTGTGTCACTCTATTTTTCTCTCTCTTCAAACCTGATGCAAGGGCTGCATATTTAAATTGCATAATGGGCCGGGAGCCCATAAGAAAAATACCTCCTTTTATTTTTCTTATTTAAATCAGTGTGGACCCAATAAATTGGTGACCCACCAAACATTCTAGAGTCAAATCTATGTTCATATGTTGCATTTAAGTATTATTGGGTTGCACGTGACTCAATTATACTCAAAATGATTATTTGCATGTTGGTGATCTAGGTGGTATGTTCAAATCATTGATCTTATGTTCTTGTGTGCAGATAGAGTTACCTCCAACACTAAGTTGTTGGAAGAGTACTATTTTGATGCAAAATTTTGAGACTATGTTATGTAGACTCATTGAGTGAGCCCATCTCCCATGGCCCGAGTGTCAAAATTGGGTTTGGTAGAGAGTCAAGGGAGGCTTGCTTGTTGGGTGAGCAAACTCTCGCTAAGCGAAACCAAACTCGAGTTTGGTAGAGAGTTAGAGGAGGATGATCGTAGAGAGTTAGAGAGTTGGTAGGAAAATTATTATGCATTTTGTTCTAGTGCTTGAATCGTTGGGCAAGCCTTTTATTCTCAAAATGACTGCCCTGCTAGAGGTAACTCGCTGAGCGAGTAAGTGAACTCACTAAGTGAATTTGTCAGATGTGGTATGAAATATATGTTTTGGTATATGGATTATCTTGAGAAACTACTATGATTTCAGAGTGATTAGGGTTTTAAAGGAATCTAATCATGCTTTGCTATGAAAGAAATTGTTGTGATTTGATAAGTTTGCATATGGTGGAATGAGAAGGTAGTAATTTCTATGGGGAAGTGCTACTATGTTTGGTTAATGTGTAGAGTGTATTGAACTCAGAGTTTGTAGTGAGACTATCCTAACTTTACTTAGTATTTTGAACTCAGAGTTTGTAGTGAGACTATCCTAACTCTACTTAGTATTGGACTCATATAGAGGAAGATACTTAAAGCGAGAGTTAAAGGAGGTCCTCATAAGTAAATTTGGCATTGAGAGTCAAAACTACAGATGGGTGATTTACCCTGTTATACTTCTTGGTATGAGATGTGACCATGGGATGGCGAGGACCTTTGAAGGGGAAGGATGAGAATAATAGGTGAAGGGTATCATATTCTAATCATAACACTAAGTCCACTAAAGGTCGTGTATGATGTATGATGGGTATGAAAGAGCCATGAATGCCTTTATGATTGTAATATTTTGGTTTGTGATTTTAATTATATATATGATCTTTTATTATGGCCATAATAAAGAACTATTAGTGTGATCTCTAATTATTCTAACTTATCCTTGTACTTGTGTCTGTTTGGGGTTGTTATCCTTCTGTTATGACTGTGTTTATTCACATGAGTAGAGGATGTCTAGGGATTGATAGGGAGTAGCACTAATTCCGCCAAAAGGTATTTGGCGACCTACATAATTGTAGTCAGATGTAGGGAAAATATTTTGTACTAGTCAAAAGATCTTTCCTTACATTTTGAAGTATTATTTTGGATAAAATTTTATATTGGAAGACTGTACACATTATGTTTCTATCTCTTTCTATTATTTGTGTGTTTTGATAGCTTAATGTGCTAATTTAAAGAAAATAAGGCCAACAAGGGGAGTGTGAATTGGTCTTATTAAACTATTTTAAATTCTAAAATTTTGTAGAAAGTACTTTTAAACTCTATATGACCAAGTGATTTTTTATGTTTTGTAACAGAACAGGAACATTTAAATCGAATAAAACACAAAAAATAATCAGTTAGTTTACTGCAAAATTGACATACAACAATTAAACTTTTATTTTTCAATCTAACAAAGTTACTCTTGCTATGGAAAACGACATATAAAGTGTAAATAATATTTTCTTTTTTTCAACCTCCTTTCATATTATAGACTGTGTATTTAGATACAAACATTGCAATACCAATTAGAGATGACAAATAAACTTGTCCCGTGTGTAAGGCCCAATTATTTTCTGTCCCTTTTATTTTAAAACACAAATATCTAAATCAAAGTATTCAAATATAACAAAATTTTAATATATTATAAAACAACTAGAAATGACCACTTTCCTCAAATGACCGACCAAGATGAATGAAAAAACCATAAGGAAAAAGAGAGAAAAAAAATATTTGGAGTAAATAGAAAGTTTCTCTGGTTAAAAATCTGATCGGACAAAAATATTTTGCAGTTCTCAATTATTATGATGATCAACTTATAAAAAAAAGTTTGAGCTACGGAGAAAAAATCTTAGAAAGTAGAAGGTGGGAAATTTTGGAGAAAAAGAGAAAGAGGACGAAAGAAAATGAGAAAAGGGAAAGTGGGACTACATTGTCCGCTTCTTTTAAATATTTGTATTAAATTATAACTTAATAATATATGTCAATTTATATAAGAAAAAAAACAATGTGAGTAGTAAAAAAATACTTGAATGTTAGGAGTAGAAACTACAATTATAATTAAAAAAAAAGAAAAAAAAAATAAGAGAAACATGTGACAGTGTTATACATAATATTTCAAAATAGCAGCTACTACTAAAAAAATCAATTAACAATTAAATTTTTACAAATTCTTTTAACAATTATGCTTTTAAGGAGAATATTCACCCGCAAAATAGTGAGAGTTTGAATCTTTTGAATAAAAGAGAGTGAGTATAATAGAGAGTGCATTTTTGGGTGGTGAGATACCATGTGTATTTATAGGGTTTCTGGACCTTATGAGGTTTGTTGTAAAAAGTGATAAAATCAAGAGAATATAAAATAATATCAACATATATAACAACTTATCGTATATATAATAATTAGTGGAATAATAACAATAATATAATATCTTATCTGTATACTAAATATTCTGTAAATATAGGATATTAAAGAATATTATGACATAATCAAACTATCAAGGTTTGGTCACATATACTATTAATATATGAATATTTACTGGTGTAAATATATCTCAAAATATCTTCCAGCCACTTTAGGTTAGTAAAGCTGATTGAACTTATTGGATCACATCACTTAACATATTTGTTAAGCCAGATATGTACAATAGTGACTATATCAATATAATCATACCAATAATGATAATAGTGATATATCTTTAATTTATTAAAAAATTAAAATTAATATAATTATCATTATCATTAAAAAAATTATATGTTATTACATCAATATTTTATAATTTCATGTGTTTTTCCTATAAAAAAAACACACACACACACACACATATATATATATATATATATATATATATATATATATATATATATATATATTATCTTACTCTGTTGATGCATAGGAGTTACAATATAATAAAGGTAACGATCATCATATATTTTTGTTAAGCATGAAACTATCCTAAATTTGTAAACGCAATCTCCCCTAATTGTTTAGTTTTGAGTCTGGGTCACTGAAATGGCCAGCAATGATTTAATTTTAAAGCACTTTGAGAAAGGTTGGTTAAACATAAGTTTTAGAACAATTCTCAATAAATAACACTTCAACCAATTTTGGCTTCAAGTTGGAGACATTTATATGGAGTTTGTCATCAATTACAAATAAGTATATAGTTGAGTACCCTTCCAATGCCCAATCCCACAAAAAGACAACACGTATGTGATTCAGAAAGAAAAAAAAGTGGAACAGGACAAATAAAACCTGTGCCGGCCTTTACAATTTTTTTGTGTTTTTTAAATACAGCATGTGAAAAATTAGTTGTACCAACTACTTAATTTTATTGGCTTTCACATATAATTAAAAAATAATTTGTATATCGTACTAAAATAAAACAAAGTAATCATTATGTATCAAGTTTGGGGTTATATAAAAACAGAGCTAAATAGAATTAGAGAAAAAGTAAAATAAAACTTTTCAAATTAATCAATTAAACATTTTTTTTTTCATTCTCAACACCACAATCATCCTGTTAGTCAAACACCTTCAACCGAAAATTAGAAAAAGTCATATAAAAATTATGAAAAAAAAAAATTAAAGTTGGAAGAATGGAATAGAGCTTATAAAATGATTTTGATTTTCTTTTATGATAAATCTTTAATTAGACGTTCAATAAGGTTATTTGATAGTTTGAAAATAATTCTGATATATTTTTGTAAGATGTTGAATGAAACAACCGTGAGCTTGTCCATGAGTAATAAATAAATGCAAGAGTCCATTACTTTTACTCTTTTAATCTGATTTATCGCAATTTAAATGACGTTCAATTTTTATTTAAACTTCTTTTAGAAGTGTTTTAAACTCTTTAATAAAAGTTAAGTTAATTTTAGTTGGTTAACAAAGTTTTCTTTAAGTAAGACCCACTTTTTCGTGTCCTAAATGTCTAAGGACCTAGTGTTAACTATTGGGTCTAAGGCCAGGCCATAAGGTGCCCAAAAACCCTTACCTAGTTCTAACCCCCCTCACTCTGTCCCATTCTCAAAAAACAAGAACCCTTTCTCCTTCCACTGCTGAGGCAAAGAGCTCTGCTAGGGTTTTAGTGAGCTCCTCCTTTCCTCCAAGCCGGTAGTGTGTTTCCCTCCAAGTAAGTTGAGCTCCAACTTTTACCTTTCTCTTTCCTGTCTTTTGTTCTGGTTCGAAAATGGGTTCTTTCCAGAACCTTAACCTCGTGTTGGTGTTCCTTTCATTTCCAGTTTATGGTACTCTTGGAGTTGTGGAGCCTTTTCGCTAGATTCTAAGCCTCCTTCGCAGTAGCTTTTGTTGAGGTAAGGGAAGTTAGGGTTCTACTATTTTCAAGTTGTTTGGTGTTTCTATACTATTTTATCTGCTATTAGAATATTGGGTATTCTTGAATGCTTGTGTGGTGATGTTGATGGTATGGAAAATGCTCTGTGTGATTCTGGTCATGGCAACATGCGTGAGAGCAGATGAGTTCTGCTGGACTCGCCTAGTCGAGCGGGTTGGTTGGTCAAAACGAAAGCTATCGCTTGAGCGAGGAGCTCTTGCCTGAGCGAGAACAGTGGCAGCTCACCCTCTATCTGTTTCGAGGGCTCGCCTAGGCGAAGGCCACTCGCCTGAAGGAGAGGAGTCTCGCCTGAGCGAGCTGGGCTAGCTTGAGTGAGACCTCGACATGCCCTCTGTTTGTAGTCTCGCCCAGGTCAGGGCTAGTGGCTTGAGTGAGGGATTTCTCTCGCCTGAGCGAGAACTGGGTAGGGACGTATCCCAGTGCAGTTTCTTGTCTATGTTTGGTGGTTGGTCACATGATTGATTGGATTACCCTATTTAAAGTATGAAGGGTGTGAATATGCATGTATTATATGATTTATGGACTGGAATTGATGAGTTTGGTATGATTATGCGTATGAAACATGATTGGATGGGTGGTTGTATATTGGCATGAGATTGGTATGCATGATAATCCTATGTTTGGTTGGTGAGACATGATTATGGTATGGTTTAGGACGTAATTCCATGAATCTCTTGATGAGATCTCATGGTGGTGCCTCATGGTTTAGGACGTAATTCCATGAACCTCTTGGTGAGAGTTCATGGTGGTGCCTCATGTAAGGACGTAATTCCATGACCCTCTTAGTGAGAGTTCATGGTGGTGCCTCATTTAAGGATGTAATTCCATGATCTTCTTAGTGAGAGCTCATGGTGGTGCCTCAATTAATGGATGTAATTTCACGAACCTCTTAGTAACTATTTTGAAAGGTTTTTCTATACATAAGCCACATATGTTTTGTGGTATTAACTATCAATTTTGGATAATTAGAATGAAAATTTTCATTGAATCAATTGAACAATGTATTTGGGATGCAATTGTGAATGGACCTTACGCTCCTAAACATGTTGTTGAAAATAACCAGGTTGACAAGCCATGGAATCTAGGGATAGAAGAGGGAAGGTGTGCCCTATATGATGGTACAACCAAGAATATCCTTACCTCTTCATTGAACATGGATGAGTTATTTAGAGTATCTCAATGCAAAAGTGTAAAAGACATGTTGGATGTTCTTGAAGTTACTCATGAAGGTATAAATGACGTGAAGAGAGCAAGGAAGCATGTCTTGATTCAAGAATATGAGTTGTTCAAGATGGAACAAGGAGAATCAATAGCTGAAGTGCAAAAGAGATTCACACACATTGTCAACCATCTTATAGGCTTGGGAAATGAGTTTAATAAAGAAAAGCTAAACATCAAAGAACTAAGTGTCTTGATAGAAGTTGTCAACCCAAGGTCACGACCATTTGAGAATCAATGGATCTATCTGTAAAACCCTATAAAATGGTATTTTAGAAGTGATAATGGTTTAAAAATAATGAGACTCGATTATTTTAATGTTAAGTAGAAACTTAATATTAGTCACATTTCTACGTAGAAAAATAGCAAGTAGAAACTAGAAGAGTTAGATTTAGAAGAAACCTAAGTCTTTTAGCTTTGGATTTAGTTTTTCAAATGATTGAAAATATGTCACCACAGGCCCGTGGAAAGAAAAATCTATTTTCATTAAATTAATAGGGTGATGTGATAATTTTTCTCAATTTAGAAGGTATGGTAAACCTTGACTTTATGTTCACTAATGATAAAAAAAATAAACTCCAACCGAAAACTTTAATTCATTTTTTGTTCATTAAAGGTACAATTTTTGTGAAACTTAATGTTTTACTTAAGATAGGATAAAATATATTGAAGAAAAAGTGAAGTGCAAGGTTTCAAACCGAATATATCTAAAATGCCATAGTACAACTGAGTAGTTATTTGCATGTAAATAATAAACACAATGAGTTAAAAAAATGGTGTCCCATGAAATGCAAGGTACCAACAATTTAGTTGTGGTAAAGGATGAGCTTGAACTTAATAAGTTTAAATAATAATTTAAACTCAATTAAATTTTAAGAAATACATTTATATTATCTACGTTTAGAAGTGAATTCTCAACAAACAATAAATTTCACTTAAATATTAATAATTAAAAAAATGATTTTTTAAGTATATTGAAGTGATATTTATATTTATTTATATATTGTAAAATAGTTTTATTTTTAATCGTTATACATTTAATTGAAAAAATAGGTCATGATATTGGTAAAGTCTATTCCATGTAAATGTGTGTAAGAGGATTTATTTTGTTGAGGTGGAAAAATTTACCAATGAATGGTAATATTGTAGGGTGAATCGTTAATTGCATGGACCACAAGAGTGTCACCCTCTTCAACATTAATCGTTTGCCCAGGAAGGCTTCCATTAACTGCTGTAATCACATGGCAGATATAACATCTTACTTCAATTAATGTTTACTTATATTTACTTTATTTTAACTAATTTTTGTTCTTAATTTTAATTATGTCTTAAATTAATGTCAATCCATTCTTTTCAAAATGTTAACCATTGTTTAAAATATCTACAAGGACAATGAGACCTGATAAAGGATGGATGTTGCGAAGAAAAGATCAATTTGGTAGTATAACTGAGGAATTTAGAAATGGCATTGATGGCTTCAATCAAGTAGCTAAAAGAGATCCAAAATTTGCTGATGTAATAGGGCGCATTCCTTGTCCATGTGGAAAATGTAGGAATCGTTATTGGGATATATCATTTAATGTGGAAAAACACTTGTATCACCATGGATTTATGGATGGGTACACAAATTGGACCCTTCACGGTGAAGAAAGGTGGACAAATGGTGTGTCTATTGTCCAAGACCGTGTTGAAGGAAGTACAAATCAATATCATGATATGGTTATGAATGCTTTTCATGCGAGATCAAATCTAGAAGTACAAGAGGTGGAAGAGGATCCAAATCCATCAACTAAGAAGTTTTTTAACTTATTAAAGAGAGCTGATGAACCTTTATGGGATGGTTGTAAGAAGCATACAAGATTGTAGTAGTAACACAACTCCTAAACTTGAAGTCAGAGTTTAACATGAATGTTAGTTGTTATGATTGAATGATTGCTATAATCAAAAGCATGCTTCTAGAGTCAGAAAGATTGCCTGAAAATTTGTACAAATCGAAAAGAATGGTGAGTGAATTAGGATTAGCATATGAGAAGATAGATGCATGTCCTAATCGTTGTATGCTATATTATAAAGAAAACAGTGACAAGAATGTTTGTTTAGTGTGTAAAGAACCGCGATTTAAACCCAAGACAACAACACAACACAAGGATGTGCCTTACTCAGTGTTAAGATATTTCCCCATTATTCCAAGACTTCAACCTCTTTATGTTTGTCAATACTTAAAAATATATGCGATGACATGCAGATGGAGTACGCCAACATGAATCAATGATGACACATTCAACTGATGCAGAGGCTTGGAAAAAAATTAATGCAACTCATCCTAAGTTTGCTTTAGATCCACGAAATGTCATGCTTGGACTTTACACGGATGGTTTTAATCCATTTAGTAATTCAAGTAGCCCATACTCATGTTGGCCGGTTTTTTTAACACCTTACAATCTTCCTCCAAGCATGTGTATGAAAAGGGAATACATATTTCTTACTCTTTCGATTCTTGGACCTAAATCACTTGGTAAAAGTTTAGATGCTTATCTCCAACCTCTAATCGATGAGTTAAAGATCTTATAGGATATTGGGATTAATACTTTTGATGCATGGAAAAACATAATTTCATTATGAAAGTAGCATTAATATGGATAATAAGTGATTTTCCAACTTATGGAATGTTGTCTGGATGGAGTACTCATGGAAAATTTGCTTGTCCCTATTGTATGTGGGATATTAAATCATTTACTTTGAATAGTGGTGCTAAACCTTGTTGGTTTGATTGTCAACGTCGATTTTTACCTATCAATCATTCATTTCGTCGTGATCAATGCTTTTTTAAGAAGTCAGTAGTTGAGAACTCTTTACCACCACAAGAATTTAGTGGATTGTGGTAGTAGTAGATAATAACTATTGCATCAGCTAAAATTGCCTCTTCAGATTGCATTGACCATAAACCACTTTTATTACATGATTCCTTAGGTGCATGCATTTATTGTGATCTGAATTGAGTGATAACACATAAAACTCCTGAGAAACATCATGCTTTATGATTATACACACATTTTAGGGCATTTAATTGACTCTGATTGCTTATCCTGCATTGAATACAAAACATTTGTGCAAATTAATTGACTAATTCTAATATTCAACATGTTGATTCTATAAATACTTGTATTTGTATCATGCATTTGCATTTATATCTATTAGTAAGAGCCAAACCTAGATACATAATGCCTCGTAGACAAATAAATGTGCCATTTGATGAGGAGATTTCCACTCCACCCACTCCATCCTCTTCTATTGTCGGGAATCATGGAAGAATTGAAGTATGGTTTGAAGGCCATTAAAGATAAGATTAAAACCATCCTAATTGAGATGACTCGAAAGTAGATCATCATCCCTAAGGTGTTATGTTTCTCATGGCTAAGAGTTGAAAACTTTGAAGCCTTGCAACAACACTTCATGTCACAAAAGATTAAGACATTCCTCAAGCTTTCGAGAAAATCTATCCAGATTTGGATAAGGTGTTCTACTGATGGAGTATGTAACAATTAAAACTAATGCATCAAACCTTTTAACCTGTTAAAAAGCCTTTCAATAGATTAAAAGACATCATTCAACCTGTTGAAAAACATTTCAACAGATTAAAAGACACAAAGAAGACCCTATACATCTATATAATGCTAAAAGGTCTGCAAAATGAACTCCAATCTTCAAGCTTGTTTTCTTCATGACTAAACTAGATAGAAAGTACGCACACAAGGCTTGATGAACACGTGAAACATCAAATCTTCACATCTTTATCAATTTAAGCACGGTCCAACATGTTCCAAGGCAATGGCTTCATGTACCTTCATCAAATCTTCAAGCACCAAATCATCCAGGCTATTTGTGCTAACATTCTCCCCTTGATTTGATGAAGCCAACCGCCATTACTCCATTGGATCAACCTTCATTTACTTGGACTCCATTAAATTGATGAAGTGCCATCTAAACATCACCTTCCAATTTGACTTGAACATGTGAACCTGAAAAATTTTTCTAAGAGCAGTACACACAAGATAACAAGCACACACAGATACAAATGTTCCCCCTATCAATAGTATGGGTTCATCCTAGATTTGGTTTAGCAATTTTTAGTTCAATTTCCTTAAATTCCAACTTTAATGATCCAATTTTAATGCTTCCAATTTTTCTCCCCTTTTGGATACATCAAACAGAAGTCAAGCATTTAAGATCACAAATAAAGGATAAAGTTTCATTGACAGTAGCACACGATACATTGCAACAGAAACTAAAACAAGTATAAAAAATAGCAAACTATTATAATCAACATACTGAAATTGAAATCATTTGATTGAAAAACTGACATAACTTATAACAAAGTGATGAATATCATCCCTAAAGGGCTCCTCAGCTTGGGCCAATGGCCTGACCCATTTACTTTATCTTTGTTTTAAATAAATACATGTTATTTTAATATTTTATTTTCAGCTTAATAATTGGGCCCCTTTTAAATGCAGCCCACATTTTCATACGACCATTTGCCAACAACCCAAATCACGTCAATTGTGCCAAGAAGCCCAATTTAGAAGTTGTTGCCAATGTTTTCCAGCACGTGTTGAATTTAAGGATTTTTTTGTCAGCTAAACAATGTGTCATGCACACATGCATTTTCAATGTTTGATGTCATTGGGCTTAGGCCCAATCTACAACCATAAGAATTGGGGAGCTTCTCCCCGCACCTCCAATAATTTCTCTTGTACCTCCAAAAAGGTTCTTAATTCTTGTTTTGCCCTCATAGTAAAAAGTAAATATTAACGAGTAAATTTTCTTTCTCTTATATTTATTACAGAAGCCTACCTCTTTCACCCCCAATATTTTGTAAACTACGAAAGTGGACTTCCATAAATTCAATTTTTCTTTGAAACTGGTCAATACAGATGTCGACATCTGGTTTGCACATATGAGTTCTGAATGTTGACATCCGGTTTGCACATATGAGTTACAGATGTCGACATCCGGTTCGTTAGCTTTGAGTGTTGGGGATTACGGATGTTAGGTGATATGTTACGGATGCCAACATCTGGTTTATGCTTTTGAGTTGCGAATGTCGACATCCACTTTCCTTTTGTCCAACTGCTTTTCATATGTTTTTTGAAATGCTCTATTACCGATGTCCACATCCGTTTGAGACAATTGTATTGCGGATGTGGACATCCGGTTATGGTCACTGGTTGAGATTTTATTCCTATGCCAACATGCTGCATTCGATTAAATTAATTTCCTACAAAGGTAAGACATATAAAATTATGCAATTATAAAAAAATTTGAAAAGTATTAAAAAACTAACATGTGCACTTTCGGTTTCTTTTTATTTGTAAGAGATGTTTTTTCATTTAAATTTTGTGAAAGTTTAATATTTAATTAACATTTTTTATATATATTTTCTATTTTTTTATTATGTTTTTAACATAATGATTTATTAATTATTATAATTATTTAATAAGTGTGTTAAAAAAATAAAAAAACCAAATTTTTGAAAAACTTATCGGATGTGGACATTTGAGTTTTGCTTGAACACATGTGAACCGAATGTCGATATCCGTAACCCAATATCCTCTTAGGGATGTCGACATCCGTAATGGTGTGCATCCAAAAGTTGAAATCCGTAATGGTGGACATCCGTAATGGTACACACACGGATGTGGACATTCGTTTTATAATGAAACAATTCCCATTATTGAACAATTTGAGAAATAAAGACATCCCATCCCTGTGATCCTCATGCACTGTCTATTTCATAAAATATATTTTTTCCCTATTTTTACGAATTTATAATTAAGTATTTAAAATCTATACACTTTTTAAAAGTGCTTGAACAAAAAGAATCAAATAATATTTACAAGAGGTTTTGACTAAAATATATTATCATTCAATACAAAGATCATATTTTAATTTACAAATTAATTTTATAATAATTAACCTTTAAATTCACATTAAAAAATATTTATCTAGTTGACTACCAGAGTTTTTCAAACTAACCATAAACGAAAATTAATTTTTGTACAAAACATGATTAGACACATGTGGACAATTTGTTAAGAATTTATAACTCAATAATTACAAAACTAAACATGGACAAAAGAAAAAAGAAAGAAAAAGAAAAGAAAAAAAAACACTTTGATTAGGCCTGGCCTCACTCCAATACAATACAAACGCGTATCTTGATTTTCTCCTTCACTTTCTTTGCGCATTTCATAGTTATAGTAGATACCAGAGACTTCTTTCCAGAGATTAAGGTTTTCTTTTTTTCTCACACTTCTTTATCATGAACGTTAACAACCAACTCTTTCTTCTTCTCACCCTTTCTTCCACATCCGTAATAGAAAATTTCGGTGCATGAAAACTCAAAAAGAAGAAGGAACCGGATGTCGACATCCACATTGCAATTGTCTGAACCAAATATCGACATTCGTAACAATTCTATTATCTAGCCACATCCGTAATGACAACTAAAAAAATGTGCACCGGATGTCGACATCTGTAATGCACTTGTCTGAACTGGATGTCGACATTCGTAATAACCCAATAAACCAACCACATCCGTAATAAAACACAAAAAAATATGAATTGGATGTCGATATCCGCAATGCAATTGTCTGAACCAGATGTCGATATCCGTAATTGTACAAAACCAAAATTAAACATGTGCACCGGATGTCGACATCCGTAATTCAATTTCCTGAACCGGATATCGACATCCGTAATGGTATTTTTTTGGAAAAAAAAAGTCCTAATGAAGTCCATTTCCGCTATTTCAAATAACATATTCAAAGTAGCGTCTCATTTTACAAATTTAAATATGCATTGTACAGATAAAACATATAAATCATTAAGGAGGCTCCGACTAGTGTGACTACTGCAATGCCAATTAATCTAACAAAGAGAAGAGAGAAAATGAAAATGAGGGATGTGAGAGAGAAAAGGAGTTGGTGATGCACAAAAGGGGACAAGTTCAAAATTGGGGGGTGCATGGGCTACTGTATTAAATACAGGGGACAAAAAAAATTACTTTTTAATTTTTTTACTATGAAGGACAAAGCATGAATTAAATAAGCATTTGGGGGTATATGAGAATTCATTTGGGGTGCAGGGAGAAGCCCCCTAAGCATTACGGGTCCAACAGAGTCTCCAACCAAGTGTGAGATTGAGGGCCATTTGCGAACTAGGAAGCCAACACTTTCATCACATGTGATCACCTCTACTAGGCTTTTGTCCAATCATGCATTCCAGCCTTTAGCACCATTAGGGTTTACCACAAAAGAAAGCTTTCTTTTTCCCCTCACCTTCACGCGTTCCTTCTCATAACGCCAACTGTTAGGATTTGTGATATCACGAGTGCCAACCCTAATACTTAGGGTTAACTCGCATCTTTGCCATTAGGTTTTGTTGTTAGATGGTGTTCCCCTTCCTTTCTCCCGTCAAATCTTTCACAATTTTGTTCTTCTTACTATAAAAGACGAGCCATCGATTGTAATCCTAGCTTGGATGAATGAGAGTGGTTTGTTTTCCCCCTTTCATCTTAGCTCAACCAAAAACCCTAGATTAGGTTTTTAACCTCGCCGAGTTGCCTAAACTAGTGAGAAACGAGAGTTCCCCATTCGAACAAGAGAGATCCGAACGCTAATCATAATTTTTGAGTCTTCCGCTGCATTTCCCTGATATTTTGTGAAGATTAATCAGTAGAACACTGATTGGGGAGTACTTCCGGTGAATCCCGTGACGAAGCGACTTCATCATGTGGTAATCAGAGCTCAGGTTTCGAGCTTGGAGCGTGAAGGTCTTCAGAGATAAGTTTCTTCACTTATCTTTGTTTTGTCTTTCTTCATATGTTTGTTTCAGTCTTGTTCTCGATTCCTTTATGTTCTTCTGATTTTCGGAGTTTTTCTTTACTTCTTTGTTTGAATCAGTGCTATGGTGTTTTTATTGTTGAAATTGATTTACGCTTTCTTGTTCTAATTTTTTCTTGAATCAATATTGTTGATGCATTGTCTTAAGTTTCTACTCTACCTCTCCAATGCATGTTAGTAGGTTTATTTCATTTTTTTACCTAGCTTTAATATTGTAAAATCCTCATTTTTTCTTAGGTTTTGTGTAGTCTTTTTATATGTCCATAGTTTCATAGAATTTTATGTGTTGATATATGTGTCTGAATCATTCGTGTTGACTATGTCTAGTTTCCTATGTTTGTGGAGTTCACATATTACTACTAGCTCATTAGCAATTTTCTTACAGTTCATAATTACCATTGTTTCCTATTTAATTATGCTAAAATTACTATTGTTTGCTTTATTCTATTTTTGAAATCAATTTGTTGTCCAAATGCATTTGTGCTCCATTGTTTCGTATCTTCATGTTAATGATCGAGGTGTATATGATTGGCCAAGGATTGTTGCTGACTGAAGCACTTCATGCGCATTCCATCATAGTGTAATCTAAATTCATATCAGAATCTATGTGTGGAAATGCAAGTTTGGTCATGTGAAGGCATAGGGTATGTTAGCGCCTTGTTCTTGAGTAGTTTGTTTTCATTGACTGAGTCATATCTCGTGATTGAACACTAACTTTTGGTGCTTTTGCTCGACCATGTCATTTTCTTTGGATTCAATAGTTTGATATGTTTGTTCAAGGATGTGTATTGTTGATCAATTTTGGACCAATACATTTCTATAGTCTTATTCGTCATTCAGGTTTTCCTTGGCTATTGTGTTTGATTGCTGAGTTCTCTAACTAGATTCATATCCAACTATTTGAAGTAAAATCATGTGATCTTTATTGATATTGGAAACTGCATTTGCTTTACTTGTGTGTCTACTTAATCACATTTTATTGATCTGTGATTAGTCTAGACTGTGCATCTTATCATATATCTATAACTTCATTCTTGCCTTGATTGTGTTGGCAAATTTCTTTGTTTGGTTGACATCTGTGTGCACTGACTGTGGGCTTATTTGTGAGTTTTGCAGCTTGATTGTTCTTTTGTGCAGTAACCACTCTGTTGTGAACTGATTCTTGTAGTTTATGACTAATTTGGCCAGCATCAATGCTTCAAAATCTTATGCATCTTTCTGTGTTATTACATTGTTGAATTTTTTTAGTGCAGTTGTGTCATCTATTTGAATCACCAATTCAGTTTTGATTATGTGAAACTATTTTGTTGTTCGAGTATGGTACTGCCAAGATCTGTTTCTTTGTTTGCCTTCTAAATTTTTTTTTAGTTGAGTCATTTTCTTTGAACATGACCATGCTTCTTGCTAACTGAATGAAATTGAACTTGAACTTTGAGTTATGAATTGTAGCAAGATAATTTCAAAATAAAAATGAGTGATTTGTATGGCCTTGTGATCAGATACAAATAGAAAGAAAAAAAATTTGGAAAAGAAAAATTTGATGGCCTGTTAAGTAAAAAAAAAGAAAAAAAAATGACAGTGCATTTCACAACTCCAATAAACATTCTTGATGCTTTATTCACTTGCTAAATATGCTTGTGTGGGAGCTTCATTCAGTTTTGACTATTTTAATTTTTATTCCAGCTACAACCATTTTGTCATGTATGATTCAACTTGTTTTGTGTCTTCTTGATTTTAGTTTTGATTGATCTTATTCTAGACACATTCATTAGGTTCTCTTTTATGTGCTATCCTTTGTTGCTTTGCCTTTTTCTTGCTTGTCCTTCTTACTTATTCAATTGAGTTTGTCCATTTGACCTTTTCTTGTTTTATGATTTTTGTACTCTCAAGTGGTAATTTGAGATCTTTTTGGTTTCAATTTACTTTGGACACTCACTGATTTGGCAACCTTGTAGGTGATACCTATCTTAAAGGTGCAACTATGGTGAGAAAAATAATTGAGTGGCTACCGAGAGGAGTTTTGATGCGCGAGCTGAGATTGCAATTGCAAGAAACACTAGAGGGAGAGATCTAAATGTGGTTGGACAAAGAGAAATACATTGATACAACAATGAGATCTAAATTTTGTTTTTGTTTGGATATCACGTCATTTTGTTTGTAATCTTCTTTTTAGTTTTCCTTTCATTTGCTTTGGAATGGGAAAATGCATTAATGCAATTCCATTCCTTGGTTGTTTGTTATAGTTTTAATTGTGTAATGTGAGGACCAAGGGGTTCCAAGTGCCACTTGATTCTTTACCTAAAAAAAAATTCTTCTAGTTTATGTTTTCCTGTTTTTTATGTTTTCTTGTTCTTTATGTTTTCCATGTCCAGGTTTTGTGCTTGTGATATGCATGTTGAATTTATGTTTTACGTCTCTGTTATATATAGGTGTAAAAATTTTCAACACTTAGATGACCTTTCTTTGGTCATAGGTTTTTCACACACTTAAACTTTGTTTTGAAATTTTCATTATGAAGTTTTTGTGAAAGTATACTATGGAATCTGGCTAGGAAAGGCCTGGTTTCTAAGCTTGTCCAAGTGACTCATTACATCTTAGACATAGTAAATACTACATTCTTACTTTGTGCATTTCTAGTTTTGTAGGACATGCAAGAGAGTGGTGGGAATATAGGCAGTCTAGAGGGGAAAGAGGAAGAAAATCTCCCATTCAAAATAGGAGTGAGTTGAGAGCATGCATGAGAAAAACTTTCATTCCACCTTCCTTCGATTTAGATCATGAGATAGAGAAAAAGAAAATTGAGATAGCAAGAAGGAAGGAGGAGAAACTCACAATACTCTTAAGAGAGATTAGGGAGTTGGAAGAAAAAGAAAGTATAAGAATTCAGAGAAGAGAGCAAAAAGAAAGAGAGAAATTTAAGCAAGAATTGATAGAAGAAGAAGAGCGAAAGATGGAAAGGCTGAGAGAAAAAGAGGAACAATTGAGAAAATAGAAGGAGGAAAAAGAGAGAAAAGAATGTGAAGAAAAAAAGGATGTAGAGTTTAAAAGAAAAAAGGAAGAGATTGAGAGAAAAGAAAGAAAAGAAATAATGCTTAGGGAATTAAAGATACAACATCCTACTCCTTGCATAGACTTCAAGGGAGTAATCCCATCTTTCAACTTTTCCTTAATTGTCATTAATACTTTTGTCTTAGTTCTCCCTAAAACTGTTTTTACACCTTCACCATTCATTTCATATTGTTCAAAAGATTTCCCAAAACAAACCCTTGACTTAGAATTACCTTTTAAATCTCAATTAAGTCAAAGTGGAAAGCAGTACTTTTATGAAGTGGGCCGAGTGCATGATACTTCAACAATAGAAACTCGTCTTCACTTGTTGGAATTAAACACAATCTGCATTGTTTTTAAAATTATAATGAAAATTTATTTTATGACTATTGTAGACGTCAATTTGATCTTGGAGCAACCAACACCAGTGCAGTAAGGGCTTTTTGCCCCGGTTATTTTCCTCATTTTGCCTCGGGTCTGGAACCGAGGCATATTGGGTCGAGGCCAAAAGGTACCCCCTTTTGGCCTCGGTTGTTACCCGAGGCCATATACCCCCTTTTATGCCTCGGTTGTTAACCAACCGGTGCCATATACCCCGCTTTTTTGCCTCGGGTCAGCTAGGACCGAAGCCATAGGTTAAAAATATATTTTTTTAATTAAAATTTTTGCAGACTCTTTGGCCTCCGTTATGGTTAGAACCGAGGCCATATACCCCCTTTTTGCTTCAGTCTAGGTAACAACCGAGGCCTATTCTATTGCTTTTTTTTAAATAAATTTTTTGTTTTATTGTGATTCCCACATTTAAACTTGCATATTTTTTTCATAGAGCAGCACAAACCAGAACAAAATATTTTCTCAAACATCCACAATCCAAAAACATTTAAAAGATAATTGAAATATACACAATCCAAATACATATATCCTAATCAATATTGTTGTACATTTGAATTATGAATTTTGCACATGCTATCCTACCAAAATTTATGGACTTCGCGGGAATTGGCAAAGGACTCTTGAATGTCTACAAAATAAGACATTAAGTTAAGTTAGTATATAGAAAGACAACTTTATTATACCAAAATTTAGAATATTGCAAAGTAATTGTTTTAATTAAAAATTATATTACCGTTTTCCAATTAGTTGTAATACCTACACACACAATTGTTGTCATCCATTGCATTATATAGTAACCGCACTCATATGAGCCGGTTTGTCTATTACACTACATTATATCAACAACATTAAAATCAATTAATGAAGAAAATCAAATCAAACAATTATAAATATATGGATAGAAATATCAAACCTGGAGGGAACACCATGCAAGACATTTTGCCTTAGTCGTTGATCTCCCTAACAACATGTTATGTCCAATAATTGAACTATGATAAAGGGAATAAGTTAGGATACTTTTATATAACATGTCATTTTCATAAGATTGAGATTGAGGTTTCTTACCAATCTATCACTTGTCTAAGATGGTTGGGGGGAAGGCGGTGCAAAGAGCAAAACCACACAATAAGGTTCTCCTTTAGGGAAACCACAAGTAATTGCCAATGACGTCTGAGAAGAAAATAAATTCATTGTTATGCATTAAAATGATAGATTATATTCATAAGTTAACAAAAATGACTTACCCAGCAACATAAGGGACAAAATAAATTTCTTTTCCGCGTTAAAAGCATCCAGTCACATATGATTGGATGTCATCAAACTTGTTGCCTTCATGAGTGAGTTGGGGGTCTACACACCATATACATCATTCAGTCCCATAGTTTCAGTGACACCAGACAAATACCTAAACATAAAATTGATTTGATATAAGTAAATAGATAAATATATCATATAACTATATATAATGACTGAAAGACTTACATCATCCATAATTGAATAATGGTAATATTCAGTTCCTCTTGTCCCCGTGCAAGCTCCAAGACATCTTGGGAATGCAAGTAAAGTGGGATGTCAAGATCTCTCCCAAAAATGTTAGCATCCCAAGCAACCTGCATCGGCTTATCAGCTATGATTTCTGCAAGTTAGAGCAATGCACCAAGAGGATCGTCCAAAGAGAGAAGAATCTTCTTTGATTGAGGTTTTTCCTATATTGATGCAATTTCAGTTAAAATGTAAGACCCAGGAAATTCATACAATTAATAATTAATAAAGTACAAGTAATTGTGGGTTGAGAATAACCTAAGAGAATTTCTTGACAAGTCTTATATAAGAAATAGTACTAGCTCAAGTGGTTGATAGTACTTAGTTTTGTTGAGAGGACTTGGGTTCGAGTCTTGATGTGCCATTAGTGTGATTGTGTTTTATTTTACCAATATATTATGAGTGCGGAAGTATGGTTTAAGGTTGTATGTATGTGTGAATTAACATGAATTATGTGATAGTTTGTTGGTGTGCATGTGTTTGATGGGTAGGAAGGATGTGGGTTCGAATCTTGGCTAGAGTGAATATTATCCTTATGTTTTACTATTTTGCTAAGTGGTTAAATGATCTAGAAACTGTAGAAATTCTCTGGAAATCAGAAACCTAGCAATTAGGTGTAGAGGTTGAAAGTGAACATTCTTCTCCCCCCTCCCCTAAAAGTTCTTCCTCCCACACTTCTTCCCAATCTTCAAGTGAGGATGAAATCAAACCTAATGAAAGATAATGTGGCTAGCACAAGGGTTGTGGACAAGCTTGGCTTGAAAACCATCCCTCATGCCAAGTCCTATAAGCTTTCTTGGCTTAGTGAGGCAGGTGAAATCAAAGCGGACAAACAAGTCCTTATTAACTTCTCCATTGGAAACTACAAAGATGAGGTATTATGTGACTTAGTGCCCATGGAAGCAACTCACATTTTATTAGGAAGGCCATGGCAATTTGATAGAAAAGCTTTTCATGATGGTCATGCTAACAAGTTTACCTTTAGCTTCCAAGGCA
>Ga0214543_1001247_pt1 | contig 48611 bp, 38 predicted proteins | sample CNSS2metaG_FD_160094 | JGI IMG/M metagenome (GOLD analysis project Ga0214543, IMG submission 160094) | Root nodule microbial communities from cowpea collected in UCLA plant growth center, Los Angeles, California, USA - CNSS2 | ecosystem: Host-associated > Plants > Roots > Nodule | place: USA...
ATTCGCGGATGATGTCGAGGAGGTCACCATGTTCGCCGGTCGCAGCGTCAGTCCACTTGCCGGCGGGGCCCTTCGGTGATTCCTGAAGCCGCACGAACATCGAGCGGCCCGGCGTGTTGCGGACGTCTCCGACCACCCAGTATCGCCCCGCCCGCTTACCATTGGAGAGATAGTATCGGCACACGGCCTCGGCCTCGCGCGCGAGGCGGCGTGCCAGTTCGGCGGTGTCGGGGAACATCACGCGACTTCCCGCTCACTGACGCGCGCGACCGGATAGGTGTCGAGTACCTTTGTCAGAATCCCGATGCCGCTTGCGTCCGTGGGCACGAACATCCGCAGCTTCCAGGAGATGATCTCTCCAAAAAGACCGTAAGCGCGGAGGCGATCACGCATCGTGTCGTTGAATCCCGACAGCTCGATGCGGCATGCGCCCATCACCCGGGCGCGGCGAAGCTGGAGCCCCTCCGCGAGGTCGAGGACGGTACGTCCCTCCATCACCGCGGCAAAGGCAGCGTCCGGCGACAGCGTGGGCGCGTCCGCCGAGATGGCGTTCGCGACCCACGCGACAGAAACCTTGCGGCCAATGACGCGTTCGCCCGCGTCGGTCTGGAGCCGATAAACACGAGTCGATTCGTTCGGCAACCGTTTCCAGATCGGTAGCAGCAATCCCGCAACGACGTGGATCGCGCTTTCCGTGAACTCAGGCACCTCGGCAAGCTCAGCCATCCAGGCCGCAGCAAAACCTTCGCGATCCGCTTCGACCCAATGGCTCTCCAGCATCATGTTCAAGGGGACGTGGTGCTGCTCCATAGGCCGGATCAGGCGGACGCGGCGCTCGATCTCGCCGTCGTCGAGCATGATGCTCGAGGCCGGAACCTGCACGGCGGCCCGACCCGAGCGCTCGTTGATCAGCAGGACCGCATGATCGGAAAGACGAGCAAGGGCGTCGTCCAAACCAACAGGATGGTTACGCTGGCGCTGGACGATGGTGAGTAGCCGCGTCTCGGCGCCTGTGCGCGGATGGACATAGATCGTTCGCCGTTCGCTGACGACAAAGCTTTCGGCGCGGAGCGTTTCCAGCCCGAGGTCATAGGTGCCCGACGCAACAGCGCCCTCGATCCGAGCGGTCAAGAGCTGCTCGAAGGCAGTGAACAGGACATTCTGCAGGTCGATGGTGAGCGCCAACAACCTGTTCAGGAAAGTCGTGATTGGCGGCAGGTCGTCCCTGAGCCCATTGGCATCTGTCAGCTTCAGGCCGGTTGCATCCTCGAACTTCTCGAGCGAGCAGCTGCCGACCTTGCCTCGCACCAGCAGCATGTAGAGTTGACGCAAAGCATCGCGCCCGTACTGACTTTCGAGATTGTCCTCGGGCCGGAACAGCCCCTGCCCTCCGGTCTGGCGCTGGCCGCGCGTGATGGCCCCCAATGTGTCGAGCCGCCGGGCAATGGTGCTGAGAAAGCGCTTTTCGGCCTTTACGTCGGTCGCGATGGGCCGGAACAGGGGCGGCTGTGCCTGGTGGGTACGGTTGGTCCGGCCGAGCCCCTGGATCGCAGCATCCGCCTTCCATCCGGGCTCGAACAGGTAATGAACCCGCAAGCGGCGATTCCGGGCCGAGAGTTCGGCGTGGTAGCTCCTGCCCGTGCCGCCTGCGTCGGAGAACACGAGGATGCGCTTGACGTCGTCCATGAAGACCGAGGTCTCAGCGAGATTGACCGAACCGGCGCGGTTTTCGACCACCAGGCGGTCGCCCCTGCGGACGACGCGGCGCGAGCGGCCGGTCACTTCGGCGACCATGTCGGTGCCGAAGCGCTGGACGATTTGATCCAGCGGGCCAGGTACCGGAGGCAGCGAGGCTAGTTTGTCGATGAGGCGGTCGCGCCGCGCGACGGCTTCCCGGCTCTCGACCGGCTGGCCGTCGCGATAGACAGGCCGGGAGCAGAGATTGCCTTCGGAGTCGGTGAAGGGCTCATAGAGCTGGACCGGGAAGGAATGGGCGAGATAGTCGAGCACATACTCGCGCGGGGTGATATCGACCTGGACGTCGCCCCAGTCTTCGGTCGGGATCTCGGCGAGCCGGCGCTCCATCAGCGCTTCGCCCGTTGAGACAATCTGGATGACAGCGGCATGGCCGGCGTCGAGATCGCGGTCGATCGATCGGATGAGCGACGGCGTCTTCATCGAGGTCAGCAGATGGCTGAAGAAGCGCTGTTTGGTGCTCTCGAAGGCGGATCGCGCCGCGGATTTTGCCTGCCCGTTCAGCGTTCCGGTTTCGCCGGTAATGTTGGCCGCCCGCATCGCGGCGTCGAGATTGTTGTGAATGATGCTGAACGCACCGGCATAGGCGTCGTAAATGCGAACCTGCTCCGGCGTAAGCTGGTGCTCCACCAAGTCGTACTCGACGCCCTCGTAAGACAGCGAGCGGGCCGCGTAGAGTCCGAGCGCCTTGAGGTCGCGCGCCAGCACCTCCATGGCCGCGACGCCGCCCTCCTCGATTGCTTCGACGAACTCGGCGCGGGTGGCGAACGGAAAGTCGGCGCCGCCCCAAAGGCCGAGGCGTTGGGCATAAGCGAGGTTATGAACCGTGGTGGCGCCCGTCGCCGACACATAAACCACGCGTGCATTCGGCAAGGCATGCTGAAGCCTCAAGCCCGCGCGCCCCTGCTGAGAGGCCGCCTGATCGCCGCGCTCGCCCTTGCCCCCGACCGCATTCTGCATGGCGTGGCTCTCGTCGAAGATGATCACTCCGTCGAAGTCCGAGCCCAACCATTCGACGATCTGCCTGACGCGCGAAAGCTTTCCGCCACGCTCGTCGGTCCGTAGCGTGGCGTAGGTGGTAAATAGGACGCCTTCCGAAAGCCGGATCGGGGTACCCTGACGAAACCGCGACAGAGGCGTAACAAGCAGCCGCTCCATGCCGAGCGCGGACCAATCGCGCTGCGCGTCCTCGATCAGCTTGTCGGACTTGCTGATCCAGACCGCACGACGACGGCCCTTGAGCCAGTTGTCGAGCAGGATCCCCGCGACCTGCCGCCCCTTGCCCGCGCCAGTGCCATCACCCAAGAACCAGCCGCGACGAAAGCGGACGGCATCCTCTGCGTCGTCGCGCGCGGCGGCCACAACATCAAACGTCGCGTCGACCGTCCAGAAGCCCGCTAGAAACTCGGAATGCGCCTCACCGGCATAGATCACGCTCTCCAGCTGAGCATCCGACAGAACACCGTCGTTCATGACATTGGCCGGCAGGTGCGGACAATAGGATGGCTTCGGTGGCGCAACGGACGCCATCGCCGCAGACTGCACGAGCTTGGTCGGATGTGCGCACGATCCGGGAATGCGGATCGACTGTAGTCCGTATTCCTCATAAAGCGCATCGGTCAGCCGGGCGCCTTCCGGCGCGGACCATTCGACCGTCTCATAGATCAGTTCTGTGCTTACTGGCGCGGCGTCTCTCGAAGTGGACGATATGCGTGGTGCAACGGCGCTGACCGATCGCGACATCGTAGGCCGCCCGATAACAACGATCTCCGATGGCGTGGCGACGGGCCGCCTTGGAGGCACATGCAGATTCACCCAGCCAAGCAAGGTAGCGACATCGGCCGCCATGCCTGGCGAGGCAGGAAAAGCCGTCGGATCGGCAGCGGGCAGCTTGTCGATCACAAGCAGCCTTGTGTCCGTCTGAGTACCGTGCTTGGCGTAAACGGCGCCATCGACGGCGGCGGAAAACACCACGCGCCCGCGTTCCTGGAGGCGAACAAAGGCATCTCGCCATGTCGGGTTATCCGGCGCGAAGCTTGCACCAGCGATGGCGACGAGGCGCCCACCGTCGCAGAGACGCGCGAGCGCTGAAGTGATGTGACGGAGAGCCGCATCCGTCATCCGTCGATCGACATTCGCGACCGCGGAGAACGGCGGGTTCATTAGGACGACGCTTGGTACGACACCCGCATCGAGGTGATCATCGATCTGAGCTGCGTCAAACCGCGTGACTTTAACGTTGGCGAAGAGCTGCTCGAGCAACCCTGCCCGGGTATGGGCCAACTCGTTCAACACCAAGGCACCCCCGGCGAGCTCTGCAAAGACCGCGAGCAAGCCCGTCCCCGCGGAAGGCTCCAGAACGCGATCGGCAGGAGTAATGCCGGCTGCCGTGCATGCGACCAGTCCGAGCGGGATCGGCGTCGAGAATTGCTGAAATGCCTGGCTGTCCTCCGACCGCCGCGTATGTGTCGGCAGAAGGCCAGCCACTCGCACGATCATCGGCAGCATGGCGGCCGTCGAGCCAGCCTTGGCACGCATCGCCGGGCCGAACTTGCGAAGGAACAGAACAGTTACCGCCTCGCAGACGTCATAGGCGGTCTTCCAGTTCCAGGCGCCGGCCGCGTCGGAGGCGCCGAAGGCAGCCTCCATGGCGCTACGCAGAACAGCTGCATCGATGCGCCGGCCGCGTTCGAGTTCGGTCAGCAGCTGTCGCGTGGCCCTGACGGCGGCGGAGGTAAGACTTGCAGCAGCACGCATCGAGAGCGGCGCGGCGACAGCGCCAGCAAGAGATTCGGTCATGGCAGGATTTCTTTCGGAGAGCAGGAACGGGTCGAACCATCAGGCGCTCTCCTTTGACCCCGACGGCTCAAACCCTTCCCGGCCCGACTCTCACTCTCAGCCGTTCCCCATAAAAATGGGGACCAGCGCTGCGCACCGGTCCCCAAGCAACCGCGCGACGGCCGGAGCCGTCCCGCTCTGTGATTTCACTCAGCCGCGTCGAGCTGCTGCGGATCTTCCTCGCCGCCGTTCTCCGGATCCTCGTCGTCGGCAAGGAATTCGGGCAGTGGGCCCGCCTCACCTTCCGGATCCACCGAAGACGGGCCGGGATCGACGAGACGCAGCGGCTCCGGTAACCAGCCCGAGCCATCCAGAAGGCGCTCGGCCTCCTTGGCCATATCGCCCTTCTTCAGATGATCGATCAGTTGCGCCGACGACTCGCCCTTGGCTTCCCGCACCGCCTCCAGAATATGGGGCTTGGTGACCCGGCCGAAATAGTTGGCGATGGTCGGTCGCCAGCCAGCCTGCACCATGTCAAGCCCGACCGCGCGCGCCAGCACATCAGCCTGGTCAAGACGCTTGCTGACACCGTGAGCGGAGACACGGCCCTGATTGTAGCGGTTGGCCGGTTCATAGACGGCGTTGACCGCGAATGACGCGCAGTGGGCGAACAGCGATGCCTGTGCACCACCATCGAGAGCCGTCAGTGCATCCCAGAGGTCGTTCTCGCTCTTCGGCAACCGTGCCTTCCAGGCCTCATGCCGCGCCTCGACAGCCTTGGCTGAGACGCTTTCTCGCAGCCCCGGAGCTTGAGCGGGAAAATTCGGCGTGCGAAGGCCGATCTCAAGACAGCTCCCGGACGATGCAAACCGGTAAAAGGCCGTCAGGACGAAGTTATGCAGCACTGCCTGGAACGCGACCGCAGGATTTTCGGCGAGCGCATCCCGCAATGCCAACGTACGATGCGCCGTCAGCTCGATGATCAGCCGATCCGGCAGAGGTCTGGCCGCGTCCTCGTCGTCTTCTTCAGCATCAGGGGCACTGCCCGAGACCGCGATGACCGTGCGCTGGACGGAAGAGCCCTCTTCTTGGCCTTCGGTCGACGACGCATCGACGCCCCGCACGACGTCACAATCGGTTGCCGGCACCTCATCCTCTGGCCGGACGTAACCCCGGTCCACCGAGAGGCGTCCTTCGGAATCGATGCTGATGAAGACACCCGCTCGGGCGATCTCCGTCGGTTCGTAAAGCATCGGCCGGTCTTCGAATGCCGCCAGTGCCACCTCGATTTCGCCGAGACGCTGATCGACCTCGTCGGGCAACTCGTCCGCATCCTGATAATCGGCTTCAAGCTTGGCTTGCTCGATATTCAGGGCATCGATAGTGGCCTGCTCCTCAGGCGCGAGATCCACAGGTTTTCCTTCGATTTCTCGTAGGCCTTGAGTGTGACCGTACGGGAACTCTACGGCTATTGAGATCCACTTCCAGCCTTCGGCGGCTATGGTCTCAGCTTCGGCCTTGAGCTTTTCGGTTACGAGGCGGTCGAGCAACACGGCGTCCTGGAGCCAGCCGCCGCCGTCGGGCTCGAACAGGTCCCGCAGAACGCCGCCACCCGCGTGCTGATAGGCATCGAGGCCCACAAACTGGGCCCGGCGATCGGACCCGCGTACGGTATTCTCGGTGAGCTTGCGGCGGATCTGGTATGGCTCGTCATAACCGGAACGGCTGACGTTCTCCCAGACTTGCTCCTGGCGGGCGTGGTCGGCCGTGACCGAAAACGCCATGAGCTGCTCGAGCGTCATGCCGTCTTCGGCATAGACGTCATGCAGCTTCGGCGACACCGACGCCAGCCGCAGCCGCTGCTTCACGATCGCAGGGTTCACGAAGTGCCGGGCGGCAATGTCTTCCTCGCTCATGCCGAGATCGCGGAGGGTCTGGAAAGCCCGAAACTGATCGAGCGGATGCAGACCACCCGCTCATCGTTCTCCGCCACCGAATCGTCCGCGGCAATGCCCCCTTCACGCACGACGCACGGCACCGCCTGCGTTTTTGACATGCGTTTTTGTTTCACCAGGACCTCGAGAGCGCGATAGCGCCTGCCGCCCGCTGGCACCTCGAACATGCGGGTCTCGTTGCCATCTGCATCAACAACGGCCCGGACACTCAGACTTTGCAGAAGCGTACGCTGCGCGATGCTCTCGGCTAGCTGCTCGATCGAGACACCGGCCTTGACGCGGCGAACGTTCGACTGGCTGAGCACGAGCTTGTTGAAGGGGATGTCCCGGGAAGGCGACAGCGTGATCTTTTGTACGGCTTTCGTCATTTTGGCTCTCCACGACGGGCGGCCGTGAGACTCTCTCTCGGCTTCCAACCCGTCGCGAACAGCCTCCCCTCCTCTCACTCTCGCGCGGCCACACGAGGCGAAGCATCACGCCGCATCGTGATCGGCGACAACCGAGTCCAGCACCGCGGGCTCAATGGACCCGGGAACGAAGCCGAGCAAATAATCGGCGGCCTTGCTTGCCTGTGAGGCGGCACGCACGATGGCCCTGATGTCTTCGCGCAGGACTTCAAGCCAGAAGCCGATATAATCGGCATGACGCACGGTCGGGACGATCCCGAGCGACGCGCAGCTGAACGCGGAACTCAACTCGGCGACCAGCTCTTCGAAGGCATATTTCTTGGTACCGTAGGATCCGCTCTGGTCCCGATTAAGACGCGAGAGGTGCCCGGTCGCATGACCGAGTTCATGCAAGGCGGTACGGTGCCAGTTGATGGGTTCGAAATAGGCCTGCGGCGGCGGGACCTGAACGTAGTCTTCGGCCGTTGCGTAGAACGCGCGATCTCCACCAATCCGAAATGGAATTCCGCTGGCCTTGATCAGGGCGTCGACCGTGGGTTTGATGAGGCCAGCCGGCGGTGGCGGCGCAGCGGTGGCAATACCATCAGGCAGATCTTCGCACTGATCCGTGTTGAAAACGGTAAATCGTTTGAGGAATGGAATTGCCTGCGCGTCTTCGCCGGTTTCGGCGGCGTGTCGCTTTTCGTCATTCGGCACGAAACGATCAGCGTACACGACTGTGGTGCCGCGCTCTCCTTTGCGAACGTGGCCGCCGAGCGAGAGGGCCTGACGAAAGGTGAGCCAACTTTGACCGGCAAATCCGCGTTCGATCACGGCTCCCCAGAGGATGAGGATGTTAACGCCACTGTATTGCCGGTTGGTCGACGCGTTTTTCGGCAGGGCCAGTGGCGCTTTCGCCGCGGCTGTACCCCAGGGCTGAACCCAGGGGACACGGCCGGCCTCGAGCTCGGCAATGATCCTGTCGGTGATTTCGCTATAGAGGTTCGCCCGGTCCTGGCCGGCGCGCGCGCAAGCAATAGGGTTTGACATCGCGGGTCTCCGCGACGGGCACCGCGAGCCTCTCTCGCAGCTTGTAACCCGTCACGGAAAAACCAGCCTGCACTCTTACTCTCAGCCCTTGCGCCATCTACCGAGGGCCGCAGGCCCGATCAGGCGTGCGCCCAAGGACGCATCGCCTCAACGGAAAATGGGCCCCGGGAGAGCGTGAGCATAGCGACCCGAAGAGGCACGCGGGTCCGAGTGCAGCGACGAGACCGGTTCAATAGCGGCACCCGGGAACGGGGCAGTGATAGCGATCGCCGCAGGCGAGCCCCTTTCCCGAGTGCCCCCGGCGAGGAGCACCAAAGCCCTAGCGCGAGGGATCGAAGCCGCAAGGCCGAGACGCTGCGCGCCTCGGTTCACGAGAGCCCGGTGCGGCTCTTGCCGCACGCGCCAAAACCTGAGCGAACAGGATGCAGGCAATGATCCGAGAACCGCCGGGCATTTTCACAGAGGTCTTACCATTGTCGAAGAGAGGTCTGCGGGCGGAGCGAAAGCGAAGACCCACTGGCGGACGCGGCGAAAGAGGCACCCGCAGGAGGATCAGCATAGCGCCGACGCGCAGCGGCGGGACCCGGGATCGAGTGCCGTCGCGAGACCGGTTAAGAAGGCACCCGACCCGAGGGCAGCGATAGCGACGCCATGCAATGACTGCGGGCCCGAGGGCGAGTGCCTCCGGCGAGCCACTCAATGCGGCTTCACGTCAGCTTGGTATCAATTTTTCTTTTGTGATAACGTCTCACTCGCGCGCATGTCTGTCCACACATCGGCAAGCCAAGGGCAGCAGTCGTAGGACTTCGATGTGTATTGATCGCGCGCCCGCTTCAGTCCGGAGCTACGACGCTCGGCGTGTCCGCCCGGATTGAGTGCATGAATGCAGCCGGATCGACTTTCTTTCGCGCGGCCCATTCAACGACGGTAGGTGGCCGGTACTCACTCGATTGACGCCAGCGATTAAACACGGAGGCATCGATGGTCTCGTTGACTGTCGTGTGGATGCCGCCCTCAAGCGTTTTCGGCTCTCCGCCCAGCTCGCGGTAAGACCGTGAATACACTTTCGAGTACATGCCTTTGGCAAACTCCCTGTAGGAGTCCGATATGGGAGCAGTGAGCAGATCGCCGTCAATCTCGACATCCTGACGGAATGCCAGACCATGGCCCGACGCCTTCTTCATCATCCAACGCAGGGGAGCTTGCGCAAGGATATCGCTTTCGCACCCGCCGCCAACATTGGCGTGGGCCCCGGCGAACCATCTCTGCTCCACGCTCTCAATAGCGCGCGGCTTGGCCACGACCGCACCTGGTTCGAGGGGCTTTCGCACCGTCCAAAGCGTGGGCGCGAAGTCCTTCCGGTGCTCATCGATGGCGAGGGCGTGATAGCCATTGTCGATCGATATGCGGAGCCCTGTGTGCAGAAAGCCAAAGGTTGACCTGCTGATGCCCTCGAAGCTGAAAAGCGGAACTCCCACGGTCCCGACGGTATCCCAAACGCCGACCATTTTGATGTGAACGGGCTGCGAATACTTCATGAGCCACCGCTCCTCCAGCGTGGCGTCATTGAGGGTACCGGCGTCCCGAAGCTCCAGAAGCTTCCAAAGCGTCCGGTCATCCGAGCGCTTGTAACGCGCGAACAGCTGGCCTGTGCCCAAGGGCGACCCTGGCCTCAGCAATCCGTGCTTAGCAACGAGACCCGCTACGCTTCGAGCTGTATACGCTCCGCGGCTGAAGCCGAAGACGAAGATGTCATCGCCCTCGTCATAGTTGTCCATCAGCCACTCGTAGGCCTCCCGGACGTTGTCACTTAGCCCTTTGCCGACGGTACCGCCCCAGAATCCGTTGACGCCTATATCGTAATAGACGCGCTGTTCTTCGCCTTGCGTTCCCGCGCGGGCGCAAAGAGATTTCATACGCCAGACATTCGTATTGCTGCCAACAGCGTTCCAGGTGCCGTCAAGGAAGACGAGCAGGCGCTTTTTGGCCGGCGCTGCAGTGACCGTCGGAGCTGAAACTGACATTTCAAACCACCTTGCTAAATGCCAGCAAGCTATCCGATTCGCGCCGTGGTCGCCAGGGCGGACGGCTTCATCTCCAAGTTGCCAACAGTACGGAGCTCTCCCGGTTCTTTCGGCGCTATACTCCGGACATGCAAGCCGCCGCGCAAGAGCGTACCGATTTCGACAGACAACGAAGAACTGACGAAAGCCCAGGAAGAGGCCGAAGCCACTCGTTTGAGCAATCTCGGAGTTTTGGGTGACATCAGTCGCTGCTGGGGCCGGAAGTACACCCGCAGAGACTCGGGCAGGCGCCCCCATCTACCAACCGCAAGGCGCGTTCTGGTATCAGAACAGAAGCGCATTTGTTTTTAGCGGATTTCTCTCGTTCGGTCAGCAGTCCATTCTGGACGAAGTCGGCTGAACGGCGCGCTTGGACATCGGCTTTTTTGCTTGCCGCCGTTTTTGATATCTGCCCCTAATCTGTTGGTGACCAGGTCAGGTCCGAGCCGAGTGCATGGGCACCGATTACCGATTGCCGTCTAGGGCAGCGCAAACTTTCTGATCTATGTTCACTCCTGACTGATAAGCTTTCGTATGTTTTCTTATCAGTTGGCAACTGAGCCGTTCTGGGGCTCGGGTGATCGACGAAGCGATTTTCAACTAAAATCCTCGACCAACTGCCGAGTTTTCCGCGTTGGCTCATTGTAGCTTACAAGCTTCACGTCAAGCTCGAAACGCGACATCGCCGTCAGCGCTCGCCGGATGGCAGCGTCAATCCACTCGCCCTCGTTGCCAAACGCACTCCCGTATAAGCAAGACGACGCTCGACATGCCCCGCTGCTCGTTCAGGACGGCAGCCACCATAGGCTGCCTCCAGAACAAGCGACGCGAAGGGCTTCCAGTGCGCCGACGGAACACGCGAATAAGCGACCGGAAGCCCCGAGCAAAACACCTGCGAAACCCGCGGTCGATGCGTTCCCTCGGCGTCAGTGACCTCCACGTCGCTATGCACGCCGACCCGCAGCCTTTCGCGCAGCGCATCGAGCCGGTCCGGCGTCATCCCTTTCACGTGCTCCGCAATGGCATCAAGTCCGACGCGGGTGCACAGGGCGTAGCCGTTGGCCATCTGCCATGAAGCCTCGACCGGCCTGTTCAGGTCCTTGCCAGGGCTTCACCAACGTCGGCCAGTCCGTCGAGCTGGCGCCTTGCTGTCTGTCCGTAACTGTCCCCAACTGGAGCAAAGTAGTTCCTGTAGATCGTCGCCGTCCCGGCAGCGATTCGCGCAGGCCGGCCCCTGGGTCGGGTCACCTTGATAGCGGGTGACCCCCTCCTCAGGAGTCACGGCGGGACCGGTCATCTCCAGCAGGTTGAATTGGGAGGCAACCTGAAACAAGGCACCGGCGTTCGCGGGCTGTCGATTCATCTGTCGGACATCGCCGCAAACCACTTCCAGTCTCAGGCGCCCTTCCGGACGACTGAGGCCCGCTCACGCAACGACTGCAACGACTGCAACGACACCAGCTCGAGTTCGCCGATACCGTAGCTCTTTCCGTTAACGAGAGACCGGAGCTCTCGGTCCTCGACCTTGACCCTGGCACGCGTGTCGGCGTAGCTGCTCTCGCGAAAACCCGTCAGTCGCTCGAACCAGTCCATTTCGCATTCTCGCTCAAGATGTCATTGGCCAACTGAAAGTCCCCGGGCTTGCCCTTAGCGATGGTTCTGACGCCTTCCTTTTTCAGCTCCTGCCGCTTTCTCTTGATACGGCCCTCCTTCTCGTCCTGGCCGAAATCGTAGATTAGGAGATAAACGCGGGGATGAATCGACAGCTCGACCCTCCCCTCGGCAACCTGTCTGACGAGATCATCGACCCGTCTGCCCCTACTTTGAGCGCTGATCTCCATCAGATTCCTGCAGGTGCTGACGTAGCCCCCAATCAGGCTTTCCTGCGTTTCCTTGGCCTGAATGAACTGCTCATACTTTCTGATTTGAGCTATCACGGCCGTGGAGCGCTCCGGAAGTGGCAGGCTCTTTGCTCCCTTGAGAAGCTTTTCCAGGTCCCACAGCTCGCGATTATCCGCGCATTTTGCTTCGCAAAAGACCAACTCGGCCTTGCCCAGTTTCCCCGGGACCAGCACTGCGATGTCCATCCGCGGCGCGGATAGATCGCCGTTCTCTCCAGCCTTCGTGAAGGCAATTTCGAGATCAACGACCTTCGGCTCTTTCCTGGCGATCTTGTGCACCCCGCTTTTTTCAGGCCCGGCAAATCGCGCGGCCGTCTTGATCAATTGCGGCAAGGTGAGCTTGGACTGATAATCGGTGTTCACGATGTCGGCGGGGTTGAGATCGAACGCCTTGCCATCGAACGACACATATGGGTCCTTTTTCTCAAGCTCCGGCTTCACCAAATACTTGTAATGGATCGCAAGACGGGGCTCGCTGCCATTGCTGCCGCCTTTCGCGAACGCAATCTTGAAAACGCTCTGACCTTTGACATAGGCGTTCAGGTATCCGTTCCGGACCGCAAGCAACAGGTCCTTGCTCTCCAGCACCTCCTTCCACCAATTGCCGATCGAGCTCTCCGCGAGCACCTTCAAACCTTCGATTTGCGAGCCTGAAAGTCCGCGCTTGAGAAAGTTTAGTTCAGAAGTCAATCCATTCACCATCATCCACCAATTCCAGGTTGCTAAAGAGATCCGGAAACCGAAGCCGTTCAAACGTATGTATCGGGACCAGGCGCTTCGCGGCCACGGCGGCGGCAAGGCGCTTTAGGTCGGTCGGGCTGGCGTGTCCCGAGGTGTGTACCGTTTCGAATGGGATACCGCGGCGTTCGCAGTCGGCCTTCAAGGCTGCCCCCGCCTGGCCGTCGGCCAGATAGCCGTCCCATTGCGACCAGAACACTCTCGCGCCCGTGAGCGCGTCGGCCTGCGCTAGATCGGACATCATCCAGCTCCGAAACAGCATGACCGAGCGCGGGGCGCTTCCGGCGAGTTGCCCAGGCCAGATCCGGAAGCCGCGATAACCATCGACCAGCGCCGCAATCCCCCTGGCCTTCAATTGAACGCGCTGTCTTTGCGGGATGTAGACTGCGAGATTCGACCACCCCGGCGCGGGCTGAGGAATGCTGTCGCGCCCCGTGGCCTTCAACACTTCGGCGGCGTAGGCATCGATGACGAGGCTGCGGCCCGTTCGTTTCGCCGCGCGATAGATCGTGACCACCCGGTCGATGTTCTGGGCCGAGTAGGCGACCAAGGCGAAGCCTTCGGTCTGCTCGAAGCGAGTGACGAACGTCTCCTCTAGGTCCGCCTCGGACGGAAACGTCTCATCGTCAGCCAGGCGGCCGAGGCTCGATCCTTCCATCAGCATGAGGTCGATGTCGCGGGGCGGATCACCGATCAGCGCGTCGAACAGTTTACCCTTGCGGCCGTGGGCGCGCAGATCGCCGGAATAGAACACGCGCTTGTCGCCGGACGAAATTTCCATGGCATAGGCATCGAAGCCCGAATGATCTACGAGGCGCGGCACGGTGGTGAAGGGGCCAAGCTGGATCGGCTTGCGATGCTTGAGGTGATAACTTGCATTCAGAGCCACGGCATCGGGAACGAAATCGGCGGCTGCCTGGATGATGCTCTCTGTCGCCTGCCCCATAATGAGCGGAATCGCAGGATTCGCCTTCGGCACCAGGCCCCAATGGTCGCGATGACCATGAGACAGGACGATACCGAGAAGGCTGGCGCTGGGGAGGGAAAGCCCTTCCACCTCAGGCAGCGGTGTCGAAGCAAGGTCCTTGGCGTTCAGCGGAAGACCGAGATCGAGCAAGATTCGGGCCCCCTCGCTCTCCAACTCGATACAGCTGCCGCCAATCTCCCGCGTTCCCCGATGGATTCGCAATCTCACGACGCAACCTCGCCCCGCTCATTTCAATCTTCCTATATTCAATCGAGGCCCCGAGAAATTTACGCATTATGGAACATTTGGAAGAAATATTTGGCTGGCGCAGCACGCCAGCTGATGTCAGCTAGATTGACTTGCAATGGGCGGTCAATATGAACGAACGCATGACCTTCGCGATTGGAGACATCCACGGATGCTTCGAGGAGCTCAGGTCTCTGCTCGGAATCTGCCGAAGCAACGCGGGCGCCATCGCGCACGATTTCCTGTTCTGGGCGACTATGTCGACAGGGGGCCCGCTTCCGACCAGGTGATTGCCTATCTGATGCGAGAACAGGCCAGCGCCCCGTCGCGATTCCGCTGCATCATGGGGAATCACGACCATATGCTTTGCCGCGCCGCGGATCGGAGTCGCTCTGATGCCGAGCTCATTCAGTGGTGGACGAATGGCAGCGAGCAGACACTGGATGCCTACGGCAGGGAGGATCCCTCCGATCTGCCGGCGGAGCACCTCGCGTGGATGAGAGCGTTGCCCCTTCAAGTTCGCGACGAGCACAGGTTGTTCGTTCATGCCGGAGTAAGACCCGGCGTTGCCTTGGAGGCCCAGTCCAAGGACGACATGTTGTGGATACGTGAGCCGTTCCTGTCCTCGAGGCTGTGGCATGGCGCTCTCTGGTGCACGGCCATACGCCAACGGCAACGCGTGCTCCCGACGTTCAAGCCAATCGCGTCGACATCAATACGGGAGCCTGCTTCGGTGGACCTCTCACAGCAGCGGCCTTTGGTTCGGTCCAGTCAGGCCCCCTGTTTTTCATCAACAGCGACGGATTGAAGTTTCAACTGAAGCCCGAGCCTGCAACCCAGCGAATCCCAAGAGCTTCCCCTAGTTCTTCTACTACCCAATCGGCTACCTTCCATCGTATGTCGGAGAGTGCCTAAACGGTTCAACTCATAAGCTTCTGCGAATTTGCTTATCAGATCGTTGGTCAGTTTTGCCCGGGCACAAGCCGAAACGAAGCGCCCGGACCACAAAACCAACACCGGCCTTCGTTGGAGACCTATCGCAATGTAAACGTTGCCACGACCGGACGGTGATCAGAGTACCCTTGCGTGTCACGTTCGCAGTAGGCCGCAGTGGTGAATAATATCTCTGCAGTCTCCGATTCTACCGGAATGTTTCGGGTTCGATAGACCTGATCAAGCATTGAATTGAACTGCGGATCGCACTGAGTCTTGGTTGGGTTTGACGGTTTCAACCAAGTGAGTCCGCCATCATCGATCAACTTCCGAAACGCCGGTGTAGTTATCTGCGCTTCGACAGCATCAGGTTCGATCGGAATATTCGTGTCGCCCAAGAGAATAACGGGCACATCTTGCTTCTTGATCCAGTTTGCAAGAAGGCTAGCCTGGTGCGTGCGCTGGTCCGCGCCTTCCCCGCAGCATTTGAGGTGAACGGTGCCAACATAGAACTCCTGCCTCGAAGGGATATGTTGAAGTCGGAGAAACAGTGCGCCACGGAGCCTCCAGTCTGTACGTCCATACTTGCTGCCGTCCTCGCGGGAGCGGATGGCATGAAACTCAACAGTCTCAAGTTGGCGAAAAATATCCGTACGGTAGAGGATCCCAAGATGATCTGATTGTCGGTCGGTATTTACACCACTTTCGCTAATGATGTACCGCCATTGTTCAGGCCGCATGCCCCGCGCAGCATCACGGTAAAGACCGATGGCCTCCGTGCTTTCGACTTCTTGCAGAACCCAGATGTCGACATTTGTGACTTGCCCGATCGTCTCAGCGACTCTTCCAGGCTGAGTATCATCATCAGATTCGGTATTGAAGGTCGCAATACGGATGTCCGCCGCGTGAGCAGTGGAGACGAAAAGAGCGGTGAGCAGTATGACAGCGCATCTCATAGGCAGACTCCGCATTTTCCAATCTCGATGCAACCTAGTTTCTGAACTCCGGCTCAATCCCCAGTACCGTGTTGTGGCGTTGGTGCCGCCCTTGAACTGTAACCTCGCCCATTCGTTCGGCGTCCCCAAGAGCTCGTCGTCGTTGAGACGCCTGCGAAGGGATAGGCATAATTACGACCGCTCGTGCTCCAGCCTACTGGACGCGAAATAACCGGGCCGGCTAGAGAATGAGCTCGCCGAATTTGCACGAAAACGCATTCTTGAGGGTTTGCCCCAGGCCTGCACTGCCGACAACCGAATTGCTGCGCCCTGGCTTGGCGAAGTCAGGTTTTCGGCTTTAGCCTCAGCGTGCCCGTCATCATGAAGAAGTGCTCGGTGCACCAGAAATTGACATCATTTGTGAAGGTACTCAGCACCTCGAGCTTCATCGAACCGGTGAAGTTCTGGCCAAAATTGGATTTTCCACCACATTCGGTCTCGCGCAGCACGGCATTCGGTTTTTTTGTTCTATCTTCGCCGCAGGCCAAGACAGGCTCGGTCGTCTGGTTATCGTTCACGTCCGCGAGCTGCTTGATAGTAATGAGGCCGTGCGGAACGCCGACGCCGATCTGGACGTCAATGATATCGCCGGCCTGCAGATTGTCGACGACAAGCGGCGTGCCGTCCGTTTTCGACTCCTTGCCGCTGGAGGCCCACGTGAATTGCGGAGTCGTCGTGACAATCCGGGTCTCCGCTAAAACCTGCGTGCTCACGCTCGCCATCGCAGAGGCGAAGATCAATGAACCAACCGAGTTTCGCATGTCATCCCCCATGCTTGAAATCACCTTTGTACCGCAAGCGCTGTCGGCTCCCACACTTCGATCGGCGCCATCAAGCCGCTATCCTCGTGCTTGAGGATATGGCAGTGGAATACAAACCGACCGATCTGCTGTTTGGCGACGAAGCTCATCATCACGAACACCGCATTGAGGGGTGGCACCGGGATGGTGTCGTGCCAACGACGCGTCGCGCCAGGATCGAGGTCTTGCGGGCTATCGTCATAGAGTTCGTAGTTTGGTCCCGCGCATGGATTGTCGCCGCAGGTGTGCGGCGATGCAGGCGGAAGGATGCTGTATTCATCCTGCAATTCCTGCCGTGTTGCGAGACGGAATTTCATCTGGTGAATGTGAAAATTGTGCAGCGTCGACGTTCCATTGACGAGCACCCACAGCTGCTTGTGGTTGTCCAGGGTTGCGCCACGATTAACCTTGATGCAGACGCGCTTCTTTTCCTTGTTGTCCCAGTCGACCAGGCCGTTCGGGAGCAGATATTCTTCAAATGGTATCGGCGTGCCATCCTTCTTGGCTACGCTGAGGTTTGCGGGATCGACGGCCGTGTACAACGACTGATCCTTCGGACCTGTGCCGTCCCGTCTAACGATTTCGGTCAACACGCCCCAATCAAATTTCCTCCCGTCGGAGGTCGTACTTTGCCCAACGAATGTGACGCGGCGGAATTCACGATCGGCGCGATTCAAGTCGCGAACACAGCCCGGCGGAAGTGATTCGCCCTCTTGGACATGGGCTGGCGCAGGCAATCCAATGCGCTCTCGCGCCTGCGGAACATTGAGGGCGACCACGGTTTTACTGGCGTCCGCGTTTGGCTGCAGCACAATCCTTGCGAGCTGGATTTCGGGCCACTCCTCCGGTCCTACCCTATGCTTTTTAGTGCGGAGAACAAGAGTTCTCACCGTGTCGTGCGGCCGCTCATCGTTGCGGACATAAATCTCGGCCCGGGCAGCGGGCATCAACAGAAGATCGTTGTTGTTAAGCGCTTGCACAGGCTTGACTGCGTGGTCGGGCTGCGCCGGCAATGCCGGCACTACGCCGTCGAGACTAAGCAACGTCAGTGGGAAGACGGTGCCATCGGCCTCATCGGTCATCTCCAACCAATAGGGAACGTTGGCACTGAGATTGCCGAGCCTCAGCAGCAGATTGCGGCCACCCGCCACCGTAATCGTGGGAAACCGCTGTCCGTTCAGCGTGAACAGCAGTGTAGGTCCTGGATTGCGCTGGCAGAAGCCGGTGCGCAATTTCACATCGTCATCCAGACCCGAGCCATCTGCCTTAAGCACGCCGCAGGGCGTGTTCCGCGGGAATGTTAGCGACGCGAAATTCGGGTCCAGCGTAGCCGCATCGCCATCCGCCTGATCGGGACGTTTAGTGACTTGAAGTGCGATGTCGCGCAATAGTGCATAGCGGACATTGGTCCGTGCTTTCAAGTCCCGCGTATCTCTGTCGACGTCGTTGAGGCATTTGTTAGGATCATTCGGATCCTTCACGCAGGCCGCCTTGACGTTTGCATCGGCTTCGCCGACGGAGAGAAGACCACTCATTCCGCCTGCCACTTGCCCGGCCGAGATCCCGTGCATATGCGAATGATACCAGTTCAGCCCGAGTGGATGCGCGATATCGCCCTTCCCTTCGAGCACACGGGCATCGAGCTCCATCTCGCCCGGAATCGGCACCCTGTAGTCAAAACTGTTTGGATTGCCGTTGGCGTCGCGGCCTGACTGAAGCAGAACGTAGACGTTGTCGCCGTCGCCCTTCTCCGCTTCTTTTGGCCGTGCATTATTGGGCGTAACGATGCCACCGTGGAAGTAGTGGAGGTTGGTGGGATTACCAGCCATTGCGGCATGCATACTGCTGTGATGTGCCCCCGTATCGCCGGGCTTCGGCGTCAGCATATTGACGAGATGCGCTAACACGGTGTCGCCAGGCATCGCTTCGACGATCGGGGCAAGATAATTGCCGTTGTAATTCTCGGTGACGACCTTGTACCCGCCGATGGAAATCGTCGCACTCGCCGCCGTCAGGTTGAGCTTGATTTCGTTTTTGCCGCCACCACTCGGCTTGACTTCGCAAACCTCCTTCAGTTGTCCCGTCCTCGCCGCAGAGCAGACTGGAGGCTGAAGCAGCTCAACGTCGGCTGCAATCGCCGGGGAAAGAAGCATCGCGCCGGCGCCCAAAGCCGATACGGCCAGCATGCGCATCGCCACGCCCCGAACTCCCCTTTGAATTTCAATTATCCGCTGAGTCCGCCGGGCACCGTCCCCATGCGCGACCCATTCAAATGCATATTCGAACGCAACGGCCTGCATCGAATATTCCCTAGCGGGCTGTCACACCGATAAATAGATAATCTTCGCCAATGATTGTGAAAATCTATACATCTTTTCGTTGTGCATGACAATACGTTCTCGTCACCAGGAGGTCAACGCAAATGTCACCTGCGCATCGCTCGCAGGAGTTATGGTCTGTGCTCTTTCTCCAACTAAACACGCCGGTAGTCGATCGCGCCCCTTGTCGGATGTGGTCTAGCGCGCGGCCGCAGGGTTGTGCGGCCGAAAGACGCACGTCCGCACGCGATGCAACGCAGGATAGAACCCTGCTGAGAAGGCTCAATTCACTCTAAGATTGCAATCAATTTGATGCATGTAATTCTTTTTATCGTGTGCACTAGAGGCCGCAAGACGGACTTCACACTGCGCGCTTGGGAGTGCCGTCTAGCCAGATTTCAGATTGTATATTTTGGGGAGGCCTCAAATGAAGTCAAACAGCAACGCGACACGGTCGCTTTCGTTGGTACTCGCGGGATTATTCGGTGCGTTCCTTGCGGCATCTCCAACACTCGCACGGGCTCAGGCGGTCGATTTCAAGCTCAATAGCCCCGGCTTCCGCCTGAATGCACCGGAGGTCGGCGCGTTCGGTCTGCAGATCAAGAAACAACTCGAAGGCAGGCAGCTCAGGGCACAGCCGCAGCCCGCCATCGCGCCGATCATCGACGTTCGCAAGTCAATTTTCGTCACCGACGAAAACATAATGGAGAAGCTGACATTCGCCGAGGTGATGGACCAATTGGCCAAGCAGGGCGGTGACCCCAAGACAGACAAGCTCGCCCTGTTCCAGCAGTGGTGGGACACCCAAGCTGCGGCGCCAGGCAAGGTAACGGGGCCACATTGCGAGCCTTCGCTGAACGGCTTTCCGTTCATTTGCCCACGTTTGGAAGCAAACGAAGCCAATAGCGATCCCTTCACCAATCCCAACGGAGAGCAGGGGTACAGCGCAATCGCCTACAGCAACCGCCCCGACCTTGCTGATCCCGCGAATCCGGTTGACTGTGGCGAGGCGCGCGTCGTGTTCGCTCGTAACTCGGGCAAGAGCTCCGCCACCAACCGTAATCTCATCATCTTCGAGGCGCGGTTGCCCAATCCAAAGCCGAACCTTGGTATGGACGGCTGCTTCGAAATCCAGCAATTCTGGCGGGAATTGTCCAACATTAATCAAGACGAGCGCGGCACCCGCCTCAAAGACTTTTATTTGAATGGAATTCCATCCAAGGGAATTGCGCCTGTCATCCATGTCGATCATTACGCAGCCGGCACCGGACAGATCAGGACCAATCAGTTCATGAATCCGAATGGTCCCTTCATCTGGACGCTCCGCGAATTCAAGCTTCAACAGCTGCAGCCGGGACTTCGCGTCGTGCCCGTGACTGTCAAGACAAATCCCGATCCAAGCCTATTCTCTGGCAACGCGCCGATCGACCTACAGGCCGCCTTTCTCGCCCGGCTAGCGGAACAGTTCGACAACCTGAGAGGGAACGGCGTCGAGAGCTCTGCGGCGGCATTTGGCCTACGTCTCCCTGAAGCTTCGGACGACCAGTTCAATCCGTTTGAAGGCAACGAGGGGCAGGACGTTGTCGGCAGCGCCACCAAGGCTTTTAACTCTTCAAGCCTGATCGGGAGCTTTATCACCGCCAAGCTAAGCGAATTGAAGAGACCCGGCTCGCCGGGTACGGCACTGACGACCGCCGATATCGTTCAGCGTATCCAAACGCAGACCTGTGCCGGATGCCACCACTTCAGCAATGGACAACCGTTGGGTGGCGGTGCCGGAAACTGGCCGAGCTCTCTTGGCCCCCCGGGTTTGGCCTTCGTCCATCAGAGCGAAATGCCCGGCGACATGGACGACAGCCCAGAAGCGAAGGGGGGCAAGCGGTTCGGCATTTCCGAGGCGCTGAAGTCCAACGGCTTTCTGCCGCTGCGATGCGTAGCGATGTCGCGCATCCTCAATATCAATGAGGCGCCCTGCGGATTCCTCCCGTAGGAGCACGGCGTGGTTGTCACCTCGTACACAAGGCAAACGCGAGTGGCCTCTGCATAGCATCCGTAGAACGGAAAATCATCGAGGTTGACCGAGTTCAATACGATAAGACCGACGCTTAACGCTTGGAATCTCGGCGCCTGCCACTCATGAAACGGGCCATTTCGCGTATCGGAAACGGCCGAAAGTACAGCGTCCCCATTTGTTCGTATAACCAATTCACCCGGAGGGTGATCAAATTTCAGGCGGAACGAATGAGATCACTATCATTCCTTCGATTGAGCGGGTTTGGGCGCCGGATCGCGAAATCTGAAAAAGCTAATTGGGAGCTCCCGACGAGTCTCGCGAGCACCTCTTGCTCCTCTCAAAGCGGGCAAACAACTGTGCGGATTAGATCTCGACAAAAGCACGCCAAGCGGCTGTGGGAACACTTGAAACCGAACCTTGTCCCTCGCTCATTGTAGACTCGAATTGGCTATAACACCTACTTTGAAAATGTCGAGTACGCACCACTGTCTTTGCTGATCTGATTTAGCTTTAGTGCCTCGTTGATGATTAAGAGTTGCTCTTTACGGATGGGCTCGGGGAGCGCTGCCGCGGCGGTCCCTGCCTGCTTTTCTTCAAGCTTACTGCGCACTTCCGGAGACCCAGAGATCGCATACCCACGAGTGGATTGGATGGCCAAGTCACGACTGAGACCCCGAACATCATCATCGTCCAGTCCCCTGGACCCGGCAGCCGGGTTTTTCGCGGATGTCAACCGCTGCTCCCAAAACGCGGCTTGGGAGGCGTCCCTAAGGATAGCGATATCTTTCTCCGAGAGACCGTAGCGATTGGCGATGGTTCCCATCGCCAAGGGTGCCGCGAGACGCGCAGCAACGTCAGCTTCGCTATTTTCGGGCGAGACATTCGCATCGATGATCTTAGTCAAGAGCGGGATGGTTTCTTTGTTTCCGATCGCGCCAAGCAGCACGATGATATTATTTCGATAGGCAGAAAAGTGAGGGTCAAGCAGCATTCCCTCGACTTTCTTGAGATCCCCTTCATACCGCCTCAGAACCTCAAGTGGAGGATTATGAAGAAAGGTCTGCTTGACGAAATCCTCTACCGGCACGCGCGATGTATCGAGGGAATTGGATTTAAGACCGGTCACCTGCGCCATTTGGCGCGTTGCCTCGGCCGGCATAGGCGTAGCCGCCGCCAGCGGTGCTGCTCCGGCCGCGGGCACAGCGCTGGCATAAACCGTGCATTCGTTGTCATTGATAGAGCGATTGGTCGGACTTAATCCGGGAGCCATGACAGAGAGATTATCCTGCATATTGTGCTGCAATCCGCGGGTGTGACCTAATTCGTGTAGCCAAGTAATAGGTTCGACATCGCGGTTGAAGTTTTCAGCCAAGCCAAGAACGCGACGAACCACGACAAGGCCTTGACCAGGCACCGGGGCGCAACCGAGAGCCCCTGGCACAAGTCCTCCACACCATATAATTCGTTCAACAACCTTCACGCAGGCATCGGCGGTGAACTTTGCGAAATCGCTTTCGAGCGACAGCGACCTCGGAAGGACCGTTTCGTCGTACGGCGCGACATTGCCCTGCCGCGACAGCCGGACCCCTTGGCATTGCAACCTTGCTGCGCCCGCATCGTTTAGTATTGCGGAGGCGCGCGCCAATATATCGTCCACGTCGGCGTCGGTGAGCGGGACTTTGTTGAAACTGCGCACGCAGAGCGGATGATTGATGCCCTGTGCATCCGCTATTCGAATACTGAAGAGGATCATCGTCGCAAGGCCGGCAACCGCGAGGCGTCCGACGATACCAGCGAGTGTATATCGCATTCCGCTACCCTCGATTTGAACGAAGCCGACCGGCCGCGATACGCTCCTTCCAGGGCGCCGCTTCAACATTTTGCGCCTCAAGCGACACCGCGTCAATCGTTCCACTTTCGGTTGCGATGCCTCTGCGGTAATATATCGCTGTCAATCGGCATTGGATCAACTTGGGATTAGGGGAGGGTTTAATGGCGGTCTCGCGCCGAACTTTTCTTTCAAGCTCATTGTTATCGATGGCGGGCACACTTCCCTTGGGTTTGGCCGACACCTTGCTGGCTCAAGCAGCGGTCCCAGTGAAGCGACGCGACGTAAACGGTACGGACGGGGCCTCTACCTCAGCGGTTAAGGCTTACCGTCGTGGCGTGCAGGTGATGAAGGCAAGGTCGCCTCACGATCCAACGAGTTGGACCTTCCAGGCCAATATCCACGCCTATCCGGGCAGCAAGGGAGTTATGAACAGCGATCCCGAAAAGGAGTTTCGCGACACTTTCCCGAATACGATCCCAGGAATCACGCCGGCGGAAAGAGCCAGGCGGCTTCAGTTGGCCCGACGGGTCTGGGATACCTGTCCACACGGCCCGACGAGCTTCCTCCCATGGCATCGCGTCTATCTATACTTTTTCGAGAGAATAGTCGCGTCGGCGGCGGGGGAGGCTACGTTGGGACTCCCCTATTGGAATTGGACGCGCGACAGGTCTTTGCCCAAATCCTTTTGGGAAAGCATCGACGGAAGCCAGGACAACAACGCACTGTTCTGGAGCAACCGCAATCAAGGGATTAACGGCGGCGCCGATGGATCACCGCCAACACGAGAGCTTACTCGATCCAATGTGAGGATCGAAATGCTGTCCGATCCGATCTTAGACGAGAGATTGCAAGGTGGAGACACGGTTGGATTTGGACGGAGGGTGGAGCAAAGGCCGCACGGCCCGGTGCATACGGCCATCGGCGACGATACCGGAATGGGTTTTTTCGAAGCTGCGGCCCGCGACCCGATCTTTTGGCTGCACCACGCTAATATCGATCGACTTTGGGAAAGCTGGTCCAAGATTACCGGACACGCAAATCCGGCCGACGGCAACTGGCGCGCCGGCACACATTCGTTTGTCGGTCCGGATGGGCAGCTTACGACGCTTACGACTGAACAGGTGCTTATTGCCGCTCAAATTTTGCAGCATGGCTATGAGTATGACCACGAGGAAACCCTGGTGATGGCCGCAGGCCCAGCCCCCACCCCGGAGTCCGCCGTGCAAACAGCTGCAGGCGAGGCGCCGATCCCGCGCTCAGTTCCCCAACCCGGCGCGCCGGCTGCAGCGGCTCCGTCTCAACCTCCGATCGCGAAAGCAGACACCGTTGCGCTTTCAAATCAACTCAAGGAAGTGACTTTGGCGCCCTCGGGGCCAGCTGCAGCGCTGCCAGCGGGGCCGAATGAGCGATGGATACTGGTACTGAAAGATCTATCAGTGGCGCAAAGCCCTGCTGATAGTTTTGCTGTCTATCTTAATTTGCCGGATGGCCAAAGGACTCATCCGGACGTGTCCGAACCCGCGCAGTATTTTGTCGGTGAACTCGACTTTTTCTATGCTCCGCGCAAGGCAAGCTTGTCTTCTCGACAGCACGCGGGGCATGCTGTCGAGCCGCCGCGCTGGGAGCGGGATGTCACCGCCATTCTGCGTCGACAGAATTGGGCTGGAGGCCCTGTCAAGGTGACGATCGTGCCAACGGCCGGCAGCGTTGATCCGAAATCAGAGCCGATCGTCGGATCAATCGAACTGATACGACGACCGGGTGGATGAGAGCAGGCGCGCCCCTGTCTAGATTTACGCAGCCTCGGTGACGAACAGGGTTATCGCAACAAGGTACCCGGCAAGAGTCGAACTGGCGATTGTTGTTGCAGCAGCCTGTTTAAGTTGGGATCCTGAAGCGCAGGGTTCTGCGCCGGTGAAGGAGGGCGTGTTCCCACTGATGGCCGCGCGGGACTTGGTGGGGGCGCGGCTACCCCTGGCGCAGGAGCTCCAGCAGGTGCTCCTGGCTGTTCCGCCGCAGGCTTTGTTTCAACGACCCTGACCGGGCCGACAACACGCACCGCTAGAGGTGGCGGAGGCGGACTCGGTTCAGACATAGTAACCACAAGGTGATGCACTCCCTCGCGAGAATAGCCAAATCCCGCATCGACCGTGTTGACTACGCTAAAGACAAACCCGAACCGAGAACCAGCGCTGGCGGTAACGGCAACGTCAACGGTGTAGCTTAAACCACCGTGGTTTTGAGGTTCTATCTGATCCAGCGTGGCGGCAATCCAACCTGCCAATCCAAGGCGAGATTGCGACGGGTCAGGTCCTTGGCAGTCCTTTCCGAACTTCTCGATTGCCTTGGGGACTGACGTCGCAAAATCCACGTGCCCGTTGTTGGTGAACTTTCCGCTGATTGCGGCACTCGGCATAATCGTCGGAAGCGTGGGATGCGCAATGGGAACGGTTGCCTTTCCGTCCGCCCCAATCGTATCTACGATAGTTAGGTCGAGTCCAGTCTTCACGAGCCAAGTCGAGAGTTTGAAACGACTGTATCGAGGATCGGTTGCGACCGCAGCGATTTCACACTCGATGCTATTCTTGAAGAAATCGATCGTTGCGCCGCCATTTTTCCTATCGATCGGCAGCAAGGTGCATCCGGACAAATACAGCCCGGAGACAAAAATCAAACAAAGTCGCATGTATCGCCCCCCAAAATGAAAACAATGGATCAACAACTTTAGAATGTAAAGCGTTGACCTAGCCATTGGCCTCGACACGTGAATCTGAAATGAAACGCATATGCATACTTGCTGGCCGGATTGCTAGAGCGGGCGGGCTCCAGTGGTTCGCGCTTGATAGAGCTTCTCGGCCAATGGCCCCTAAGCCGCGCGCGCCAAGGCGCGCGGCACAATTCTCACACATGCGGAGCCGGGCCGCACGTGCTGTCCGATTCTCTGCCGTTGTCTACTCCGCCAGCGCATTAGCCAGCTGCCGTTTGGGCAATGCACAAGACCCGCAGCAGCCAGCCCGTATCGGCCAACACCCGCTCGGCGGCTTCCGCCATCGCAAGCTTCTTCAAATCGGCCAACTGCGCCTCAGCCTGCTCAGACGCGTCCTTACGAAACGTCTCGACGATCGCTACGTTGGCCACGTGCCCAAGATAGTTGGCAGCTGTGGGCTGCATGCCCGGCCATGTTCAACGAGACTCAGAGGCCTCGACGTGCTCCATAGTACGGGGTCACGCATCACCCGTTCGGGTGATGCCGTCGATCGTATGGGTCGCACAATGCGCCAGGAGCTGCAGCATCAGCTACTCCTGCGAGAACCCCGGCAACGTTTCCCAAATGTTTTGTGCGTCCATGGAAGCGACAAGGTCGGCGGCGGTGCAGACCAGCCCCAGCAGACTCTCGTCGATCCTCGCCGCTTAAGGTGACATGTGATGCGCGATGAGCGGGGCGGTCGGCATCTTAAATCAGATCGACCTCGAGACTAGTCCGAAAAATGGAAGCGCCGCCATGTAGAGACCGAAATATCCCGTGCAGAGATCGAACAGCGTCCGGCATCGCCGCTGCAGCCCGCCTGATACAAAAGCCCGAAAATTCTCAAACAGTAGTGGCTTGGCGTACGAAATCGAGGCCCCTTTTTTGTGGGGAGCGCGACTGCTTTTCCCCACACCGTACTGACCTGCGTTACCTTTTTCAATCATTCACATGGCGCAAGGCGAATAGTTGCTTGCAAACCGGGCTTCTCATTGTGCCGCGTACTGCGTCTTTCTTCGCGATCGAAACCGCGCTGTAGTGCCAGCAGAACGTCGAGGGCTGAACGCCATCAAATGCGCCCAAACCCTCCCGTGCCTTGCGGGTGGGCTCACCTTGCTTCTGATTTGACGCAGGTAAGCAACGATTGAGTTTGTCCGCGTCTGCTATCTCGTCAGCTCTTGCGTGACGCCGTTGCCCGCCTATTCCAGATCGCGGAGACGCCATCAAGGATTGCAAGGACCGCTATTAGCGCGATTGCCGCGGGCAGCCTGATGTCAATTCCGGCAACTTTCACTGAATTCTGACGTAAGTTTGCGAAGAAGTAGTCCTTTAGAAATTGGCCCTTGTTCAAATCAGATGCCGGCGTGAAAGCCACGGAGCCATCGACTATCAAATTTGTCTGTTCAAATGCCATTTTGAGAGCAGCAGCATACCGATCGCTAATCGGCGCCGACGTCCGCAAAGTCACGGCATCAATACTGCTCGTTAAGTAGATATATAGGCGTGCCTCGTCCGGTCCCGCCATCTCAAGCGCCAAGACATTGCCCGAGTCCTTGTTGATTAAATTGCGGTCTATTTCTGCATTACCAGAGAGGGCTGGTATAGTTATCGCGCGACCGGGTGACACGATGATCGTTCCTGTGTAAACGGGCTGTGACGCTAGGAGAGCCTTCATTCGCGCATCGAAGAAGGTGCGGACAAGGTTGTTCAAGTTAGACGACACAGCTTCGTTCTTGATCGCGAAGATGTAGTAGGCATGGTCCTTCACGCGTAGCATGTCGAAGAACGTCACATTTCTAATTGTCTCTAGACCTGAAACCATCTCCTTCAAGCTCTTCGGTTTCGCAAGATTGAAGAGGGCGCAATTCGCCACAGGGTCCATGAGAGGGAAGTACTCATGAAACAATGATTTTGGTGCCCGTTTTCCAAAATAACTTTTCTCTGGCGTAATCTCTTCATTCCTTATCTGTATAAGGCATGGGTCAGTCGCCGCTTTCAAAAAGGAATAGTTGGCCCGGTCAATTGTGATCCCCTTCTTCGCATTGGGGTAGTCACGGCTGGAAATCAGAAGACGATCGCCATTGTTCGCATCTAGAATGTAATCAAGGCGAATGAAACGGCTTAAGCCTAAGAGACGAAGCTTTTCTTCTTGCTTAAGGCCGCGACCAGGGTAAAGGCCCGACAGCTTGTCCTCAAGTGCCACCCTAAACAGGTCGTCAAAACTATAGTGATAAACGGCATTTGCTTGAGTATTGGAGAAGATCAATTCATCTTGAAACAGGAGATCCGTCGTCCTCCTCACATCAAGATACATGAGCATTATAAAAACGACTATTCCAACAGCCGAAACGCCGTAAATCCCGCGAAGAAACTTCTGCATCGCAGCCCCTGACTTAATCCACGCCGCATGCATGGAGTTGATATACTTTTACGGTAACGCTCTCTGACCTAGGCAATGACGCCGACAGCCCGCAGCCGAAGCTCTCCTCTCTTTTGGCGTAGCGGACGTTGAGACCCCGCCGTTGTAGATCGGAGCATCCCCTTCTGGGGCGACGGCGCAACCCCTCCGCCTGATACCCTCAGGCTCGTCGCGGCATACCATCCTGCAGTCGCAAGAAGACCCGCAACTTGGGTTCTCTAGCAGATCCAAGTCGAAGACGGCGCTTGATGCAAGCTTCGCGGAAGCTCTGGGTGCGGACCGGACCCTGTCCCATTGGGCGGTTCAGGATCTTCGGAGATCAGCGTCCAAGGTGATGGCCGAGACCGGCTCTGCCGTGTTGCCACACATCGTGCGCAGCGATCCTGAACCACGTCAGCGGCCATGGTACTGAACGCTGGCCAGACGTCGCAAGCCTGCCAGCGTAAAGGCCGGGACGTGCTAGCATTGTCATAGCGGTAGATGGAGTGTCGCATCTTGGTTTCTCCCACGAGGCGCCGGGCCACTCCTAGCAAGGAGTAGCCCCACGAGTGGTGTTCGATTCAAGAGCTGGGCTCGCCCTCGACCCCAGCATTGTGTTCATTAGTGAAGTGGGATGAATCCTGACATTCGGCGACCATCTCACCGAGAGAGACCTGCTCACGCCGCATTCGCCACCGAAACTACCCTCCCTGCAGCGATCGGGCAAACACCAAGAGACCTGGGCCAAGCAAGCTAGTTATGGCATCAAGGTAGAGGATTGCGGCCGAATTCGCGTACCAATCGTATCATGGACGCGGTATGCGACATCGCGCATCTCGTCGACAAAAGCCTGCCCCATGGCACTGTCCGTGAGAGCAGGCAGCGGACGGTGCCTCTCGCGGTCCTCTCGCATAGAGCATTAGACTGCCGAAGGCAGGTGAGAACTGCGAAGTCAAACCCCAGAATCATATTTCATAACAATATCAAAAGCTTGAAGGTCCAATAGAGCACACCTCTCTCCGATATTTGGGAGCGCCGTCCGCCTCTGCGGCGTCAGCGCGGATTGCTGCTAGCTGCCCTTACAGCCCACTGTTCACGCCAAAGATGTTTATGCACACCATTTAGTTGCTTTTCTTCAATTGCAGCCAATTAAACTTGGAAGTCTAATTTCGCTGCGGTCGGCATCGATTCGACTTGCGGGTCTTTTCCCCTTTCGTCGCGTTTCCCGCCTGTTCGTTTTTTGATTGCCGACAGACCATATGACTGGCGCTACGATACGCCGGAAATCACCGAACTAATTCTTCGCACGTGCCGCGTACCTGACTGCACTGATATCTACTCTCTTGCCCCGCGCGGCTACCGAGTGGGATTCTATTTTCCAACAACACAGAGCGGCATTGTTGGCAGCAGCGATAAGCAACCGTCACGGACGCGATCGTCTTGAGACGACCCGCATCGCAGTCGGCGGAGACGCAACCGGCCTCTCTTTCCTATTGGCGATCCGGAGTCGAGGCGCTACACAGGCTCGTGCTTTACGAAGCGACCAATGAACTCCTCAACAGAGGGGAGCACGCTTCACATCGATTGGTGCATCCGAATTAAAATAGGTGGCCTCTTCTGGGATAATGGATGTCTTCACCAGTTTACCCGTCATGAAGCCTCGCTCGTTGAGCCACGAAGTCGCGGCCTTCCCGCCCAACGGGCCGGATGTACCATCGCCCTGCAGAAACAGCATGAACATCAGCCGCACAACTTCTGCTTCGACGGGATCAGATGGCGGGGCGCTTCTTCGTTTTGGCACCATCTGCTCGGCGGCGACAACGGATTGGCCATACGGCGCCCTCGATACTCCAAACGGCGACTCTCAGTATAAGTCTTCAGGCTTTTACGCTGTCGTTCGGGAGCGACGGGTGAAAATGACCTGAGAAGCTCGCCGCGCTGCGCGCAGAACACGGATACTTCTCATTCCTCAATCGATCGCAGAAGTTCGTTCTTAAACGACGCGCCGTTCGACGGCTCTGTTAAAGCTAGGAACCAGTTTCCAGTCTTCGCATCTTTTCCTATCGTGAATTTGCCCAGGGAACGTCGACTTTGAATTAGCTTTTCGGCTTTGGCCTCTTGGCTCGAACTCAGGCTAACCCGAGGGCATCGGCAATAGCACGACCCATCTTGGTCAAATCCGAATTCACACGGTTCTGAACATACCGCGAGACAGAAGTCGCGTGACGCTGCTGGCAGGGAAGACAAAAAAATGATGCCGGGACAGTAACCGCCAAGCCCAATCTGGTATGCATTGACACCTCCAACACTAGGACCGTTGCAGGAAGATGTGACGGGAGACAACGATATCATCAGATCAGGCATTTAAAATCGAAAAATCGCCGCCTTTCAACTGGCGTTTGTGCCAAAAAGAAAAACTTCCAAACGCTTCGAAGAAACCCTCACCGTCCACCAAGAGCGCTCTGCTCAAAGCGCAGCCGGCTTCAAATACTCAGCGCGCCAGAACCTCAACGCTCTGTGCGATCTTGCCAAAAATCTCTATCTCGAAGATGATGTGGCGCCCAGAGTGCACCTCCGCCGGCTCTAAAAAAGCTAGCCTGCGCCGCTACCTGTGTGCCAAGAAATGTAGAGCGCAAAGCAAACCAAAATTAGCCGAGAGCCAACGAGCAAGGGCCGGGAAGTCAGATTCCGTTTATTCTCTTCGAATTAAGGGAACTTCCAATGCCAGAAAGCTTATCGGGCACTGACTTTTTCAGCCGCAAACCGGTTTTTACCGTCGTCGCATTTGTCAAGAAAGTTAGAGGAGATACTCCTCTTCTGAAGATCCTTCCCTACGTTCGAGGACGTGGCGGTCAACACCGATATTCTTTCGAGGTTACTCCTGATAGCGTGCGTTCAATTAATCCAATCCGTCACGTGCTCGTTGACGGATCGACTTTTCTCACTCTCTATTCCGTCGAATTTCACGATACCCTGAACGAAACCGCGAAAGAAATCATTTCTCAGTTTTATGCCGCGTTGGCCCAATTGAGTCTTGGGGCAAGGTATACATTGTCGCGGCGCCCACGGAGATACAGGCCGTTGATACAACGCGCGCGCCTCTTGAGCTGCGAACAGTGCGATACTTGCGAGCAATGCGATACTTGCGAACAATGCGATACTTGCGAACAATGCGACACGTGCGAGCAATGCGATACGTGCGAACAATGCGACACTTGCGAGCAATGCGATACGTGCGAACAATGTGATACCTGTGAACAGTGCGATACGTGTGAACAGTGCGATACCTGTGAACAGTGCGACACGTGCCAACAATGCGATACGTGCCAACAATGCGATCAATGCGAGCAGGATTTTATTGCCCGCAGACCGCGGAGGAAGACGCGGCAAAGGAAAGGACTCGTCAGGCTTCGGTTTCCAGTTCGGTATTACCGCAGGTGGCGTTAGGTTGGGATCTTGTTGGGCTGGGTGTAGTCGATGGAAACACTGGTGGACCGAGCCAAAGCTGCGCTTTCAAATATTGGAGCGTTAGGTGACGTTTCTTTCTTAGATATCACCCCGGACACTTTCGCCAGCTTCACGGCCATAAAGGTGGAAACGCATCGCCGCATGAATGAATGGGGGCGGGGCCTCTCAACTAGCGAAGCGACGCTAGGTGCTGCTATGGAACGAATCGAGCGAGTCAGCGCGCTCTTAAGCTCGCAGCAATATCAGGTCATCAAGACCAGGCCAAGCGAATGGGGGAACAGGGTAGTCGGGCTAGGCGACTTGGGCTTCGCGAATTTCCACCACCTTCTTATGAGTGATCGGTCCGAGCGATTGCTTACAAACCACTTTGTTCAAGCCAAATCTTTCCTCTCCGAAGAGGAGGTTCTCGTTCCTGCATCCCGCGCGCTCCTTCATTACTCCGGCGGGATGGCCGACAGCACGTGCTCAACTGGGCTGGCGGCACATTTTGATAGAATCGAGAGTGAAGACCGAGCCATCCTTGAAGTGATTGAGCGGCATGCCCATCACGTTGTTAAGTTCGCGCGCCCATCTTTGCGGCCCCTGGCGAACATACCCGATACTCCGCGACTGAAAGCTCTGTTTAGCGATCTCGACGAGAATCATATACGAGTTGATGTACTGTCAAGCGATCTTGTTCGACCACTAAATTGCATCGCTGTACGCCTCTCCAATCTAGCTTCGGCGACGTCTGCGGCCCTAAACTTTCAAACCGATTTCCAGCTTTCGGTTCACTGGGACGTAGCAACTGCAATTGAACGAGCGGTCACAGAGGCTTTGGTATCGATAGTGAATTCTCGGCGGCGGCGAGTTTTGTTTCGTCGCAGTCAATTCGACCACGCTTTTTCCGCCCATTTTGACGCATGTTTGGGCTTATCTCCCGCTGAGCCGGAACATTACGTCGGATCAAAAAAGGAGGCGATCGCATCCATTGCCAAAGCTCTAAATTCAGAGATTTTTGTCGTTGATCTCACTTTTCCAGCAATTGGAATTCCGGTTATTCGTGCGCTCATGACAAACGTGCAGCCTAATTTTGATTTGATAGGGCTTGGGCCGTTTCATTTTCGTGCGCGAGTATCCCCGCATCTCCCATTTTACCGCGAGGCGATCAGTCGCGCCGAGAAAGGCGAGCTTTCCACACCAGAACTCGTTAGTCGTGTGGTGACTTCCGCTTTCTCCATCGATCAACACCAATACGATTTACTGCTCGACGCAGGCAGCAGTGTAAAGGGCCCGCCCTTGAATGTGGTACTTGAACGCCGCCGCAGCAGGCGCGATTTTTGTGGCAGTTTGTCACTCGCCTCCCTGTCAAAGCTGTTGGTGGAGGGCTTGGGGTTGCCGCGTTTCCTGCGTGGAAGGCCTTATGCTTTTGAAGTCCGGTCCTATCCGTCCGGCGGCGCACTCTTCCCAATAGACGTGGTAGTAGAGGCGCGAAATGTAGCCGAGCTACCCGCGGGCGCCTATTTCTATGATCCTCGTCGAACGAGGCTAATCCAACTCGCTGACCACGTTTGGTCTGTAGGTCAAAGCCCGTTCTTCAAGGCCGCGGCCGTAATGTGGATGATCTATTCGCGGAGTGTGAACGCACAAAAATACGCGGAGAATGCGAAGCGACTGGCATTGATTGAGGCAGGACACATTGGTCAGAATCTACTTTTAGTAGCTGAGTCACTGGACCTAAGGGCCTGCCCCTTTCTTGGTCAGATAGACGCCCCAGTTGTGGACTTCTTCGAAAGTGACGCCGAGGCTGTGTATGCTATTGGGGTAGGGTAACGCTACGCATCGCGCATAGGTGCTTTAGAGCGATATTCGCACCACCTCCGCATTGTCCGGACACGTCCCCGCGGTTTCGATCGAGACGATTTTGCTAATTAACACGTACTTATCACGGGTCGCGCTTCTGCATGCGGCCGGAAGATCTACGGCCCAATTTCCAAAAAGCTGGTCTCCAGATTTCCGTAGGATTTCAGCGCGTGAGTACACCTCGGCGTCCTTTGCGGGGGTGCCACCTGAAATGGACTCGCTTGGTATGGTGTTGAGGAAATGTTCCTTGTCGAGCATATTAGCCTCCCTGCTCTGCGGTAACATTAAGCTGAAGCCTCTAGTCTGGGACGAGCGCGCACATCAGTCAACCAAAGGTCGCCGTTTGAGATGATGTAACCACGGCGGCGTTCGCAATTTTTGGCTGGCCGCGTCAATCTCTCCGAGAGCATCGCGAACAAGGGTTTTAGAGTAAGGCTGGGCTGGAAAGGCCGAGCCTGAACGGCACGACTACCTCGATCTGGTCGCCACTGGCCCGATGACCCGGAACGCCAACTTAGCTTTCCGCGGGGGCTGAACTTACCTTGTCACGAAAGTCGGCGTGTTGTTCGATGGCTTAGATCTGAGAAATTCATTTGGCACCGCGGCGCGTAGAAAGCCTGCGAAAGGTCGAAGGCGCAAGGGGCAGAAGGGTGCGAACGATTGCAGAGAAGACCCGCACGTTACTCCTGCCCTTTGCTGCATTTTGCTTCTATTTCTTGCCCTGCCCCCCAAGGCGAAATCAATCGCCGAACGTTCTCAGGAGGATAGGAAAGATGCGTTATCTCCACACCACGTTGCGCGTATGGCTCCAGATGAACTGATCGCAAATCGCCAACTGATAAGCTTTTGTTAGAAACCTTATCGGTGCAATAACAGGTCCGTTGCGACCATTTATTGGTCACCCACAATCTGACGTCACGGTAGTTTCTGCCTGACCTAACATAGAAATCACTCCGCTGCTTCTACGGCCTGGCTCTTAAGCTCTGCGAACTTCGCTGCCATCGTGGGATTACCCCGCGTCAGCTTCTTGATGGTCACGTCCTGCGCCTTGTCGTTGGCCAGGCGCAGGTTGCGGTCCGCGCCAATCAACGCATCCTTGGTCTTCTGAAGGTGATCGATAGACTTGTCGATCTCGGCAATCGCCGTCTGGTAGTGCCTTGAGGCCAGATCGTAGTTCTTCGAGAACGCGGTCTTGAATGTATCGAGCTGGTTTTCAAATTGGGTGATGTCAATATTCTGCGCCTTCACAAGGGCTAGCTCGGTCTTGTACTCTAGCGAGTTGATGGCCGCGTTCCGCAAGAGCGTAATCATTGGCAGGAAGAACTGCGGGCGGATGACGTACATTTTCGGATAGCGGTGGAAGACATCGACGATGCCGGTATTGTAAAGTTCGTTATCTGGCTCAAGCAATGAGACCAGGATGGCATACTCGCAGCCCTTCTCGTTCCGGTCTCGATCAAGCTCCTTGAGGAAATCCTCGTTCTTGCTCTTCGTCGCGGTTCGATCGCTCTCGTTTTTCATCTCGAACATGATCGAGGTGATCTCGGTGCCGGCCTCGTCCGCGTCGCGGAAGATGTAATCACCCTTACTGCCGGTCCTCGCGTCGTTGTCCTTCTCGAAATACGCGCGCGGGAAGGCCATCGAGCGGACGCGGTTGAATTCGGTCTCGCAATGCTGTTCAAGGGTCTCGCCGACCATCTTGGTCGACAGTCGCGCCTTCATATCCTTAAGGCGCTCGATCGCATCATCGCGATCCTTGATCTGGGTTTCATACTTGTCCTTGAGAGATTGCTCGGAGAGCTGCTTTTCAAGCTGAACCTGCTTAATCCCGGTCTTCAGCTCATCGCGCTCCTTCTCGATGACGCTAACCGCTTCGGTCACGGCCAGCTTCTTCTCAAGCTCGACGGCCTCAAGCTTCGCTTTCAGCTCCTGGATTTCCTTTTCCTTGGCAGCCCTGATTTTGTGCTGCTCGCTGGCAAGGAGCGCGTCAGCAAGCTCCGAAGCCGCCTTCTTTTCGCGCTCGGACTCGGCCAGCGCGCTCGCGAGCCGGTCCCGCTCGTTTTCGACGGCGCTAAGAGCTTCGCTAACCGCGAGCTTCTGGGCAACGCCGCTCCCCTCGAGCGTGGCCTTCAACTCCTGGATTTGGGCATCCTTGGCGGCAGCGGTCTTCTGCAGATCGCTGGTGAGCTGGGCCTTGGCCAGCTCCACCGCGTTCTGCTTGTCGCGTTCGGCCAATTCCAACCGCTCGTGGAGTTGTTGTGCGAAATTGGCGTCACGGACCTGCTTCAGGATCTCGGCATAGCTGGACTCATCGACTTTGAAGGCCTTGGCGCAGTGAGGGCAGATGATCTCGTTCATTGTGCCCGCCCGACTCTTGGCAGCTGCTGTTGGTTCAAATGGCATGGGCCAAAGAATTAGCCTATATAAGAACAAAATTAGAACGAGCGAAGTGAAGGGTCAAGCTGGGCGCACTGGTTTTGCGCATTTTTCGCCTAGAATCCCCGGTTTCTCAATAACGGTCCGCAGCCGGCGGAGCTACTGCCTTGCCCGCACGCTCTGCGAGCCTCTCTGAAACGCGCCGCGGCTCGCCATATGCCGTGGCCAAGCGGTCGTTGGATAACAACAACCGTATGCCTATCCGGCAGAGCTGAAGTGTGCATCTCTGCCGTCGGGGTCGAACGTCACGCGGCCAATTGTACAGATCCCGGATTACAAGGCGGCCACGCAGGGCCGGAGATGACCGTACGAGCGCCCAAGTCCCGCAAATGACATGAGATGACCTCGTGCCGATGCAAGCCCATTGCGAGTCGGAGGAATTCCGCGATCACGAGGGCCGCGGCAACCGCGCCGACGAACGGTGCGCCGATGCTGCGCCCTGCAAGGCGTACAGTGCCACACGGGTCGCCGCGCTCCACGAGCAGCTGGCGATAGGCTGGCTGCGAGATTTCCGTCTCGCTTGCCGCTGTGTTATGCCAGATAATGCGTGCAGGGCGAGCGGCAGGAAAGGTGTGCAAGTCGATGCCGAGAAAATCCTGCGGCCCCTTGCCCAAGCCAGCCTCGATGACGCGCTCGAATCCCACATCCTCGATGGCCTGACGAGCCAGGGCGTTGTCGACGCCGATCAGCGCGACGGACGGCTCCTGGGCGCTCACGCGGAAGTCGTTCGTAAAGCGTCGCTCGAGGAGCACCGTGCGGAATCCTCTGGCCTCCGCCCACCCTGCCATCATGCGGGACTTGTGCTGGCCGACCAAGCCAGGTGTCGTGAGCAGTGACGTGCTGATGTTAGAGGTCGCTAGCTTGTCGAAGTCGTGCAGCACGAGGTCGAGCGCGTCGCGGCGATACGGCAAGAGTCCGAGAGTCCACAGATAGGCTTGACCAAGATTACCGAGGCCCACAAGCCATGCCGAGGACGGCAGGTGCGTGAGCGTCGGCCCGTCTTCGCCGCAGAGCCAACCTTGTTCCGGTCGCCAGAGACTGAGGCCCACCGCGCGGCGGCACGCCATCGCGTGGCCACGCAGGCGCTGGAAAACTTCTGAGACGGCGAGTGCACCCGCAAGAACGCCGGCGGTGGTGACCTCGTTGGCGCCGTCCGGCGCGATGTTTTGGGTGGCGGGCACAACCCCGCCGTTCCACCCGCGCACCACCGCGCGGATGGCAAGACGGTCGATGCCGTTGATGTCCACCGTGCCGAAGGCCACCGTTGGCACGCCCGCCTGCGGCTTGTCGCCTGCCTCGGCCCCGAGCGCTGTCAACGCCTCGATCAAGGTTTGAAACGGCGGCAGCGTGACGCGGAGCGGCACGTCCGCACCGACCACCCTCACGCCGCCGAGCAGGGTCCGCGCCGCGCAATTTACCGCCGTGAGCACGGCGGCCTGAAGGCTTGCGCTGTCGGCGACCTCCGGGCCCAGGACGAACTGCGCGCGGTATCCGGCGAAGATGCGCATGGCGTCGTCGATGGACGCCGCCTCGCCGGTATCGAGCGCGATCTTGGCGGTGCGATGCAATTCGTCAGCAATCTGTTCAAGGCTCGTCATGGCCTGTCTCCGATCTTCAATACGCGCGCCACATAGCGGCCTCCGTGCGATCGCCAGCGATGGTCCCCTAGATATTCGTAGAGACCGACCGACCAGCGGCGCACGGGCTGCCGGGCCATGAGCGGCAGGATAAGTGCGAGGTGGCCGGCACGCGCGATCATGGGGTTGTCGCGATCGGACAGGCTTTGCCAAGCACCGCCGGGATGAACGTGCGCGTCGGCGACCACCACGAGCGACATCTCGGCGCAGCGGTCCCAGAGCTTGCCAAAGGCGTCGGCGTGCAACACGCATACACCCGAGGCGAAGGCGCGCGGATCGAGCTCATCGTAGTAGACGATGGCGGTCGCTTCGCGGTCGGTCCCCCTCCGTGTGCCGAGAAGGAAGGCGCCAGACTCGTGGCGCCCTTCAGTACGCCGGTGCAGTTCTGCGCCGAGGCCGCGCCATAGGTCGTGGCCGATGCGGAGCGTCGGATCAGGCAGCACGGCGACCTCCATAATCACCCGAGTTCAGGAGATCGTGTACCACGCGCAGATAATGCACGATGCCGACCGATGGATTCCAAATGAGGCTTGGGTGCTGTTGATACCAGTTGGCATGTCCGTCGATCGAGATGCGGTCACAGGGAAGGTAGAGGCAAGCGCCATTCTGCCAGCCGGGGTTGAAGACCAGCGACACGCGGTTCTGCCCGGTGGGCCACTTGTTCGCCGCCAGCGGGCCATCGACGTCGATGTCCCACGGGCGCGCGGTCGGCGGCGTGCGCGGATAGTCCCGAAGTTCGAAGCGGAGGCCGTATTCTACGCCATCGCGGGCACGCACGGCGAAGACCGCGTGCGGCCACGCCATCGAGACAAGGCGCCACCGCCTCGCCGCCGCTCCGCTGCGATAGCGGCCGGCGGCGAGGTGGGCTTGGAACACCGCTTCTTCCGGTGTTTTGGGGGCGTTCACGTTTAGCCCTCCACCCGTTGGCAGGGCACGAGATCGAACGCGACCGCGCAGGTGTGGCCGTGCGTGAGCGTGCCGACATGCACGTCGCGATCGGGTCGGGTCGTCGTGCCCTGCAGCTGGAGCACATGCTCGGCCGCATCACGCGGAGACAGATGGAACGCCCTGAGCGCTGCCCAGCGCTTGATGCGCTCGACCGTGGCGCTCGGCGTGAAGCGGCGCTTCTCGGTCTCACCGTTGAAACGGACCGACACATCCACGTGGCGGCAGTGCGAGGCGTGGATGCGCAGCGGCCCCGCCGCGTCATCGTCTGGCGCGAGCGGCAACAGCTCCTCGATCACGGCGTGGCCATCGATGGCGCCGTCGATGTCTTCGAGGAACAGGAACCGGCCTTCCTTGTTACCGGGCAGGTCGATTTCGGACACGATCTTGGCGAGTGTGTCGTCGGGCTTAGCCTCCAGCACCGCAATGTCGGCAAGGCCGTGGCTCTGAAGCAGGACGTCGATGGTCTTCATTTCGTAACCCTTTCGGTAGGCGGGCTCCGTGATTGGAAACGCGCGCTCTACAGGGTTAGTCGCAGGCCGTCTGGAAAACCGGAATCGCTAGGCGCGGTTCGGCACGCTCGCACAGATGAAGTAGTGGGGGCAGCGCGGGCAATTTTCGCCCTTGTCCTTCGGCTGGGCCGGGTAGTAGCCCTTGGCGATCTGGTCGAGCGCATTCTCCACGTCTGCAAGGCGTGCCTTCATGACGCCGTCCAGCACGACCGGCACCGGCGCGTTGGTCGTGAGATACTGAACTTCGAAGGTAGCGCTGGCACCCATGGTGTCGCGGACAGCCTGGAGCATCAGCGCGTGCAGGTGGCGCTGGTCGGGCCGCGAGGGTTCGCGTCCCGTGCGAATGCGGCGTACGATGAGCTTCCCGCCACGGCGCTCGATCTCGTCGACCGGCAGATTGATCGTGCGGCCGCCGCGCGTATACGGCATGACACTCCCGAACGTGATCCCGTCGCGCTGGCGTCCCCGCGCATTATCGAGGATGCGCGTCGCCGACGCCTTGAACAGCGGCTCCAGCGGATCATCGGTCGGACCGATATCGTTCCAGGCGGCCTCCAGCTCGTCGGCAAGGGCTTGGGCTTCGACTGAGCCGACCTGCGTGCGAAGCCAGTCGAGCACACGATAGACGGCGCGATGAAACTGCACATAGGCCGTGTCGTCGCGCCCACCGGCGAGACCCAGGACGAGCTGGTAGAGATAGCGCCGGGGACAGTCGATATAAAGTTCAATGTCGCGGCCGTCGTGCTCCGGCATGTCGCGTGCGAGATCGGGACGGTGACTATCCGGCACGGCCGGTGGCAACTTCTGAACCCATGTCGGATCGGCACTCGGGGCGCGCGGCAGGAAGGACGCAACCTGTACGAACGGGGTTGCGGGATGCGACCGTTGCTTTTCGGTATAGCGCTCGGCCCGGGACAGCGACAGGTGATCGCGGGCGCGCGAGAGCGCGACATAGAACAGGCATTCCTCCTCCTCTTCGTGATCGGCGAGAGGCGAGGTAGGAAGAAGCCCTTCCGGAGCGGGGCAGCGATCCCCCTGCCGCTTCAAGGGGAACATGCCCGACCCCAGCATCGGCAGATGCACAACCTTGAACTCAAGGCCTTTGCTGGCATGAACGGTCATGAGACGGACCGCGTCGATCCCATCGATCGCAGAGGGCGGCTCGCGCAGGGCGCGCTCGTCGCCAAACACCTCGAGCCGCCTTATCCACTGCAGCATCGCGCGCTTCGGATCACCGGCGTCGCTGTTGTTCTCAATAGCGAACTGAAGGAGCTGATGGATGGCAAGGCGGCGCTGCTGATCGGCCGGCGTATTGCCGCCCAGATAGTCGCGCAGGAGCGTACCTCGACTGAAGAGCACCTGGCACAGAAAGGCGCCGGGACCCGTGCGGAAATCGATGCCGTCGAGGTCGCCGGCAAGACGGCCTAGACTCACCTTCCCCTCCGGTGACAAGCCGGAAACGCTTGCGAGATCGGCCAGCGCTTCGGCAGGCCGCTTTTTCGCCTCGCGGGCGTAACCGAGAAAGGCTTGCACGTCGGCGAGCGACGTGCGGTAGGCCGGCAGGTCCGCGACGCGCAGCAAGCCGCCGCGATGGGGTTCGGCCACAAAAGAGAGCAGCGACAACAGATCGCACACCTCAGGACGCTCAAACAAGTCGCCGAGGTACAGCACTGGCACCCCGGCCGCCTCCAGCCCAAGCGCGACACGCTCGAGGTTACTGTGAACGCGACAGAGTACCGCTTGTTCGCGGTAGGCGATGTTATTGGCACGGTGCTTTTTGATGGCGTCGGCGATACCACGGATTTCTGCATCCCGGTCCAGGGCAACATTGCAGTCGAGGGCATCGCGTCCCGGCCCGCGATGTGACGTGAGCTTGACGGCCTTCTTACCGCCAACGTGCATTTGCCCAGCGTATCCGCCGAAGGTATCGACGATCTGCTGGCGCGAGCGGTAGTTAACCTTAAGCGGCTTGCGCTGTCCCTTTGGATAGTCCTTTTCGAAGTCCAGCGCATTCTGCGGCGCAGCGCCCCGAAAGCGGTAGATAGATTGGCGTGCATCGCCCACGACCCAGAGGCGCTCGCCCTCACCTGCCAGCGCTTTGACAAGCAGGGCGCTCGCGCGGTTGACATCCTGGTATTCGTCGACAAGGAGATGCTGATACTGTCCGCGTAATTCATCGCGCACCTCGGGGTGCGCGCGCAACAGCTCAACCGGCTGATTGATCAGGTCGGCAAAGTCAACCCAACCCGCCTTCCGCATCTTCTCGTCGTAGTGCTTGAAGACGCGGGCTACCTCTCGCGCCTTTGCGACCTTGAGCTGTGCGGCTTCGTCGTCAGGCGCGGCCTTCGCTGCCATGCGCTGAACGGCTCTGGCGTAATCTTCGGGCGACTTAACCTCATCTTTCGCGCGGCTAATGGCACCGAGAACAAAGCGCAGGTCGGACAGGGGCTCATGGAGGCGCAAGTAATGGTCAAGCCCGAGCGCCAGGAGATCCTCTTCCAAGAAGGCGAGGATATCCGCTTGATCGAGGAGCCGGACCGGCTGCGCGATCCCAATTCGTTCGCCGTATTTGCGGAGTAATTCGAGACCGAACGCGTGGAACGTGCCCGCCCAGATTTCGGCGGCGGCGTCTGGCATCGTCAAAGCCACGCGCTCGCGGATTTCGTGGGCCGCCTTATTCGAAAAGGTCAGCGCAAGAATGGACGCGGGTGGATGTTTCTTCCCGATAAGAAACTCTAAGCGCGCAATCAGCGTGCGCGTTTTGCCGGTGCCGGGGCCGGCTTCCACCAAGAGCGGCGAACCCTCATGATGCGCGGCTTCGCGCTGAGAGTCATCAAGGCCTGGGTGTTCCGTTGCTAAAGTCTCCCCGACGACCGCCTTCGGCATTTGCGGAAGCAGAAGTGAAGCAGCGAGTTGCTGATGCACAAGCCCGAGAGGGAGTGTGAGATCACCTGCAATTTTCGGCGCGACATGGCCCTCTTCTATGAAGAGCCGACGGGCTTCGTGGTCCGGCAACAGGAACTCGCGTGCAAAGACATTCGCAAAGCGCTCACGCAGCTCGTCGGGACTGTAGGCCTCAACGCGCTTGAGACCCAGCGGCGTGCCCTCTTCCGGAGCCCCCGGGTCCGAGCCACGCGGCACGATAGCGGGATCGGTCGGCGTCTCGATCCAGAAATGACCAAACTCGTGCGCCTCGACATAGACCGCGGTGTCCGCCGATAGGTCGTTCGCTATGTAGATCGCTTTCGACCCACGATGCAGCGCGCCGTCGCCTCCACCGAGCAGCGGATGGTCGGATGGAAGCTTCTGCACTTTAAGACCGGTCTCCAAGCGCGCTGCCGCGAGCAGCTCCGGAGCGCTGTTGCTAGTCGCCTTAGCGCGAACCAGATCATACTTTTCGCGGGCGAGCGCCCGGACCGTGCCGAAGCTATCCATGGCTATTCCTGCAGCACGGGGTCGGGCTGTTCCGCGAGCCATTGCTTCTTGTCAGGCTCAGGCAACGTGGCATGTTCGATAAGGTACGCGAAGTCGACTTGCTTAGCTGTCGGCCGCTTTCGTGCCTTATGCGCGGTCGCGAGCAGTGGCGGCAGCCGGAAATAGTCGCGTACAGCGTCGCGCTGGCGATGCAGCGCTTCCGCGATCTCGCGCACGAGCCGCGCCGGGATTGTTGCCGGCCGCACCAGCCGCGCGGCAAGCGACGTCAAGATCGAACTGTCGATGCAAAGCAGGCGCTGGAACGACTCAAGGCTGTGGCCTGCCGTTGCGATCTCGGCCGAAAGATCGTGAATGGAGCGCTGACGATCCGCCTCATCGAGAAGCTGTTGCACCCGGCTCATAGTCCGGCTGACAACGCGGTTGATTTCTTCCGGGGCAGGTTCGGCAGTCTCCGCACGTGTTTCGACGTCAACCCATGCGGTGACATAGGCGATGATATCCCGCTTGAAGGCGGGATAAAGGTTCAGCCAGGCTCGAAGTGCGTCGCCGGACGGCGGCGTGCCAAGCGCCCTGATCTCCGTCAGTACATCGTCAAGACTGTGCTGCAATTCAGTCTTCGTGATCATCATTGCCTCCTTGGTGACCAACAAGCCGTCCGGCTCGCTTCACCCAATTGCGAATTGTGCTCTCGTCCACATCATGGTGCTCGGCTATTTCCTCGTAGGTAAGGCCGTGCACGTGATACTGAATGAAGACTTCGCGAAGGACGCCTTCGAGCTTTCCGACGGAATGCCGCAACAAAGCCCGCGCCTCCGGGCTAGGTACGCGCTCGGCGACGGTGTCGAGCGGATCGGGGCTGTCGCCGTCTTCGGAATGGACGGAAGTGTCCGGTTCAACAGCGATGAACTTGCCTTCGAAGGCCGCGTCCCTGCGCCGGCTGACATCTATTCCCTTACGCATCGCATAGTCCGCGAAGTTGGCCTCGGCATACTCCGCCTTGCCCGATTGGACATCCTTCGCCGTAAGCAGCAACACCTCTTGGGCGTGGTCTTCCTTGTCAGGCGCCTTCAGTTTGCGGGACTGCGCCCAGAGAAGAGAGGTCGCGCGCGTCGCAAAACCATTGAATGTCTGGATGTACTTGCGCTTGTCGCCCGACGCATAGGCCGCAATAACAGCGTGAACAAATGTCTCGATACTCCAGCGCTTTTCACGGGCTACGGCGCGCTTGATTTCCTCGCCTTGGGCGATGTCGCTTAGCGCGTACCAGCGCTCCAATTCTTCGGCGACTTCTGGCCGCCGCGTGTACTTGAGAAGTGGCGGAACACCGGAGACATCGGCAACCGCGCTTGTTCGGCGCGCGGGAGTGACCGTGCCCGCCGCCGCACGCTGGCTGGGGTCATCGACCTCCGCTGACTTTGCCATGCCCGATCTCCTTGGGGGTGACCACCTAATGGGTTAGTCGCGAGGAGCCTGAAAAACCGGAATCTAAAAAATACAAATTCTGCTTTTGATTCTGATCACCCTCGGCACCGCAGATCGTAGCGGCACGCGAAGCTTGAGCCAATCGCTGAATGCTAGCCTTAGCTGTAGTGCGGCGCGTGGGCATGCGCACCTCATTCATGTGCCCATTTTGTGCCTAAGAGGGATTGGGAATGCTCGGCAACGGCGAGCAAGAAAATCTGTAAGCCTTTGGAAATACGCAGAAATGCAAGGTACTGTCGGGAACGCCCAGGAATAAATGAAAAGCCCGCCAGAGGCGGGGCTAAATCATTGCGACGGCTGACTGAATTTGGCTGCGGGAGTAGGATTTAGACCGACGACCCTAAGGTTATGAGCCTGACGAGCTACCGGGCTGCTCTATCCCGCGTCAATCGAGAAACGCTTGTATAATCCTATACTTAACCTCTAGCAAGGAATAATTCTTCCTCCAAAACGCCCGCCATAAGCCATTTATGTGCCATCCAAATTTTAGCCACAAGCGAATATAAGTCGCGGACCGGGTATTTTTGGCGAACCTTTGAGCCCCCCGCGGCCCTCAGTTTGCGAAAATTGAAAAGAGTTCAGAATGCCGTTCAATCGCTATCGAACCAACCTGCACTCGGCGGTCCTTTCCAACAAGGGAAACAGCGAGGCCGTCATCAATGCGACGCATGCTTGGTACACCGGCGGCGGCCGAGCCGAATTTATTGCCGCGTTTCAGCATGAGACTGGCCTGACGATCGGAAGCCGCAAAGACGAAGCGCTGGTCGAACAGGGGTACCCCAAGAACATCAACGAATATCCCGGCAAGACCGCTTGGGACCAGTATTACATCGCCAATGCTATCATCGCCTTGCGGGAACTTGACCTCATCTTCAAGCCGGGCAGTCCATTCCCATCGGGGGAGCCTGAGATTTTCTACCGCAATCTGGTCGGGCTTTCGCGAAAGATGTTCCTAGACACCATCGTCCTGCTAGAGGATTGGGCGACATTCGCGCATGCCGTGCCCGGGGTTTACGGAATTGGAAAAAGCCGGCTTGAGCGCGCTCTCCCAATCTATCACTCGGCTCTGCAGGTCATCTATGGCAACTTTTCGCCGCTAGCGTTCAGCGACAACCATTCAGATACGTCAGTCAATCAACTAAGGATGGCGATCGAGCTTCGAATTCGGCGAGGCTTCGGTGTCACGGCGAAACTGAACAAGGCCGGTTCGGTCGTCCCTCTTGCCTTGTCTGACATCATTCAGGTGGTCGCTCTGCACAAGCAGAACATCACCTTTCCCATGCCATTCGAGCACATCGAGCGGCTTTACCAATGGTCTAACATCTATATGCACACCGGGCTGAAACAGTATGTCTGGTCACCAATTTTTGCCCTGCATTACCTGCGACCATTCCTTGCTGGCGGCAGCTATCAAGGCGGGACCTCAACGGATGCAGGAATAATAACCGCCTATGGCGTAGTGAAGCAGATACAAACCGGCGTAGAGAATGGTGCTGATAAGACGCAGTTCGATTTCATCTTCGAAGATCCGAATAACTGCGATTTGATCCTTACGCCATGACGGCGCCCCGTCTTATTCTTCCGGCCAAATGGCAGGAAGCCCGACCAGCTCGTGCATCGGCTGGCCCTTCTTGCGTTCGTATTCTTCATCGACAATGACCAGTTCGTCGGTGCCGAGCCCGAGTTGTGGAAGCGGCTTTTGGGTCCAGGGATTGGGAATGAGCAAGCCCGTCTTGCTCGCAAAATTCCAAGGATCGATCTTCATCAGCGCCAACACGCCGCTCAAGCGCGTGTTCTGAGGCTGACCGTCTGGCGGCCCATACCAGACCCCGTCAGGCCTACGCCGATGCTCTACGATTTCCTCGCCATTTGGCCCTTTCGACAACTGCACATATGGGGTGCCAAGTAAGGCGTCAATCACCGCTAGCTCGCTATGGTGGGTCGACAGAGCGTTGATAGCCACAAGATACGGGTGATCGAGCTTGCCGTAGCGCGACGCCTTCTTCCTAAGACCTGGGCGAATTTCCTGACTCGGGTCAATCCGCATGACTGGAGATCGCCGCACTCCAATTGCTCGCCCTTTTTTATCGGGTTTATTGCGGGTCCAAGCGTTGAGTTGAATCTTCGCGCCATGTTCCTCCCAGACAAAGGGAGAGGCCTGCCGCGCGGTCTCGTCCGCGGGCAACCCCGCTATCCAAGACTTGAGCGCCGTCTTCAGCTTCTTGGTGGACAGAGGAGCGGTCGGGCTGCCAGTGACCCTTAGATCGAGGAAGTGCAATGGCGAAGGCGTGCTATCGATCGCGGAAAGCGCCGTGTTGAGACGAGCCTGCGCAGCTACTTGTTGGGCAGATAGGCCGCTCGCCTGCACCGCCTCAACATAGAAGCGATCACCCTTGGCGTTTTCGACGAGGAAGTCGGGGGACTTATCCGTGTGTTCAAGCTTGGGCTCGATCTCCAACACTTTCAAACCCCGTGCCAACAGCATATGGTAGAGAAACAACTCGAAGAACGCGCTCCGATGCTGGTCATCGATGGCCGACCTGAATCTCGCTACGAGGGCGTCCCGATGGCTCTCCGGATAAGCCGCGAACCAAGCGTCCACCTTTTCACGGACACGCGCGGCTTCAGCTCGCCCCGATCGGTTGAGATAGGCGAACTGGGTTTCGTCCTGCAACGGTGGCCCCAAATCGTCGCGGGGAATGTCGTCGAAAATGCTCATGTGGCTGGTTGGCGAGGGGTTAGTCGCTGAAACCTAGCACATTTTTGGGGCGCCGGTTGTAGCTCCGGCCCGAAATCCGACCACGACCGGTGTGCATTCTTCGGCGCTGCCGGCTTCGTCGGGCTTTCGATGGTCGCCGCGATAGCATCCATAGCCTGCGATCGGCTGTCAGAGTGGAAGAGGTGGCCGTAGCGGTCCATCGTCACCTGCAAGCTGGAATGTCCTGCAAAAGGTCTGAACAGTCTTCGGCGGAAAGCCAGCATCGATCCAGCATGAGATCGCGAAGTGCTGGAGCGCGTGCCAGTTGAAGAATTCGGGCGTATCGTTGCGTTGCTGCTCCTGCCACAGGACGGCGAGCCGCTTGAACAGCGCACGCCACTTAGATTTGACCATGGCATCACAATTCCAGTACTCGCCCATGTAGTTCGGGAATACGAGATGGGGGCCTGCGGATAGCGGGTCTTCTGACGCCGTCCTTGCAGGGCGCGCAATACGGCGTCGCCGAGCGGAATGGTGGCGCGTGAAGCTCGCCCGCGCGCACGCCGGTCGATGCGGCAAAAAGGAGGATCACGCAGAAACGCTCGTCGGCAAGCTCAATGATCTGGCGCATCACTTCGCGGTCAGGCGGGATGATCTGCCGCACGTCATCGGCGCGGCTGGCGATCACTTCAACATCCTGGGCGGCGTTGAAGGCGAGAAGATCAATCGAGATGCCGTAGGCCAACATCACTTGCAGCATGCCGATAATCTTGCGGGTGCCGCGAAGCGGCAGCCTCTCGCGCGAGTACCTCCCGCGAGCGGCTCTCTGTTAGCGCCTTCGCGCGAGCTGATCGTACCGCTCCTTCAGTCTCGCTCGCGCTTGCTCTTCGGTCGAGCCAGGGACGCTATCAAGTCGAACGGCTCGCGCCATGATCGTGTTCGGATACGCATGGCAGGTCCAGCGAAACATGGTCAGCTTCTCTGAAATCTCTTCCCGACACTGCACATCATATTCCTCGCATTTTGGAAACCGAGGATCATTCGGGCAAGGTCGCTGAACTCCACCATCAAGCTCCACAAAGCAGCATTCGAAGCTTCGCAGTAAACCGTAGTGCTTTTGTTCAATATCTAGGGGCACGTCTTGCTGCTCAACGATGTCCGAGCCACAGGAAGGGCATCGGTATTCGGCCAATTCCTGTCGCGCCGCGTCTAATTCTGGTTGTAGTTCCGCTAAGTCGACCTCGTTTACTTGGCGCTTCAGCGCAGTTCGGTCGGTCTTTGCGTAGATGTCGGGGCGCCCACCCAATAGTATCTGAAGGGCAATTTTTTCGGCCGACCCCACATCACCTGTCTTGACGGCGACCTTGTCGGCAGCGGCGGGCTGAAGGCGAGCACCTCTTCGCGATCTATGCCGAGCCAGATGGGCAGAACAACGCTATGCCCGCCGATCTCACGGGCTACAAGGCCGCGCAGTTCGTACTCCGGCCGCGCCTTGCGCATGAACGCTTGGCTAGCTGGGTTCGCTGCAAGCCCGCAACCCACGTAGCACGTAGCTAGGCAATTCAAAAGATCGGGCGATACGCGAACTGATAAGCAAACTCTCAAAAGCTTATCAGTTGGCGAAGCCCGACTGGGCTCGTCTGGCGGCGGTCGCAATAGAGCCTGCTCCACCAATCGTCTCTTTGAAACGAGAATTTTTGGGAGACCGCCGGAGACTTCCCGTCATTTTAGACAGAAGCTGGAAGATGACGCGCGACGCCATCGCCCATTAAATTCGACAGCTATATCGGCGCCTCGAGGCGGGACCGGTTCTGCTCTATCACCGCATGGCGGCGTACCGGCCGAACAACATGAGGGTTCACGTCGACTTTAAGCACTATTTCGAATGGAAGCGCCGCACAGCTGGCGCAATACGTCGCCGATGGCATTGGACAGAGGGGCAAGCATGCCGGCTTCGTCGGGCTCTGACTCAACACAACGTTGAGGAAGCGGTTCTGTGAGGCGGACTTCTAGTCGCCTTGGCTTCTGCCGCGACGAGTAGAGCAGATCACAATGCCGAGAGTGGACTCGCCAAACGGCCGTCAAAAACACCGTTTGAAAAACCGTTTTAGTTCGGCTCTCTCAAACGGTTTCTCTCGCTAAGGTCTTGATTTATATGGTGGGCGCACCAGGGCTCGAACCTGGGACCCGCTGATTAAGAGTCAGCTGCTCTACCAACTGAGCTATGCGCCCGAAAGGCGGTCAAGGCCTTGCGAGGCCGGTCGTTTAGCAAAGCGTTCCGG
>Ga0214543_1001250_pt1 | contig 48551 bp, 19 predicted proteins | sample CNSS2metaG_FD_160094 | JGI IMG/M metagenome (GOLD analysis project Ga0214543, IMG submission 160094) | Root nodule microbial communities from cowpea collected in UCLA plant growth center, Los Angeles, California, USA - CNSS2 | ecosystem: Host-associated > Plants > Roots > Nodule | place: USA...
AAAAAAAAAACCAAATGGGAAACGGATTCCACAATCCGTTTCCTTTAAAAAAAAACCACGAAACGGATTTTGTATTCCGTTTAGGCTTCTGGGAAACGGATTACACATTCCGTTTCCTTAAAAAAACATAGAACCCACGCCTGTTCGTGTGGAAAACCCTTCGTGTCGTGGAAAACCTTCCTGTAAAATATTGAAACCAGTATCTTCTAATCTACTGCTAAAAATAAATAAATCAATTAAAATATAAATACACACATGCACACATTGTACTAATATTAAAAAACCAGTACTTCAAAAATGGAGAAGGGGCGCGAAAGGATGCTGCGGAGGCTGGGGAGAACAACAGTGTGGAGGAGAAAAGGATGCTGCGGAGGCCGGGGAAAACAACTGTGGAAGCGTGGGAGAAGAGGGAGAGGAGGGAGAAGGAGGATGAAGAGTGTGTGGAGGTGTGGAGGCTGTGTGCACGAGAAGAGGGAGAAGGAGGATGAAGAGTGTGTGGAGGTGTGGAGGCTGTGTGCACGAGAAGAGGGAGAAGGAGGATGAAGAGTGTATGGAGGTGTGGAGGCTATGTGCACGAGAAGAGGGAGAAGGAGGATGAAGAATGTGTGGAGGTGTGGAGGTTGTGTGCACAACGTCAGATTGCACCTAGGTCAAAGATTCCAAGGGTGTAAGCCGCAGGGAATCTGCTTTATTGGGGTGCGTTTTGGGTGCAGGGGTTTTGGGGGTGCAGTGCGGTGAGGGGTGCAGGGGTTTTGGGGGTGCAGTGCGGTGAAAGAGATAAAAGAGATAGTAACTGATTTTTTTACCATGGGCAAACATGAAAATAAAGTAGGTTTTGGGGGTACAGGAGATATTATTGGAGGTGCAGGGAGAAGCCCCCAACAGATTATGAATCGTAATTGTCCTGTTACGGGATGGGCCAACGGGTGACACGCTGGCGGGTTGGCCAATCAATTATTTTTTTGATTTTTAATTTTTTAAATTTGTTTATATATATATATATATATATATATATATATATATATATATATATATATATATATATATATATATATATATTATAAATGAATATTTAAAGCATATTTAATCATATAAATATTTTCTAAGCTTTTAATTGATTAATCAATATTTTTAATTGAATAAATTAAAATAATTATTATATTTACATGTTAAATTACTCTATTATAACTAATAATTAGAACTTAGTTTGTAAGTGTTAATGATTTAAATTATAATAGTATTGTATATTTACATCTTTACAAAAATATAACATAGAAAATTTCATCTTTTCAATTATTTTTAATTTAAAAAAAAAGACTAATGAGTGGATTGACGCGCCTTTGGCTTGCTTGGCGGGTTGGGCTAAAATGAGTTGACGAACTGGCCCATCAAGCCCAACCCACTTTGTCACCCATAATATGAACTGACAATATCAAATTTAATTATTTCATTTCATTATAATAACAATTTTGTTAATTGTTGTTATCTTCCTAAACTTTTAATGTTCACTTGAAGTGTTGTCGTTTTATTTTTTCTTACGACTAACTAGTACCGGTCACCTCTTTATCACTTTCTAGAGCTTTTCGACATGTTCAAACATCTTCTCTACTAAAAGGATACCTACAAACTATGACATCCTAAGTCAAATATGTTCTTATAAGAATAAATATAATAATAAATTGAATGAATAATCATAAGTCAAATATATTCTTCCAACAACAATTAATACAATAATAAATTGAGTGAATAATCATAAGTCAAATGTATTCTTACAACAGCAATAAAATAAATACAACAATAAATTAAGTCAATAGTCATATCTCATTAATAATGTTTTTATAATGATTTAAATTGTCTATCTTTGGTTTATAGTTAGTATGATCTTTCTTATTAATTTGAAATTATATAAACAAGGAAATTAAGTGTTTAGAAAATTATGTATAATATGATATTTTGGATGAGATAATCAGATATAATATCTTTTATTTGTTTATCGTTAGAAAGTGAATTTTAAGTCTAACTTTCACACGATTTTCAATACACTTTTTTACACCGAGGTATATTTATATCGTGCATGAGAGTAAACATTAATGAGTGATCTGATAATTGATGGAACAATAGACCTAACAGGCATTGTTAGGATAAACTTTAACCACGAGTATGATACAATTTTAAAAAGTAAACTTTAAGTTCAACTCAATTCTACAAAATCAATTTGTAAGGTGAAGTTTACACTTATTTATATATTGTATCCTGATCTTATCACTGATAATATGATATTTCGAACATTTATACTTTTATATATATATATATATATATATATATATATATGTATATGAATGTCTGAAACAACCTATGCAGTTTATAATGTTGTGGTGTGAGGTATGTTCATTTGTCCGCAGTTTGAGATTGAGTGCGGCACAACTCAACAGAGCAATTTGTGTTTGTTCTCCTTGGTTGTATTTAGTGTTTGTTCATTCATAAAAAACCTCAGAACTCAGAATGACGCTTATTGAATATGTTACTCTACTTAAACTTAAAGTGTCCTTTAACAATTGTCTTAACGTGCATCCACTGTTTCACAAGACTAAAAACACAGCTGCAGATTCGAATTCCATTGCAAAACGAAATGGTGTGTCTGACGTGGATTCCATAAATCACATTGAATTGTTCATGTCACTTGGCCCTCTCATTTGTTTTCTTTTGGGGGACATGGCTCAATACTTTCTCAGATGCTTGATCATCTTCAACATAACACACCCACACAGGTATAATTCTTAGATTAATTTCTCTCTTCTAAGTTTAAGAATTTAATTTATGGAATGTTGAATTCAACAAGAAATTAGAGGTTCCATAAGTATAACTTTTCAAAAGAGGTAGAAGGATCCAAAGATTAGGAGGACCCCAGGACCACGATTTTTTTTTTTTTTTTTTATTATTATTATTATTATTATTGATGCTTTTTTACATAAAAAAGGCATTGAATTAAATGCATTTTCAAACCATGGCCCCATTGAAACCTACCTTTTGGAGATGGTGATTTATGCTTACATGGTATGTGATTTGCAAAAGTTGGTCTTTTTAACCGTTGATTAAGTAAGAAAAATCACCCTTTTACTTATAAAAGGAAAAGAAGAACAGAAGTGAAGAGATTCTTGTCCCTCTCTATGCTCAAATGCTAAAAGACAAATTTGAACAAAAGGGAATAACGTTTTAGAGAAGGACTTTTCAGACCCTTGAAATACGTAATAAAAGAAATAAATAATAAAACGTTTACTACACTTAATGGGAAGGACCCCAACCTTTTTTCTATTTCAATCGGACGCTCACAATCACCTATCACCACAAGTAAATGCCACGTGTCAAGAATCGGATTGTTTATGTATTTTTTTCTACTTTGCCTTTACCTTCAAGTATTGGATAGAATATTGTGGAAATAATTTATAGTTTTGAAGACATCCAGTAAAACAAAAAGACAAAATAATAATATTCATTAAAAATATAAAAAATGCTGTAACTATCAAGTTATAATATTCATTAAAATGTAATAATCCTTTTTCATAACTGTGAGCTTCGTGATATTTGGACCACTATAAGTTTTTTTTTCTTTTTTTTTTTAATTTATCCTTCCAAACCTCAAGTATATGTTTAGATACATACATTGATGTATGTTTTACACACACACACACACACATATATATATATATATATATATATATATATATATATATATATATAGCAAATTCAATAGAATTGTGAGAATGAAGAGCAGAGGGTGGAAAAGTTATCTTTTGTGTACATACAAGCAGATACTCACTAGTATTTCTATACATATATTTTTTAATTTTGAATAAAATTTGTTAAAAATGAATACTTAAAATATAATTTTTGATAAAATTTTAATTTTTAAAAGTTTTATTTAAATCAAATTATTCAAAAAAATAAACGATCTTCCCAAAAATAAAATTTAAATAATTTATCTCAAAATATAAATTTTAAAAAATTAATCTTCTATAAAATAATTTCAGTATCACATATCTAAATAAAAAAAATAAAGAAACATAAATTCAAATTCTAAATAATTTTTTTGTAATTAATATATTCTTTTAATAATTTTATTTTAACTGTTAAATTTAAAAATAATTAATATTTATCATCTCAGGAATCATGATAGTTATACATATCCGAATCCGTTACAAAAGTTGTAGAATATTATAAAAAAGTTGTTTATAAAACATAATAGATTATATATATATATATATATATATATATATTATTTTTTTATTTTTTGAAAGTTGTAAGTAAATGGAGACAATGGAGATGATTAAGTCATGAACTGCTAATTACGACGAATTCCAATGAAAAGTGTCGCTAAGGAAACGGATAGATAGAATAAAGCAAGGAGGGCCATGAAATGGTACTACAGACAAACAAACACACTCCTTAACTCTTTTATTTTCCACTCTCATCTTCTTCTTCCTTCAACTTTTCTTTCATTTTCCCCAATGTTTCTACCACATTACCCATCTCCTCTTGCATATTAAATGGGATGGTGTTGCTGATAACGATGTGGGAGGTGGTGGCTTGGTTGGTAGGGAAGAATAAATGCCGGTTAAGAGAAGCAGGCCCTACACAACAACACAAGACATGGTGCTGAGATTAGTAGCAGTAACTCCTCAAGCTCACAGACACAGATTGGGTTTTCATTGTTGAAGTCTAGAGAGAGAAACAGGGTCTCTCCCACTCTCTCATGCACGTGCTTCAACCTTCATTTGGTGGCAATCTCTGAATTTATACATCACACCCTATTAAAAGAACTTTATTTAATTCCCTCCCACTGTCTCACCTGCTTCCTTTCCAGCAAAGGTACAGCCACCATTTCCACCTTCTTCATTTCATCACATTTACTCTTCTCTCTCTCTTCCTCTCCAAAAGCACCCATTTTTATGTCACCCCACAATGAACAACCATTAAAAAACACGGAACGCGGCATGGGCATTGTTGAATCTTTGTTCTTGGTGCTTATACGGAGAACCATGAAGGATAAAGCAGTGAGAGATTAAACGGGTACTGTGTTTTATTCTCTTTTTTCTTTTTGGGTTTGTTTCTCTCTCTCCTGCAATTCTAGTCTTCTGAATGAGAATGCTTCCCGTCGGTGATGATCGTGATGTTTTGTTTCTTATTGAACCGAGTTTACGATTACCTGAAACGTTGTAGCTGAGGAAGTAACACCTCAGAATTCGAATCTGGTTCGGTTGTGACAGCTATGGTGTCAAAGGGATGATCACATTGTTTCGAGCATGAGAAGACACCGTGCTATTCATCTCTCTCATGCTCTACTGTGCACCGTTTTTTGTTGTCTTGTGACAGCTTCTGCAGTGACTGAGAAGGAAATTTTGCTTGAATTCAAAGGTAACATCACGGACGATCCACGCGCCAGCTTGAGTTCGTGGGTTTCAAGTGGGAACCCGTGCAACGATTACAAAGGTGTTTCGTGTAACTCTGAAGGGTTTGTGGAGAGAATCGTGCTATGGAACACTAGCTTGGGAGGGGTGTTATCCTCGTCGCTTTCGGGGTTGAAGAGGTTGAGGATATTGACGTTGTTCGGAAACCGTCTCTCGGGTGGTATTCCAGAAGGTTATGGTGATCTTCACTCACTGTGGAAGATCAATTTGAGTTCCAATGCTTTATCTGGTTCGATCCCTGAATTCATTGGTGATTTGCCTAGCATTCGGTTTCTAGATTTATCCAAGAATGGCTTCACTGGGGAGATACCTTCGGCTTTGTTTCGGTACTGCTACAAAACAAAGTTCGTTTCTCTTTCTCATAACAACCTCGCCGGTTCAATTCCTGCCTCCTTGGTGAACTGCTTTAACCTTGAAGGGTTTGATTTCTCCTTCAACAACCTTAGTGGGGTTGTCCCTTCTGGGCTTTGTGGCATTCCAAGGTTGTCTTATGTGTCGCTGAGAAACAATGCCTTGTCAGGGAGCGTGCAGGAGCTCGTTTCCTCATGCCAGAGTCTGGAACATTTGGATTTTGGAAGTAATAGGTTCACTGATTTGGCACCGTTCAGTGTCCTTGGAATGCAAAATCTTACCTATCTCAATTTATCGTATAATGGGTTTGGAGGACATATTCCTGAGATCAGTGCCTGTAGTGGTAGATTGCAAATCTTGGATGCTTCAGGGAATTTTTTGGATGGCGAGATTCCCTCCGGCATAACAAAATGCAAGAGCCTAAAGCTCTTGGCGTTGGAATTGAATAGGCTGGAGGGGAATATCCCAGTGGATATTCAGGAACTGCGGGGACTAATTGTTATCAAATTGGGTAATAATTCCATTGGTGGAATGATCCCCAAGGGCTTTGGTAGCGTCGAGCTTCTTGAATTGCTGGATTTGCACAATCTGAACCTTGCTGGCCAAATTCCTGAGGATATAAGCAATTGCAAGTTTCTTCTTGGGCTGTGAGTTTTATATCTTTCTCTAACTGCTCTGCATTATGTTAAACCCTCTGAATAAAATCTCAGTTCATTCTTTTATGTCGCTGCAGGGACCTTTCTGGTAATAAATTACAAGGTGAGATTCCTCAGACTCTTTACAACTTGACAAACCTGGAATCCCTTAATCTACATCATAACCAGCTTGATGGAAGCATCCCCCCAAGCCTAGGAAACCTATTAAGGATTCAATACCTAGATCTGTCACATAATTCACTTTCTGGTCCAATCCCCACTTCCCTTGGGAACTTAAATAACTTGACACATTTTGATCTCTCATTCAATAATCTGTCTGGTTTCATTCCTGAGATTGCAAACATACAGCGTTTTGGTGCATCTGCATTTTCCAATAATCCTTTTCTCTGTGGTCGTCCTTTGGACACCCCTTGCTTGGTAAACGGAGCTACATCGCCTTCATCTCCCGGGAAGGCTAAAGTTCTGAGCACCTCAGCAATCGTTGCAATTGTTGCTGCAGCTGTAATTCTCACTGGGGTTTGTTTGGTGACCATCATGAATATGGCGGCGCGTGGAAGAAAAAAAGAGGATGATCAGATTATGATTGTTGAGAGCACCCCTCTTGGGTCAACAGAATCAAATCTTATAATTGGAAAGCTGGTCCTCTTCAGCAAGAGTTTACCATCAAAATATGAAGATTGGGAGGCAGGTACCAAAGCATTGCTTGATAAAGAGTCTTTGATAGGTGGTGGATCAATTGGTACAGTCTACCGAACTGATTTTGAAGGCGGGATCTCAATTGCAGTGAAGAAGCTGGAGACTATGGGAAGGATTAGAAACCAGGAGGAATTTGAGCATGAAATTGGGCGACTAGGCAATCTTCAACACCCTAATTTAGTTTCTTTTCAAGGTTATTATTGGTCCTCTTCAATGCATTTGATTCTATCAGAGTTTGTCCCAAATGGGAATCTCTATGATAATCTACATGGGTTGGGCTATGCTGGAACCAGCACTAGTAGAGGAAATAGGGAATTATATTGGTCTAGAAGGTTTCAAATTGCAGTGGGAACTGCCAGAGCCCTTGCTTATCTCCACCATGACTGTAGACCTCCAATTCTTCATCTCAACATTAAATCCTCTAACATACTCCTAGATGACAAGTATGAAGCTAAGTTGTCTGATTATGGATTAGGAAAGTTGCTTCCCATTTTGGATAATTATGGTCTGACCAAATTCCACAATGCTGTGGGATATGTTGCACCAGAGTTGGCTCAAGGGCTGAGGCAGAGTGAGAAATGCGATGTTTACAGTTTTGGAGTTATTCTTTTGGAGCTGGTTACAGGGAGGAAGCCTGTGGAAAGTCCAACCACAAATGAGGTGGTGGTCTTGTGTGAATATGTAAGAGGTTCGTTAGAGACTAGCTCAGCTTCAGATTGCTTTGACAGAAATTTACTGGGCTTTACTGAGAACGAATTGATTCAGGTTATGAGATTGGGACTAATTTGTACTTCGGAGGATCCTTTAAGGAGACCAAGCATGGCTGAGGTTGTCCAGGTCCTTGAATCCATTAGAAATGGATTAGATTCCCATTAATCAGTTAGAGCTTTTCCATGCAGTGCAGCTCAGAACTGAAGTGATTGCTTAATTTGTTAAATTCTTCATGGACAGAAGGTATCAGATTTAGGCATTTAGCCATATACATGGAAGGAGATTTGGATCAGGATCGACTGTGTATGCAAGGTGGCAAGGGATAAGGATGTTACTTTGGCATTCAAAACGTAGAAAAGACGAAGGATAAAAATTCTTTTGTATTCTTTTTTATATTGCCATTATTTTTTTCATAAATTTGTAACTTCTGCAAATAAGGGCATTTGTTTATTCCATTACTTCTCGTGCTTTCAAGGAGGAAACAAAAAGTCTTGTTATTCATTTCCTACTAATTCTGTTTCGGCTTCGGTAACATGTGATGAGGGATAAACCACTGTATGTGAAAATGTGGAAGATCACACATATCGTTTAAGGATATGACTAAAACAGTATATATCCTACTGCAAACAAACTTCATCTTACAGTTATATGACTTTTTCTAGTCTTTATCTTTTCTTTCTGCCTCTGCCTTTTCTCCCCTTGAACAAATGCATGTCTGTCATTACCATAAACAAATTGTTTTTCTTTGTATGAAGATCATGTCTAGTGGCTCAGATCGTAACACTACGATGCCTTATAAAATGTGCAGTCTTCTTATTTCATCATGGACAAAGCAAACAAAACTACTTTTGCTTAAGTTCTCTGCTGAAGTTGTTGTCAACATTAGATCTGATCCGTCTTTTTGAAGAGGAGCTCACCTGACTGATAAAACGACTTCAAGGAGGATTGAATTATGACTACATCAGCTTCCAAGAAGGATATTTTATTAAAGTCTGCCCTTAGAAAATTTCAATTATCACATCAAATATTAGATATACAGTAGGACTTTCGTACTAAAATTTACAAAAAAGAAAAAAAAATGTGATTCTCTATTATAAGTTTACAGAAAAAATAAAACAAATGTAAAAAATGAAGGTGAAGAATACAAAAAATATAAAACTACTGTCATGCCCATAAGTTCATAACCAGAGGAGTTTCTATCTTTTCTTTCTTTTCACACTCTCCTCTCATTGCAGGCTGAGCACTCTCCTTTGATTGCACGTGAAACCAAATTTGAAGACATCAGAAATCATCTACCAGGTTCTGACTACACATTGAAACATTATAGTCTTGAAGCATAGGTTTTTAAAATTACAATTTACAACCTATCGTTTTGAAGCAACTCCATTGCATAACATGATGTCCTCCAACTCCCCTTGGTGATTGATTATTCCTACGAGGATGATGCTGGGTTCTCCAAAAGAATAAAGAATCAATAAAACAACTAAATTTGCGGAACTAATTGACAGCACATAAACTATTTTCACTTTCTGGAGTCGGAAATTCTCCAAATCCGTTCCATCACTACAGAAACATCCTTTTCAGTTGATGTAGCAAAACAAAAACGAAACCATCCAGGTTCAATACAGTGACATGAGGAACCCGGGGTAACATTGATCTTAACAACATTCAACAATCTATCCCACAGCTCAAGCTCCCCCTTTTCACTGTAAGACCGAATCAACCTGCTCATGTCAGCCCAGCAGCAAAAACCACCACTGCTCCTAGTGCACTCAATTCCCAACTGCTTCAAACCTGTGACGAATATATTATACATTTTTCGCAACCTCAATCTGTTAACCTCAATAAACTTTTGCACAAAACTTGTATCTGAAAGCATGGAGATAAGCAATCTTTGAGTTGGGACAGAAACAGTGGAGAACCTTGCCAATTTGCTAGAAGCAGCTACAACATTGTCATTATAGGAGTAGATAGCACCCGCCTTCAAACCTGGAATAGAAAGCTCATTGGATAAATCAAACACTATATGAACTCTGTCTCGGTCATGATCTTCTGCCTCCATTATTTCTGCCATGCTCACAAATTCTTCACTACCATAAGAAGATCCTGCAAACATTTCATTGGAGATTATATGAATGTTCTTCTCTCTAGCAAAGTCCAAAAGATCCAACAGTGTTTCCCGATTCAACAATTTGCCAGCAGGATCTGACGGGTTGGTTATTATAATTCCACGAACTTTTTGACCACGCATCTTTGCCTGATTGAAGGTTCTCTCAAGTGAATTTATACTTAAATTGAAGTCATCAGCGCTGCGACAGGGAACAGGTACTATCTCAGCTCCAGTGCGCCATTTTAAAACCTCGTCAAAACTGCATATTGTGTTTAAAAGTGAAAAATAATACATACACAATTTCTTCGTAATTTTATTTAACTCATCAATCATTTATATTTATTATTATATTATAATATAATTGTCAAACAATTATTTAATTTTTAATCTATTATTTTCCTTTAAATGTAAAGTTAAAAGGATAATGATAGAGGTATACTTTTCTTTGATACCTATTCAACAATTTCTATTTCTTTTTATCTTTTTAATCTTATCAGAATATATATTTTATAGCATCTTTAAGATGATAATATGATATCATTTTCATCAACAAAGAAAATTTAAATATGAATATGACGAAAAAGTTTGTTAATTAAGGTTGTTGGTTAATTAATATAGTAGTACGTCTCATTCTGCAATCTATTACTTTTTCTTTTATTCTTTTTCTTTTTTGATGTGCATCAACTTTTGGGATCCACATGAAATATTTTCCTCTTTTCTAAAAGAAAAGAAAAACGCTGTACATAATGGCTTTTAATTAAGGTACACAAGCAATTTTGTAGCATATAAAAGTAAAAATATTGTGGTAAAACGCTATTACACTCCCAATTTAAACCCTGTTAAGGTTTGAAAAACTGCCCATAAATCATAGATTATGACCACAAATATCTTTTTAGAAGAGTTTCGGCAACTCCAGTGCGGTGACATAGGCCATTATTTATACTATCATGACATGGATCAGGACAAAACTGCCCCTGTAGCTCCAACTTAAAACCTTTTCTGCAACATAAAATAGGAATTGGGAGATTGGGAAGTGATTGTTACCCGGGGCTAAGTGGCGTGGGAACAAGAAATGCATTTCCGTTATCTGCCAGGCAAAAGCCCAGAATCTCAATGGCAGAGGAAGCACCTGCAGTCAGTACCATTCGCGAAGTGTTGAAGAAAATCGGCTTTTCCAAAACTTGAGACATGAAACCAGCCACAGCCTGCAGGGTTATAGGATCAACATAGATTGTTTGTTCATCCAACCTTCTCATCAACAATCCCTTCATCACATAAAAAAACAGACAAGAATTACCACTTTGAGCTCCATCAATCCATCGAAAGGTTGGTAGGGAACAATCCTAGAAATGGTGAGAGGTGTCCCCAATATAGCAGCGCTTCCGTTGCAGTGAACCCAATCTTGAATTAAATCAAGAGATAGCTACAAGCAGCGACAGATAACAGAGTGAATTACAGTTCAATTGCGAAAAGAAGAGAAGAGAAGAAGTCACTCACGGTGTTTTGGTGCAAAGAAAGTTGAATAACACCATCGGGATTATGAGTTTGGTGGTAGGGATCATCGGCCACCTTGTTGAAACCTAGATGGAAAGAAGAGTTAGCAGCGGTTATGGAATTGGCGCGAGGGGACACGTAAGCAGAGGCAGAGGCGTTCCTTGCAGCGAAAGAGAGAGAGCGGTGGAAGGTGGTGGAATCGTCCTTATGGTTGTGGGAGGGTGGTGGTTGGTGGTGACGTGTCTTGGTTTTGAAGAAGAGTTGAAGAAAGTAGAAGAGGGCACAAGGAATAACAGAACCCCAGAAAAGACCACCTGTGCCTTGAACAACCCCTTGTAGAGGCACTATCACTCTCATCTCTCTCCTGCTATTCCTCTAAAACCATTTCTCTGTTATGTTACTGACGCAATCAAATCTAGATGGAAGCCAATGCAATACGAAACAAACTCTTCTTCTTGTTTCTTGTTAGTAGCGTGTGGACACTGAACTCAACACAAACATAATCAATTGAAAATACTCTAATCTCTTTCTTTCGGATATTCTCAGCGCCAAAATAGCCTCACAAATTTCTCCCTCTTTTTACCCTATCACCTCTATTTTTAAACTCCCATCATTTTTTTTCCACAAACTCTCTGTATCTTTCCGTGGAATGAATAGAAATAATCACCAATGCATTTCCTTTTACCGTAACTAAAATGGATGAAATGAAATTTTAAACCAGTTTTCACAATTGATGGTGTGGCCAATCGGTTTATGCACCGTTCAATTTGTTTGGTTGATTAGAGAGATAGATTAGGGAGTTGCGACGTAGGGCAAAGAGTTTATCATGAGTGGTGAGAAGAACAATGTGCGAAATGAACGGCAGATATGAAACGCAAATGTGAAGTAAAGAAACAAAAAGATAGTGTCTGGGCCACAAAATGACATCGCTCACGCACAAACGATGAAATGATTCAGGTAGGAGAGGAGAAGCAGACAAAACATCATTGAGTGGAGGAATAAGCTCTGCAAATCCTAAAACTCGTAATCTCAGACACATTTCAATTTTATATGAAATCTTCTAACTACGATAAGGGACATTCAAGAGGAAAAGATTATAAAGTAAATACATAATATATAATATATCCATTCAAACTATCTGAAACTATCGATGCTTCCGTTGTTAAATTCATTGCTTCCAACATTTTTTTTTTCGAAATAGAGATAGTAGGAGTGTTGTTGATCATAGTTAAGATACAATCTTGTAATTTTCATGATAATAAGTTGATTTTAAGTCTAAAACAAATGTGTTAGATGAGATTTGTACGAGGAACTTCCTATACATCTCCTTGAATATATATATATATATATATATATATATATATATATATATATATATATATATATATATATATATATATATATTTTCATTCGTGAAACTAAATATTAATTAATGGTCCAATAAGAAATGATATAATATGTCTAATTAAGAATAAATTTTTATAAGATAAACTCTAATAATATATCTGATATCATATTAAGATGTAAATTTTTAAGTCTAACTTCATCTTACAAAACTAAATTGTAAAATAAGATTTGTAATCATTTATACACTGTCTTCATTAGTCCAAGTATGACTTCCACCCACTTGTATTCAATTTGTATTTGTAAGGATAAAAATGATGCACTAAATATTTAAAAATAAAATAAATTTGTATATGGAAATTAAATATTAAAACTATACTTGATTTTTGATTTAAGTATATTATTTTAATCCAAATGCACAACTCATTAGGCTTATAGAGTGAAGAAATATTATGAAAAGTATTATAAAAATTTGTTGTACTCTAATTACTCTTTCAACTTTTCCTTACACTAGGAGGTTAAAAAGAAACCTTTCATGTTAGAAAGCCATGATCGTTATCACATCATCCTTAAGATTTTCCATTTGTGCATAGAAATAGACGTGGACGTTTGCGGTTGAGGGTTGGATGAGAATCCAGTTGCGTGTAAACTTATTGCTAACTAACAAACAAACCATTCAAAATAGTGTCCGATATACCACACACTCTTTTTAGTATCAAAATATTAAATTAATTTTAGAGAATGGTATATGTATTTTAAATTATTAGATATAATTCTCCCTGATTATTTTATTTTAGATTGTTGACTTTTTTTTTAATAATAATTGCTTCAAAATATATATTAATGTTCAGTGTTAATTAATCAGCGGTATAAAATTTTAAATACTATGAAAATTAAACTTACAATTCTATTCAAATTATGAATATGTAACGCACTCAGGAAGTTAATGTAACGCACTCAGAAATTTACAATAATTGTAAATAACGTTCATTGCTATAAACTTTGGCATCTGAATCATAATTATTAATCAAAAACAATCTCGTTCGAAAAAATATTGACATAAAATCCAACTCTATTCATACATATATAAATCGTTTAATTTTTTATTTTATTTTTTGCAATTTCTGTTTTCAAATTTGATAAAATATTTTATTTTTTGTTTAAAAAAATAATTTTGCATTCATTTTTTTTTTATTTTGATCTAATTAAATCCAAGACATTGTTTTTTATACTTAAGATATCATCAAGAAATGACTTAATTCATTAAAACATAAAGTAACTAAATAAACATATAAAAATTATAAAATTGAAGACAGTGTAAATTACAATTTAACCTAAATAAACTTAAATATACTTATATAAACCTGATTAAAATCATTTTAAATTTATTAATAATAAAATCAATTCAATTTAGGAAAAAGTATAGCAATTTTATCATAAATACATCATCTATTTCTAATTTTCCATACCAAATTATGTTGCATTTAAAGTATAAAAGCATTAACAATAATTAAACTAAAGAAATAACTATTTGTTCTGTTTCATAACAGTCTATATTATATACATTATCTCCCTCTACCAAGCTCTTTTTTATCTTCTTTACTATCTTACTGAATCAATGTTGTTCCAAAAGCTGCTAACTTCACTCTGAATTTCTGCATCTCTGATTTCATCACAATATACAAAGATTATGCGTATCTTCAAAAGAATAAAAAATCCAAGGGAAGTTTCCAAGGACAAGTTTCCAAGAACAAGTTAATAATGGATAAGGATGAGTTTTTTTTTTTGCCCTTGTGTACAAAAATATCCAAATTCGTCTGCTACTACTCACCATTAGATATTAACAAATTTATGAGAAAAAATATATTTTCCCTCGACTTCTTGATTATTTAATTATTGGCTTGCAGCTCCACTGTTATACACGTGTTTGTGTAGAGTTTGGAAGTAAAGTACCAACTTAAATATGCTCTCAGTTTTTAGAAACATGTAATTTTTTATTTTGATTTTTATTTATTTATATTTTTTAAAATCTTGATCAAATTCAAATGTTTACCACTAAAAAAATTGATAGAAAACAACAAAATCTTTCGACTTAAAAGTGAAATATTCTGAATTAATTTTTCAAATCTTGTAATGTAAAGTGATAATTCCTCGATTCCGCCAAGGATAGCTTGGTAAAAGAAGAAATAGGGATTGTAAAAATCAAACAGGAGGTGCGACTATCAATCGCTACCTTTTCTTTGGATTGCATCTGTTACCCGGCCCAGCCCAGCCCAAGAAGGAAGAAATAGAGCCGTTAGGGAGAATTTGATTACAAAAGGTGAAGGAGGGGGCGCCGAAATTGCAGAGTCTGAGTAGTGTGACCACACATGACGCAGCCCAAAGCACCCCTTCCCTTCAAATTGTAGGCCAAGGGTGAATCCGTCCAAACACAGTGTCCCACACAATTCAAATTTTGGATCGTTGGTCGTTACTCACTTACCTCACGCGGGTCCCACACTAACCAGACAAACAAGATTACAAAACCGATGTTTCCCATTTCTATTTTACACTTATCCTAATTATCAATTAATTAAAATAATAATATAATACTATTTCTCTTTCTATCCCCTGTGGCTGTGGTGTAATTACGAAACCTCAACACTCAACTGAAAACACTTCGAGAGTGGCACTGCCAAATTTTCTTTCAGTTCGCGAGTTTGAACGCACACAAAATATTTATTTACATTAAATATAATATACATTATAATAATGATGATGGATGGCGGTGCGATTTGACATTTGAACCAAAACCTATCTCAGCGAGGAAGAAGATGATGATGATGGAGGAGGAGGAAGACATGGAGATAGAAGAGCCACTGATGTTTGTTGCTCATGAGATTGATTTGGATTATGAGTTCGACGCAGTTCGATTCTTCGATTTCAGTGTGCAAGAAACTCCTGATCAAGCTCTCCAAGCTCAACAATGGTTTCAATCCGCCGTCAGCTACCCTCCTTCCCGTCCGTTTAACCCTCTCTTTCTTCCTTTCTTTCATACCTCTTCATAAATGTCCGTTGTTTGCTTTTAATCACTCTTTTTTTTATTTCAGCTTTTGTGGCGAAGCTAGTGGTAAGAGAGGACGAATCAGAGGGTCTGGAATGCGCAACCACCGTTCACGGTGCCAAGCCTAATAATGTTCCGTCGGGGATTGGATTTTTGCGCTCCGTTTTTCACTATGACGGTGGTAGGCAATCTACTTCCCTTATTCTATTAACTTCACTCTCGTGCCGCTGAACACAGTCTGGATTATTGTGCGCATTTGTCACTTCCGTATTTAACTTTATGCTCATTTTAATCCTGATTTTTCAAAACGACATTCACTTTGATCCAATCCTTTTTACGCAAAAGATTAGGGATTAATGTGAGAATTTTGTAAAGGACTATGATGAACTACACTTTCAATGTCAGGAATAGAAGGAGAGTTGACTCCAATTTTGTACTAATAAATATTTTAGAAGGAGAGCTCACTGATGTATTTTTTTCTACACTCCAGGTTCAAAAGGAGGAGATGAGAGCGGGAACATCTCTGCCTTGCTGAGTGGAGTTCCACGGGATGTTAACGGGAACCTGTTACAAGTAACTCCAGGTAACCAATCTTATGGATGGCGTGGTGATAGATTTGCTGAGTAAGGAAAGACAGTTTTTAAAAAAAATAAAAATTGCTAAGCATCAACTGATTAGTTGCACCACTTTAAAATTTGGCTTCATGAAAAATAAAGTTCTTTAAACCCAATCCGTATCGGAGACAAACATGGAGCCATTAGATTCTTCTTCTATTATTTAGGACATTATGTTTTTTTGGATTTTTCTTTAAGTTTTTTTCCCCTTACTCTCTATCTCGAACTGTTTTTTTCCACCCCTTTGAGCTTGACATCCAATTATATCGTTCCAGGACTGACCTTTAGTAGCAAGACAATCAATGGCAATTTGAGTTCAAAAGTTAAATCTGCTGCCATGAAGGGTTCAACACTAATGAAACCTACTGCTAGTCAGTTGGCTAAGCAAAATCGGCCCCATCAAATTGTTAGCTCAAGGTGATCGTTGGAGAAAATTGCCCCTTTCTCAACATTCAAGGCGTGAATTATTAGTAAAATTCAAACAGTCAACACTATTTGATTAGTTGGAAAGCTCCTTTTTTAAATGAATTATATCACTGCATTTTGCCATGAGATATATTTTTGTTCAAACATGGTGCTTTTATTTAAATGCTTTCTTGCTTGGATGGTCACTCTGTCCATATGAAGCCAAGCATGCCGGAGTATTACTGCATTTAGTCCCTACTTACTCTCAAGTTCTGTGATGTTTTATGGTACAAAATAAACTGCTTTTCCTTATATTATCTATAACTCAACTATTCCTTTGTCCTCCTCAGGTTTCAGAAAGTACAAGATGGCAACAAAAAAATGAATTCGTCTACGTCTTTTGGCATAGAGTGTCAAGCCGCCAAACGACAGAAATTAGAAGGTGGCAGCTTGCACAAGGTCTGTAAATTTGACTTATCTACTTCTGCCTGTAATTATCTTATAGCTGAAGTGGCAACTGTTACTTATGTCTCTGCTTATGTTTGGATATAAGCCAGAAATTGAACTTTTAGTGCTGTAAAATTTTGTTTCGGCTCTCAATGAGTTGCTGATGATACATTTGTGGTTAAAATTGTTTTCCTTCTTATGTATCAGAAATGCTTTAAGAAAGTTACAAGAACTTAGTATCTTTTTGTGGTGAACAATTACATCATAGATTATTAGAATTAATTTTGGCTCCATGTTTACTGGGTAGCATGGAAGTACTTGAAACCATGAACCGAGAATTTAAATGTGTCTTTGCCAGCATTCCATTTACTTTTGACAGGGCAGTTGAAATTGCTTACTGTGTCTTTTTATGATAATAGGTTGGTGATGTGAAGCAGCACGTTAATTTTGTCCACAAGGCACCTAAGAAGGTAAGGACTGTGATGCAGACTGCTTGCGTAGATTGTACATGTCAAATATTATTGATTTGTATGATGCTCATATTTTGTCCCATGTATTTTTTGTTGTTATTCATTATTGCTTTCCCTATTTGATTTTTTCTCGTAAACAAAGAACAAAAATCCATCCTCATTGTTTTTCAAATTTGAATAGCTAAAGTAGTTGTTAAATTCCTCATAGCAAAGGGGATCATATTTAATTAGGGATTGAAAATAGGTCACATGATGGTGCTCTATCAATCTGCATATTATTGCAGGTTGCCAGTGTTGATCAAAATTATGGACATTCCAAGCTGAAGATTACAATTCCTAGAGAGCCTGACTTAGAAACAGCTCACAGAGCACAAAGGATTAGGTTTGTTATTCTAGTGTAGTAAAATCTTTGTGAAGATCATTTTCTCCCCTCACATAATTGAACTCAATTTATTACACATGTGCTTTCCAGACCTAAAAATGCTGCAGAGGCAGAAGTTGTGACAGTGGCAGCCCCCAGATTCAAAGCCCGGCCATTAAACAGAAAAGTTAGTACTTGCTGTGTTTAGGTTCATTTTTCTTGTAACCTTTTACATCATTTTCCCTAACTAGTTATGCTCATAATCTAGATTCTAAATGCTCCTTCGTTACCATTTTCCAAGAGGAGCACACCACGATTGCCTGAATTTCAAGTAAGCTCTTGACACTTCCTTTCATACTTCATCCAGTTTCATTACCATTTCATCATGTAGAGGATGCAAAGAGACACATAAGTTGAAACTGTGTGTTTCAAGCACAACATGGAATTGATATTTATTTAGTGAATATAATAAACACAAAGATTCAGTTTTCCTAATTATTATACACACTCACACTAAATACAATAATACAGTAAGTGGAAAAGAATCGAACCAATTATTTACCAGAGACAGCATTGTTTATCTTGTTCATGTTCTTTTTATCTCTTGCTTCTCAGGAATTTCATCTCAAGACACAGGAGAGGGCCATGCAGCATACATCTGCGTCTTCGTCATCTTCACTTCATTGCAATGATTCAAATAAGGTTAATTTAGCTCCCACGATTTTAAATAGTAATATTAATGTCTCTTCACATAATTGTATTATTTGATTAGGCCAATCTCATTCATTTTCCTTGTACCTGATATGCAAATTACATTGGTTATGAAATTTCTAAAGCTTCAATTGCTTGTGATTTTTACCTGGATTTTCTTGCTTTAGTTTTTTGTGACAAAATATAGATATGTCAAAAAATTGTTTCAAGATGGAGGAGAATAGTATCTGGGAAATTGAACTTTACTGGTTGCAGGATTTGGACAAATCTACAACTGTTTCTGCTCAAGAAAATAGAATCGGGGATTTGAGAAGGTACTGTGATTATAAATGCAGAATTAACATTCTAACTCAATAAATCATGTAACAATGGTCTAACTTCAAAGTACTCCCTTTTGCACACAGGCCATCTGCCATGGGTGCTCCAAAGCATGATGGGTTGGACTTTGCACATAGTTTTAAAGCTCGGCCTCTTAATAAGAAGGTAACCAGATATTAGCAATGTATTTGGTATGAATATACCTGGACTGTGGTCCTACAGAGAAATGAAACAATAAACTTTAAATTATATTCCTGTTGTTGTATAAGATTTTCAAATTTCTTACTTTTAACCAAGCATATATCTTTAATTAAAATAGTTCATACAATTTTTTATCACTTTAAGAGATATATATAAGTCAATTGCATAACGAATTGTTTTTTTTTAAAGTAAAATATGTGTATATCTATCATTCATGTAAATACAATTTCAGTCCAAGTTATATTTCCAGTCAAACTAATTCTTGGTGTAAAACAAACAGGCCCTTGGTCGTCAAAGTAATTTAATTTCATGAAGAAAAGCAGTTATTTTGAAAATAAGAACTTTGTTAGCATCATTATATTATATAATATACTTGCCATCTGTATCTAGACTAAAAAATGTTGATTTAGTGTCTGTCTCGATTTTCTTAGAACTTAAAAGCTAAATTAACTTTAAAAATAGTAACTGGAAATGTAAGTTAAAGATTTTGGTATTTCTGTAACTATTTAAGCTTAAAAGATAATATTTCAAGTTGAAATAAAGAAGGAAAAGAAGTCAGAAGCCAAAGCTCCCTTTTAAAACTTCTCTTCATTAAAAAGAGAATTGCTTTTTTATAAGTTTCATATCTTAAAATTCTGTTTGGCAAAACTTCTCCTTTTAAGAAGAAACAAAACCAATCCAAGTTATAGCGAGGCTCTACCACCGTAGTGGGTGGTCCGGTTGACATTTATGATACGTTTGTTGGCTAGTTTTACTTATGAATTGTATCTTAAAATTGCTGCTTTGTATACAAGTTCTCAGACTCTTATTTTCATTTTCCCTTCTTATTCTTTTTTTTGTGAATTCAGAAAATATTTATTTTCTTCACCCAGTCTTAGGATTAACATAAAGTTATTTTTTTAACATTTTGTCTACCTGTGAAACTCAAGTTATTGTACTTAATCTCAAACTCAAAATAAATAATGTAAATAAAAGTATGATAACTTTTGCTTATAAAACCTTCTTTTGCTTATGATTTTTCTGTATTTGAAATAGTTTGATCTGTGAAAGATGGGGGAATTCACATGAATTTGTATTAAAATAGTTCATTTTCATTCTCTTACCTGCATCAAGTATGTTCTACCTTTCTTTCCACTATTATTTGTTTGATCTGCTGTGTTACCAACGGTAAATTGTCCGTGCAGATTCTTTCAAGTAAAGGAGATATTGGTGTTTTCCGGAACAGAAAGCAGGAAACCACTGTGCCAATGGTGAGTTGGTTTGCTTGTTTTTTCACCCTTTAATAATAACGGTAGTATGGTTGAAGAACTTGTCTATATCACATCTTGCTTCAATTTATACAGGAATTTAACTTCCATACGGAAAAGAGGATTCAGCATAATCCACCAATTGAACTCTTTAGCAAGGTGAATTAACGCTAATCTCTTTATTGCTCCTTTTAATTTTTTTTTGTTTTACTGCAATTTCTTTTGATTTACTCCTGCGCTATTTTGCATGAAGGGTTCTTCACTTAATCCTGCACTTAAACTTTTTGATTCAAGTCTAATTCCATTTATTCTCATTCATTTTCTATTTTAAAATGTTAACAGATGTCCCTAACATCAGAAGTCCACTCAAATAATGGATCTCACTTGAAACTGCCTCGGCATTCAAAAGTGTTTAGAGAGGTTTTCCTTCTATAATTTTGAATTGAATATGACGATCATAAATTGTTTTTTATTTGTCTTGATATCATACTGAGTTGTTCCTTTCTGGGTGTAAGGATTCAAAAGAAAATATAGGGAGTTCTTTTCAAGGGAATGCAAAGGTAATAATAGCTCTGCATGAAAACATTTAACCCTTGATTTTCATTCATATCCATTTTTGCTTCTTCTCCTTCAACTTCGAATGCTTTTCATGTTAAATATTAACCTTTGCTGACACAATTGTTGTAGGAAACGCCTTTCATATTTGGAGGAAAGCAAATTCACAGTAGGAGAGAAGGCTGCGACCCTGAAGCTGGTACTCTATTTACTGCGAGGAGGTATGCATAATTGCTGCTGCTGCTGCTGTTTATGTTCGGTATTGGCTATATTATCCACTTTCTGCTGAAATGGTGCAGGAGCTTGGGTATTCGATGACGGCAATATAAACATTGGTCAATGTGCAAGATAGCTGGGAAAATATGTCTACTGAGTTGAACTTCGATTACGACATAGCTGAATCTAACAGGCACCTAACAACTTCTCTCAGATTTATTCAAGTACACAGAATCTTAGAAAATTACTGTTAGGACAGAAGTTAGCATACTAAATTCTGCATCACTTGTATCTTGTAAAACTTCCTCTAGATCACAATCCGTTAATAAAATCGTTAACAGGTATTACTACATAGCTGAATCTAACATGCGCCAACAACTTTCTCAGATTTTATTTTTCAGTACACAGGATCTTAAAAAATTTGCTGTTTGGACAGAAGTTAGCATACTAAATTATGCATGACTTGTATCTTTCTAAGCCCAATAAAGTGATAAATTAATGAAATATTATACTTGAACTGATTATATCATTGATCAGCCAGCTAAAGATATATTACTTAGCTCCGAATTATCAAATCTAAACATTTGAACCGATATTCAAATTGTGAGAGTAGTGATGGAGATGGTTGTTTGCCAGGGCACTGAAGTGAAGCCAAACATTTAGTTTTGTTTATTTATTTTGAAAAAGAGTTCGGGTTAAGATATGCAGAAGCTTAACTACATCCCGTGAGTGAAAATCTTTTTGATTTTGTAACTTTGGATTCCGGAATCAGGGAATCGACCTCACAAGTCAGATGCAGAGAGGTGCTTTTTGTAATGTTTTTGCACAATACCTTCTTTGTAACAGATACTTTGGATTGGATGTAGAGAAAAACTTTGAACACTGGTATCTTGACACGAGTTACATTCATTTGATACAGCTTTTTTTCATGAAAGAGTGAAAAATAAGATCAGTGTCAAAATAATATTTTCCAAGAACTTTTGACAGAATGCAGGAGTATGTGCATATATTATTTTGTCTTTTGCCAAAACAACACGTTGTATACTGGACATACAAGAATGAATTAACTTATTCTTGACTATCATCTTTTTACATAAATAATACGAAAATCATATTTTTACTCGTGTGAATACTCCATATGTATATTACTTTTGGTTTGATTTTGTGCCATGTCAAGAAGGTTTTTTAAGTGTTAATATATTAGTAGTACTTATTTGAAGTAAAATATTAATACGTCTTCCAAAAGAAGATGAGTGATACTTTGACATCTCCTTTTAAACTTTTATCACCGTCTACCCATTTTTTATAATAATTTTTATTTAACAATTTAATTTAATATCCTAATTTAATGTTTTATTATTAATCACATTTATCAAAATGGTTGTATTTACGAAAATTATTGAGACTCAAATAATCAATCATGAACTCAATACCTTGACACTCAAAATTACTTTACAATTGCAATTTTTGAATTGAAAAAGAAAAATGTTAGTACTTTCTCTTCACTGTCAATCTATTACCATATACATATATAATCTAACTACTAAAGAATGTTCTCTGAAGTAGTTGCCAATTGTTAAGATATAAATTTTCTCTTTCACATGACAATTGATTGAAGTATTTAATTTAGCACCAACTTTAATTTTCTAATTTTTTTTTTCATTTATAAAATATAAACTCAAACCTTCAAATTATCTTACCTAATTCCATTCGTACAAATTGTCATCTAGCTTGATACAGATAACATCGGCTGATTAATTTTCAAAGGTGTATAGTATTTGAAACATTAAGAACTAAAAAAAAGTGAGATGAAGAGAATTTTTTTATAGTATAAAATTTATGCAGAAAAGAAAGAGTCACTACAAATAATTATAGACAAATATTGTATATATAAATATGTAAATTGTCTTTTTGCGTGCAACTGATGAGAAGAAGAGAAGCATATGATATAGAACACAGCTGTCGGTAGAGTGTAGTCTCCGCCAATTAATTATCACACAAGAGTTAGAGCGAACATTACCATGTTACTTCCTTATTTTAAGCATTCATTTTCTTCATACTTGCACACAATAAACCGTCTTAGGCCAGCAAATTATTGTAAGAAATTACACCTTCTACCAGTATTTTTCTTTTCTCATACAAAACACTGTACAAAATACAAAAGAGAGGAGAGAAAGCTGAGATAAAAATAACTAACATGACAGACAAAGCTAAAAAATAACGTTAATTAATTATACTGCAGGCCATTTCCTTCCTTGTTTGCTGAGTATAGTAAAACATTGACCAATTTGTGTTCCACTGCATGTATATATATACATGCATGGTATTAAGCCAATTTCAACCCAAGTAATTAACATTTCTCCAGAAAATTAAGTTCCCAACGATGGAGAAAAGCATGTACGTGATGGAGCTTGTGTTTCTTCTCGGTCTCATTTTCATGCTTGGCACCAATGCAACTTCATTTGCCGAAGACCATGGCAACAAGTTGCAAACTTACATTGTTCACGTGAAAAGGCCTGAAAGTAGACCTACTCTTGAATCAGAAGAGTTGCATAACTGGTACCACTCCTTCCTTCCACAAACCTCCAACAAGGATCGAATGGTTTTCTCTTACCGCAATGTGGCCTCTGGATTTGCCGTGAAGTTAACCCCAGAAGAAGCCAAGGCTCTTCTAGAGAAAGATGAGATTGTGTCAGCTCGTCCTGAAAGGACACTTTCTCTGCACACAACACACACTCCATCGTTCTTGGGGCTGCGACAAGGAGGAGGATTGTGGAATAGTTCCAACCTTGGCCAAGGCGTCATAATTGGAATCATAGACACAGGTATATACCCTTTCCACCCATCTTTCAGCGATGAAGGGATGCCACCTCCACCATCCAAATGGAACGGGCACTGTGAATTCACAGGGCAAAGAACCTGCAACAATAAACTCATCGGTGCAAGGAACTTGCTCAAAACCGCTGCTGAAGAACCTCCTTTTGAAAACTTCTTCCACGGAACTCACACTTCTGCGGAAGCTGCTGGAAGATTTGTAGAGAATGCTAGTGTTTTTGGCAACGCTCAGGGAACTGCTGCTGGCATGGCGCCTAATGCTCACTTGGCTATGTACAAAGTGTGCAATGATCAAGTAGGGTGCACTGAAAGTGCCATCTTAGCCGCAATGGACATAGCCATTGATGATGGTGTTGACGTTCTTTCTCTTTCCCTTGGATTAGGCTCTCTTCCGTTCTTTGAAGACCCTATTGCCCTTGGTGCATTTGCGGCTATTCAGAACGGAGTTTTTGTTAGTTGCTCAGCCGCAAACGCTGGCCCTGACTACGGCACTCTCTCTAACGAAGCCCCGTGGATCCTCACCGTTGGTGCAAGCACTATTGACAGAAAGATAGCAGCAGTGGCAGTACTTGGAAATGGTGCAGAATATGAAGGGGAATCTTTGTTCCAACCCCAAGACTTTTCCCCTACACTGTTGCCACTTGTGTATCCTGGTGCAGATGGAAACATCAACTCCAGCTTCTGTTTCCCTGATTCCTTAGACAACGTTGATGTGGAGGGAAAAGTGGTGGTGTGCGACATAGGTGGAGGATTTTCAAGTCTAGCCAAAGGACAAGTAGTTCTGAAAGCTGGTGGCGCTGCCATGATTCTCGCCAACCCAGAAACTCTTGGCTTCAGTACTTTCGCTGTTGCTCATGTTTTGCCTGCAGTGGAAGTTAGTTACCTTGCTGGGTTGGCCATAAAGTCTTACATAAACTCAACTACCTCACCAAATGCAACAATCTCGTTCGAAGGAACCGTGATTGGTGATGCACTTGCTCCCGCAGTTGTTTCATTTTCTTCAAGGGGTCCAAGCCGGGCTAGCCCTGGGATTCTGAAACCTGACATTGTCGGACCAGGAGTGAACATTTTAGCTGCATGGGCTCTCTCTGTAGACAACAAATTCCCACCATACAATATTGTTTCAGGAACATCAATGTCTTGTCCTCACCTCAGTGGTATTGCTGCATTGCTCAAAAGTGCACACCCTGATTGGTCCCCTGCGGCTATAAAATCAGCAATTATGACCACTGCCAACACGGTCAACCTCGGAGGAAAACCCATATTGGACCAGAGGCTTCTTCCTGCTGACATATTTGCCACTGGTGCAGGCCATGTTAACCCTAACAAAGCGAATGATCCGGGGCTTGTTTATGATATTCAGCCAGATGATTACATTCCCTATTTGTGTGGTTTGGGTTATGATGATAGAGAAGTTGGAATTGTTGTGCAAAAGAGAGTGAGATGCTCCGATGTAACAGTGATACCAGAAGCACAACTGAACTACCCTTCGTTTTCTATTGTGTTGGGTTCTACGACACAGGACTACACCAGAACATTGACCAACGTTGGACCTGCAGAGGCAACTTACATAGTGGATCTTGAAGTGCCTCTGGCGACTGGGATGAGCGTGAACCCTAGTCAGATAACATTCACGGAGGTGAACCAGAAGGTTACATTCTCTGTGGAGTTTATCCCAGAGGAGAAGGAAAACAGGGGCAACCAAAGTTTTTCTCAGGGTTCTCTCAGCTGGATCAGAGTGTCTGACAAATACACTGTTAGAATCCCCATATCGGTTATTTTCGAGTGATGGATAGTTGCATGCATGCATGCATGAGGGTGAGATGATGATGCTCAAGAAATAAAGAAGGGATGAAATGTCTAAGAAGGTTAATTTGAAGGGTTGGTCCTGTAATACTGTGTTAAGTCCCTAGTAGTAGAATAGTTCATTTAATTCATTAAATAATCTGTTGTGTTCAGATTGTCTCTGATGGCTGAAATGCACCACTTGTCATTTATTTTTTAATGGAATTGTTTTCTAATCAAATATAGTGTTGTCTTCATCTTCTGCAGGCTGCAGTTCATAAAGTGTGTTGGAATATGATATTACTGGAAAATAATGTTTTAATAATTTTCTCTTGTGTCCTATTCTAAGTGGTTTTATTTTATGTCTTTACATTTACTTAATTTTTTATATCTCAAAAACATTTAGAAGATACACCTAAAAAATTATCAAAATTTAATTCCTAAAATATCATTGTCTTGTTTATTATTATTGGGCCTAAAATCACTTTAGTCCTAAACCTCTTTTGTCATATTTTGATCCGTCAAAATATGGGTTGGGTTGACCCGTCTTACAATTTAATATTGAGTTCAATGGTTCGGTCTGTTCTGCGGACTCATAGGTGTGAATTTTTTTTTGAGTAAAATAATTTTTTTATTTTTTATAATAATTGATATTTATTTTTTATTAAAATAATTTTAATTAGTTTAGCTAATAAAAACAAGAAAAATAACAAAAAAATTATAATTAAAAGAAGATTATAATTAAAGTAATTAGGCCCAAATGGGAAGAGGAGTCTTAGGGATGGATATATAAAAAAGGGAGGTGCACATAGAAAAAGATAGCTACCGATGAAAAGTATATTTATTATACATTTGTTGACTAGTTTGAATTAGAGAATAAGATAAGTATGTTCCATGGAGAAGTTGAATGTTGGTTACTTGATATATGTGTTATGGGAATGCATTAGTTATATTGTTAGTTGAAATTGTATTATATAAATCCTTGTAAGGTTACAATAAACTCTTGTATTAAGTGGAACCTAGTTTCTACATTAATAAATATTTTCTGTGAAATGAACTTTTGAAAAGAGTGTGAACGTGATAATATAATAACTATACGCGCGGTATTGCATGCTTCAGAATAATTCGTTTTAGCCTAAATTTAAGAGAATGAGAATATGCATAAATCTCAATAAAATATTAAGAAGGGTGTGCTTAGGAAACTTAACGTGAATTTGAATATGGTTGTTGGACTTTGCATTTAAAGGAGGAACCGCTCATTGTTAGTAACACAATCTAATGTTAATGTTAAAGTTGTTAGGAATTTAAGTGAGTTTAAGTTTTATATGGACTAAAAATATAAAATAAAACACTATATAAGAATAAAAACTCATAAACTAATTTTCTTAAAATTTTGGATTGAAAGGAATGTTAATACCTTATTTAGTTAGAATCATGACTCATTAGTTTTGTATTTATTAGAAATTATTCGATATATAAAATTTAATATTTCATAATATAAAAAAAAATAGATGTATTATTATAAAACAAAATATTTGATCATAATCAAATAAAATAAATAATATCTACATCAATATAGAAAAAAAAAAAAAAGCATACATTTGGCACCAGATATTGGATAGCGGGCATCACCATGCATCTACCTGAATTTACGTGATAATAATTTGTTACCTTGTTAAGTTCTAACCAGCTAGCCTCTGCTTGCATATATAATTTGGTATATATAGTAGCCGATCTGAAAAAACCTTGGTTTAGTCGAGGACAGCATAACCTTAAATTTTAATATTCCCCGTACTATAGGCCTCGTTAACAACTATGATTTCCACAGTATATATAACAACATGTAGTTCCCAGTTCTACCAACACCATAATAACCAACCAAGTATTCTCCACTAATATGGAACTTGCATTGCCTTTTGCTCTTATTTTTGCGCTACTTACTGTATGTCCAACAACTTCAGCACACCAAAATCCAGATTTTGCCAAAGCAATAAAACAACATTATCTTCCAACTCAAGAAATCGATGTTCCAAACAGCTTGCTGACTTACATTGTTCGCGTTGAAAAGCCTGATGAGGGTGGTGACTTGTATGCTTGGTACCGTTCGCTTCTTCCATCCAGTTTCGAATCTGACCAGAACCAGCGCCGCATTACTTTCTTATACCGCAACGTGATGAATGGATTCGCAGTGGAATTGACCCCAGAAGAAGCCCAAGCTCTTCAAGACAAGGAGGAGGTTGTGTCAGTGCGTCCTGAAAGGACCTTTCCGTTGCACACAACTCACACTCCAACGTTCTTGGGGTTGCAACAAGGACTGGGATTATGGCGCAATTCCAATTTTGGCAAGGGCATCATAATTGGACTTCTGGACACAGGTATAACCCCTGATCACCCTTCTTTCTCCGATGAAGGAATGCCACTTCCACCGGCAAAATGGAATGGCCTCTGTGAATTCACGGGACGGAGGACCTGCAACAACAAGCTCATCGGTGCGAGAAATTTTGTGAAGAACTCAAACTCAACCCTTCCACTGGATGGTTTTGGACATGGGACCCACACGGCAAGCACAGCCGCCGGAAGGTTTGTGCAGGGTGGTAATGTCTTCGGCAATGCCAATGGTACAGCGGTGGGTATGGCACCTGATGCACACTTAGCAATGTACAAGGTATGTGGCCGCTCAGGTTGTCTTGAAAGTGCAATACTGGCTGGAATGGACACTGCCATTGAAGATGGTGTGGATGTACTTTCTCTCTCCCTTGGAGGACCCTCTTTTCCTTTCTTTGACGATCCAATTGCACTCGGTGCATTCAGTGCAGTTCAGAAGGGAATTTTCGTTAGTTGTTCAGCCGGTAACTCTGGTCCTGATTATACCAGTTTATCTAATGAGGCTCCATGGATTCTCACCGTTGGTGCAAGCACCATTGACAGAAGAATATTAGCAACAGCGAAACTCGGCAACGGGCAAGTGTTCAGCGGGGAATCCATTTTCCAACCACACAACTTCAATCCAACGTTACTACCACTTGTGTATGCAGGTGCAAATGGAAACTCTTCTTCGGCCATTTGTGCTCCTGGATCCTTGGAGAACGTGGATGTGACGGGGAAGGTAGTGTTGTGCGAGGTTGGTGGATTGGTTAGAAGTGTAGACAAAGGACAAGAGGTTAAGAACGGTGGTGGAGTAGCCATGATCCTCATGAACTCAGAAATTGAAGGCTACAATCCCCTTGCCGAGATTCACGTTCTTCCTGCTACACAAGTAAGCTACCATGCTGGGTTAGCCATCAAAAGTTACATAAACTCAACTTCAACGCCAACAGCGACAATCTTGTTCGGAGGAACCGTTATTGGGAGTCTCTTTGCACCTGCAGTTACTTTCTTTTCCTCAAGGGGTCCAAGTTCTGCGAGCCCGGGAATTCTGAAGCCTGACATCATTGGTCCAGGACAGAACATTCTAGCTGCATGGCCCGTGTCTTTGGACAACAACGTGCCTTCGTTCAACATCATTTCTGGCACATCGATGTCTTGTCCTCATCTTGCTGGCATTGCTGCTTTGCTTAAAAACTCTCATCCAGATTGGTCTCCTGCTGCAATAAAATCAGCGATCATGACGAGTGCTAATACAGTGAACCTTGGAGGGAAATCCATATTGGACCAAAGGCTTCTACCTGCTGATGTTTTTGCCACCGGAGCTGGACATGTTAACCCCTTGAAGGCCAATGATCCCGGGCTTGTTTATGATATTCAACCGAATGATTACATTCCTTATTTGTGTGGCTTGAATTACACTGACAAAGAAGTTGGACTGATTTTGAACCAAAATGTGGACTGCTCCGAGGTGAAAACCATACCGGAAGCTCAACTCAATTATCCCTCGTTTTCGATTTGGTTGGGATCAACTCCACAGTTCTACACCAGAACACTCACGAATGTTGGAGCCACCAATGTAACCTACTTTTCGGAAATGGACCCACCTGTGGGAGTAGGCATAAGCATAAGCCCTGCTGAGATAACATTCACAGAGGTGAATCAGAAGGCTACATACACTGTTGGATTTATTCCTGGTGGAGACACAAAGAATCTCACGTTTTCACAAGGCTCTATCAGGTGGGTATCTGGCAAATACTCTGTTAGCATCCCTGTAGCTGCTGTTTTCGTGTGAAAATTTGGAGAAGTTAGAGTATCATATGGTTTTGTATTTAAGGAATAAAGATTGGAACTTGAACTCTCCAAAGATGCAGTGTTGCTGTGCAATGACATCAGAGAGCTATTTCAGTTCTCAACTAACTCTCTTAATAATATGAAGTTATTAGTTTTAAATGGTCTTATATACGTTGATATATATATTCTCTTTTTAGTTGAACCAATCAGTTCTTATTCTGTTGAACCAAAGTTTAAAGAGCTATTAACAAAGTGTTTTTAACAATGTTTTGAGAAACTTTCCTAGGTAAAAAAATATCATTTTATTACTTTATTATAATTAAAAAATAAAAAATTAATTTACTTTAATTTCATTTTTAGAAATTTTGTTAAGTTTGTGAAAAGTTTTTTTGTCAAAAGTTAATTTTTCAAGTTTAAAAGGTGTAATTTTGTGAAAGGCAAATGAGTTTGGTATTACACCAGCACACTTAGGTGGAATCAATGAAGTCTATATATGTACCTTCTTTAGCTGCCAAGATTCACTTATTAAGGCTTTATGATGAAATTGATATAGTATAATGAGAACTGCTTAAACTAAAATAAAACATCGTGATAACACCATTATATTAATTATTTAAACATGTTCTTCTATTGTAAATATTATAAATAATATATATATATATATATATATATATATATATATATATATATATATATATATTTTAAATTGTTATAGCTTAACAACCTAATTATTGCATACAAGTGCCATACAATTGTTTTAATTATATTTTATTATTACAAAAGTTTCAAGTGGTTTATTAGAAACATTAAAGGTGTCAAACTATCTTTTTAAAAATATTTTTTTAAAACTAAAACAACTACTCGACAACCTATTGATAATTAAAATAAATAAACACTTGTGTATCGATAAAAATTCAAAAGAAAAAAAAAACAAATAATAGGTATTATTTTGTTATATAAATTTGTTAAGAAAGCTAAACCTATAATCGTTCTTTATTTTAATTAAGGAAGTTAATGAATTAACTACTTATCTAAGAACGGAAAAGTGAATTAAAAAAAATGAAGTATCCTTTCTCTTGTCCATCAACTCCTCTCTATTTTATGTTATCTATTTTAACTTTTTTTGAGATATTTTCTAATCAAATATTATCAAACTTCAAAAAAGACAATATTTTAAATATATACAAAATTCGTATAAATTGACAAAATATATATATATATATATATATATATATATAAAATAATATTTAATTAGATTTTCTTTTTCTATTCACGTATCGTTTTTTTCAATTTTACCCTAATTTATTATTTTAAAAACAATTTACTTTGACTGTTATTTTAAAAATATTTTTTATATTTTAATATTTATTTGAAAAAAATTGTGTATATATTTTATTTTTCAATTTAACTTATTATTTTAAAAATTAATTATTTTATAAATAATTTATCTTTAATCATTTTTATAAAAAATTCTTTTGTTTTTAAATGTTATTTTATTTAATAATTAATTAAAAAATTAATTATATATTCTGAAAATAAATATTATTGAATTTAGCTCAAATTTATATGAAAATTAAAAAGCATGAATACACATACACGACTAGAAATAATAATAATAATAATATTTTTTAAATGGTTTCATTATTTTAAAAATAAAAACAATTCCCTAATTAAATTTTAAGTAATAATATTTTAACAAGATTTATAATAGAACAATGTTTAAATACTATATTGAAGTTTGTCAGATAATTTACATATAAAACAAGGATCATTAAAATATCATTACTCTAAATTTTAAATGCCAACAAAGGATCCCAAGCAGTACTATCAAGTACTCCAAAGATTTCTCTATTTTGCCTGCCACAATTTTCTAGTAAATGCCAAAGAATTCTACCGGAAGAGGAGTATAATATATTTATCAACAATATTCAATATTGCGGTATTTTTAGGGTTGTCTTTGAAATGCTAAGAAAAGATTTTGAAATGTTATTTACATATTCTGTATACATCTCAAGCATCAAAGGCAATAAACAGCAATGATATTACCCATTTTTGGCCCCCAGACGATCATTTGCAATCCAATCAACTTCAGATCTATAAAAACAGAGCATATACATGGAAAACCGAGTGTTTCTTCATGCTTTTTTAAAAAAAAATTAACTAGCACGTATTTAAATATGACATGCTGAGTTCAATATTATAAAGAGCCTAAAGTAATCTCAAAACATTAACAAAATGGTAGACAGTTTAAAAATCAATCCAATATCACCATCATCTTTGCTGACAATTTTCAAGAGGGATAAAATGCCAGTTTAGCATAGGGATATTATATACACAAGGTACGTTTTGGTCATTCTGACTCTAATCTAAGCTCTGTACAATTTGCCAACAAGCCTCAAAGTCGCCTTGGAATTGAATCGCATTAATACGAGCTTCAATATCAAGTCCTAATTTTAGACAATTACAAGTAACTTCCATGTCATCTTTGCTATACGAAAACAGGAAAAGGGCCTCCTTGCCCAAAAAGTTACCATATTCGCATATTGTAGGAGATGTTGTATCCATGGAAAAGATGTCTGATGAATCCTCCAACGAGGGTTGCTCCTATTTCTATCAACACATTCTTCTATGTTCCTGCAAAATACATCCTAGCTGTGGAATCACTGAATTGACTACTTATTACGATTTGGAATTTGATTACAGTAATGACATTCATTTCCAACATGGTTTAGTTGCCTGAGAATTTTGATGTCTTGGTTATGGTTTCCTGTGACTAATGGATACCATGTCTAGATAAAAAAATACACAAGAAAATAGCAAAATGATGTTGATATAAATACTGACACTGGTGCGTAACTGTTTCCTGCCTCTGCTATGGACCTCCTCCAGGTATTCTTCATAGGACTACAACCAAAACAACATACATTCAATCAGAATTAGAAGAAAAAAATATAGAAAAGACACAAATTAAAACTGGAAAATTCACAAATTAAAAAGATAATAATCGGAGTTGAAACAGGATGAGTAAAAAGTGGAGGACTTGCACGATCGACCTTTACATGCCTTTTGAGCTGTCAAATAATCCAAACAAAATGACAAATTGTTCAATGTATGCTCTCTAACCATATCTGACTAGTTTTCTCACTAATGGAGAATATTCATTTATTGTGATTATAATTGCAGAGCAAAGCCATAAATATGATTTATTTTTTTATAAAAATTCTTCACAAATCTAGAGTCTGCCTAAATGGTGATTCAATATTACATTCTAATAGAAAAATAAGACCTCCTTCCAGGTTAAGGTCATTTGAAATATAGCACCACGTTTTAGAACACGAAAGATCTTATATTTGGTTTTAGCTTTGACAAAGGCATGTCATTCCCTAAAGAGGATTCTTAAGGTTGTCTAGCCAACAATCAGAAATAAAATGGAAAGAATAAAAAATAATTTATTAGAGGAAGAAAGAAATATTCCCAGTACCATGTCAAGAAAATCATCCTCAGTTAGGGTACTGCCAGCTAAAGGGCAGCCTGGAGACACACCCCAAAAATCTAATTGAGAAGACACGTCATTCTTTGTGGGTAGCTCTGGAATATGTCCACTATAATGAGCACGTTTAATCCCTGACAGTTGTGGCGACACAGAAGAAGTGATAGGCAATGTTTCAGTAAGCATTGTCCCACTGACTCTCTGCTTTGTTGAACGAGATTCATTTACTACAGGTTGATTTTGGTAAAACGGGGAAGAATAAGGCAGGGGCATTGACCATGACATATGAAATGGACTAAATTTATAGTCTTCGTTTCCCATTGAACTTGGAGTACTGACATAGCGGCCCTTAAATGAATAATCATCCCTTAATGAGCTGCACATGCAAAAACCAATAAGCAGGAAGCCTCCTCTAAACAGTGCTTGACAATAACCCGATAACAATTGCCTCCCTAAAAAATATACCTGGTCAGTAGGTCATTGGTATCATTCTTACCATCAAGAAGTTCACAAAGAGCTAGGCCAACGTCTGGAGATAACTCCTAAGAGGGGGAACTTGATTTAGAGTTACAATTGCATAACATATGCACAAATTTTGAAAGATCTAAAAGGTTAAAATAAAAGGAAACCTGACAGTCTCTGCTAATTTTGACAGGCTTATAGTCATTCAACGGATTCTTGAGATGTAGAGTTTTGTGGAAAGGCAAATCATTGAAACGCAGCCACTGGACCTTAAAACTGCGGCCCCAAGGATTACTTTTACCAATTCCCTCACTCCAAACATTGTCTCTACCCTTTCCAATGGAGGACATCATTTGTGCGTATCCTTGGAAGGAACCACTCATGTTGACACTAAATATAAGGATTACACAGCCCGAGTTCTGCAACATATACTGATAATTCTCAAGAAAATTATTTTTATCTTATGGTAATTTATTTCCTAATTCTTGACGGACCCTAAAGCCTAGAACTATTTAAACAATACAATTGGAGATGAGAAAAGTAGGCTACTTACATGAAAAGCTTCTTCTAGAATCCGTTCATTCATAATTTGAGTAGCCCAAATTCCTTTCTTTATAGACAAATCAATATTTTGACGGTTCAAACTCTTAATGATGAAATACTTAATATCATTCCACTTTTCCACTCCAATGCCTGTTGGATGCCCTATCAGACTATAAGAGTGTTCCGCTATATCTGTCCGAATTGGATTATTGTTTTCATTAAACTTGTAACAGGAGCTCTCTAACAAAAAGGATCACAGATAAATCAGAACTCAAAGTAGAAAAAAATATTAATACAAAAGAAAAAAAGCTAACATGCATTCATCTGTGCTTAAAAATAGATATGTACATGAATTTTGAGTATAATAAACTCCCAATCCCAATCTTCACTACACATGCCAAAGTCAGTGATCATATGGACAACTCCAAGAAAATTTTGCTAATTAAGAGTACGTTTGGATTTGTGAGTTTTTATGGATTGATAAGGTGATTCACCGTTTGGAAGTATAACTAAACAATGGAAGGAAGGATGTGGGACGAGTGTTTAGGTTAGAAATATGTAACTTTACTTTTTTTTGTCAGCCATTTTGTTTTACATATTTTATCTTACATGAAATGTTTAGTAATTTCAAATCTATAACTTCTCTAACTCCATCCCCCCACAATGGAAGCTCCTTAACCCACTTGATCTTCATGTTACAAGAGAAATATTATCAAAACCTGGATCATCTGAATTTCCAATGTCATTCCTCCATTCAGTGACCGATGAATCAACTACCGACACATTTTCCTTTGCGCTATCAGAAGACATATCCGAATTGACCTGTCATGAAATTATGAAAGTTAAATGCAGAGTGCAAAGTATCTACGTTACAACCACCCAATGCCAAAACTATGAAAGAGAACACCAAAACAACTATGTAGAATACAGGTATAGCAACACAATTTTCATAAATAACTGTTTTGCTGATGTCACTAACATGATTTCGAAAAAAATTAAGCAGATAACCCACGTGTTACTTTCATGATATTCATTCATAGGAAATACTAACAAACTACAAGGATTATGTTGGTTGTCTCCGTTAAAATTAGAGGGGGAGGGAGGATTTTACGGATAAATCTCACCGAGAAGTTTATTCTTTATCCTAAGACAAGAAAACAATCACAAGCCTGTTCTTCGGGATTTATGCGCAGTAAAATATAAGTAATGTAAGATAGGATAAACAACCTGCCCGAACAATCTAGCTCTCTCTCTCTCTCCCTCAAGAACACAGAATACTGATATAAGTCAAAGTTCACCTCAGTGAGAAACCTTGGTCAGAGTTTCCTATTTTGCCTAAAGTCGAAGCAAGAAGATTAATGGGTACTACAATTAGTTACAGTATGAATTACAAAAATTGAAGCAGAACAATAAAAAAAAACCCTGAATCCTAAGTGCGGCATGATTGGTGAAGAAGAAGAAAAGGTAAGGTGTAATACATAACCTACCCCCTTGAACAGTGAAAGACTTGCAAATGTAACGATGTGTGTGGTGCTTCAGGTGAAAGCAAAGTTACTGAATCGTGATTCAACAACGCATTCCATTTCAGCGTAATAAAGGAGAAGAGAATTTGCAATGGAAGTTTGAAGAGACTCACCAAATAGAGGAGTGAAGTCCGAGGCGCCAGTGTTATGAGTTTGGATCCTTATCGCTTATGTAATGACCATGCTGCACTTCTTGCTTTTCTTTACCGGCACTTTCTTTCTTTTCTTTTTGGAAGTGTTTATGCCTACTTTTTCAACTCTTTTCTAATTAAATCTTACTCCTTTTTTTTTATCCATTCATTCCTAATTAAATGATGGTATTATATATTTATAAGTTGTTCTAATATTTTAAATTTACAAAATTATTTTTTTCTATCAAGTTTATTCAATTTGTATTTTCTGTCACTCAATTTGAAAAAGAAATCGTATCTAATTTAGATACTTATTATTTTACTCTAACTTCTGATTTGTTTTCTATATTATATTTTATATTTTAAATAATTAGATATTTTTTAAGATAAGTATGTATCTATCAAGTTGATGTAACCAAAATAAATAAATCATACATAAAATTGACTAATAGATTATAATTGAATATTTTTTAAATAAAATAAATAAATATATCTCTATTCTAAAATGGAAAAAAATATGGATAGAGTAAAAAACAATTCCTTCACGTCTATTTTAAAGAATAATAAATGTGAAACAGTATTTGTACTAATTATTTCTTTTACTTTTATAATATTGAATAAAATTAATTACTTCAATACAAATATCATCCGTCTTAATTATTGTTTAAAATTAAATGTAAGTATAACTTTAAATAGAAAAATTAAAATTATGAAAAAGACAACACGGAGTTGCTCTCGTGATTTGTGGTGTAGGTACTTCCAGGTAACACCAGTAACAGTAATTTAATAGATATTTAAATTTAAATTAATCAACATTTAATGAAAACAATTGGTTTGAATTTTTTAAAATTTTTTAATCCAATCTAAACCTGCCTCTTGTAGTAAAGTTTTGCTAAAAGAAAAATAAAAATATATAATTACACTGCATAACAGTTTTAGAATTACGCAAAAAGTTCTAAAACAATATAAAGTCCCAACACTCGACAAACTAATAAGATAATTTTTCAACTAGAATTTATAATTGAAATGGATTTAATGTGTATTTTTATTCTAATATAAAATAAAAGTAAAATGAGTTAAGAGATTTCAAATCCTAAATATAAATATAATTTGGTATAAATACACATTTGGTCCCCAAACTTGTTAGGAAAGTTCAATTTGGTACCCGAACTTTAGGAATGTTCAATTTGGTACTTCAATCTTCTAAAGAGATTTAATTTGGTACTCTCTGTTAAGTTGGAGTTAACACTGTGTCCGTACAGGACACGTGTCAAGCCATTAAATTTTTTTTTTATTTTTTTTTCAAAAAGATTAACTTTTTTTTTCAAAAATTTAAAAACTGTTATGTGTCCGTTTATCATCGTGTCACGTGGCAGTTTACAATCATGACATGTGGCAGTGTAATAGTTATTTTCAATTTAGTACCCTAATTTAAATTTTTGGTTCAATTTAGTACTCAAATTTTTTAAAATTATCCAATTTCGTCCGTTCCTATTTGAGACCAAATTAGTAAATAAGCTTAATTATAACTTATATAAACATGTTAAAATAATTGTTTTGAATTTATACATCAAATCACTACACCTAAATATTCAAATTAGGTTGTAAAAAATTACAAAGGTTAAAATGTAAAAAATAAAATAATTTAAGTATTTAGGTGAAATGATTTTATGTATATATTAGAAAAAGTTATTGTAACATGTATATATAGGTTGTAATTAAGCTTATTTACTAATTTGGTCTCAAATGGAAGATGACGAAATTGGATGATTTAAAAAAATTAGGGTACTAAATTGAACTAAAAATTTAAATTGGGGTACTAAATTGAAAACAACTATTATACTGCCACGTGTCATGATTGTAAGCTGCCACGTGGCACGATGATAAACTGACACGTGGCAGTTTTTAAATTTTTTGAAAAAAATAAAATAAAAATTTCATGCTTTATAAAATTGGGTACCAAATTGAACATTCCTATAATTCGGGTACCAAATTGAACTTTCCGAAAAAGTTTGGGTACCAAATATGTATTTATACCGTATAATTTTAACGTCGCATATCTTAACACTTGCCATCAAATGGTTTACTAAAATAATAATTATAATAAATGTAAACGATTAAAAATAGTATTACTTTAACAAAACTTAATAATGTATAAATATAATTAAATGATAAAATTCAATAGTAATGAATAAAAATATCGGATTTTAATATTTAAATTTTAACTTATTTTAGCAAGATAAACAAGTTTTATTTATAGTTATTTTAACATATTTCTCTTCGACTAAACAATCTCTTTTTTTTTACTTTTTTTCCAAATTTAGACATATTTTTTAGGTGTCGAAATTTTTATATAAATATGTATTTTCTTCTAACTTATCCTGGGTTATATTTACTGTAAATGATAATTAGGTATAAAGATGAGAGTATTTTTAAAATAGTAACATAAAATAGAATTGAGTTGAAGTGGTTAAAATTTACTAATATTACTCCACCAGGTATAATATTGTTTTTTCTTTGTATTTGAACAACCAAGTAATGATACAAAATTTCCTTTAGATATGTTCTCCTACATAAATCAATCACATGAATTAAAAGAGTAAACCTATATCAATCCATATTTGTATAAAAACTAATAAAAATCAAACCCGAACATTTACAAATTGTGTGTTAATCACAAAAATTCATAAATAAAATGAATTTATATGAATTGTTTTTATACATTTGAAAATGTAATTTGTGATCGATATCATATATCATAATTGATAGGAAAATTATCCCTAACTTTTTAATAAAAATATTCTAAAGAATTTTCAGCAACTTAACACACATGTATATTATTATTTAGATTTAATTATTTTACATAATATTTATTATTTATTAGATAGATAAAACCGAGTAGTTTGAAAATTGAGCCATCTTTGAAATAACTTTAAATTGTAAGTGAGATACTTTCCATAAAAATCACAAAACAAGTTTTTTTACAGTTCCAAGTAAGCTTTTTAATATCCATTTTGATCGATATATTTGAATTTGTTCATTAAAAAAAAAACAATGAAGGTGGAGGACTGCGTTATTTAAATAAAGTATGTCGCATATTTTTATATATTTTATTAGAAAAGTAAAGAACGGATATTTTGATATATTTTTAACTCATTATTTTAAATACCATTAAATTATCATATTATTAAAAAAATAAAAAAAGAATCGAAGGATGAATTAAAAATAATCGGAAGTAAGTTAAAAGTATTATCTTATAATAATGATAAAAAAACAACTTGAATAAAGAAAAATAATATATTTAATAAAGGGGGTGAAACAAACTTAAAACAAGAGGAGAGAGACCAGATGAGTGGTCTTTTTATTAGTACAACCCATAAGGACTAAGAAAGTGCAGAAGAAGACAAACATAAAGTGCAATGTTATGTGAGAGTGTATGCGGAAGCCATTGAATCACTCAATTCGAGACAGCTTCCTCGTCCTTCCTGAAAAGTTTGTGGTGAATATGTTGAGCAAAAGTGCGGGGAGGAAAACGCGCCGGCTCTTTCTCAGTCACAAGTTCCGGCAATGGCTGCAAGATGATCTTCTCCTTCGGGGGTTCACAGAACACCGCCCACGATATTCGAACCTTCTCTTTGTTCACCAACCCCCTGTGGAGAATACTCTTGTACCTCCCGTTACTCAGGATCTCAATGGTGTCTCCGATGTGCATGAAGATGGAATTAGGCACACACTTCGCCGTCACCCATTTTCCCTCGTAGAAAAGTTGCAGACCCGGCACCATGTTGTGGAGGAGGAAGGTGAGTGAACTTATATCGGTGTGGGCTTCAACTCCCAGAGCCAATTCCGGCTGCGGACAAATTGGGTAGTAGTTGATCTTCAACTGAAGCAAAAGCTCTTCCATTCCACCAACCTCCTTCTCTAATCTTCCACCTTCCAACCCTAACCCAATTGAAAGTGCCTCCAGTATCTTCGTCGCAAGTTTCCTCAATAGCCTCGCATACTCGCTCGTAGCCTCACTTCTCATCAAAAAGAAAAATATGTAAGAAACTATATATATAATCAATCAGAAGTAGAAGGAAGGAAGAAAGATGATGATGATGATGAAAACTCACGTGTAATCGGAAGGTTTGGTTGGCCAGATGGAGAGGTCGCGTTTGTCTTCAGGAAAAACGAGGTGGAAGAAGTAATCTTCCCACTCCAATTGGCCACTGGCATTGTTGGCGAGCTTGCTTCCATAGCCCTGAATCTTCCCGGAGGCTTGATCGTTGGCGTACTTCTCCTTCTCCTCAATGGGGAGAGAGAAGAAGGTTTCACCTGCTTTCCGCAGGCGATTCAAGAGCTCCTCCGGGATGCCATGGTTGACCAAGTTCATGACGCCCCATTCCTCCGCCGCCTTCTTCAGCTTCTCCCGACACCTCCCTCGGACAACCTCCGACGGCGAATCTATCTCTCCCAGGTCAATCGTGGGAACTTGAGGCCCCTCCTTCTTCTCCTCCTCGAACACGTTCCCTATGTTCTCCAACTCCTCTTGCGGCCTCACGTACTCCTTCGGGATACACTTTATCCCACTGCTCGCCAAGCTTTCAACTCTGTGACCCACCGTACCCATCATCTTCAACCTTCTTCTTCAACCTTCACTTCTTCAATGTTCATTCAACACCCACTTCCTCTCCCTGGGTTTTATATTCCAATTCTAAGCAAACAGCACTGTCAATTTCCCTAACAGTCACCATCCATTTGCGTTGGTCATCACGTGACAGCTCCTCAACAAACCAAAAGTTCAACGCGCCTTGACTGGGGGTTAAGCTCCTGCATCATCTGCATGCACACCACTCCGCCTAACCCTCCATCGCCATTCTCGAACTTCTCTTTCTATCTCTCTCTCTCTCTTTTTTTTTTTTTTTTTTTTTTTTTTTTTTAAAAACTAAATTTCTTCAACCATATTCTCCCTTTATTTATTACACCTCCTTCCCTCGAATAAATTCTCCATTCAACCAATTTTGCCTCCTTTCAATCAGAGGGGAAATATGGAACATAATGTTATTTATATATTTATATGTTTGTATATTTATATATTTATATATTTAATCAATTAGTATGTCTATTTAACGTTATCCACATAAAACAAATTATTTTATTCATTTTCAATATTTGTGTATATATTTGCTTTAAAAGAATACGTGGGATATCAATATATACGGGTACTATAAAAATAATTTCGACGTCGTGTCGGCTATAATTTGGTATCTATGAATCTCGAGTTGGTTCTGTTTAGAGTGGAAACTGGCCAATTTGTTTTATTCTGTCATTGATCTTTCTAAAATGGGTGTGGTAGATTCACATGCATCGTTCAAAACATATGTTAAAAAAATTTCAAGTTGTCAATGGATTCAGAAGTTGACTCACTAAAAAAATATATTCACGAGTTCACCTAATGTAGTAATTTCTTTTTGAAATTGAAAAATAAAATGAATGTATAAATAAATTATTCCATTAATATTTTGTGTAAACACAACCGGGGTAGATGAGAAGAAGAAAAAGTAAAAAATAATATCTTATAGTAAGATAAGATAGATGCACTTAACCCTGCCAAACATATTTCGTTATTTTTAGTAGTCAAATGTAAGAAAATCCAAGTTCTTCCTTCACATTTTACATGACATTTAAACATGTAAAACCCGCAATATAAAAGAAATGTCATTACAAGTTCATTTTATATCAACTTCAAATTCTCAATTATTTTAATATGATAAAACATTAAATTACTTTAAGTCAGTTTTTACATGAATTAAAATTAATCTACACACGCCCCAATAATAAAAATTTCGAAAGAGATTCTACAAGCTTATCAAAAGTTAGTGTGAAACTTTTTTGTATTATTTTTTTGACGGGTTTTGTTAAGTGTGTATTAAGATGATCTTAAAATTAATTAAAGAAACGAGAAAAAAAATGATATCATAAAATTTATATTGGATGGGAGAATGGTTGATAAGGGTTAGATGCATGCCATGCCACCAAAACCACCAGCCATCGAGTTTTTCGAGAATATATTCGTCCTTGTAATGTTAACTTAATGTTATATTATAATATATTATAAAAATTATTATTCTAATATACTCTAATGACTTAAAAAAGGGAATTATCAGCAAAATCTATTGATATCAAAATATTTTATAAATCAAAATTATTAACGGTTGAAAACATTTCTTATAGATAGATAGGAAAAAACCGTAAATATTATTAATAGTTAAAAATTTATTAATAATTATTTTTCAATAAATATTTATTTATAATTTTATTCATCAATAAAATGTATCGATAAATATTATATTTTATGTTTTTTCTTTTCTATTTTTTCAATGATTGTCACTATGGTTGCTACCACCGACATCTCTCCCGGCTATTGTCATCATTTGTTTTCCATCTTCTCTTTCTTTCTTTTTTACTTCTAATTAATTTTTAATAAATATTTCATTAGTGAAAAAAATTTACATCTATTTTATCAATCAAAATACTAACATATTTTTTAAAATATAATTATTAATAAATTTACTGATAAATTTCATAAAAATTAAATTATTGATAAATTTTTAAAAATTAATTATTAACGAATTTACCGACACATTTTAAAGTAAATTCATTAGAAACGAATTAAAACAAAATCAATTATTGACAAATTAATAAAAATAGATTTTTTCGGTGTATGGATTAGTTTTTATTTATGATCATTGAGGTTAATTCCACAATCTCTTCCACAGCTCCATAAGTCGTGTAAAGAGAATGTTGCCCTTATCTTCTTAGCATTGATTTATCCTACACACCAAAAGGTTCACACAAGTTAGGGTTTTTCTGCCTGCACCCCCAATTTGTCTTCCTTCACCTTCAAGTTTGACCTTGAAGACCATTATATCTTTCAAAAAAATAAAAAAAAAATCATAAATTAAATATTTCTGCAGCCTGCACCTCCAAAAATGAAATTCGATATCTCAGTTGAAAGCCGGTAACACCAATTTCTAAAAGTCGGTAACCCCAATTTTTGTTTTTAATTTTTTATATATATTTTTATATATTTTACAATTATATTTATATATAATTATATATTTATATTTAAGTTTAAGAAAATTTCTAATAAATTTATTTATATATTTTTTAGTTGTATATATTTATTGTTTAAAAATAAAAATTAAGTTGATGGATGTTGGTTGATAAAAACAATTAAGGTTTTATCTCTGGTCATAATAAATTATTTCTCAATAAGTCATCAAGAAAGTATTAAAGTAAAAAAGAAAAGTATGTAGATAAATGATTATCTTAATATTTGTCATAAATCATTAATATTTTATTATGATTTATGTATTTTAAATTTTTTATTCTCCTATAATATTTCTTCCAAATTAAATTTTACTCAAATTAGTATGAACCCTAATTATGATTTTAGAAATTCTTTTATCAAATTGGCATGGACCTTAATTATATTTTTACTCAAATTAGTACAATTTAAAATTATGAAGTTTAAAGGTTGTTGTGTTTTTTGCTGTAATGGTAACATTTATGGATATATATTGGGTTGCACTACAAATTCTGCTACACATGATGAATTAGTTAGATAACCTTAATTTGGAATAGAAATTAGAATATCTCTGTTGTGTAAATTCAATGATTTAGAAATATTAGAAATTGAGAAGTACATACGTGAATCACTCTATAAAAATGGTTTAAGTAAAGAAAATGAATAACTTTTTATTTAACTATAAAATTAATTTATATATAAAAAAATTAAATTTGGCACCGCTAAAATTTTTATTTATATTTCACTACTGTTCGTATTTTGAAGATCGATAAAACCGGATTTTGAAAGCCGGTAACACCGGATTTTGAAAGTCGGTAACTCCGGCTTCTGAAAGCCAACAATTTTGACTTCTAAAAGTCGGTAACTACAAACCAAAAGGGCAACAGTGGAATTATAAAAAAGCTGGGGGTGCAGTAAGAAAAACCCCACAAGTTATATACCTGGAGCAATGCAAGAGGTCCAGGCGACTGGGCCCAAAAGTGACAAAATCCTACAAGAAGGCCTAAGTTAGGGATAAGAGGATTCAGTTACAGTGACCGGTGCTTGCATTGAAAGACTTTGGATTTTATAATCACCACCATTGTCTATCTACACAAATTGCTTTCAAAGTCTTATTTAGTAAGGAGAAAAAGCAAGGAACAATGAAAAATATTTTTTCGTGTTAACGAATAGGATAATCTATAATACAAAATTTGTATTTGTATGGTATATTTAGATAATTTTTTTAATATTTTGGATTCCATAATATGAAATATATTATTCATTTTTCATTTCAAATCATATTTGAAATATAAATTTTATATTTTTATTGCACAATTCGAAACTTATTAACAAATACATTTTGGATTAAATAATCTGGGATGCGAAGTATATATTTTAGATTATATAATTCAAAATATATTTTTTACTTTTTATTTTTGAAATTGTATAATTTGAAATATGATTTTTTTATTTCAAGTATTATAATTTAGGATTTTTTGAAATTACATATTTGAAACTCAAAATAAATGTGTTGATTTGGTCTGTCAAATAAAAATGACCAATAATTATAATTTGTTTGGTATAGGATGATGGGCTAACGAACCAGACATGATTAGGGTAAGTTTTTTTTTTTTACTTTTTAAATTTATTTTCAAATATATATATATATATATATATATTAATAGAAAACATATTTAATTAAATAAAATATTTGTTAAACTTTTAATTCATTAGTTAATTTTTAATTAAATAAATTAAAATAATTATTACATTGACATGTTAAATTATTTAATTATAACTAATAATTGAAACTTAATTTGTAAGTGTTAATAATTTAAATTATAGTATTATTATATACTAAAAAATATATAATATAAGAAACTAATATTTTTTATTATTCTTATTTTATTTTTTAAAAATATCAACGGATCGATAATAACCTATATTTTGACTCTTCAAATTAACAGGCCGAATGAGATAGACTAAAATAATCTGAAAATTAAAACTTATCTCAATACATCCTTTTAACCTGGATCAACTAGATAGTCTTTTAGATTAATCTTTTTCGTCACCCCAAGATAGAAGAATCATACTTAAATTGAACTTTTATAAATTATTGTATTGTTTATAGACCATTAACTACCCAATTTTCTCTCCTTTTTTAATTATTTGTGTGTCATATTTCTTTTGGTGCATTTCTTTTTCAGTCATTCCACACCTCCATAGTCACCTTTTCCCTACATAAATATTTAGTTGACAACTTTTTCTTAATAATAATATAAATAAATAAAATACATAACTATATGAAACAGAGTTTTGATTTTCTTATATATTTATTTCGTGTCTTCAAAATAAATTGATAATTATTAATTTTAAATTTTTTAAATATATTAAAATTTTCTTTAAAATATCAGAAAATTGTGTTTTTAATGTGAAAAAAAAAAACTCAGCACAGAAACCTCACTTTATAAAATAACACAAATATCACCGTAACCCCACCGGTAATTTTGCGGCACTGTCACGTTCTTGTTTCAAATCTCAAGAAATGAAAAATTTTCAAGCGCAGTCTCCTATTTCTTTGCCAATCTCTGTGTGTGATTCTCTGATGTTCATGGCGTGTTTCGGGAGAGAGTTTAACGAACAGAGAAACAAGAAGAGAAGGAGTGCAGTGAAATCGGTTGAAGAGACACAGATAAATATAGTCTTTGGTGACCACATCGTCTTCTGAACATCATTCATCATCTCTCTGCCCACGTGATAACCCTCAGCAAACACGAGGCCAACAGAACATTTCCACGTGGCCACAAGTAAGCGAATGGGGGCTTCAATTCGACACATGACGAAGACATGCCACTTAGTCACAAACCTAAGTGAAACAAAACAAACAAGAACACGATGTGAACTGTGAAGACAAGAAAATCAAAGAAGGGAAGGGAGAATAAACCGTTGCACTTCCCTCCACACATTCATCCTCGCCTTATCTTTCCCTCCGACCAAACAAATTAAAACAACCCTAAATAACAATGAATTTTCCTAATGCGTTATCATAAAACAACACATTCTCTGTTGGTACATAATCATGGCTACCAAACTCACCTTCACACTGTTGCAGCCGCAACCTTTCACTTCCCCTAGACCAACGACCTTCGTTCCAATCTCTTCCTTCTCCTCCACTTCCGTTTCTCCTCTCCACCTTCTTCAATTCAATGCTCGCCGCTTCTGCCTTCGCCGCCGGCTATTTCTGTTTCCCGTCAGGGCCACTGCCGATCAAGGTCTTATTTCTAACATCATCTTTTCATGCATTGCTCTCACATCTCACGACGCCGTTTCCTCTTTTTCTTTCAGGCAACGTTGAGGGAGATGATGTTGTGGATAGTAAAATCCTACCCTACTGTAGCATAGACAAAAAGGAGAAGAAAACAGTCGGTGAACTCGAGCAAGAGTTTCTTCAAGCACTGCAAGTACGATAAAAAGATAAAAAGATAAAAAGAACTACTTTTTTTAACACCCTTTTATTTATTTATTGCTGGATTTGTTATGCGTTATGAAAGAGGGAGCGTTATGTTTAACTTGAAGTGGGGCTCTGTTTTTGTTGGGGAACAGGCATTCTATTATGAGGGGAAGGCTATTATGTCAAACGAGGAATTTGATAATCTTAAGGAAGAACTCATGTGGGAAGGGAGCACCGTTGTGATGCTAAGTATATATATACATGGAACTAGCAATTTCACTCACAGTAGGATTAACTCTTGAAACATTTTGAGTCATTATTGGTTGCTGTGTAGGTCCGGAAGAGCAAAAATTTCTGGAAGCGTCTATGGCCTATGTATCCGGAAAACCAATCCTGAGCGACAAAGAGTTTGATGATTTGAAACTCAGGCTAAAGGTTTACCATTAATTCTCACATGAACACAGTCATGTTTTCTTGTTACTGATACACCATAAAAGTTAAAGTACTTTAAATGAAGTTAGACGATCAAAGAAGGATTCAAATCAATTTAAATTTTATGTAAAAAGTAAAATGTTATTCATTGCTTAAAGAATAAATACTTTTCAATGAACTCGGATTAAAGTGAAACCTTTTTAATGTTTAATGTTTGTAGATGGAAGGTAGCGAAATTGTGGCTGAGGGTCCTCGGTGCAGTCTTCGCAGTAGAAAGGTGTGTGTACATAGTTTAAGGATTTCATCATTCAAATACTAAATAAAAGTATACAAAAAGTGATGGTAACAGTGGTCAATTGTACACATGTGGAATTAATCATTCTGTGAACATTGAAGACAGAGATCAGTTAAAAAGTGTGTTAGATATGTCAATTCCTTAATTACTAATTGGCATCATTTTACAGGTCTACAGTGACCTGTCTGTTGACTACTTGAAGATGTTCCTGCTGAACGCCCCAGCTACTGTGGTTGCACTTGGATTGTAAGTAACTCTCTTTTTTTCTGTGGGTGATAACTTCATCCTGCTTAAGGTTTTGATTTCTTTTGGTTTCTTCCATTCTTTTCCTATATATTGTTAGGTTCTTCTTCATCGACGATTTGACTGGATTTGAGATCTCATATCTGATAAAGGTATATCATCATTTTTACTTGTTCTAGCATTCTTAGCTGGTTCTATTGCCCTCTTCATTCAAATAAGAAAGCACTTTAGCTGTCATATTTGAAAATAGCAGTATTACACCTTCAATGATTTAGCTAATGTCGTTAATTGTTAAGTGCAGATTCCAGAGCCATATAGTTTTATTCTAACTTGGTTTGCAGCCATTCCCTTTATTTTGTGGCTGGCTCAATCAATTACAAGGGCAATTGTAAAAGACTTTTTGATTTTAAAGGTACAGTTTTTGTTGCACTATCTCTTTATTCTGCATAATAACACAAGTACTAACATAGTTTTATCTGTAAAGGGCCCCTGTCCTAACTGTGGCACTGAAAATACTTCTTTCTTTGGGACTATACTGTCAGTTTCAAGTGGAAATTCCATCAACAATGTCAAATGTGAAAAGTAAGTATAAAACTGGTTTACCCTATTAGTGTGTATAAATATAATTGATTATGTCTTTAATAGATTATTCTATACATGTAACACCTAGCTGTTAGGGATTCTCAATTACTCCATGTAAATAGGAAATCTCCTATAATCCCTCCCCCTTTATT
>Ga0214543_1001254_pt1 | contig 48490 bp, 23 predicted proteins | sample CNSS2metaG_FD_160094 | JGI IMG/M metagenome (GOLD analysis project Ga0214543, IMG submission 160094) | Root nodule microbial communities from cowpea collected in UCLA plant growth center, Los Angeles, California, USA - CNSS2 | ecosystem: Host-associated > Plants > Roots > Nodule | place: USA...
TTGTTTATGGTTTTTTTTTTTTTTCTTTTTTGCATGACTCACTAAGCCGTCAAGTTTTTCTTAAGATGTAATTTTTTTTATATGACTTTTTAATTATGTTTATAGAATATTAATATTATCTAGTTTTTAAATAAAGACAATTAGATTTTTTTTATGATGGTTTTGATGTGTTTATTATAGTTTCTTTAAGATAAATTTATTTGAAAGTGGAGGTTCTACTTTGCGGATTCAAATGAGTAATTTAATGGTAATTGTTCTCACTTCCTTATTTTATTGTTTGTACATGAAAAATCAAAATTTGAAAATCTTATATTAAAAATGGCAGTACCAAATGTCCCGAATCTATTCACAGTTGATATTGTAGTCACTTTTCAAGCAACCAGCTGATAACGTGGTTAATAACTTTGTTACTTTTCAAAGGAAAGTCCTTTTGACCCTCACATTTGTGAATGCCCTAGATGCCCAATCCTTTTAGAATGACCAATAGTGGTTACCTTTTACATGCCACCCACTGTTCAGATCAATCCTCTTATTAATTTATTTTCACCCGTCGCTTGGAGAGTATTAGTAGATGGGGAAGGATGTTGTAAATAAATAATATTTCTTCTCCTCCTAGTATAAAATAAAAGTATTGTAAAATATATGGTAAAGAATATTAGTGGAATATTGTAAAATAATAGCATATAAATAATCTTGTTATTAAAAATATATTCATGTTTTATGAAAATATAAGGATAATATTCATAAGGGTGAAATTAATAATGGATATCACATTTAGGTGGTATCAGATTAATGGTCCATGTGAGATCTATGAAATGTATTCATCATAAGCTTTCTTTTGTACTAACTAAAACTTTTTTGGATGGCAAATAACAGAAGGAATAATGAATTGACTAAAGCAATTCTAGCTATTAGAGACATAGATGCTACACTTTTAAGAAATCAAAGACTTGAGGAACCCCTAAGTCACAAGGTCTAACTGAGTTTAGGAGAAACAAACCTCCACAATTTTCTGGAGCATATGAACTTGAAAAGGTTGAGATATGGATTAAGGAGATGGAGAAAATATTCTGAGTAATGAATTGTGCTAACAACCAAAAAAGTGAATTATGTTGCATTCATGTTGATTGGAGAAGCGAAATATTGGTGGGATAGTAATATGAGATTACTTGAGAGGAATATAATAATTATCACTTCGGAAGTTTTTAAAGCTAGATTTTTGGAAAAATATTTTCCAATTGATATGAGGAGAGCAAAGGAAATGAAGTTTATGCAATTAAAATAGGGAAACATGACACTAGCAGAATATGCTTCCAAATTTGAGGAATTAGGAAAGTACTCCACCTCTTTTATCATCCAGAAGAGAGAATAAATGTGTCAACACTTAATTTCGTCCGGCTTAATAAAAATCTCTTATGAAATAAAATAAAATTAAAAATTAAAAATTAAAAATTAAAAATTAAAAATTAAAAATTAAAATTAAAATTAAAAATTAAAATTAAAAATTAAAAAATTAAAAAATTAAAAAAAGAAATAAAGAAATTTTTTTGTTGATTAGGCCCAATCTTTTTTTGAAATTTCAATCCTCAATTTGTGTTTTCCTTGTACACCTCATATTTCCAACCTAATATATTTTATCCACCCACACCACCATTTCTTGCAACTAATAGTAGCCCAATATTTTATATTCTCACCCTACTCTTTGCTCTGCCACCTCTATTTCTAGATAGAGAGGATAATGATATGATTCCAATAATTAGAAACAATATCTCTTCTAATAATTAGAATCAATGTTCCTGATCACGTTTGATTTTGTTCAATGATTTTGGTATGATTTGATTCCCATAATATATTGTCATCACAAAAAATTCTTTCCTTTTTTATTTTCATTGTAATGAAGGGTAAGATTACATTTGGATTGAGATGAGGTGTATAAATAGGTGATATATCATATGAAAAGAAAAAAAAGAAGAGGATTCTAGATACTGCTCTCTTTTCTCGATCATAATTCCTAATCATATTGTCATTTTTTTTTTCACTTTAACGCGACTAGGAGGAAAAGGTTGTTAGTGAAGTGGGTTCTTGAGCAAGTCCCGCTACAGGTAAGTTCCTCACTACTAGTTGAAAAATCAACATGGCAAGTGCATCAGTCGCACATAGCAAGTAATAAGTATTTTATCGTTCTCTTCCAAGGGACTTGTGCAACGCATGACAACTCTCGCAATTGACGACTCAATTAAACACTAAGTTCACAAAAACACTAAGAAACTTTTTTTGTATTTTTGTCAAACACTTGGTGTGCAATAAGAAAATTAACGTAGAGTATTTACAATTTGTCAAGATTAGATTTCAACCACTTCATTCTCATGCATTCTAAATTATCCCAATTCCATACTCATGTTAAAATCAATTCATAAGAATACTCAAATCTTATTCCTAGAGCCTATGATCACCCATCAAGTTTCAATCCCTTGAATCCTCAACAAGTGAAATCATTCATTAGTTTCAAGAATCTAAGATTACTAATGAACCAAGTTCTATTCCTAGATACAATCATCCATTAGGTATTTAATTTCAATTCTAGATTCTAAAGATGTTTCCCAACACCTCAAGGATCACAAACCAAGTATGCAAACAATCCACATCAAGCATTAAGCATAAAATCAAATACTAACTTGATTTGGAAAAGCATATATATATATATATATATATATATATATATATATATATATTAACAACACAATTTTATACAAGAATTTAATGTTTTATATCTAATCTCAACAAATAGAAATTGTTCTCCATGGTAGAGAACCTAGGATTTTACAAAATTGAAGAATAGAGAAGAAATTAAAACCATAAAGTAGAAAGAATCCCTCTCCTAAGGTTCTTGAATACTGCTCCATGCTCCAATTGCACCTCCCATTCGCATCTCCATGTCCAACTTCGTAGCCCATCATCCTCTCAAACTCAAAAGGGGTAAAACCTTCATGGATGAAAAAAGAAACCCAGGAAGGAGAAGGGAGAGTTTCCCAACACCCCTAGCTGCCTCCAAAATCCTCTCCCTAGCACCCAAGGTGTTTCTATTCGTGAAAAATGAGGAATCCCCTAAAACTCTCGTAGAAACATGATTAAGTAACCATATGCACGTATTGGGGTCGATATTCTCGCCTAGCGGCTTCGTTCTCGCCCAGCGAGGCCTAAAATCGACGCTCTCATACATGTAACTCGCTGGGCAAGCCATATTTTCGCCTGGTGACTCAATTACTGTAGTTCTGGGTTGTCATTTTCGCCTACCGAGAAACTAGCTCGCCTAGCGAGCCAACCTGGCGCTCAATGGATGTTTTTTGACCTTTTGGAGGTGGTCCAAGGCAGTATATACCTATAGGTGAGTCCTTTCTCCATGTTTGTAGTGTTGGGCTTGATTTCGATGCCCTCAACATATGTATTTGTCTAAAAATCAATCTTTCTTGTCCGATCATGCTTTCTTGAGTTTCAACTTGTTTTCCTCCACCATAATTTATTTCTATTATTTTATTTCACACACTCATAATAGACATTAGAAGTAAATAAAACATAAAACAACTATATACGAAACACTACAAAAACAAGATAAACTTGAGGATTAAACAAGTAAAAGTTATGGAGAAGTTAATTTTATTCACAAAACTAAACACCATTAAAAAGGTAGAAAACAACATTATCACTCACTATAATGTGTTGAATTATTGGTCTGTTGTTACTTCTCATACTATGTTTTAAGTTCAAATGTTGTTTTAACACTTCTCATCACGTATAGAAGCATAATAATATGCCCCAATCTTCATCATTCTCCCCCAGTCATTAATCTATCTCATCAATACTACATCCACGACACATTAATTACTCATTACACCATGCATTTTATTAACTATGCGCCTCCTCATTGTTTTTATTCTATCTTTGTCTTTGTTTTAGTTTAACTCTATCTCTTCACAAACCCACCTAAAAGAATGAAAATGATGATTAAAAATAATTTTAATACTAAAAAATAAAAGATAAAAAAAAGTATAATAAAAAATTTAAGAAAAATGAAGAAATTATTTTTTTTAGTTAGTCGCTCACATCGTGTAACACCTATCAATTTTTTTCTTCTAAAGATATATAAAAAATATAAGAGATTAAGAAATAAAAATAATTATAATTTTATTTGTATATTTTAGTGTTGGTTCGACCTCGCGTCATGTGACACTAATTTCAAATATTTTAAGAAATATTTTTAAAATACTAAAAATATAAAAAAATTTAATATTAAAAATTAAGTCAATAAAAATATAACTAAAGAAATTTTCAAAATTAAAATTAAGTCAATAAAAAATAAAAACATTCAAAATTAAAGTTAAATCAGTAAAAATATTAAAAGAAAGGACGAATCTTTAAAATTGAAACTTAAATAAAGTTACAGACAATAAGAATTAGGAATCAAAATTATATAAAATAATTCAGAAATCTTAAAATATGAATAGTTTAAAACTAAAAAACCAAAATTATTATTAAATCAATAATTATAATGCAAAAATTTATATTATATAATTTTGTTATTTTTTATCCTCAAATTTAAAATTTATGCATATAATAAACTATATATAGAAAGTGTAATCAATATTTTAAAAAGATCTCTCTAACTGAAGAATCCTTACCTTCCCAGCAACAGTAACTGTAGAAAATTTAACGGTAAATCCAAATAAAATTATTTTACATGTTAAAAAATACAATCAAATTCAAGACACGTGATTTTTTTTTTTTTTTATCTTACAATCAACTATAAGTTGACTTTACCTAATAATAAGGAAAGTTCAATGAAGGTGGAAGTAACTGATCAACAACACTATCACCATCACCACCAATCTTCCCCTACTATTCTTAATACAAATCATCATTAAAATTTAAAGGACTTGTCATACATTATGTGGAATTCAATGAAAATTCAAATTCTAAAATATATGAAAAGTTTTCTTGATGGTACTTTTTAGTGTGATTAAATCATCATTATTATGACATTATTAGATAATCTATATATAAATCTCACTTTCAACATATCTATTTCACCTGATTAATTGATATATTTTATTTGGTCTCAAAGTGCTATATATTAATCCTTTTCGTCATTAAGAATCATAATGAATATCCTATTTTTAAAATAATTTTTTTAAAATATTTCATAATAAATGGTCTCATGAACCAAGAAAACAACTAGCCAAACTCCAATATTATATGATTTTCAAAAATTATATTATTAATACAATTCAAAAGCATTACTTTTCGTAATAACTTTCTTGATGATATAAAATTTATCTGATATAAAGTCTTTTCATATCAAAATCATTTCCCGTCAAAGTCATTTTTTTTCCTTTGTGTAATTTTTCTCCTTTTCATAAAAGAAACTCTTATATAAATTCTAATATTTTAAAACTATTTATTAAAATATCAAAATACTCTTAGTAATAGAAAAATAAATTAATTTTAATAACTTTAAAATAATCAAAATAAATTTAATATATTTATATTCTAATAATCATTAAATTAATATTCTTCACATTAGAATCTTTTATATTAAAGTTATTTTATAAATTATATTATGTTATCCAATATTAGATTAAAATAATTTATATTTCTATAAAAACAAAGAAGAAAATAATAAAAACGTTAAAATCAAATCCAAAACACAGTTCCCAATTCGTGATTATCCACTGCAACCTCCCTACTGTCACATGCAGAAATGTTGTTCAGTGGAGCCACTTGTTCAATGTTTTTGTCTATGTTTCAGAATCACCCTTCTTCACCACCACTTCCACTTTTTATTTCCTCCCATTGACTACCCTTGTCGGTGTCTTTTCAATTTGGGACCGAATAACGAGGATAAGGATACAAACAAATGCATTCCAACTCATTCACCAGAGAAAGTACACAACAAAAATGACAAACCAAGAATAATAATAGCACCCCTATAAACCAGTATAACCCAGTAGTAACAGTGGTATATTGATTCAGAGTGAAACAGAATTACATTACATTACAGATACAAATTAAGGCACAGTGCCATATCTTTAGGTACATACACAGCCCAAACAGTAGAAGCAATAAATGATGATATGATTATCAACAATACAAGAAGCAATACCAAGCTCAAATGAAATCTGTATCAGCACTTAGGTGGGAACATTATGGATATTGAAAATAATGAGGGCCTTAAAGTATAGGTTAAAATGATTAAATGTCACGGTCTCTGGTGCACTCTGGAGGGACTTGAGGGTAGCGTTTACGATCGGTGCAGTAGTTGTAGATGGTGTATTTGTTGCGTACCCAAGCCAGTTTTTGCCACTGAGCAGCATCAAGATCACGAAACTCTGGTTGATCCCACCACCTCTTGCCTTGTGTGTCACAGAACTTGGCATTTACTGAGGCCTCACACCCATCAATGTGGAAGCCCTTGTAAGAGGCTATGAATGGGGCTTTCGACCAATCTGTTTTCTCCAAACCACCCCTTGTGGCCCAGTCATCTGCATTCCACAAACTGTTGTATATCTTCATTGGTTGATTGAACGGGAACTTCACTCCCAAGTCATTGCTGTTCTTGAACACCCTTATTGGATAGTCATCTACATAGAATCTGCACACCCCATTTGCCTCTCTTTTAGTAATAAAGATCACAAATAATGATTGTATATTCTCTTTGATATATCAGACAGAAAAGAAAAAAAAATCAGTGATCAAATTTAGGGCCAAAAATTGTTTACCCTTTATATCAAACATGTTGTGGGCACATGATAAAGGGAAGGTGAAATTGTTACTAATTCAGTGACTACTTACACAATCTGATACATGTTCCATAGCACTGAATATCTGTGGTATTGAGTTGTAGGGTCAAACCAGAGATAAACTCTCTGCTCTCTATCACCTTTGCCACCGGTGAACACATTTGTTTGTAAAATGTATGGTTGCCCAGTTCTGTTTCCCAAGAACTCAAAGTCTATTTCATCATGTTCTGCGTTTGTGGATGATAACTGAATAGTTCCAATCACAGAAAAAGGTTATTACTCAACAAAAACACTGGTGCAGAAACTCATAATCATAACAAAAAAGTAAACAAACTTTTTTTTTTCTTACATAGAAAGCAGTGACTGTGCCAGCAGAATCACCAGGAACCAATTTTATGTACATGCTGAAGTGACCAAACAAGTATGACCCTTTGGACTGGAAGCCAGTACCTGTTCAAAATTGCATGAGTATAATTAAACTATAATGAAAAATTTGATAACCAAGCTGCATTCACTGCATATCATATGCATACCAGTGTACTTATCGAGATGAAGCTGAATCTCAGAACCTCCATTGAGGTATTTGATGTGATCAAAGGCCCAAGTAGGCACATAGTTTCTGCCAAATGGCACATCAATTGGTGTTCTTGGGTTTGCAGCGAAAGAAGCAGAAGCTAGTAGTGATAACAGAATCAGACAAGTCCACAAAGAAGAACCCATTTTTCTTTGTGTTTCAACTTGTGCTGTGTGACATGTCCTTGTGCATTCCAAAGGGTATATATAGGCACCATTACCCTGCCTGCACCTATAACACGCTTATAGCTAACCTTCAATGCTATTTTCTCATCAATGACTTTTAACTGAATTATAATTAATAATGTTCATTCATTGTATTTGAGAACTGGCTTTTTGTGTTTCAATTTTCTTTGGCCTAAAAGTGTTTGAACAGTAGGACTAGAAGACAGAATTCTGATTAGCTTTTCTAGTGATTAGGTTGTTGACATGAAGCAAAGAGAATTTTTTTCTCATAAACGTAAAATCTCTCGGTTCATGAGAAAGTTAGGGTGAAATCTGTGAAATTATAAAAAGGTTCTATCACTGTTTTATTATGCTTCTAACACTTCTTTTCTTTTATGAGAGGGTGAAGTTATTTGTACATGTTAACTAACAAAATTTTAAGTAACTTTTCTATATTTTATATTTAGTTTTTGGTTTTTTTGAAAACTCGTTTTATTTTTTTCTCTATGAAAATTTACACCTTATGTATGCCTCATTAGATACTAATATTCACATATATCTTAAGAATTATAGTATTGGAGGAATATGATGTTGAAATGTAAAAATAGTGTAAAAGGGAGTTGAATAAAGAGACGTGAAAACATAACAAATTAATTGAAGTATTAAACATGGAAAAACAATTAAATGCAAGACGTGAACCGAAATCGAATAATGGAAATATCCAGATTAATGCTTTGTTCAATTAAGATAAGAGAAACAAAAATAAAGATATAAAAATAAAATGAGATGTATTTGAAAAAACAGAATAAAGAAATAAGAAATAGCAAAATGAATACATGCAAGTAAAATATAGTGGGATAAATTTCACAATTTTTAAATTATTTTTACTTTTTTACTTTTACCAAAAAATTAAATTAATTTAATCTTATTTTCTTTTTCTTCTGCGCAACCAATAACCATAGAACTCAATCTCCCAGTTTCGTGTCTCTGTAATTAAGTTTAATACATGTTGTGTAAATATTTTTTAAAATGTAGGAAATAGAAAAATTAATTATATATCTAAAAAATAAAAAAACATAGAAATTACGAATTAAAAGCTATAAAACCATCATAAATAAATCTAAAAATATTGATTTAATTTGGTTGAATTTTTTCTCTGTTAAAACTAAATTCAATAGAATATAACTTTCAAATTTGTTTTGTATGTATTTTTAACTAAAAATCGAATCAAAATTCTACCGTGAAAATCCTACTTAATACGTTTGAAAAGGTTCTCAAAGTGTTTTTTTTTTTTTTTTTTTTATTTTTTTTTTTTTTTTTTATAAAAATAAAAATTAATTTGTTTTAAAATTTTTTTTAATTTTTTTTTTTTTTTTTTTTTTTAATTTTCCATATTGAAGTGTATGTCGGAAAGAAAGCAAATTTGCAAGCCACTTTGATGAAATAGCAGAAGGGTGGTAGTATATTCTGTTTTGGAATTGTATTGCTGAAAGTGGAGAAGATGAAGATAGTAGTAACCAAGAGCTACCAAGAAGAAACCAGGGTATCGTAGTTATTACTATTTCCATCAAGAAAAGAGTTTTGAAGTGAAAAAGAAATAAAAAAAATGGAACAGAGAATAAGGTGGGATTGGGAGTAGCATTTGTCAGTCATTTTAAGTGCAATGGGTCCCTGCGTGGTCACTCTTTAGGTCACATACGTGCCATATATATAATATGTCCTTTCTAATTATCCAAGGTCATCCAACAATATAATATTTCAAAGTTTCTAAAAATATATTCTTTTCTATATTTTAACAGGGTAATTTGTCTTATAATATTATTATTAATAGAGGAACTTTAAGCTCAATTTAATGTCATAAAATTGTTTATAAATATAAAATTTATATCTATTTTTATATTATAGTTTTGTTTTATTATTAATTCATGTGGGATTTTTAATAGATTTGAGCATTTTAAATTTAGTTATATATTTATGAATAATCTAAGAAAATAATCTAAGAAGGTGAGATTGGTATTGATAGGAAAAACAACCACAAAACTAATTTACCAGCTAATCAGTGAATATAATTTGTTCTAACAAGAATTTACGAAGAGAAACTATCAAATAACAACAATAATAAATCATTACAATCATGAATAAAGACACAAGATTTATAACGAAGAAAATTCTTCAAAGTAAACAAAGAGTAAAAACCACGAGTCGTTTATACCAAAAAAATAGCTCTATTATGATTAATAATAGTACAAATGAGTCTAAATCAACTGCATAAATTAGTGTTAACACCCAACCAAATAGCAAAACAACAAAGCTTTCAAATAGAGAAAGACAAGAAAACCCTAAAATTCACGATTGTAGTGTGAAATCAATTTCTCACAACTCAGACCTCATATCGACGATATAACCGGTCAGAATGAAGAAAAATGTGTTTAGAACCTGCTGTAAAATTTTCAACACGATCCAACAGTGAATGAATCCGTAATGTCAATTTTACGGTGACAGATCAGCGAAAAATGTAAACAGATTTTTCCCTTCCCACTCCCTCAATGTGTTAGGGTTCTCAGGGGATTCTAACTCTCATTTTTCCATCACTCTCTTATTTTTTAGCTCCCTCTCCACTAGGTTAAGTGAGACATGAACTTCTCATGTTTTGAGTAGGAAGGGAACCTAATACCCAACAAATATTTTATATAATATAATTTGATTTTATCTTAAATAATAAGATCTTTGATACATTTTTTGAAAATATTGATTATGGTAATCGAAAAATCCTGATATTGTAATTCTAATAGTATATGACATCATACAAAGTTAAATCTTTGGTAATCGAAAAATCTTGATATTATAATCTTGATATGATATGGCATTATAGATAGAGTCAAATCTCGGTTAAAACATATTTTTATGTGAAAATTGAGAGAGACCAATATTGGATGACATGATAAACTTAAATTTTGAATATAATAGATTCATATGACTTTGATACCATATTAAAGTAGTGAAGTTTATACCTTTCTTAAAATAAACTTTCATAGTTCTAATACCATATTAAGATATAAAGCTTATTTCAAACTTAATCCCACTAAATTACTTCAAAAAAAATAATATTTAACTTACTTATATATTATAATTTAATCTTATCTCAAGATACTCAGCAAATTTGTTTAAATAATTGAATGTTATTTAACATATGTTATTATACTAATAGACGTTAAAAACTATCTAATTCCTTTTTAAAATGGCGCTAAGGAAAATCAATGTGAATTGATGTCGACTTTTACCTTTGATGTCAATTAATATCACTGTTATAATGTACAAAATCGAAAATAATAAACATTAATTTTTTTTAGTAAAATTAAAATAAAGATTAGATAATTATAATATTACTTTAACAAAATAAAATTTAAATTTAACCTCGAAAAATCAATTTACGTTCCATTATATATTATGATTTGGCTATAAGGAAGATCTCCAACTTGATTTAATAAAATTGTTTATATAAGGAAAATCCGAAAAAGATTGTGTTGTATGGATCATTCTTCCGACGAGTCAGGGTAGAATATCTAACAAATACGGATACAACTTCTTCTTTTTTAAATTAAATTTATTGAAAAATATCTATAGTTAATATTTCGTAGTGTTTTTATATGAAATTATATTGGAAAAGTACCCGTTAATAAAAACTCTAGTCAAATTGATAAGTTCACCACTTCGCGCCCATTAAACTAATATAGTTAAAATAAAATAAAATAAATCTCGAAACATGCAATAATAGGTTGTCAGAGAACAAAGCTTTTATTGGATAAGATTTTCTGTGAATATTTTAAACAAGAAGTACATTAAAATAATTTCTTTTAATTTTGTGCCTCGCATTTAACATAATCAAAATATAATTTATTTATTTTACTTTTGATTACTTATTTTGCAAGTTTTATAATGTGAAATATCTAAAAAACTATGGTAATAAAATTCAGAAAAAACACAAATTTCTTCCACAAAACCTCGAGTAACCAAAATCTAAATATCATAAAAAAGTACATGCATAAATCCAAACCATATATGATTAAGTTATTACGATAATCACCGTAAATATAACTTCTGTTTAACAATTTCCTGAAACATTTTTACTTGAAATATAGTCACACATTAAATAAAGGTATCAATTTTCAGTAGAATTTATACATCATAATATATCACTTTTATAACATTATCGTCACTTCTGTTAAATACAACATCCTTTTTCTCAAAATGAAAACGAACATGCTTATATAAACATTTTAAGTATCCATTAACATCATGATGTATATAACAAACATTTAAAGTAGAGGGTAAAATCAATTAATACATGCATGCTCAAATGTAACTGAAATGTATGCTCAATTTATTTTTAATTATGAATTTGAATCGAAATGTTTATTAGAAGAAGATACTTATTTGATTTAAAAAAATAATATAAGATGCCAATATTTAATATTATTTTCTATCAATAAATGCAATTATTGTTCTATAACATGCGTGTATTTATAGCTCACTGGAAACCTGGGACCATTTTGTGCAAGGCTGGATAAAGCAGAAGGCCAACGAAGTATTAGCTTGAAAATCCAATTTATTTTTTGGCCTTTTATTTTAATAACATTAATGGTTATTAGGTTTTATACAGAAATATAGTTATTACATTGCTTGGTTCTAGAAAAATGAGGTGGAATCCTTAAAAGATAGAAACTATAGAAAATTTTCGTTTCTTTGTATGTTGAAAGTTGCACACATGAAGTCGAAATTAATAGTAATTTAGATACAAAACTTTGAATAAAGAAATAAACAAAAACCATAAATAATGAACGAGTAAAAATATGAAAGTACCATAATTATGAACATATTTTGAAAATACCTATGCTATATGTATATACTTTATCTTTTATTTTATTTTCAATAAATAATTAAAATCACATTTTTATTTTATCTTCATTTTAATCCTCCCATTTTCTTTCATAAACCACCTACTATATCACTGTTTTCTTTTTCTCAGTTCCATCAGTTTCCTATTATTTTTACATTAAAATTCAACATTTAAGAGTTTAACACCTTTCCTTAAAAATGTAATATCCTACTAACAACCATCAATCATATCAAAAGATAATATAAATACATATATAATATTTATATTACATTTCAAAATTTCTTTAAAATAAACTTTTTTCTCTGTAGAATATTTATATCCTAAGGAGAAAAAAAATAAAAAATAAAATTCTCTTTTTATCTCTTCAATTTCTTTTGGTTGAGATTTCACCCTTAAAACATGGTGTGTTCTCTCATGTAATATCATCACTACTGTTGAAAATAGAACACAATTATACAAAATTGGGTAAGTTAGTATTTTAAAGTTTTACATACATGCATATATCAAAACTATATACATATATCAAAACTATATACATATATTTCTACAATTAAAACACAAGAAGAGAAGGTTAATTGTGATTTAGAAAATTTTGGTCAAATTTTTGACAATATATACTCAGACAAATTGACAAAGATTTTCAAACAGTACATTCAAAAATTTCTCCTTACATTAGTTCAAATATAATAACATGAAATATAACAGGGTAAAAAAAGAAGGAAAATACTCAATCATTTTTATATTGGTTTGTCTAATAACATAAATTATATTCAATTCTTAATCAATAGATTAAATTTTCCTATACAAACTCACACTATACGTTACAACACAAGTATTGTTTTAACTCATAACCATTTTTGACTAACCGTACAAGTATTGTTTCAAAATGTAGCCATTCTTGGCTAATCCATCAAGTATTATTTCAATACTTACTTATGACTTAAAACTCGAGTATTATTTTGCAACATAGTCACTTTTGGCTAACTCACTAAATATTGTTTAACAAGCAGTCACTCCTAGCTAAGAGATAGTTTATCTAAGGTGAGATCTAAAAAATCATGGATTTTGTTCATCAGGGAGGGTAGTGTCTTTCATTGTTTATAAGGTTTAAAACACTTTTTATTTTGCTAATAAATAAAACATTTTTCTTTCAAAGTTTTTAGGACACAAAAATATGTGAATAGAGTTTCAACACTTTTTTCCAAATTAATCATATTGCGCTTCTTCTTAAAAGGTAGCTTTATATAAGAGTTGTTGCAAACCCTTTTGTAGATTGTTGATCAACTTCAGCTCACAAGAACATCTTCCTTGCATATGAGAAAATTGGATGTAAAGGAGACATTAAATGAGTTGCAAGATACATCAATTGTCATATGGCGGAGGCTAGGTGGATAGAGTCTCAATTGAATAATGGTGTTTAGGTTGTTATGATCTTAAGTAGAAATAGTTACGCTCTGACTAATGGTTATAACTTTGGATCCAGTAGTAAGCGCTTAATTCAATAACATGTTTTCCATGCATGCATTAAATGTTATTATCTCTTAAAGCAACATCCTAATAGCTCTTAAAACTTATTAGGTCAGAATGTCGTTACTTAAAATTGTGTAAAACACTAAACCATATAAGACATATAGCTCATTTACCAATCAATTGTTGATGTGAAAAGCTTTTTTTTGAACTTCTTGGCAAACAAAGGAAAACAAACATTCTTTACCACATAAAATAAGCATAAGAGTATTTTTTTTTAAGTACATTGTTAGCTTAATATTATGTGCATATCATCCAAGCAGAAAAATAGTGACGAAATGCATAGAAAGATTATAGAATATTTTATCTTCTCTCAAAGAAACACTTGCATATTCAAGATTTGTTGTGAACAAAAACCTTTCGTTTTACAAATGAATAATGATCATATTATAGACTTTGTTGGTTGTCAACACATAATCAAAACATGGACCATTGGACTTTTTTTTTCCTAACAATATTCAATTCATTTTTATCTCACATCAATATCGCAAATACTTGATTTTACTTTTGAAAGATATATATGTGGAATTAATTATACTTAAAGATTTATACATGTCATATTATATTCAATATATTGTCTCTACAACAAAGCTACAATATAAGAACACATTCACTCATGTGAAAGAATGAATCATTATGACCTATTAGAGACAATTCATTTTTACATCACAAACTAATTTATATGAACCTCACCACCTAATATATTCTTCTATGTGAGTCTAAAATCAATAAAGTAAATATATCTCATACAAAATTTTAAATTCAATACACAACTAAGATTTGAATATAATGTTTTCTCCCCAGAAATAATTCTATTTGCACATTACATGTGATTGCTCATTGTTCCTGCATGGACAATATTAGATCATTACGGGACTGAAACCTTATCTTATCCCAATCTTTGAGTTTCTTGGATGGACGCCCTTCGGTCCTAGTTGTCACGTCCTCGTCATTCGACATTTGATGGATCATTGGAGGGTTACCTGTAGAAAGGACTCAAATAATCAAGTCAGCAAATGCTCTCAAAGTTAAACTTCAAATTATGCACTACTGAAATGTGTAACTCTTAATTGCTGTGGTCTACTCTTATTTATAGGGGTTTAATCTTGTTTTTACCTTGGTTCGAACCAGGTTGGGTTTTGATTATGTTTTACAATAGCCCAATCTTTATTGGGTTTGGTGTGGATTTAGTTGGGCCCAAACTTCAGGCCCACCGTACTTTCAAAATGGTTTCAATTGTCTTTTCTCTAAGTTAGAGTAGGCAGTATTTGTATTGTTATGGTTAGTTGGTATAGGTGATTAGCGAATCCACCTAGTTGATTGACCACATCGTTATGTATTTTATTTGATTTCATGTTTATTTAAAGTATCTACTTAGTATACCATCATGTACTCAATTATGGTTTGTGTATGGTGTTCCTTTAAACCTAGTGGTTAGTTCCGGTTAACGACCTTTTAGGATGACAGCTAATCTGTCTATTGTGATAAAGTTACCTAACTAGTGTAAGAGAGAATTTTTGCCGCGGTTATTTTAAATCTTTGACCTCGGTTTAAGACTCGAGGCATATATTGCCGAGATAAAAAAGGTTACTTTTCTGCCTCGGTTCACACCTGAGACATATTTAATCATTACTGTCTCGGTTCTAGAATAACTGAGGCCTAATGTAGGCATTAAAAATAAATAAAAAAATTAAAACACCCACACACCCAAAGCAATGCAGTGGCCATTTCGAAATCTTTTTTCCCATTACCATTTCAAAAGCAAACACCACAAACATCAACCCTCACCATTGGAACCTCGTCATCAAATAACGCTCTAATCGAAGGCTTTGTCACCATCACTCAACACAAGCTTTGTTCGATTTCGCATAAAAGAGAAACTCAGAGAAAACACAAAACAGGACCAATCTAAAATCGCTTCTTCAAAAACCCTAAAATGGTGAAATGAGATGGTGTGGTTGGGTCTCACTGGAAATGGCAGCAGCGACCCAAGGCTGTCACTGCCAATGGCAAGAAAAACCAGTCCTGCCACCATCGTGACGAACCATCACCGGACCTGATCGAGCCTGAGGACCCAAAACGTGAGTCCTAAGTCGTAGAACCAGATCGTTGCTGACTTGAAACCCCTATCCGTAACAGATCGGCACTGCTGTGGCGATGGAGATGAAAACCTTTGACGAAGCCATCGCGAATCGCGCACCGCTGGAGGAGCCACCATCGACGCAGGCCACCGCAACCAAAACTAGAACCTGCAGGAAAACCTAGAACCAGATCGTCACTGACTCGAAACCCTACGCGTAACATATCGACACCGCTATGACGATGGAGACGAAAACCTTTGACGAAGCCATCGTGAATCGCGCACCGCTAAAGGAACCACCATCGACGCAGGCGACCGCAGCCAAAAACAGAACCTGCAGAAAAACCCAAAACCAGCAGAGGAAAAAGGGTTTGACGGCGTCGCGAAACCAGGCCGTCACGACGGTCATGATGCTCATCGGAGACGCGTGCGAACCACCACTGAAAACCATCATCAGCGTCGCAGGCACCTCGTCACCAGGAACCATGAATGCGAGAACGATTCTTATCCTGCTTTTATGTGTGTTGGGTTTGATTTTGAAGAGGATTTTTTTATTTATTTGACCTAACTCTTATGCCTCAGTGCAAATCAAACGAAGCAGCTAAGAAGTATACGCCTCGGGTATTGGACAACCGAGGTAGAACTTTTTCGTTCAAATGAAAATTTAAAAATTGTGGGAGATTTGAAAATTCTAGCAGGCATTAGGCCTTGGGTCTGTGTGAACCGAAGCAGAATGTGGATTTCTGCCTCGGGTATTATAATAACCGAAGCATAAAAAGATGCATAATTTTCAAAATTGCCACCGCGTGTTTATATGTCTCGTTTGCTCTATAACCGAGGCATAAAGGCTGAGTTAGAAAGTCAAAACTGTACTAATGTCTCAAGTTAGAAACTGCTGCAGAGTAGCAGCCAACTTGACCACTATAGTACACTCATATAATCTTGTTCATATATATTTTAATTCAAATAAGATTTCACCCCTTATCATCCAAAATTTATATTTCCCAATAAAACACTCACAAAAACAAAATATATATATATATATATATATATATATATATATATATATATATATATGAATAAATTTGTTAACTAAAATCAAAGAAAATGATACAGCTCAATATTAGCTCAATATTTTCTATACAATTGTAAAATTATAAAGATTACAGGAATAAGCCTTTACGTACACAAATACATACATTTTAAAATATTTATGAAATCAATCTTTTGTTTTTTTTTTAATTCGAGTAAAAGAATTTAATTTGAACAAACCGACCCTAGGGATGTAAAAAAAATCCGTATCTGCGGGTATCCGCGGATAAAACCCGCAACGGGTAGAAAACGAATATTAAAAATGGATATCCGCTACCCGTGGGTACGAGTATTTTTGATACCCGCATGTTAACGGGACGGGTACAGTATCATAGTATAGTACCCGTAGATACCCTTACCCACTAAACTTACACCCCTTGACATCCTTATCTTTTCTTTATTTGAAATTGGACATATACACCAAATCTTATATAGACAATGACGTTTATGATATGCTTGTTGTCAAATGATGGAACCAAAATAAGAATACTTGGCATGTGGCAATTGAAGTTTATTATTTGCTTATTTTCTTTATTTTTCAGGAACCAATCGGAAGAAGTGAGTTTGTTGATCAAAGCACTAATTAAAGAATTTCCATTGTGTTGAACGTCATTTTATATTTACTTTTACAATTATTTGGACTTGTATCAACTTGAGTTTATTTGAACTTTATTTAAAATTTATGACAGTGATGTATTTTATTTTATTTTATTTGAATTTATGATTAAATATTTGTTTTTTAAAAAATTGTGCAAATACCCGCAGGTACCCGTGGATACCCATGGCCATGGATATGAAAAAAATAGGTGAATACCCGCACAATATTGGATATCCGATGGATATAGGTACAAGTACGGAGTAAATATTTATCTAGCAGATAGGGTACGAGGGAATTACTGCCCATACCCTATCCGCCCGGTTGACATAACCGACCCTCACTTAAGAAAAATCGTGTTGAAAACAAATTCAGTTTTCATAATCTAATTTTTTTCAAGGAAAAGTTAAGTGGAGAGCACATTCAAAATCCCTATATGGTTACTTAAGCGAGAATGACTAATAACTTGAACATAAGGTAGTTAAAAACAAGCTTAATTTACCATCAATTTTTCATTTTGAGCAAAAAATTGTCTCGTTTGAATAAAAAATTCAGTGCAACCTGATTATTATTATTCAGCATAAAAAGAAAACACTTCTCTAAAGAAATCAACTTTTAACACTTCAATTTTCGGCATATTAAACTAATTTTCAAAAGAATAATTTTTTATCTAATTATTTTTACCTATTTAATCAAACAAAATTTATCTATTCACATCAACATCTATTTGAAAGAAATAAAACTAAAATTCAAACAAGTTTGGAATTTTATACAAAACAAATTTTATTATTAATTTGAATAACTCTTCCATCCACCAATAATTAAATAACATAAATTAGCATCTTTCAACGATCTTCTGAACACCGAAAGTCAAAATCTATATATAAAAAAACTATGACACTCATATATCTTTATATTTCTATACATATAAGTCTATAATACACATCAAATATATCATGTCATATTAAATACAATTATTGCCACAAAATATTTAGATCTTCTACTTTGATGAGATTCTGTTAAAACTTAAACAACTTCCCTTATTTTCTAAATTTGCCTATCCAAACTAAAACTTCAAACTTCACAACTCTTAGAAGAAGGTTAAACCTAAAGATAAAATACTGTTATCAACAATCAAAACATACCATTTGCTTTTGGATTAACAAATATTTACCTTTGCTCCAAAAACCCCATATGCAAAGCCATGAGACATGCAACATTTTCCACAAAAATAAACAAAAGAAAACATAAATAAAAATTTACTAAAAATAAGCGTTCTGCTCACCATCAATATTAAAAATGATAATTTTTGTAAAATAAAATTTAAATAATTAACTTTTTCTATTTATAATTTTTTTATTTAAATAATAGCATATTTATACTTTATCTGACTTAATTCACATCTACTCTTAGCAAATTTAATTTTGTTTTAAATCATATTCACTCTAATATATCAAACAAAAAACAAATCATTGCGCTATCAGTCAATGTGTAAATTACGTTACATGAATCTTTTAAATTATACAGTTGCACCATATATTTAGATTTTCTTTTTATAATTTATAAAAAAATTACTTAAATAAAATTGTTTAAGTAAAAACTACATATATCTTTCTTTACAAAAGTTAAGCCAATTTTATATATTAGAAATCTCAACATCTTAACAAAAGGTGCCATTTCTTCAATTGACAAAAGAATTTAAAATTAACATATTAATTAGAGAATAACAATGTTTCTATAAATGTCAACGAGGAAGATAGGGTACGAGTAGTAGCTCTCCCGTATCCTACCCGCTGGATAAATATTCGTCCCATACCCGTATTCATATCCGTCGGGTATCCATTATGCGGATATCTGCCAATTTCTTTTATATCCGCGGGTATCCACGGGTACCTACGGGTATTTACAAAATTATTTAAAAGACAAATATTTAATTATAAATTTAAATAAAATAAAATAAAATATATCAGTGTCATAAATTTTAAATAAAGTTCAAATAAACTCAAGTTCATACAAGTCCAAATAATTATAAAAGTAAATATAAAATGATGTTCAACACAATGGAAGTTCTTTAATTAGTGCTTTGACCAACAAGCTCACTTTCTCATATTGATTCCTGAAAAATAAACAAAATAAACAAATAATAAACCTCAATGACCACGTGCCAAATATTCTTATTTTGATTTCATCATTTGACAACAAACATACCATAAACGTCATTGTCTATATAAGATTTGATGTATATGCCCAATTTCAAAGAAAGGAAAGAGAATAATGCCAAGGGGTGTCCTTGGAAGAAGAATGCCAAGGGGTATCCTTGGAAGAAGACAACGTACCAATACTTGAAGTTGGAAGAATGAAAACAGAAGACAAGATGTGTAACTTAAAAAAAATTAGGTCAGAATGTTTTATACAAATATATATATATATATATATATATATATATATATATATGAGGATATTTTTGTTAATTAAAGTTTAGCGGGTACGGGTATCCATGGGTACAAATACTATGATACCTGTACCTGCCCCGTTAACATACAAGTATAAAAAATACCCGTACCCGCAGGTAGCGGGTATGCATTTTTAATATTCGTTTCCTACCCGTTGCGGATTTTATTCGCGGATACCCGTGGGTACGAATTTTTTTGACATGCCTACTATTGATATATAGTTTTTTAAACTTAAAATAAGTATTTTTAAAATATTTTTTTAAGTATTCATTTAAAAAGTAGATATGATTTGGTTCCTAAACATATTTATTTTTAAAATAGGAAAATTAAGTAATCACACAAAGATAAAAGTATTTATTTTTATTTAGAAATATTTTTTAAAATTACTTACAAAATAAATTATGTCATTATCAATTGAAATGTTTAAAATAAGTCTACAAAGTAAATAGATAATTATTTATTTGGTTAAATATGTTTTTAATCCTTGAACTTTGATATAAAATTGGAATTGGTATTGTTTCAAACTTTGATACATTTTGATCCCAAACTTTAAAAATAAATAAATATAGTCCTTTTAACCTAATTATGTTAATTCCTTTTTATATGTCAAATGTGTTTCTCAACTGACATTCAAGCAGGAACGTGTAAATGGTATAAACAACTCAAATGCTAGAATGAAACGCGTTTGATACATAAAAAAAGTTTAACGTAATTGGGTTAAAAAGAATACATCTATTTATTTTTAATCATTGAGGGCCAAAATGTATCAAAATCTAGATAAAGACAAATTTAACTTTTGTGTCCAAGTTGAAGGGCTGACTTATCTCAACCTTTAGTCGGACCGATCCATCTCGACCTTCTGCTTGAGATGACATTCTCCACCTTTTGCTTGGCCCAACTCATATGGACCTTCAACCTGGTCAACTTGTCTTGACTTTCAATTTGGGATAGTCCATCATGACCTTTAACCCAGATAAGTCGGTTTTGACTTTGGGTCTGGATTAGCCCGTTTCAACCTTCAATCATGGTCAACCTCTCTTTACCTTTATCTGGGTTGACCCAACTTGACCTTTGACTCAAGCCAACTTATCATGACCTTCGATTTGATCAACTCGACTCACTAAGTTCGACTCGACTCAAACTTTAGTCTAGGCTGACTCAATTTAACCTTCGATTTTGGTCAACTCTATTAGAACTTTAGTCCAAACCTACTTTGACCTTGATCCTAACCTATTTAAGATAAGATTTTGGGAATTGAGATTTTTTTTTTGTCAACTTATTTAATGATTATATAAAAAAAGAACTTACTCCAAAGTAAGTTACGATTAACCAATTGACTATAGGTCAAATTCATATCTCTAAACACAAGTGACAATTATTATAAAAAAACATAAAACATGTGTTTGATTATCTCAACTAAACAATTAATCCAGTTTAAATAAGATTGATGGAACTAAAGTTCACTACTAAAACTCAATTATCCTATTAATTTTTTTTTATTTCTTTTTCATATGAAATGCTTACAAATTTTGTTATGAAAAAAATTTATAAAAATTTCTACAAATTGTTTTTGCAAAATATTTTGTATAAAACACTTTTCAAATTTTTTTTTATAAAAAATACTTGTAAATTTTATAATTTTGTAGAAAATAATTATTCATGAAGGAATTATTTATCAATTAAAATTCTTAAAAAAAATAGTTTGTAATTTTTTTTTACATATTTGAAACAATGAGAAATTCTAGTAGTGATTGTTATACTTAGACTATATTTTTTTTGTTTTTATATATATATATATATATATATATATATATATATATATATTAAAAAAGAATAATAATATTTGAAATTTATATGACGTTTATAGACCCACTTTCCTGATTTCAGCTGTGTACGGTTTCATGTGGTCTAATCCAACCCACCATGTTCCTTTTTTTCTTTCATCTTTAGACTTTTATTTTGACTTGTTTCAAATTTATCTATTTATTTAAAGGTCATTGAATCTGCCAAATAATTCCTTTACATGTATATCATAAAGTTTTACCTTTACTCATTTTTATTTAGGATAAATTTAATTTTAGTATTTAAATTTATGTCTTTGATGTTTGAAAAATTATATTTATTTTAAATCATATTATTTTAAATTTGAAAAGAAATATATATTTTTTTAAATCTAATATATAAAACACGATTCTAAATTTTAAACACAGTATATTTAAACTGTTGTGTGCTTTATTGTTTTGATATATATATATATATATATATATATATATATATATGTATGTATGTACGTATAAAAGCAAAGTTGATGGAACTTTTCAGGAAAAAAACACTTTTGCTACATATTTAAAATCTCCACATAGATAGATTGTGAAACTTAGAATTTCATGACATATGATTAGCCAAATTGGGGAGCCATTTTGATTAGTATAACCAAAAGGTTAAGAAGAACAAGAGTATCCTACACTATTTGTAGTCTTAATTTTTAAGAGATCTCGGACTTTTCGACATGTTAAAGTAAACTTTTTAGTCAAGAGTTAAACATTTTAACTGATGTTTTCCCACAAACATTGTTGATTAATATTCTTACCTCCAGTTCGAAAAAAGGATAGGAAATATTGATTAGTGTTTCAAAGGAAGTTTATATGTTCGAGGTAATTAAATAAGTGGACCTACCACACCCACAAAAGTCATAACATTGATTACCCCATAACCAGATTCTTAATTTCTTATGTAATGAAATAGAACTCGTACAAAATTCATTGGTGAATCGAAGAATTGTACTTAACATTACTCATCGCCAGCATGTAACAAGTCCTTGTTGTGTTGCATGAGTAGAGCCCTAATTGTCCATGTGCATGGTATTTGAAAACCTGACAGATGAATATCTAAGGTCTCATAGAAACAAAATTAAGAGTGAAAAAGCATTGCATGTGGGTGCATGATAGTTGGATACAAAAATGTGACTCAGTTGTTCAGGAATTGCAGCAAGTAGGTGAAACGTACACAACAGGATCACATGATTTGGTGTGAGATAAGCCATGTTTATGTGTATTCTGCAATGGAGTTGAGCAATAATTAGAGGCATTATTAGTTGTTATTGAAATTGAAGGACCAACCATGGCCTCTTTCGTTCATCATCGTGGGGGTGTAGGGCTTCTCTGATATGACCCTCTTGTGGGGAAAAACTAAATCAGGAATCAAATCCAGAATGAAAGAAGTTAGGATGCATTGTCAACTACTCCAAGATTTGTTTAATGCATATCATGATAATAGAAATAAACCTAACTCTTTGTTTTATAGGAGTAGAAAGAGAGAGAAAATAATTAGATAAAAAAAATACATTATCAATAATTATCCATTGATTTTATACATTTACTTATATGATTGATACTCATAATATTCATTACAATTTATGTAAATATTTGTATTAACTAGTTGATTTGTTTCTTTTATGGATTACATGTTGTATCTATAAATAAGACTCTTCTTAACAATAATAATACATAGAAAGTTGTTCCATATTATCTCATTCTCTATTCTTCCTCTCCTTCTCTCTCTTATTAGTTTCATTTTATAACACGTTATCACGATGTTCCAACCAACTAAAGGCTAGTGGAAGTTTTTTCTCTTTGAGGACAATGTTCTGCGTGTCTCAATCCAGACTCTTTCTAATCCTCTATTCATGTACAATTTTATCTTATATTCTTATTTTTGTGATAAGAATTGTTTGACTTTATCAATTTTCATCTGTCTTATTATTATTATTAGTATTTATTATTATTATTATTATTATTTATCATTATGATGGATTATTATTATTATTTTATATGCTAGTTCTAAACACGTGAAATTTGCAAATTTTGATTTTGTGACCCTTTATAAGGAAGAATTTCTTGTAATGGATTTTTTGTATTGGATTTTAAATGTTGAAATACATTTAGATGCAATGGGTCTTAGTGATACCATTAAAGAAATAAATAAAGCATCTAAGCAGTAATTTGCTCCTGCAACAACAATATTGCAATATTGTGAAAAAAAAGGATCTCACAAATATTATGAATTTATTTCATGCCTTTGTATGACTGAACAAAACAATAAAGCTTTTGATGAAAAATCATGAGATCAGCCCAACAGGTTCTGCTCCATCCCAGAAGTGAATGCAGCAATAAATATTATGAATTTATTTGCCTTTGTATGACTGAAAAAAGTAGTGAGCTTTTGATAGAAAATCATGAAACATGTCCAATTGGTTCTACTTCATTCCTAGAAGTGAATGCAACAATATTTGATTTTTATTTTCATGATCGTGATATTGATTATGGACATGATTATAAAGGAAATTTCAAAGACACATTTTGTCACCAGAAGTGACATAATAATGTGAAAAAGGGAAAAGAAAAATGATAAAATATTGATAAATAAGATGAAAGCTTATATTATCATTACGATGGTAAAGACCATTTGAGTTGTACTTGTCGTACACCAAAGCATCTTACAAATTATGAGAATAATATAAAAATACACTTTGCTTGTAAAAATGGATTTTCTCATATTGATATTTATATTTATATGAAGAATGAATGTTAACACTAGCACCAATGATGAGGATATATGTCTTATTGATAGTGTAACAACTCATACAATTCTCAAGAGTAATAAATTTTTCTCTCGTTTGGTAATGCGAGAAGTCAATGTTAGTATTATTTTTGGTACTACAAATATAATTGAAGGCTCTGGAAGAGCTATTATACTTCTACCAAGAGGTACAAGATTGCATTTATTCTCCTAAGTCTAATAGAAGCTTACAAATAGAAATGAATTTCTTGTTTGACATGATCGATTGGGTCATCTTGGATATATCATGATGCGAAAAATAGTTGAAAAACTCATGTGGACACCCACTTAAGAGTCAAAAGACTTCTTCAAACCAATGAGTTCTCATATACTATACATTCCCAAAAGTTGATAAAAAGATCATCACCAAAAAAATTAGAAATGAGTCAATCTCATTTTCAGAATGAATACATGGTGATATTTATGGTCCAATACACCACCATGTGAATCATTTATATATTTCATGGTTTTAATTGATGCATTGACTAGATGGTCACATATTTGTTTATTATTAACTCATAATCAAGTATTTGCAAAGTTATTAGTCTAGTTAAGAGCTCACATCCCAGATTATCTGATTAAGAAAATCTGTTTTGATAATACTGGTGAAATTACATATCATGCTTTTTATGAGTATTGTATATCAATTGGAATTGAAGTTGAGCATCCAGTAACACGTGTTCATACTCAATTTAGACTTGCGAAATCATTACTAAAACATCTAAAATTGGTTGCAACATCATTATTTATGAGAGCTAATCTTCCAATGGCTATTTGGGGATATGCAATTTTGCATGTTACATTATTAATTCACATCAAACCAACAAGTTATCACAAATACTCTATTATGCATTTGGCTTTTGGTTAATGACTTAATATTCTCATGTGAGAATTTTTGGGTATGATGTGTATGTTTCCCCACCAAAAGGGACTATGGTGGGCCCTCACAGACAATTGAGAATATATGTTGGATATGATTCTCCCTCAATCATAAAATATCTTGAACTACGAATAAGAAACTTATTTACAGTTTGACTCTTCGACTGTCACTTTGATGAATACGTTTTTCCAACATTAGGGGGAGAAAGAAAACAATTGGAAAAAGGTATTGGTGTGAATGAATTATCATTATCTCATCTTGATCCTCGTACAAAAGAATGTGAACTAGAAGTTCAAAGGATAATTCATTTTCAAAATTAGTCAATCAATTACCTTATGTTTTACTGACAGAAAAAGGTAACTAATATCAACTACTAATGCTCCGAGTATATTTGATATTAGTTCATAACATGCCTGAAGTGTGATAGGCCTGTTAGTTCCAAAGACACGTTTGAAGCGTGGTAGGCCTATTGGTTCTAAAGATAAAAAGTCTTGAATGAGAAAGGGAGCTCAAATGCAAGATGACTTTATCGAAAAGGTGGAAATCCCAAAAGATTCATTTGACATAATTAATGATTCGGTTCCAAAAGAACCTCAGGTACCTAGATTTGTTGAAAATGATGATATCTCAATAAATTATGTCATGAATCATATAATATGGAACCAAAATAAAGTCAACATTGACAAAACTTTTACATATAATATAGTGATGAATGTTATGAATGATAATGAGGATCAATAACCAATGATCATTGAAGATTGTCGATAAAAAGTGATTGGCCAAAATGAAAATATGCAAAGAAGCATAATTAGATTTGCTTACTAAACGAAAGGTTTTTGGACCTATAGTTCGCATACCTGAAGGTGTGAATCTCGTTGGGTACATATGGATTTTTGTGAAAAAATCAAATTAAGAATGATGAAATTGTTAGATACAAAGCATAATTGGTTGCTAAAGGTTTTTCACAAAACCTGATATTGATTTGTGAAAAGACATATTCTCTGGTATTGGATGCAACAACATTGCAATATTTGATTATCCTATTTACACAACAATGTTTGCATTTACATCTAATGGATGATGTTACAACCTATTTGTACAGTTCTCTTGAGAATCATATTTATATGAAAATCCCTAAAGGATTTTATTTGCCTTACAAGGCAAAATCTAAAGAGGGTTATTCAATAAAATTAAACAAGCCCTTTTATTGATTAAAACAATTAGGACATGTGTGGCATAACCATCTTATTGAGTACTTATGAAGGATATAGAAATGATCCTATTTGTTCTTGTATTTATATGAAAAGATCCAAAAATGAATTTGTCATAATTATTGTTTATGTAAATGACATAAACATTGTTGGAACTCCTAATGAGCTCACAAAGGCAATTGATTGCTTAAAGAAATAATTTGAGATGAAGGATTTTGAAAAAACAAATTTTGTGTTTGAGATTACAAATTGATTATTTAAACAAAAGTGTTTTTTTATACATTATGAGGCTTATATAATTAAGGTGCGTAAAAATGTTCTAAATTGACAAGTCACATCCATTATGCACTGTAATAGATGTGAGGTCGTTAGATGTTGATAAATGCTCTTCTTAGACCTCAAGAAAATGATGAATATCTTCTTAGTTTAGAAGCACCATATCTTAGTATCATAGAAACACTAATGTATCTTGCTAATTATACTCTACTGGATATTGCATTTGCTGTAAATTTGTTAAGCAAGATATAGTTCTTCAACTACAAGAAGAAAATGGTTTGGAGTAAAACATATACTTTGTTACCTTAAGGGTACTATGGATATGAGCTTATTCCATCCAAATGATTCAGAATCAAACCTAATGGGTTATGTATATGCATGCTATTTTACATATTCTCACAATGTCACAATGGTTGATCACAAACAAGATGTTTGTCCACATGAGGTAGCACAATGGTTTCATGATGGTATATGAAACAAACCATAGTAGCAACATCGTCTAATCATACAAAATTACGAGGAAATTTGTGAATATGTTTGGTTAAGGTCTATAATTCAACATGTGCAAGAAACTTGTGGCTATCCCCGACAAATATGGAATCAAAAACCATATATGAAGACAATAATGTATTGTTCAATTGAAAGGATGATATAGATATCCAAAAATTCATTCATGTGAAAATCTAGTAGGTCTATTTATAAAACATTTGCCAAGAAGAACTTTTGAGCAAATGATTCACAAGTTCGGACTCCATCACCTTAATGATGTAAGTTTACATGAGGGAGAGAAATAAAATATGTGATGAACAATATTGTATTAAAGAATACAAAATGTTGTACTCTTTTTCCTTCACTAGGTTTTATTTTATCCCAAAGGATTTTTCCTAGTAAGGTTTTAACGAGACACATTCTCTTATCAATGGACACTCAGTGTTATGAATTAATGATTGTCCATTGATTTGATACATTTACTCACATGATTGATATGATTGATACTTATATGATTCATTACTCTTAATGTAAATATTTGTATTAACTAATAATTTATTTGTTTCCTTCATGGATTACATGTTGAATCTATAAATAGAACTCTTCTTATTGGTAATAATACACAGAAAATTGCTTCCTATTCTCTCATTTTGTATTCTTTCTCTCGTTTTCTCTTTTATTAGCTTCATTTTATAACAATTTGTAAAACTGTTTGATTTAAAAATAATGAAGGAAAAGAAGTCAACACAGAAGAAAGAACAGATCATGCAAGACATTGATCATGTACCTCTCAATTTGTTTTTGCATGTAAAACGTACAATAAATAATTATTATGTTACAATATATGACTACATCTTACGAGGAGAACAACTCTTCTCATAATCACACTCTCACTTTATTTCGTCGGCACTTCATTGTGGTTGTTTTAGAAATAATTTTATGCGAGAAGTTATATAAATTTTTAAAAATACTAATCATATGAAATAAATATAACAAGGTGTTATATAATCTAACAAGTAAAATATTTGGATCTTATATGATTTGATACTTTAAAAAGAAGCTTTAATCTGACAAACGAAACATAAACAAACTTTTTACTTTGTTGTTTTAATAATAATTAATCAAAATAAATAGATGTTAATAAATTTTTCTTTAACAGTTTCAAAGTAAGTATTGGAATGTAATTCCTCTTCAAGTGACTATTCAAATTATTAAGAAATAAATAAATCTTTGTGGAATGATATATGAAACTTCAATCTTCAAGGAGCATAGGGTACTCATTTTCGGATTGACTTTAACTATGATTATTTTTGAATGCATTCATTGAAAAATATGATGAGGCAAATAAGTAGTTGTATTTATATATTTATCTTTATTTTTCATGTGAACTTATGATTTCCTAAAAAAAAATCTTCAATTAGAAACTAGTTTTAGAAACAAAAATAGTTAGTTATTTTAATGACCAATTTAAATACCAATTTACAAAATTAAAAGTTATTGGTTACTAAGATAATCACTATATAAATAAAAAATTATAATTGGTCACTAATTAATTAGAGACTAATTCATTTTGGTAGTCAAAATCTAGGTAGCTAATTTTTAGCAACCAATTTTCTTTGGTAACTATAAGGCCCACTAAATTTCTTATGCTTCTTCTGCCTTAAATTAAAAGGGCTGCCCCATGTGAGTTGGGCCTAAGGGCTGGCCCAAAGGGAAAACAGACCCTAAGTCTGCCCTAACCCTAATCCTCTTACTCATTTTCAGAATCTACCCCTTTGTTCTAAGAGCTACAACCGTCACTCTGCTAGGGTTTGCTTTCCCGTCTCGTACAAGTTCGCTCGAAGTTCGTTTTACTCAACGTAAGTTGCCCATCAACTCATATTCTTCCTTTCTTAGTGTAATCTCGAGTTGTCTCAATTGGAGTTTTCATAGTGAAACCAATCTCAAGATTTGTTCCACTATTTTCCAGTTCTAAGTCTCTTCCTAGAGTTGCTGTGTTCCGTGGTTGGTGTCGGAGTACTGTACTAGCTTATTCCAGGTAAGGGAAGCTAGAAACCTCCTGTTTATTTGGTGTGAAGTCTGTTATTTTGTGTTGTTTCGTGATTGATTGAGGTTGTATGCTGCTGTGAATGCATGAGATGGTTGGTATCTTTGTTTGGGCATGAAAATATGTTTGTGGCAGGGAGAAACAGTGGTGAGGTCCAACACTCTCGCCTAAGCGAGCCTGTCTCGCCTAGGCGAGACTTATAGGAACAGGTCAGGGCTGCACTCGAGCTCCCGCTCAGGCGAAAGCTCTTATTTTGAGCGAGGCACCATCTCGCTCAAGCGAGAGACGCTCTCCCAAGCGAGCACGCATGAGAGCCTTGGCATGTTGCTCCTGTTTTAGCCTAGGTGAGGAACCCCACCTTTGGGCGAGGGGTTGTCTCGCTCAGGCGAGAAGAGCTCGCCTAAGCGAGCCATGCGAAAGCCTCCCAGCGTCCTTGTCACGATCTCGCCTAAGCAAGAGTCCACCGCCTAAGCGAGGGCACTCCTCTCGCCTGAGCAAGGGCTCCTAGCTTGAGCGAGATTCGTTGCGGGTTGCGCTGTTTTCTTAGTTTGGCTAAATGAAATGTTTGGTTTATGTTATACTCTATATAATGTATAAGGCTTGCGAAATGAGATGCATGAGATAAGTTGTGGTTACAAATTGGATTGTTGTGATTGTGTAATCTTGGCATGAGGAACAAATGAGATGGTTGGTATTAAAGTGGCATGGTATTGGCATGAGATGGAATTCACAACTATGGTTTGAGAATAACAGATGGGTATGGATTTATTGGGAAAATGAAAGAGGTGAAATATAAAGAGTTGGTATAATATATAAATGTATATGCATGTTAAATCCTTTTTGATTTATTGAGTATGATTGGTCCGTGTCAGTGCGTAATTCCTTAGGATCTCTAGGTGAGATTCTTAGGGTCGCGCTTCAGTGGTCGGGACGTAATTCCATGGCCCCTGTTAGTGGGTGTCCATGGTGGTGCCCCATCTATATAACTTGGTCAGGATTCAAGGTAAGGATTGCATCCTGACACTCTAAGGAGTCAGCTAGTCTCACTTAGAGCGGACTGACTCTTGTGGTGGGAGTAGTAGGAGGCTTGAAACTCATTAAGGGCTAACCTTGTGTGTGGGGGATTGATTCATTGTAACACTTGTAACACATAGCTCGGGGGTGAGTAGCTCGGGGGTGAGTAGCTCGGGGGTGAGCAGAGGTATCCACCACAAGTGCAAGCACCCGCTGAATCCGACCAGGTTATATGTATCCGGATGAGTCGAGTCGAGTCTTAGTGTATTGATTGAAAGGTCATAACATGCTTGGTTGATATATGTATATTGGACTGTGAGGGTATATCTGATTGCATGATAAAAATCTTTTTGGCTCTAGCTTACCCTTTGCTTGTTTGATTGCTCTGTATGTTGTTCTTCTACTATTGCGATGATCATCAATTTATTGATGGGAGCAGATGCGAGAGGTATTCGTGGTCAACAGAGGAGAGATGATTCCGTTGCATAATCTGCATGGGTGGACTTCTTGTCCTTCTTGGGCTTTTCTTTAGGGCTATGGCCCGTGTACTTGTCAGTCTTTAGATTTCTATATGTTTCCAGTAAACTGTGTAACTTGTTTCTTTTTGGACATCGTGGTGTGCCTTGGATTGTTAAGAGTGGTGTTTAAGCTCCGAGACTGCACTGAGATATTGTTTTAGTGTGATGCTTCTTTTAATTTCGTTTATTAAATTAAATGGGGCGTTACAGTAACAAAACCACGGTAGCTAATTTTAAAGACCAATTTAATGACCAATTATAGTTTTTATTATTATAATAGTAACTATTTTGGTAACCAATAATTTTTAGTTTTGTAAATTGGTATCTAAATTGGCTATAGCTACTAATAATTATCGATCACTAAAATTGGTCATTATTTAGAAGTTTTCTTGTAGTGATCTACTACTGTAGTTTTATAAAGAATTTCTTTCGAGAGGTTAATTCTGATACAAATTGAAATAATAGGCTACCTCAGAAAGGAGGAAGAGATTTTAATAAAACTTTAAAAACAATTTTGAAAACCATTTTTGTAAGAATTCTTACCAAATTTTATGTGAGGTATTTTTCTTGATGATTTTATAAAATACGTTGATAAATGTTTTGGACAAAAAATGGAAAACACAATGTTTTCTTAATTGTTAAGGAATTTGAATTTGCTTGACTTGATCAACATCTCGTGATTCTCCTTTATATGGAATGACTTGATAATTTCTTCATTTTGAATTTCTAGTCTTCGAGTTACTATTTTTCAGATTTTTAATAATTTTCTTTCCTTTATTAAATAAGAGAGAGAGCTTGATTTGAAATCCTTTAAGTTTTTTACCTTCTCTCTAACGCTCAAAATTTTCATATTAAAGAAAACTTGTGTAACATATTATTAAATAGTTGGCTAGTGTTGTAATTATTGCTAATATTACTCAAGATCAAATTAATTGTCAATCACATAAAATATTTTCATATATGTAACGTTCTATTTAATAAATAAACTCAAACTTAATTAAATGAAATATCACACAATGTAATATAAAGAGCAAAGTCTTGGAGTATTAACGTCACTCCTTACAAATAACCAAGGTAATAAAGTGAAGTACGGAGGCACACCACGATGCCAATACAAAACAGAGTACGAAGTTTAACAGTAGCAAAGTAAGTGCCCCAAGGGCAAAGGAATACATGGAATACAACCCTAAGGTAAATTCGGAAAAAGTGGGGTCCGATCCAAGATGAGCTATGCAGCGGAATCTCCATTACCCTGTTGATCACGAGGAGTTCTCGCATATGCTCTCATCAATAAATTGATGATCATTGCAAAAAGAGAAGACCACACACAAAACATACAACAAGCAGAAAGGGTAAGCTAGAGTAGAAAGTGATTTTATCATACATTTGCATACATTTTCATAGTACAACATACATACATCAACCAATCATGTGATGACTCATAAACAATACACTAAGACTCGAGACACGACTTATCCGGATACATATAATTAGTTGGATTCACTAGATGCTTGCACTTGCGGTGACCTCTACTGCTCTACAAAGCCAATTGCCAATGGGTTTCACCTTACCACTCACAAAATTAGCCTTAAAAGATCTAAGGCCTCCTGCTACTCTCACCACTTAAGTCAGTACGCTCTACGAGAGACTAACTGAATCTTTAGAGTGTTAGGATGCTATCCTTACCTTGAATCCTACTAAATTATATAATGAGGCATCACCACGAATGATGAGCGAACCTCAGCGAATCTTTGGTGGAAACTTCTCGCAAGGTCGTCAATCTTCAAACGTTCGGTGGAAATCCACCAAATTGCAGCGGAAGACGGAGTCCAGTGGGGAACTCTCACGGAATTGGTAACCTGACGAGATTAATAGCCTAATCTAGGGTTAGGGTTGAGCTGAGACGAAAGGGGAAAATTATCACTCTTATTCATCAAAGCTACCGATACAAAGCATGGTTTGCCTTTATATAGGTAAGGCAACCGTGAAAGAAAGTGGAAGAGAAGAAGGAACTAACGGCACTGCCGTGTACAAGAGCCCTAACAGAAAAATGGGTGAATGGAAGGTCGTTAACCCTAACGGCTAGGGGTCGTGTTCCTCGTTTGGTAAAATTTGGCTAGTGAACGCGACTCCAACGGTAGGAGCGTGAAGGAGGCAATGAACCCTAGTTTGAACTGGTGCGAAGGCGTGAGGCTCGTGTGTCGTTAACCCTAGTAGAGAAAACTGAGGGTTGGCATGCTTGAAGAGAATCTCTTTCTGCCTTTGGGGTACACTCGGGAAGAGGTGGCGTGGAACGGTCTTCAAGTTTGGGCTACAGAATGATGCAAAGAGACGGCCCAAAAAAGAGGTGATGTTGTCAAGTGTGAGGGTGTTATCAGCGTGGTGGAGGTGCAGATAAAAAATAAACCACGCGTGAGGTTTGAAGAATTGGGCTCGGGCCCAACGAAGGTGATGATATCAAAACAGGCTGCAGCAGGACGGGTGGTGCGGGAAACATTGGTGCATGATGTATGAAGTAATTGGCGGCCCAATTAAAATGCTGCTACGTAGCTGGTCCAACACATTCCATTCCACACTTCATCAAATGCTTCAATTTGAATAGTTTGGCTACAATTAGTAAACCAACCCAATTAGACAACTTTTATTTATTTAAAAGAAAAATAAAAGAAAATAAAAGAATGGCCTAGGCATGGGCCAATGCTATGAAAAGCCTCTTAGGGTGATATTCATCAACGAACTTCGTGGAATTACGTCCTAAGTATGAGGCACCACCATGAGCTCTCATTAACAGGGGTCATGGAATTTCGTCCTGACCAATGGGATATCCCCTATGGAATTTCCTATATTCTCACACAAGAATTTGAAGACACATATTAAAATCATACAACATATTTCTCTCTTGGAAAATAACTAATTCTTATAATTTTTATCCAATCCAACTTAACAACACATTATGCAAACGATTTTGGGATTTTAGAAATAAAATTGCAGCTTGTGTAAAGCACCAAAGATTTTATATTTATATTCAAATTAAATATGATTGAATCAAGAACCAAATGAAACAAGAACCAACTTAATTGAATAACAATAAAGAAAGTTATGCACCAAACAAGTAACAAAGGTCAATGCTGTCAACAACCAAACTACAGTGATCTTGCGATAAAAACTACTCTCACTATAGAGCTCTGACTCAAGATCCAACCGATCAAAGTTAAGAACTATGTGTTAAGGATAAAGTGTTAAAATATCAGCTGAATCCAACGGTTAACGAAGTAGGAACCTTCATTTTACAAAAAATGTACAGTGTTGTCAATAACTAAACTACACTGACCTTGCGATACCAACGACTCTCACTACAGAGCTCCAATTCAAGATCTCACTAGTTAAATTCAAGAATTATGTGTTAAGGATCAGCTGTTAAAATTGCAGCTCGATCCAACGATTAACGAAGTAGGAACCTTCATTTTACAAATAGTGTGCAGTCTAGAAAAAAAAGTAGCGTCACATCAATCAAACATACTCATTCCAAAACGAAAATAAGTACACTGTATTTCAAAGAAAAAGGAGTTGTAGCTTTCCTTACTTAGAGTGAGCTAACAAAAGACTTCGACACCAAACAACGCAGTACAACAGCTCTAGGGATAGATTCAAGAGGTGGGCAGAAAAATGGTTGAAGTAACGTGAATAGAGCCAAAGTCCAAACCCTAGCAGAAGGTGGTTGCACCTCTAAGAGAGGGGGAAAAGTTGTTTTTCTAAAAAATGAGTGGAATGAGATGGTTAGGGCAGTTTGGGGTCTTGGACACCCTATGGGCTAGCCCTTAGGCCCAACAGATGGGAATAGGCCCTAAAACATGAGGGTTGAAAAATAAGTGGACCTTACATTCTCCCCTACAACAAAAATTTTTGCCCTCGAAAATGAAGACTTACCAGGAAAACAGATGCGGATGTGACTTCCTCATGTCCTCCTCCAATTCGCAGGTAGAGTCACTTGTTCTCTAGTCCTAGATGACTTTGACTAGACTAACTGGTTTTCCCCGACGTTCCTCAACTTGACTATCCTCTAAAGCAACGGTGGTACTTCCATTGTGAGATCCTCCCTGATCCGTACATCCTCGGCTTCCAGCACATGAGATGGGTCAAAGACGTACTTCCTCAACTGCGAGACGTGGAACACCAGATTGAGATTTGCCAACTGCGAAGGAAAAGCAATCTCGTAAGCCACCGGACCAATCCTCATCGAGATCTGATAAGGGCCAAGGAACTTAGGAGAAAGTTTCCTCGAGCAGAGAGTCCTTTCCACACCAGTGGTTCGGATCACCCTCAAGAACACGTGATCTCCAGCCACGAATTCCAAGGGCCTCCTCATGACATTTTATTGTCTGATTAGTTTCAAGAGAACACTTCTATTACAAAAACATACATTAGACAAAACACAATATAGAACAAATATTTATATTGTCTAATGAGTTATCTCCTTTGCAAAAACAATGTTAAAGGACTTTATGTGTATCGTCTAGTTAGTGTATTTTAACATTGTATCACATATCGTCTATGATATATCATTGCGTCTTTACTATTTCGTCTGGTGATATGTTTTGTTATCGTCAAAACACTTTCATCTAATGAAAAACAAATTAGAGTGTAATACAGTGAATCTTCAGAGAAAATAAATATTATGCAATCAAATGATATAAATATCAAAGTAAGTAATCACATAATATATAACCAAGCAAGTCGCAAAGGAAATAAATAAGATGTTTATAATATCAGAATGAATAACTAAAATTAATATCACAACAAAATATGTAATAAGAATTTCAATCAAAACAATTATAAACTACCATATGATATTTCAACAATCAATGTATGAATAAATTGAAAAACCAAAACATAGAAATCGTAAACGAAAAAAATCAAAAACCAAAAATAACAAACATTGTTCACAATGTTTTAAGATAAGAAAATTTGTTTTTCATTTTATTTTCTCTTGATATTTTTCATCCATAAAAAAGAAGAACAAAAAGAAAGAGAGACATCAGGTTGTGAATTAGGATAGACATTTTTTCTATATCTAGGTGACTATGTCTTCCATTTTATTGATAATGTGAGTAACTCTTTGAGTTTCAATTGGTGGATTATTGGTCGTAATAGATGGGTTTGAAGACGTGGATTGTGTTAGGAAGGAATTTGATGCCATAATGTTCTTCGTAGGTGGTGATATTCTAGTGGTGGTCTATTTCTTGCGCATAAAATTGAATGAATAGTCAAAATTATGGCTTTTTTGTATTTTAGGGTCTTTTTGTAGTCAAATTTGTAAAAATAGGTTCATTGAATTTTTTCTTGCAAAACAGGGTCAAGTCGTTAGAATACAAGACGACATTTCAGCTGAAGTCGTCATGTATCCTGTCGATTTCGTTTTTTTGCATAAAGCAAAGTTGGCCTGATGGAGGCCGGTTTCAGTATAATGTAAAAAGTGAAGTCGTTAGGTTGAATAACGACTTCACTTTAGTTTTTTTTTCTCAAATATAATTTTAATCAAACATTAAAAAATATAAATATTGAGTGTGTTGCAATAGAGTTGAGGCAAGAAATAGTTGCTAAAGTAATCATCACTGTCCAATCCAATTGAATAAATGCACCTATTCAGATAAACTGTAGTTTTGTTGACATTTTTCAATAAATTTAACATATACCATACAGTGCTTATGTAGTTTTGCACATGCCCTTTGAAACTGGTTCAGCCTCCCTACAAAGTTGAACACAAATAAAAAATTATACAAAAAAATAAACACTAAATAAACACTACAAAGTACCAAATTGATGAAGTCGTCATTCAACCTGACGACTTCACTTTTTATATAGAATTGAAATCGGCATCTATTAAGCCGACTTTACTTTTAAAAAAAAAAAAAAAAAAGGAAACCGATAGAATACAGGACGACTTCACCTGTAATGTCTTGTATCCTAACGACTTGATCCTGTTTTGCAAAAAAGATCAACGAACCTATATATTCTTACAAAATTGACTACAAAAGAACTCCGAAATACAAAAGGACCCAAAATTCGGAAATAATCTTTGGGAACATACCTTTATTGTCGTATAGATTTTCAGAAAGATTGGAAAATGGGGTTTGACTTGAGTTGAATGTGACACAAAGGTTTAATAGGAGTTTGAATAAATAGATAGATAAATCAAATAATTAAGGTAAAATGTCCACAACTCAAACATAAAAAGAAACATTTGATAATTACAACGATACTTTTTTTTTTCATTTGGGAATAGAAACTTTTGAAATTGCCATATGATTTTATGAAATTATATTTTGAGAAGTAAGTTTTAAATATAAGGAAACACAATGGGGATTCAAAATAATTTAGTAAACATCTTGTTTTATTTTTTAGTAGATTTTGATAAATATAGAATGTAACTTTCAAAAATATTTTAAAGTCGATATTTTAAAAAGATTTAATGTAAAAATGATTTTTATATAGTAATTTAAAAGGACTTATTAATATATTATAGAGATATTTATATATATTTTCCAAAATTTTGCGTATTTTAGATAATATGCAAATCAATCAAGTATATGTATGTTTAATGTGCCCATGTGCGTCTAATGCTTTACATATTGTGAATTAATCACTCATTAATAAAAGTGACGCATGATAAGATTTTTAAATTACTAAATTGCTATTTTATAAGAGGTTTATAAACGCATAAGCTAATTGATCATTTATCGATACAAACTTTAAATTAATTATACCTTTTGAAAATATCTTCTTATAAAATGATGTTTAATTTCAATATATTTGGTTCTAGAATGTAAAATTGAATTTTTTGTTAGATTAATAAGAATGCCATTGTCATGAAAGATAGAGATGTTACTCTCATGGACGTTGTAGTCTTCCAATCGACTTTTGTAACATAGGATTTGTGAGAAACAATTTGTAGCTAAAATGTCTTCCGCTTCAACCGTTGATAATGCTAGTGTTCATTGCTTCTTACCTAACCATAAGATTTGGTTTCCTAACGAAGTTACATCCTTCACTAGTGCTCTTTCTTTCTATGTTCTCTTTAGCATAGTCAACATTACAATATCCCTGTAAAGATACACATTCTTTTTTCTCGTAGCATAGACAAAAAATAGTAATGTTTTCTAAATATCTATAAATATGTTTAACAACACTTAATGAACTTTCCTTAGGTTTGATTGGAATCTTGCAAACAAGCAGACACTGAACATGATTTGATGTCTAGACATTGTAAGATATAACAATGATCTAATCATTTACCAATATTTTTTTAATGTCTACAACGTTTGACTCTTGCTACAATCCTAGATATGTGTTTGAATGCATAAGGGTTCTCATCTCTTTTTCATCTTCAAAATTAAACTTCTTTAGAAGTTGTTTTACATACTTCGTCCGATGGATAAATATCTGATCCCTAGCTTGTTTAATTTGTTATCCAAGGAAAAATTTGAGGTCACTCATCATACTCATCTCAAATTCACTTTTCATTGCACAAAAAATAATCTCATCTACATATATTTGTACTAATATGAAATCATTTGATTAATCTTTTCTAAATAGAGTAATGTGTGGCTGTCTTGCAGGAAAACCATTTTTAGTTAAGAAAATACTCAACCTTTCATACCAAGCTTTATGAGCTTGTTTTAGCGCAAATAAGGCTTTGTTAAGTTTGTAAACAAAATGAGGATTTATAACATTCTCAAAATTAGGAGGTTGTTCTACATAAACTTCTTTAATAAAACCATTTAAAACTGCACTTTTAACATCCATTTAATATAACTTAATACTATTATATTCAATAAATGATAGTAATATGCGAATATCTTCTAAATGTGCAACAAATGCATAGGTTTCAATATAGTTTATACATTTTTGCTCTTAGTACCCTTTGGCTACTAGTATAGCTTTGTTTCTCACAACCTTACCTTGTTCATGTAGCTTGCTCCTATATAGCCATTTAGTTCCTATGATTGTCTTCTTTTCAAAAGGACATATCAATGTTCAAACTTAATTCTTATCAAATTTATCCATCTCTTCTTTTATTGCTTGAACCCATCTAGAGCTTCATTTATGCTTTTGGGTTCAACTTGAGTTATCATGGTGTTATTTCTTCATGTAACGTTAGTAGGTGATATTTCTTCATGTAACTTGGTTCTCTTTCTTCTTGTGGAGTGTTTGACATTGCCTTGGGTATCTTCCAACATGTTATCCTATGTTTCGTCTGGTAGTATATCGTCTATAGATGTGTATGCCGTTTTGTATTTTTGGGACCTGCATGTCAAAACCAAGAGAGTCTTCTACCTTTGATAATTTCTTATGAGGATTATAGTCATTAAACCTTACATGTATGGCTTCTTTTATACTAGACAATTTAGAGTTTTATAATCTATATGCCTTAGATGTCTTTGAGTAGCCATTCCTTCATCACATCTATAATTAAATGTCCCTAAACTATCTTTTGTATATAAAATAAAAAATTGAATTCCAAAAGGGTGAAAATAAGAAATCTTGAGTTATTTATTCTTCCATGGTTCATATGGAGTAATGGAAATCACCCAAGGGTCTGTGTAAGACCCGATGAATTTAAATAATTAAATAAATAATTATTTAATAAATGTGGGTAATGGGAGCATTTATGACATTTAATGTGGGAGCATTTTGTTAGTTTTGAAATGGTTGAAAAACAAAGAAGGGGGGTTGAATTGGCTAGTTAAAAATTTAGGCTATCTTTGCAAGCTAAAAACCACCTTTAATTGAATCAAATAGATCACTAAGTTAGGATGCAAACAGTACTTAACTATACACCTTCAATCAATCAAAAACAGAGTTAACAGATTGATTTTACTAAACAGATTTTGTTATGGTATAATCAATCGATTGAAACTGAAAAACAGTCGACTGAAATACTGGGAAAAGTGCAGAAATGCGAATTTAAATTTTAAAACAGAAACAATGCTCAAGAATGATCAAGACCAGTTCCAAATGATCATACAAACATGCTTAATGTTGCAGATGCCATGAAATCATGCAAGAACATGAAAAAGATGATTAAAGCACAAGTTCTTAAAACTTTAAAATGAAAATGCAAGAGAGAAATGTTAGAGAAGAGAGGACACCACAAATTTTTATACTGGTTCACTCAAACCTGAGCTACATCCAGTTTGTCAGGGCAACCTTAGCTTGACTTTGCACTATTTCAAAAGTTTTACAAAGTATCCACCCTTACACTTCCAAAATATGCAAAAACACCACAAAAGACTCTTGAATCACACAAGAATCACATCAGCACAGTTAGAACCCTCTTGCAGACCTGGAAAACCACCAAGCACACACATAAAGCTTGAGAAAGATCAAACCTTGGTGGTAGCACAACCTAGCCTACCACAAACCACTTTCTCCAAGCTTCAAACCAAGCCAAAAGCTCCAAGAATTGATCCAAGATCAATCTTCAACAGCTGCAACACCTATGATCACGAAGGAGAGAGTTTCCACAAGTTTCCAGAACCAAATCGTGCTCTAAAATGATTAACTATCATCTCTTTCGAAAATCACAGCTTTTATAGTCAAACTGTTACAAAATTCAATAGGTTGATTATCAAATCAATCGATTGATTTCACTTGACTTAAGTGAAATCAGTCGATTAAAAACTAAATCAACTGATTGAATTTGTTGCAGTTTAAGACTATTGTAGCCAACCTTTTAACTTGTTGAAAAACCAGTCAACAGACTAAAAGAGACATTTTAACCTGTTGAAAAACCATTCAACAGATTAAAAACACAATAAAGACCAAACTACATCTAATTAATGCTATAAGGTCTACAACATGAATTACAAACTACAAATACACTTTCTAATTGATGTAACTACATGGAGAGCACATGTTCCAACCTTGATCACCATGGATATCATCAAATCTCATTTCCTTCATCAATGTAGGCTTCATTCCAATGGTAATGGCTTCAAGATAGTTCAAAAGAGCTTCATTCAATCTTCATGAAATCTTCAAGAAGCAAACCACCTTGGCTTCTCATGTCAACACATTTTATATAGGACTAGTTGGACAAAAGGTATGGAAAGAAACATGCACATGTGATATGAAATTAAATTATGAAAAGGCGATGATTGGGATTATATGCATGTAAAATCATCGTTTTGCCTTAATTGTGATGTGGTTCATGGCCCACTGGTTACTGTTGTCAACACCCAATTTTGTCCGGGTAATACCTTTTTTTTATTTTTTTTCCTTATCTTATTTTACTTTTATTTTGATTTGTCATTTCATCTTATTTTGCTTTTATTTTATTTTTATTTTATTTTATTCTTATTTTTATTCTTATTTTTATTTTTTGTTTTTAATTTTGATTTTAATCATATTTTGTTTACTTTTTATTTATTTTGTTTTATTCCTTTTTCAAATAATATGTATATAAAAAATGTAAAAAAAAATGAAACAAAAAAAAAACAACAAAAAGAAAAAAAAGAAAAGGAAAAAGGGAAAGAAAGAGGTAACGTAAAGTCTCTCTGTTATCAGACCCATGCCTGCTATGCTATCATGGTTTGGTATTGGGAATGATTTGTAACATGGTTATGATGGCTGAAGGAGCAGGAAGCAACATCTGTTCTCAGCCTTATCCCAAATTTCGAGATTGGAAGATGCAGAGAAAAGTGAACAGAACAAAGGAGATAGTTACATAATAAAGAGGGGAGATTCATGCTGAGGGGGGAGAGATTGCATTACAGAGCGTAAAAACAACATAAGAGAGCCATTTGATCAGGGAACTTTCGTTTGACAATAGGGACTGCAAGAAGTAAGTTTTCCATCTGAGTACTTGAATGTTTGAGATGAAACTGATGCTCCTGTGTTGTGCTTGAGAATGAATAAAATGTAGTCATGTATATTGAATTTTGCGTGTCATTGATTTGGCTAATTGAATTTTGCATTTTTAATTAAAGGTACCGCCCTCGGGCGGGCGCGGTAGGGTGTTAACACCTTCCCTACGCGTAACCGACTCCCGGATCCAAAATCTGGTTTTTCGCAGACTTGTTTTACTTTTATGGTTTTCCATAGTTTTCCAGAATAACTATGGTGGCGACTCCAAATCTCTTTTTTAAACCCGTTTTCTTTTTCGGTTCGCCTTCCTGTCGCGATTCCGGTTGCGACAACTGTCATGAAATGTAAATTGTAATGTTGGTTGAAAATCAGTGAAGTATGCTACATTTGGTAAAAGAATAAGTCTAGGGTGAATTCATAACTAATTGAGGAAATGCATGATTCTCATTTGTGAAGTGTTGGTAATTGATATATGGATTGTGATTCAGCCAAATGATTATGTCTGGATGAGTTGATTGATAATAGGAATTGTGTGTTACGTGTTTGAGGTTCATTAGAACATGTTCCAAAGTTCTAAAAACTAGTAGAATTGCGCTACTGGAATGACACCTGGCGACGTGGGACAAGCCACCAAGAGGTAGGGACCCAAAATAGTGGCAGAGGCCACTGGACTCGTGTGGCGCCTGATGGAAGGGATGGTTCCGCCAAGCGGAATTGGGCTGACATGAGCACTGGAAGGCGCTTGGTGCCTGGTGGTGGGGGATGCTTGCCAGATGGTCGAGAGCTCAATTTCGCCCAACGATGCGGTGGAGGCGCCACACGATTCCATGTGCAGATTTGGATTGCGTTGAGGGTTCTACATAACTTTTGATGGATGTCTTGATGTGATGCTTTGTTTGGGGCCTAGTTATGAGTGCAACTTGTATTGGGGTAACACGTGGCCACTCGAGGTTGTAGCCTGGTGGTTTTGGAAGTCCAGATGAGTGTGCGAGATCGTGGCTCGTACGAATGGGTTTCAGAAGATTTCCCTCCTTGGTGTTATCTGACGAGTTTTGTAGTCTTGGGACAAATACGGACTGCAGTTCGTATTGAGAAACTCCACTTGGTGTTGCGGATTGTGGCTGTGACAAATTTATTCCCGCGTGTGGACTATTAGGTGGTTGCCTGAAGTTGGAGTGGCGAGTAAACACTCGTGGCAGCAAAGATCGATCAATGTAATCATCAAAGGGTGTAGAATCAAGATGTGACTAGATGAGGATATGGAAGTGGGGTTGAGAGGTTAGGATTCTAATAAGGGTCATAAATTTGAAGTTGTTATTGTATTATAAATTGTGTTATATTTTTATTTGAGCTCGCCCCATTTGTGTGTGTTTGGCAATGATCATGTAACTAGTTACATGGGAGCAGATGTTGATGCAGGTGAGCACGTGGATACTAAGAGCCGGAGTGAGGCCAACATGGGGTTTTGATTGAGATTATTTTAGAGCTGTCAAAATAGGTAACTCGGCCCGACCTGGCTCGACCTACCACAAGTTGATCATTTAGTGAGCCAACCCAACCCGGCTCATTTATTAGCGAGCCAAAAAAATTTCAACCCGACCCGGCCCACCGCGGGTTGGTGGATTAAACGGGTTGGCTCACGGGCCCACTTAATTAAAAAAAATACAATTTTTTTATTTTTGTTAAGTCAAAACCAGATTATAATTCTAATTAAAGCTAAATAAACTTTAATAAAATCCAAATACAAACCAAAATCACAAAAATACAAATTATCTATGTTGGCTAAAAAAAAAGAACCTAACATGACCCAAATATAAAGCCCAACTTAATAAAAATTACTTGTGTAACCCTTTATTTGCAGGTTGACTCACCAACTCGGCTCACCAACCCGGCTCACCATGAGTTCAACCTAGGTGAGCTGGGTCAAAAATCAACCCGTATTGAAATTTGTAAAAAAATTTCAACCCAACTCGGTCCGAACCCGTGGTGAGCCGGGTTGGCTCGCGGGTTCCAATCCATTTTGACAACTCTAGATTATTTTATGGATTTTATAAGACTATATTTGTAAATAGTTATTGTACCACACCTAACCGAACTCAATCAAATAAATAAGAAATACATCAAGGCAGCCAAATATTCAGCCTAGGCCGAGTAAATCTAACTTATACCGGACCTGGTCGACTTAACCATATAAATGATAAACCTCACTAACATGCCAAAGACAACCCAAGTACACGACCTGGGCCGCCATGGTCTCGAATTTAAATGAACAAAGGCTAAAGTAACAACAAAATGGCCAACACGGATAGTACACGGCCAAGGACGACATCTGATAAACCAAGAAATAAACGGATCAGACCGCCCTCGAAGACTTATTAAGATGGAGGTCCCCGCGTTCGATAGACCTTGAGGGGCCTAGGTTAGGGCCCAGGCCCACTCATAACCCAGGCTAGGGCCCAAACCAAGGCCCATCCCATTAGGTCAACGAACATCATTAATACTCTATAAATACACATGGACCCCACGAATTAAAGGTACACATTCATTAATCACTAATTTGACTCTCTGAGAGCTTTGACTTACTTGAGCTTCAAAGACTCTTCTGCAGGTAACCCCTCCTGGGTTCAAGCTGACATGTATCGACCAGGGAGAGACCATTTGAAGAGATAGCGGACTACATGGTAAGGTGACACTTGTGCCTAACTCATCTTATTTGTTCTCTACAGGAACAATTATTATGGATCGTTTTATATTGGTAAGTGTGAACGTATTTATAGATATTTTTTTATTGGTAAGCTGACAAAGGGGCAGTTAAGAGGGGCAGAAAAACTACTCATAATGATCCTTGAATGACCATTACCATCACCATTAAACTAATTTTCATTTTTAGTCATTTACCCACCATTAAGAGAGTTAGTGAGTGCACGTAGGAGCTGAACTGTGAAGAGCAAAGGGAAGTTATTGTTGGTTAAGAAGAAACTATCACCTATTCAATTTTTGCATGATGTATGTATAATTGTATGATTGATCCTTGCCTGATTCTACTTGAATTCGCAATTTCTGGAAATTTTCCAGAAATCGCCTGGCGGGCCTTCAAAGCCGCCAGGCGACTCATGCTATTTTCTTGGGTTTTTTGGGTTCCTAGGAGGAACCGCCTAGCGGTGAGCGTTGTGCACCAGGTGACCCAAGCTGATCAACCCAATTTTTTTGGGTTTTGATGAACGACGCCAGGCGATGCGAGCCAATTTTGGCTCGATTTTGATGTTTTTGGGTATTCTAGGCTATTTTGATTGGAGAGGATGAATTTATACATGATGATGTACTGGTGAAGTACCATAAATGGTTGAATGACAGGGTGAATTGAATTAATTGGAATAAAAATTGGTATGGATAGATTTTAGGGTTTGGAATCTTTGGGGCTTTTGAAGTAAGAGATGATTGATGCACGAATTGCCTTAAGAAGACTGTAATTACATAATTAGTGTAGTATTAAAACTCCTTGGCAGCATGATTGGTGGTTGTGTCTTGGAAAATAGATAAAGAAATGGATTAGGGAAATTGTGTTGGGTTTTGGAGGTGCTGGAGTTGCTGAGAATTTTCCCAAATTGCTATGCACTACCTGGCGGTACCAATTGAGTCGCCAAGCGTCAGCGCAATGTGAGTGGCTTTGTGTGGCTGTGAGGTATAGTTTTGGTGTTGGGTGTTTGACGTCCGGTTGATGTGGAAATAAAATTTTGGAAAAATTTGTGGTGGGATTGGTATGAATTTGTAGTATTATTTCATTTGAGGGTGGAATTGGGAATGGGGAACAGGGATTTGTAGTACATTATAGTTAGTGCCCAAACTAGAATCATGATAGAGGTTAGCTGTGGAAAAAAGACTTAGGCGTTGTGATTGAGTGCCTAATTAGATACAAGAGTAATCAATGTGGCTCAGTGTGAAATAAGGAGACATCAGATTTGTAATGACAAACCAGGTTTATATTAAGAATTTAGGGTTAAAAGTACTATGAACTGATTGTGGCATATAATGGATGTGCAAGGTTGACCTTAAGTAAATTTTAAATGGGGGTGGTTTAGGATTGTTGAATATATACAGAAATAGGAATATTGGTGACAATTTGAGGATTGTGGGAATAATGAATGAATGATAAGTTGTGAGTAACTCAGTAAAAGTTACTGTATGTGTGATGTCTGAATTGAGGATACCAACAATGTTGTTGTGCCGAAACTAGTAATGCACGTGTATTGATGTAGCGCCTGACGGTAGTAGGTAACTCACCAGGCGATAACTACGATCATAGTGGGCTTGGAAGCGAGTGGCACCTGGCGGTGAGGGTTGTCCCGCCAAGCGAGACCTATAGAGAAAGGCATCAGAGGCGTTTGGCACCTGGCGGCACGTGTCCCCGCCAGGCGGCCTGGAAGCAAATTTTGCCTAGTGGCTCAAGAGCAGCACCATGTGATATTGCAGAGTCAGAAATTGTGTTTTGATTGTTGTGGACATGCGTGATCTACAAAGCTTTGGTGATACCTCGAAGGTCGGCTTGCTGGTGTTCCTTGAGTTGTGGCTCAGAACGTATCCATTGAGTTGTGGCTCGGGATAGAGGTTAAGCACGTGGCATTCCTTGAGTTGTGGCTTAGAGACATCTCTTGAGTTATGGTTCGAGATGGAGGATGAACACAAGGAACTCTTGAGTTATGGCTCGGGTTGGCGAGTGTTGCCAGTGTGAGTGTGCGAGTTGTGGCTCGTACGGATGGGTCCAGATATATTGCCCACCTTAGTATGTGGCTGACGAGTTTGATAGTCTTGGGACATTACGAACTATGTTCGTATTGAGAACTCCACCTAGTGTTACATATTATGGTCTGTAGCTAGTTTCCCGCACGTGTTCTACAAGTTGTGGCTTGTAGGTGAGGCAACAAGATATCTTGAGGTATTCATCTAGAGACGTAGATCATGGATGACATGGTGGTGGCCATGCGATGTAGAATCAAAGGATAATGTTCCTTTGATGTAATTGTGTTAATATATGTGAATATTATATGTGTTTTAAATACTGTTAGCTCACCCTATCTGCTTGTATTTGGTGATGATCGTGTATTGCATTAGACGTGGGTAGATGATGTTGTAGGTAGATCTGGTGAGGCATAGAGCCGGAGAGTGGGGAAATTATTCCTTGGAGTTTTATGATTTTATGAATTTTAAGAATTTTGTAATCATTTGGATTATTGGAATTAACTTTTGTATTTCGAGTTTTTATAAATTATGGATTTGAGGTATTTTTATGATGAAATAAATGTTTTAAATTTTTCGTTTTTTTTTTGGGAAATGAACTAAATTAAATGAGGTATTATTATTATGTTTTATTTTATTATTTAAAATCCGTAATATCTGGATGGGATGTTACAAACATTACTTTCAAAACTAAGTAGAAAGGTAAAAGGAACATATCTTCCAGACTTGTGGAGACATATGATGAAGAATCAGATGAGTTAGATTCTGAAGGAGATAATGAATTAAATCTTCTAACAAGAAAATTCAAGTGAAACCTAAAGAATCTTGGATATGACAAAAGCATGTGATTCAAAGCCAAGGACAAAGAGAAAGTTATGTACTATGAATGCAAGAAACTAGGACACTACAGATAAGAATGTGCTAAAGATAAAAAGTAGAACAAAAATCTCATGGCCATCAAAGAAGACATGGATTCTTCTTATTTAGAGGATGAGGAAACACACATTGGATTCATGGCACACAATGATACATTAAACGAATTTGATGAAGAAAATGTAGATTTGTTTGAACTTGACTCTATTATACAAGCATATTATGAATATGTCTCTAATAATGTACAAAAAATTATTAGAGAAAACATTAAAAGTACAAAACATTAAAGAAAAACACTAAGAAAAGTAGAAAACGCTAGAAAAATAGATTATGCACAACAAATGAAATGAATGAGAAATTAAAAGTTGTAAATGACATATTAAGCACAGAAAAGTTAGAACTAGAAAATAGGCTAGAAGAACAGGATATCGCAAAAAAGGAACTTAAAAAGGAATTAGTTCTAACCCAAGAGAATATAAGCAAACAACTAGTAGAAAAAATAATACTAAAATAGAAAAGGGTTGAAGTAGAAAATGTTATAATAAGGAAACTTCTAGCACAAACTAGGTCAAATGAAAAATCCTTTAATATGCTTCTTAAAAGCTCTAGGAAGGCAAATGAAAAAACCAAATTTGGATATGAAAATAATGCATAAACTAGGACTAGTTTTGATAAAGGTAGAGTATTTTATACAAGAGCTAACCCCCAAGGACCTATAGAAGAGCTAACCCTTTATCATGGTACCTGGATTGTTGATGCTCGCGACATATGACAAGAGAAAGGTATATA
>Ga0214543_1001255_pt1 | contig 48415 bp, 43 predicted proteins | sample CNSS2metaG_FD_160094 | JGI IMG/M metagenome (GOLD analysis project Ga0214543, IMG submission 160094) | Root nodule microbial communities from cowpea collected in UCLA plant growth center, Los Angeles, California, USA - CNSS2 | ecosystem: Host-associated > Plants > Roots > Nodule | place: USA...
TATGGCTTCGGTTCTTAACCGAGGCAAAAAGCTATGACCTTTTGGCCTCGCCCCAATATGCTTCGGTTCCCGAACCGGTGCAGAATATTAAAAACAACCGCTGCCAAAGGCCCTTTCTGCACTGGTGAGGAGTTGGATTATGGGTTGGGTTTGTTCGGCTAGTTTGGGTAGGAAACGAGAGATGGCTGTGAGACGGCCAATGAGACGTTGGATCTCCTTAACAGTAGTGGGGCTGCGCATTTCGATGATAGCCTTGCATTTTTCAGGGTTGGCCTCTATGCCGCGTTGGGTTAACATAAAACCAAGGAATTTACCCCAGTCAACGCCGAACACGCATTTGTCGGGATTGAGGCGAAGGTTATATTGGCGTAGCGCGGAGAACACTGCTGACAGGTCTTCAGCATGTTGGTGATGACTTGGGGACTTGACAACCATGTCGTCGACGTTAGGTGGCTGAACACCTCGTATCAAGCTGACATGTATCAACCGGGAAGAGACCAACTGAGGAGATAGTGGACTACATGGTAAGGTGACGTTTGTGCCTAACTCATCTTATTTGTTCTCTGCAAGAACAATATAAGATTTTCTGGGTTATCGCATAAATATTATATAAAATGATAAAATTAGTATATAATTCCTATAAATATACAGACATGACCATTAATTCATGTGACAATGACTTATATACATAAATTATATAACAGAGACAAAAAGAAAATAGATTGAATTAAGTTGCATGCCGGTAAAACTCAAATACCATTTTTATAAGAAAAACAATTATAATATATCTTGCAAAGAGTCCAATCTAAATTTAATAATAAGAAAAAAAGAAGATAAAATCTATGTTTAAATTTCCTAACTTCGTCGGAATCTTGGGTACAGTATGTTCAGTTAGTTACACAAAAGCAAAGTGTAGGGCTTCACAGCTAAGAACCCAGCCATTAAAAAAATGGCGACACGCCGGCATATGTGAAATATAATACGAATTTACCATGATTCAACCTGGAATTTGATTCGCATCTTCTGTAGAATGATGCAGTCATAGGTTTGACTTATAACCTAATTGGTTCTTCACATAACTTGTCTAATTCGCTTTCCACCCAGCTTCCTACTTCATTTCTCTCAAACAACTCACATAATCTGCCCCACACCAGTTTCCTCGATACATACAACCAAAAACTAATTGTATTAGTTCATACGTAGCACACAAGAAGCCCGAATACGCTAAAGCACAAAAATTGTGGCCCTTGTCTCTTCATAATCACCCATAAATGCTTACTTACACATTTATGTTTAGAGCAACCAAAGTCGTGTGTGACCATGGTTGAAAGGTCCCATATATGCCATAATTGTAGAGTGAATTAAGCATCGAGGTTGAAGTGAATTGCAGAAAATGGCGAGGTTGAGGGTGTTGTCTGAGCTCGACACAGCGAGGACGCAATACTATCACTTCAAAGCCATAATCATTGCAGGGATGGGACTCTTCACCGATGCCTATGACCTTTTCTCAATCACTCTCATCATCAAGATGATGGGGAGAATATATTACGACCACCGCAAAGGCGACGACCGCTTTCAGACCCCACCGGTGGTCACCTCCGCCCTCGTAGCCGCCGCGCTTCTGGGCACCGCCGTCGGCCAGCTCGTGTTCGGAAGGCTCGGCGACCTCAAGGGGCGGCTGCGAGTCTACGGATTCGCCTTGCTGTTGATGGTGTTCAGCTCCTTGGCCTCTGCCTTCTCCATTTGCATAAGAAAAACCTGCGTTTTCGTCACTCTTGGCTTCTTCAGGTTTCAAAATCTTAATTTCCTCAAACCCATACATACATAAATACATTCTAAATCTTGATCTCTCTCTCTCTCTCGACATTTATGTTGGTCTTCTACATTAAACTGATATTATTCGTATGATATATCATGAGGTACACTTTCTCACATCAAACAAATTATAAAAGTCAACTTTTTATGACGATTTCGGTGTTAATTGATCTAAAAAAGTGATTGCTTTCACACTAACTATGACTAATTTCAAAATATTAACTTGTTACATTGATCTCATCTTCATATCAATTGATTGCCTTCATTCATGTTTTTGATGATAAATGTAATTTAAAAAAAAAAATGTTTGAGTTGAGTTTATGATGAGAATGGGTTATGTTTTAGGTTTATGTTGGGGCTGGGTATTGGTGGGGACTACCCTCTGTCTTCGACGATAATGTCGGAGTTTGCGAACAAGAGGACACGAGGGTCGTTCATAGCGGCGGTGTTTTCGATGCAAGGGTTCGGAATATTGGCGAGCTCCACCGTGACGGTGGTGGTGTGCTCCATTTTTCGTGCGGCGTCGAAGTCGTCGGAGGCTGACGTCGCATGGAGGTTGATACTGATGCTGGGTTCCGTTCCGGCAGCCATGACTTACTACTGGCGCATGATGATGCCCGAAACCGCCAGGTAGTTACCCGTCTCCATTCACTATTTTCACTTTCTACAAATTCACACTTTCTAATTTTAATAATAATAATAATATTATTATTATTATAATTATTATTATGGTTTTTCTAGCGTCCAACGAATATGAGATAAATATATGCTGTGTCCTGTGTTTGCAATCAATTGGTAATTTTGGTTAGTGAAGAAGCATACAACCAAAATTTGACAAAGACATGCTGATGATGATTCTAGTTGAGTTTCTTTCACAATAAATGTGTAAACAAGAAGAAAGACATAAAAATAAGATAAGTGGTGTGCAATGAAGAGAGAGAAAATAAAATAGATTATAAAAGGCTTAAATACATTTTTCATTCTCATTTTCATAGTGTTTGTTGCGGATGGTTCTCGTTTTGACAGAATGTTTAAAATAATTTTCATTTTTACCGAATGTTTAAAATGATCCTCATTTTCGCAATTTGTATTTTATTTGGTCATTTTCTGTGACACCGTTTAAATCCGTAATGGAACCATATGTACAGTACACGTAACACACCCTAATACAACGTAATACAAACAGTGTCACTTATATAGAAAATGACTAAATAAAATACGAATTGCGAAAATGAGGACCATTTTAAACATTCGGTAAAAATGAAAACCATTTTAAACATTCGGTACAAATAAGGACCATTTTAAACATTCTGTCAAAATGAGGACCATCCACAACAAACATTACGAAAATGATGACGAATAAGTCATTATAAAACATGTTTATGTAAATTCTAGTTGATTGAGTATGAGAAGTTAAATTTTGGTGAAGAAAAAGGGATATGACTGCCGATTTGAATGAGTGTGTACATGATTGGTTATATGACAAATAAAATTATTTTTCTTTTCTTCGTTTCCCTCTATTTCTTTTCTTTTTTTCAAACGGATGCTTTTATCAAGAGAAAAAAATGGAGTGGTAAGAAACATGTGGCTTCCTTCTATTATTCAGGTGTACATGTAGTTGAAAATTAAGCATTTATCAAACCAAAGAGATTACACTATAAAGACAAAACCAAGAAACCACGTGTCTCACGTGCCCAATGAAAGAATGCCGGGTACAAAACAGAAATTCCAAGTTGCAGCCCAATAAAAGTGAGAAATATATTAAATAAACATTTTCTAGTATTTAAGAAAGTACATTTCCCTTATAATAAGCACACAAGTTTTTTTTTTAGAATAATAGTGGTAATTCTTGTAACTCCGTACCAATTCATCTAAGTACATTCTATAAAAAACAGTATTTTTTTTTTGGATAAAAGTCAAACATTTGGTAAGCAATTCATAAAAAAAAAACAAATTGGCATGATTTTTACTTCCTTCTAATGACGAGAACTCACCAAGTAACAGTTGGGGCTGTGAGCAGGGGACAGGATATGATAAAGAAACACAAACATCGTAATACTAAGGTTTAAAATAATGAATAAATTACACATTACAAAATCTTTTACAATGTTACTCCATAATCTTATAATAAAGTAAGATTAAACTCACTTATAAATTGAATTAGAGTCAAACTTAAACTTAAATTATAAGACGCTAAAATATATTATAAATCTATGCTTTCTATTGTTAGGTGGGAGAAGGTGCATTGACAAAAAAAAATCATATGTATTAAGATTATGGACCATTATAATAATTATTGTTTGAAAGAGACAATGTATTGTAATTAAGCCTATGAGAGATTAAATCTCATAATGATGATGATATTAATTTATAAATTTTATTTTTGCAATCGAAGAAAGAAATATAGGAATAAGAAGGAATATTTTATTAAAAGTTACACTTTTTATATATTAAAGTGAGTTTTAGACTGATATTTGAATTCTTTATACCTTTGATATCTTTAAGTTCAATTTCAACCTATAACTTTGTTTTCAAGGTAAACAAAATTTAATGATATTGGGTTAAAATGATTATATTCATCATTTTTAAAGTTTAGACAACACAATATATCAAAGTTTGAAAATTTGACAAATTTCAATTTCATGTCCAAGTTTAGCAACTACAAATATATTTAATCCTTTTATTAATATGGTCATCTATACACTTCTAGAATTTACATCTATTTAAAGGATTAGAAAAAACAAATAATAATGTAGCTACAAGTGATAATGTAGGCCAAAGCACAAAAAAATGGTGCAATTTCAAAATTGCTACAATGGTGCAACTTTAAAGGAAAAATTTTGTGCTGGTGTATAATTTCATTTTCAATAAATCGTACTAATTTGACTTACTAAATTGAAGTGGTGACAAGATGACACAACTTCAATTAAAACTAAAAAAAATAAATTATGATATACTAAAATCATACCAAACTGCACGATTTTAGTTTATGTTAGAGTATATATTGAAGTTGTTTTAAATTGACATAACTTAAATTAAAACTAAAAAAAGAAAATTACAATCAACTAAAGTTGTACCAAATCGATATAACTTAAGTTTATAAGAAGTCGTATCAAATTGACATAATGTCTTCAATCAAAATTTTAAAAAGAATTACAACATACTGAAATTTTGTACCATGCTGACAAGTTGTATCAAGTTTGAAAGAATTTTTCACAAGAAAATCATATCAAATTGTCACCGGTTGTCCATTTTTGTGATTTTTCTAAAATTTGCATAATTTTTATTATATAAGATATCATTCACGTATATAATATATAGGAATAAGAAAGTTTAGCAATGTATAGAAAATAAGATGTATAAGTATAAAGTTGGTGTGTTAAGATTTAGACTTCCTTGACTAGGTTAATTTTGTAATCATGGTTTAAAGTAAAGAAAGTGAGATGCAATGCAATGATCAGGTACACAGCGTTAGTGGAGCACAATGTGATGCAAGCAGCAAAGGACATGGAGAAAGTTCTTGATGTAAGACTGAGCATGATTGCAGAGGACTCCCCTTTGCCACCAATCCCACATCCCTACCCTCTCTTTTCCAGGGAGTTCTTCCGCCGCCACGGTCGTGACCTCTTTGCATCTTCTTCAACATGGTTCCTCGTCGACATTGTCTTCTACAGCCAAGTCTTGTTCCAAAGTGAAATATACAAACGCTACCTCGACCAAAACGAAAACGAAAACGGAAACGTGGACGTCTATAAGGAGGCTATCCACGTGGCTTGGATCCAAGCCGTTATCACAGTGTGTTCCACCATCCCCGGTTACTTCTTCTCTGTCTACTTCATTGACAGATGGGGCAGGGTCAAAATTCAAATGATGGGTTTTTTCTTCATGGCACTCATCTTTTTCATCATTGGGATTCCCTATTACACTTTTTGGACTACTGAGGAAAACGAAGAGAACAAATGGTTCATGGTTTTGTATGGGCTTGCTTTTTTCTTTGCCAACTTTGGCCCCAACACTACCACTTTCATAGTCCCGGCGGAGCTTTTTCCGGCGAGGTTTAGGTCAACTTGTCATGGCATTTCTGGGGCGGCTGGGAAGGTTGGGGCCATGATTGGGTCTGTGGGCTTTCTTTGGGCTTCTCATAACAAGAAGGAGTATGGGTACAGCAAGGGAATTGGGATGCAGGTCACACTTATCATACTTGGAGGAGTTTGCTTATTGGGAATGCTGATCACGTACTTTTTCACTACGGAAACCATGGGAAGGTCCTTGGAAGAGAATGAGGTTGGTGATGTCACAGATGAAGTTGAAGAACGTGATAATCTTTGATTCATGTGTGCGTTTAAGGTTGTACGTGCATTGTGGTGAATGTTGATAAGTAATTTTGAAGTTATATTCAGCAGTTGGTGATTACCTAATACAAACCCTTGATAGTACATGGAAGATTTGTGTATGTATAAAATCTATTCTTAATAGCTTTTGTAGTTAGAAACATAAAGATCCTCTGATGTTTTTGGTTGAAACTTGGTCTCCAAGGAATCATTGATTTGTTTAGTTGTTCTTTCCTCATGTTTATTGAAAGATATATTGGATTTTTTTTTTTTTCAAAAGACAATCACATACTCTTGAAATTATTAGAGAATGAGTCTGAATAATTATCGAGATCATGTTCAAGTTATTGCTTTTAAAATAATTAAATCAATAAATTAATAATTAGAACAAAATTAAGAATTATAGACCCAATTTGTACTTTATTATAATTTTGATAAGAATAACTAAATATAAAAATACAGAGATTTTTAATCCAAACAAAGACAAGTCAAAAATATTGAATGCTCTAGGTTTAAGAGTTTTCTAAGTCACTAGCTACAAGGTTTTCACGCCTGTGTACGATTTAACACTTTTTTATTACTATCAAATTGTAAGTAAAATGGAGAAGCAAAATAGATGTATGACCATGCTAGGTTGATATTTTCTATTTTTTTTATATTCCTATTTAACAATACTAAAAATTATTAAATTTAGTTTTTAATATTATTAAATGAGTATGAAGAAGGGAGGGTGTCAACTCTCATGTAACACGTTTTATGGTAAAAGTTACTTGATTTTATTTTTCTTATTCCTTTTTATTATATGCATTGATATATCTCAACCTTCAATCGAAAAAAATGTTATATCTTACTATATGTTAGTATTAAACCATTATCTTCACACAAACTAAATTATTCTTCGAATAATCTCTTAAAAATACATTTATTTTACTTGTTTGTTTAATAATTTTAAATAGTGTTACACTTACAATAAACAAATTTTACATTTAGTTTATCGTTTATCGTGTGTGTGTGTGTATGAAAGAGGGATATTCTATAAAGCTTTAGAAAGAATCTAAACTAACTAGAAATTGTTGCCTCAACCTCTATTTCATAAAACATTTTATATAATATAGCGATTGATTATTCAAGTATATTACCTATACTCACATTTCTTTTATTATAGCCTTTAAGACCTAACTACTTCTTTCTTTCTATAAGAAGCACCACTGTTTAAAGTATCTCCAATCATATTATATTTATTAATTCTCTATAACCACCCTTTATTTATTTCAAATATATCATTCACAATTATATATCTATTAATAGTATAAGTTAGGCTTGTTTCTTATATTCACGTTTATGATTCACTTTTGATAATTTTTTTAATCAATTAAATTTCAATATTTGTTAAATAAAATCAATTTGATATTTTTTTTATTAAATTAACACTAACGTTATTTAAAAGTATTAGATGTCAAAATCTAGATCACATATTCTATCTTAGAACCTCTATCTTTTTGCATCTTTGCACAATTTAAAACTTTTAACATTCTCCAAATGTCCTCACTTTGAGCATAGCTTGCATAGAATATTTCCTTAGGTTTTGTAGTTTAAGAAGTACTTGATGATCTTACGGACGGTAATTGTCTTGATAAATTTGTTTTGGTATTCGAGTTTAATTTTGTGGAAGCTTAAACGTAGAGCTATCAAAATAGATAATCCAACTCGATCTACCACAGGTTGATGATTTAGTGAATCAATTCAATCCAACTCACTTTTTAGCGAGCCAAAAAAATTCAAATCCGGTCTGGCCCATCACGAGTTGTCAGGTTAAACAGGTTGGCTCACAGGTTCACTTAATTAAAAAAATAATTTTTTTTTTACTTTTTTCAGTCAAACTAAATTGTAATTCTAATTAAAATATAAATCAACTTTAATACAATCCAAATACAAACCAAAATAAAAAAAATACAAATTATTTATGTGTTGGATAAAAAGACAACCTAACATGACCTAAATGTAAAGTCCAACTTAACAAAAAAAATAAAAACCACTTGTATGACCCTTTTATCTGCGGGTTGGCTCACTAACCCGGCTCACCACGGATTCAACTCGGGTGAGCTGGGTCAAAAATCAATCCGTATTGAAATTTGTAAAAATTTTCAACCCAATCCAATCCGAACCCGTGGTGAGCCGGATTAACTCACGGATTCCAACTCATTTTGACAGTTCCACTTAGATGTAGTGAGAAATGGTTAGAGGTGGAGGGAATCAGAGAAAGGTGGAGGAAAGTAGAGGAGGTTGAAGGAGAAAAGAGAACAGAGAGATTTTAAGATAAAAAATATTCAAATTTCGATATATAACATTTTTTAGTGGCATTATCATTAATTTAATAGAAGAGACCAAATTAACTCTATGTAATAAATATTGTAACTTGATTAAAAAAAATATAAAGCCCAAATTAAATCATAGTCTAAGATCAAATTGTTAATCAAGCCGATAAATTATAACTATTAAAGCTTTAACTCAAAAGATTTAAAATGCAGATTAAGGCAAACCAGCGAGTAAATTATAACCTAAGTCACGGCCAGTTTTTAAAAAGGAATTAACTAATACTTTGGAATATACGAAGCATATACTACACCAGGATGTAGATACTTTTAGCAAGCTGAATTTATCCATCCTTCAAAGATTATAGATGTCAAGATTACAATGACAAATGCATCAAATTAAGGTATTTTATTTTATACAATACATATGAGGTTACAGAAAATGTCAACATCAAGAAGAAGACATTAAAAAGAAACAGTGACCGCTGCCATAAGATTAATAATACTTATTCCTTTGATTACAGATTAGGATTTTCCTGTTCTTAATTTGCAGTATTTTTCTTCATGTTTTTCCAAGAATCTTCCATTAATGATGTTTTTATCATGTCAGCGAAGGAAAGATACGTAATTATAATAAGTTTACAAAAGATAGGTACCATAAGATTAATAATACATTTTTCTTTTATTAGCTAGCGTAGATTGGAATTTACTTTCTTCTTGGTTTATCTCATTTTTTTCCAAGAACCTTCCAATATTATTATAATATTTTATTCAGATAGGAATAGTACGAAATTATAAATAAAAGGACGAAAGAGATATCTTAAACCCTTGCCAGCCTCCAACAAGTCAAAGCCAGGCCAGGTCGCCAGAGTACATCTTTATCTAATTACAAATTAAAGTTAAATAGACATGAAGTAAATCATTATTTCTTTTTTACAATTTAGAAAGGAGTGTAAATTATTTTGTAACTTCAATTTTATTTGAAATCTAATTGACAACACCATGAGATCAATATCAGACAAATTATATCTTACAATGCACAATAATTTTATATTTTAATTAAGATAGCATTTCTTTCCTTTAATTTAAAATTTTCTTCTTCACACCGGTCTTTGCTCTTAATCTTTGAAATTCTTCAAAAGTTATTAGTTCCGTGAAGATATTTGCAACTTGATCTTGAGTCTTAACATACTTGAACTTCACTTCCTTTTTAATAATGAATTCTCTTATAAAATGATATCTTATGTCTATATGTTTGGTTCGATCATGAAATATTGAATTTTTTGGTAATGCTTGCGCAAACTTGTTATATATGTATGTATCTAAAGCTTCCATTTGTGGCAAATGAAGTTCTTAATTTGGCCAAATCGCATGACAAGTGCATGAAGTTGTTGCTACATATTTTGACTCACATGTTGAAAGTTTGACAATGGTTTATTTTAATGAACTCCATGAAAAAGCACATCTTCCCACGAAAATATAAAGTCATTGGCGATCTTTCTATCTTCAATATGTCCCGCATAATCACTTGCTAGAAATATTATATATTTAAAAAAATAAAATTTTAAAATAAAATGTTACAACTAACGTTATGTAATATTAATTTTAGAGTTAAATACTATTTATGCATGACATTTTTTACATTTATGTATTTGATTACAATTTTTCTTTTAAATCAAATTGATGAATTAACTTTTTTCTCTATTAAAAATTCTCATATTTTATGAGATTTTTCTTGCAAATTTATTAAAAAAATTTGCAAGAAAAGACTTTTTTCTACTATTTTTTTAACAATCTTTTGACAGGTAATTCCTTCGTGAGTAATTATTTCCTACAAAATTATAAAATTTGTAACTATTTCCTACAAAATTTGTTGTGAAAAGTGTTTTATACAAAATATTTTGCAAAAAAATTGACAGCAATTTCCTGCAATTTTTTTATAATAAAATTTATAAGTATTTCCTACGAAAAAAATTGGCATGAAATATGAGTTTGTTTAGTAGTATATGTCTCCCTCTTAAACCTACAAATACCCCCTATTTGCATAAGGATAAACACAATAAATACTAGAGCTCATACAAAAGTGTTTTGTCTTCTTTTCTTCTCTATACTATCTTTTAAAACAATGGTGGTCAAAAGGTTCAAAGATCCTTCGCTACACTCGATCGATTTGATGGGTTGTTGTATCTTGGGAGAGGAGCACATAATATTGTGTCTTGCCCTGTGGAATAAGGGCGTTTTCTCTCTAAGGACAACGCTCTATATGCCTCAACCCAGACTTTTTTTATCCTTTCCTCAATTACTTTATCTTATATTGTTGTTGTTTGATATAAGAATCTTTTTATCCACATCTCTCTATCTTGTTTTATTTTTTATCATTTGTTTCTAACATTCTTAGAGAGAAAAGTTTTCTTCTATAATTTCATTTTCCATTTATTAAAAGAATATCAAAGATAATACTATGTTTGCCATGGATATGATTAAGCCATTCTCAAGTAAACCTGAAAAATTTATTGGTGAACATTTTTTCTGTTGGAAAGAATAGAGATAAAGGTTTGACTCAATAAAATAAGATTATTTTTTATAATTTCTAAAGCTACTCATTCTTCTATTGTATTGAGTGATACACCAACATCTTCTTCTACTACACATGATGCTTTTGATAAAGATATTTTATGTCTTTGACATATTTTAAGTGCTTTATCAGATAATATTTATAAATTCAAAAAAAATTTCCTTTAAAAAAATAAATTTACTAAAATTGTTTGTGATACCCTTAATTTTGGTTTGCCTTCTAGTGGTGATGTTATTTGTGATGCTTCTACTTCTTCTTTTTTCCTTCAAATGAACATGCTAATATATTTGTTCAGAATGAACCTAGAAACAATAAAAGAAAATGAAAAGCTAAAGATTTTGGTCCTGACTTTTATTATTTTATGCTTGAAGATGATTTTAAAACTTATGGTGAAGCAATGAAATCTATTGATGCTCCTTTTTGGAAAGAAGCTATTAATAATGAATGAATTCTTTTAAAGAAAGTAAAACTTAACTGATATTCCTCCTGGTTGTAAAAGTATTGAAACTAAATGGATTTTTTGGAAAAAATTTAAGGACAGATGGGTCTATGGATAAATTTAAGGCAAGACTTGTTGTTATTGGTTGTCAACAAGTAGAAGAAGTAGATTTCTTTGATACATATTCACCTATTTCAAAAGTCATTACCATTAGAGTTTGATTGCTCTTGCTTGCATTTTTAATTTACAAATTCATCAAATGGATGTTAAAATTTCCTTTTTTAAATGGTGATTTAGAAGAGGAAATATTTATGAAACAACCTAAGGGCTTTAATAAGTCAGATAAAGAAAATAAAGTATGTAAACTTGTTAAGTCTTTATATGGTTTAAAACTAGTACCAAAACAATGGCATGAAAAATTTGATCAAGTTATTCTATCATATGATTTTCATGTTAATAATAATGATAAATGTGTGTATGTAAAACAATATGATGATGATGATGGCATTTATCTTTTTCACTTTGTCGACAACTTGGAGGGGTTTTTCCAAGATTTCCCAAGCTTTCTTTGACGTAGTAATGTGGGCAACATTCTCAAACATGTGGTCATCTAAACCTTGATGGATGAGAGTAAGGGGTTGTTGATCTTTTGCCTTTTTTTTTAACAAAGTCCTCATCTCAGTTGGAGATAATATACCTTCATCTTGTGGCTCCTCATAATATTTTTGTATAATATCCCAAGCACATTGAAAGTCAAGCAACATTTTCATACAAAGACACCATTTTTATGTTTTTCTTTTGTAAGTCAAGGAAATTGGAAGGTAGTATACCCATTGCTTGTCATTTTAACTCTATCTTTTTTCTCTCTCTCAAACTCTCTAGATCAAACTTAGCTATTGATACCACTTCATTAGAGGAATTAGGTGAGAAGTAGAAGAGAGAACTCAAATTTCCTTGCTTGAAAATGTCAAATACAATGAGGTATTTATATATGTATATGTTTGATAATTGACATTATCATGTTTTACTTTTTGTTTATTTTTATCTTTTATTATTATTTTATTATTATCTTTTCAAATATTTTAGGTTTTATTTAATAAATTTAGAAAAGATAAATATTTGGTTTATATTTTGTAGATAAGTGAAAATCTCAAAGATTTAAGAAGATTATCAATAGAATTAGTGGATGTTATTGAATATTAACAGAATGTATCAACTCCCTTTTTAATGGGGGTTGAGTGTAATGTATTCTTAACACTTTGTGAATTTCACAATTCAATATAATATTTTTCTATCACTCTTGTGTTCTATTATTATTTTAACTGTATGATAATTATTGATTGTATATTTGTGGATCTCTAATTATTGGACATGATATTAGAACATAGACTAGAGTAGACAACTAATTGATAGTGCATCTAGACATAGACTACATCATTGGTCATTCATAACATCAAAATTTTGATCATTAATGCGAATTTATAATGAAAATTGCTAAGACATTAGGGTTTTTATTATTCTAGTTTAGATTTGTCACTAAGACATTAGGGCTTGTTACATAAGGTGTGAATGCTAGAGTAGGAATTAGAAGAATATTGTTTGATGTTTTTGCATTGAATTGGATCATGAAACCCAATCCAGTGATACATTTATCATATATTGTTACACACCATATGTTTGATAAAAATACAAAAGGAGTTTTATTTTTGTTTTTGTGAAATTTATTTTGTAATTGAATTATGAATTTCAAGAGTTGTCAAGTGTTGCACAAGTCTTTTGGGCAATGATACTTGGACTTTTCACTGTATTACTTGATTGGGTACACTTGTCAATCTTATAACATTGTTTCATGGAGAGATCTAGATTCTCTTCTAGGAGTTTCTCTAATTAAAACTCTACTATAGAAATTTCCACACCTTTCTTATCAAAAACTTTCTAGATTTTGCATATTTTACTTAGGAAAACTCAAGAATCATTATAGCTACTTTTATATTTTAAATTATAATAACAACTTCAATAATCGAGGAAGTGAATCAATTATTAATAGAATTGGTGATATATTTTAGGAACCCACTCAGTTGACTCCATTTAGGCCTGGTCATGATCCAAAAATTCCTCCATTAGAAGGTGTGGATCCCATGAATACAAGATTGTATAAGTATGATAAAATACAAAAGGATGCCATTGCTAAACTTGTACAAAAATATTTGAAGTCTTGGGCTATTCAAAATAGTAGTCCATATGTTATTCTTATAGTTTAGGTTAGAAAAAAATGGATCCTAGAGAATGTGTGTGGATTATAAGGAATTAAACAAAAATACGGTGAAGAACAAATTTATGATTCCCTTGGTAGTTGGTAGTTGATTTATTGGATGAATTACAAGGTTCTACAATCTTATAAAATATTTACTTGTGGTTTGGATACGACCAGGTACAAGATAGCCTTTTGAACCCATGGAAGAAAAATGAATATGATGAGAATTAATGGATCATTTGTTTCAACAATTTTTGAGAAAATTTTCTAGCCTTTTCTTTGTGTAATTCTCATTTATAGCAAGAATTTATAAGAACATTTGAATAACCTTAAACTGGTACTTCTAACTTTGAGGGATAATTACTTATTTGCTAGAAGATCCGAATGGAGTGGTAGCTAAGCCATTAACAAATATTCTGAAGAAGAGGACAATTATAAGTGGAGGGATGAGGCCAAATTATCCTTTCAAAAGATCGAGAAATTGTTAAGCAATACTCCTCTTTTTGCACTTCCAAATTTTTCTAAAATCTTTGTAGTAGAAGTTAATGCTTTAGGAGGAGGAATTGTAGTTGTACTCATGCAAGATCATCATCTAATTCCTTAAATCAACAGAAGTTTTAACTTACAACAACAATTTGTATCCACTTATGACAAGGAATTGCTAGATGTGATTTTTGCACTACAAAGATAGAGACACTACTTTCTGAATACACATTAATGGTAAGAACATATAATTATATTATCAAATACCTTGTATACCAAAGATTGAATATTGATTTTCAACAGAAATGGTTAGTCAAACTTATGAAGTTTGATTTCTCAATTGAATACCATATGAGTCAAGAGAATATGGTAGTTGTATTACAATAAATCAATAAATAACAATCAATTTTAGAGACCAAACATTCTCACCAAGGTTTAAACCCCCAACTTTGCAAATATTAAGTCAATGCTAAACAATCAAGCCAATTCATGTTTCTTGCCAACTAACATAACTCAAATATTATATTCTTACCTAACACACACATTCATATTATTAAAACAATAATAATTAAATAACACATAATTGACATACATAGGACTCGAACCCAAGTCCTCCCACATAACCAAAGTACTCTCAACCATTTGAGCTAGTACTTTTCCACATCACATCAACCATTATTAAATGTCATAAAGGCTTCCACGACCCGCATTTATTAACTAATTATTTATTTAATTAATTAAATTGCACGGGTCTTACACCCTCCTTCACCTCCCTTCGGTATAAAGACCCCACACGGCGACTTAATATCAAGGCTTTGCTCCTGAACTTCACCATAGTCCTCACAATATGGTCCGCCTCCATATTATCAATGGAATTTATAATGGTATCCGGGAGGTTGATCGCGATATCCTTTCTCACGGATATTTCTGGCAATTCAATTAAACCAGACTCCGGTCCTTTATCCCCACTGGCCGACCCTGCGCCGCTAGCCGACCCCGTCCTGAGCAAGACTGCCCTCGCTCTCTTCACGTCCTTCCCCTTGCCAGGTCGAGGCGGCAACTCAGCCTTCCTCTTCTTCCCACCGTGTACATGTACTTCCACCACAGACTCCTGCAGGTTGGGAACATCAGTCTTCCCAACTGCCTTAGCCTTGGCGGCCATCTCCTTCCTCAACGACTGGAAGAGCGCCAAGTTTTTCTTCCCTGACTTCGCCATATGCCCTACAATAATATATTATAACCCCAATTAAAACAACTTAGAATCATTAACACAGTTTAAGTAACAAATAAATACCTTCAATATCTATAATCGGATGCACCGAATTATAAACTCTAACTAAGCCCTTAGTGGGCAACTTATCGACAAACTTCATCAAGATTTCCACCACCTCCTTATCCCCTGCCGATAACTCATCCACCCCCATATCCTTGTACCGAGAAGGGCTACTCGTCCAACTAAATGGAAATTTTGTACTCCATCTGCGTCCAAGAAATAAGGTTTGCCTTCTTCTTTCACAATAACCTTGAAGTACCCGTCCTTGACATGCTTGAAAGAATGGGAAAACGCGTCCAGTCTACTGATACTAGGACCACTTATCAAAGACAGCCAAGTGGTCGGCCGGCGGGGTCTGGTGTCGTAGATGTACAAGAAAGCGTAAGGAGAAGGCTCCAAGTATAGAGATTGGCACAAGATGCGAAAGGCTTGCAAATAGGCCCAACTATTCGGATGCAACTGTGTAGGTGCCACATTCAGTGCGCGCAATACATCCATAGTAAAACCGTCTAACGGTAGCTGCACGTGTAGTTGAGAAAAATGACACATGTACATGTAGAAGAACTTCTCCGTAGCCCCCTCCTGCCCATGACATACTCGGTCAATAGCGCTAACTCTATCTAGGGAAACGATGTCCCCACTTACACCCTTTGAGATGACAGGCGTACAGTTTAACCAGGAGTTCAATAGGCGAGACCACTGAAACAAAGATGATTGATTGCGGACGTCGGCAGTCGCCCACCCATAACCGCCTTTAGCCGGCCAGTTACTCTCGGCCAACTCCTCAGGGGGATCTTCTCGAACCTCCCTTACCGTCTCCATATGTATCCCAGTTACCATGCCTCTAGAACTTGTACCCTCTTCATCAAACCGCCTACCCCTACTTCTCTCTGACTCTGTACTCTCGCTACTAGAGGTGGACAACGATATACTATCGCTACTAGACATACCTATTTTCGTGTTTACGGGAAGATGTCGACTGAAATTGGGAACTAGTCGGACAGTAAAATGCACACAAGACCTCTGAATACAAAACTCTCGCAAATGAACCAAGTAACCCCTCACTCGTTTTGAAATCTATATTTATAGGCCAGAATCCCAAACGACGAAAACCCCTTCCCGCCAAAACAACAACCCATACCAGTCGACACCATCATTGCGAGAGACATGACTCTTAAAAACGACGGCGCCAAAACTTCCTGATTTGACCCCTGACACCCCTTCACGTACCTTCAGACGATTACCACTTTTTATCCTTAACACTGTTCATCACACTTAAAGGCTGGGGGACTGGTGTATCACACCTAACCGGTTCCGCTACCACACCAACACATAGTACCCTTGACCGACAACTCATATCAGACAAGGCTAGGGGACTGGTGTACCACACCTAGCCAAACTCGACCAAATAAGTAAACAATATATATATACCAAGGCAGTCAAGTATTCAGCCTAGGCCGAGTTAGCCTAAATTTTACCAGTTCTAACCTAAACATCTAGAGGAACGACCTGCACCTCATATAACCAACATAAGTCGTCAAGGTAAGTAGCCGGCCTAGACCGACTACTCCAACAGACCCGGTAAGATTAAAGCCTAGGCCGACTACTCCAATAAACTTAGTATAATGAAAACCCCCCAGCGTTCAATAGGTCCTAGCCCAGGCCCACTTACAGCCAAAGCCCAAACCAAGGCCCGACCCATAGAATAACTAAACATAATTAATGCTCTATAAATAGACGTGAACCCCCAGTAATTAAAGGTACGCATTCATTACTCCATTAATCACTGATTTGACCTTCTGAGAGCTTTGACTTACTTGAGCTTCAGAGTTCCTTCTACAGGTAACCCCTCCTAGGTCCAAGCCGACATATGCCAACCGGAAAGAGACCAACTGAGGAGATAGCGGACTACATGGGTAAGGTGACGCTTGTGCCTAACTTATCTTGTTTGTTCTCTGCAGGAACAATTTCTTATTGAATAAACTCAAGTATCCAATTATTTTTTCCTATCCGATTAAGGTCGTTTCTGGATCTAGAAAATTGAGAGATACATTTTTTAAAATTGGAAGTTAGGATAAGGGCTAAAAATTGACACTTATTAACCATCAAAAACAAGGCCATTAAAACTTGAAAATTTGTCTTCAAATGAAATTTTAACACATAATTTTCTTTCTTTCTAAAGATATTAAAACACCACACCAAAGAATATGATACTTAAATCAATATCAATATATAATATATAATGACAGAGAAAGGGCATGATTAAAAAATTGAATAAGAAATATATATGCATGATTAAGAAAACTTATGAATTCACGTGAACCTAGTTTTTTTACTATTTCAATTCAAGTTCATTCATCTTTTATGCATGAATGATTTTTTCAATTAGAAATAAATGTCAAATCACATTTTCGATCACACTTAAGACATGTAAAGTGGAAATTCATACTTTATTACTCATGCATATTTTATTTTACATGCTCTTTGTATTTTTATACAAGTTATTATTAAATTTTGCCATAATCATGTCACATGAATGATTATATTAAACATGATTTAGTCTTTTTTTTATATTCAAAATTTAATTTTTTTTTGTTTTTTAATATTTATAAAATGTCTAATCAAGATACATGTTATGGATGATGGCCAACAAGGAACATTTGTAGAACCAAATGCAAATGTACGAGATTCAAATCAAAATGATGTTCCTATTGATTATATTTTAGGAGAAACCGAAAGTTCAACTCCAACTGTTAATTCAAAAAGATTATTGTCAGATGTTTGGAATCACTTTAAGAAACAAAAGGTAGATGGAAAATGGAAAGCGATATGCAATTATTGCGCCAAAAGTCTTTTGAGTGACGCAAAGCAAGGTACATCACATTTGAGAAGCCATTTCAAGAGTTGCAAGCTTCGAACAAAACGAGACATCAGACAATCCTTTTTAAAAACTCATAAAAAAGGTGGTGAAACCGTAGTTGTTGCAACTATGTTTTTAATCAACAAACAGCTAGAGATGTACTCCGTAAGATGATAATTCTACATGAGTATCCAATGTCAATGGTTAATCATATAGGCTTTAAAGAATTTTGTGATGTTGTTTAACCTCTATTCAAGGTGATTTCTCGAAACACCTTAAAAAAAGATATTATGAAGGATTACAATGTAGAAAAAGAGAAGATGAAATTAATGTTGTCAAAGTTTCAAAGTCGAGTTGCAATTACCACTGATATGTGGACTACTACTAATCAAAATAGAGGCTACATGACTATAACAGCTCATTTTATTGATGATTTATGGAGGCTACAAAGTCGACTTGTGAGGTAATAACATTTTACTCTATTTTGATTGTAATTTTCATATTAACTTTGTTCTTCTTGACTAGATTAATTAAATTTGTCTTTCAAATATAGGTTTATGTATGTGCCTGCTCCTCATACTAGTCAAGTTCTTGCTGAATTGTTGGTAGAATGTTTAATGGATTGCAATCTAGATAGAAAAGTTTCTACTTTGACAGTCGATAATTGCACTACGAATGATGCTATGATTGATCGCATTTTAGATAAGATCTCAAGTAGGTCTCTTATTTTGGGTGGCCAACTGTTTCACATGCGATGTTGTGCACATATATTGAATTTGATTGTGAAGGATGATTTGTCCATAATTGCTAATGTCATTGAAAAGGTTAGAGACAGTGCTAATTTTTGGACAGCTACACCTAAAAGAGAAGAGAAATTTATAGACATGTGCTCAATTGAATATTCAATTCAAAAGAAAATTAGTTGTTGATTGCAGAACTAGGTGGAATTCTACATTTTTAATGCTTCAAGTAGCCATACAATACAAGGAAGTATTTGATCGTTTATCACAACGAGAGAGTCAATATAAAGTTTTGCCTAATGCACATGATTGGCTAATGGCAAATGAAATTTGTCAAAAGTTGGAAATATTTTATGATGTGACACTCTTGTTTTCTGGTACTTCTTATCCAACTGCCAACATTTTTTTTTCAAAGGTATGTCAAATTAAGTTGGCTTTGACGGAATGGCTTAACTCTTCCAATTCTATTATTCATCAAATGGCTGCATCTATGGTTTTAAAGTTTGATAAGTATTGGGGTGTGATCAGTAGAGTGATGGCTATAGGTATTGTGTTAGACCCCAAGTATAAAATTGATTTGTTGGATTATTTTTTCCCTCAAATATATGGTGATCAATCTGATTGTGAAATTGAAAAGGTGAAGATTCTTTTTAAGGACTTGGTAAGAGAGTATGAAATAAACATGAAAGGTAAAAAGTTAGTTTCTTCATGTCAAAATCCAAACATAAATATATGCCAAAGTGTTGATGGAAGAAAAGATGCTTGGAGGAGAGATTTTGCAAAACATCAGATTGAAAAGAAAAGTGAACCATCAAATTATAAGTTGGAACTTGACTATTACTTCGAGGAACCGACACTACCTGATTCAGATGAAGAATTTGACATTTTAGTTTGGTGGAAAGCACCTTTATTTCCCTTTGGGTTTTCTCTCTTTATGGGGATAAGGAGAAAGGATCAGGAAAAGTACGTTATGACTCTGTGTGTGCTCTCAAAAGGAAGATCACTGTATCATTAGTGCTCTCTAATATTATCATTATGGCCAATTCAGGTACGCTTCCGTTTACTTTTTACAGCATGATTATCAGTATGGGATATTGTTTATGATTAGCCATTCCTATCTCAACAGTTGCATCTGAGTCTTCTTTTAGTACTGGTGGTCGATTTCTTACTCCACATCGTAGTAGATTACAGCCAGACACTTTAGAGGCATTGATGTGTGTTCAAGATTGGCTATGGACTGATATAGAAGGTAATTAAATTAGCACTTCAAATAACATATTTATATTCATTCAAATGATTGACTATGACAAATGAATTGATTTTCCTTTTCAGGTTCTTCAAAATTGAAAGTGGACAAGATGAAGCTTAATACAATACTAGAGGAAATAATTGATGATTATGTTAGTAGTTTTATTTTTAATATTTTATTATAATTTTACTAATAGTGTCACTATGTCATTTATTGATGATTTTATTTGTGTTTTATTTGTTTCAAGAATCAAGTGGTCAACATGAAGATATTGGAGAGGAAACATACATCTTAGACTGTTATTTTTAGAAGAATTATTTTTTAAATTTCTTATATTTGGGATGTATGTTTTAGGTACTATTAATTTGAATTTATGTTTTAACTTTTGTTTAGTTGTTCATTAACTTCTATTTGGATGTATGCTTAATTTATTTATTTTTGCAATTTAATTTGGACCTCATTTAAAAATTAATAATTTTTTTTAAATATCCGCGGGTATCCAACGGTTACCCGCGGGTTGAAAAATATCCGCGGGTATCCAACAGGTAACAGGGCGGGTAACGGGTACGATTTTTTCTTACGGGTCGGGTAGCGGGTAGGCACCATCTGTGCCCGACTCGACCCCTTGCCATCCCTAACCACCCCTATACCATCTAGGAGAATCCAAGGTAGCGTTAGTGAATAGGAATTTGAGGGAGAGAGAAGAAATGTTAAAGCTAATCAAGTTCCATTTGAAGAGGGCTCAAGAAAGGGTGAAACAATTGGCAGATAAAAATAGAACTGACAAGAAATATCATATTGGGGACTGGATATATGTTCAATTGCATCTTATAGGCAAGTTTCAGTAGCCTACAGAAAAAAATTCAAAGCTAAGTCCCAAGTACTTTGGACCATATAAAATCATTGACTGTATTGGAGTCGTGGCTTATAAACTGGACCTTGGTGTGTGCAGTCTAAGGTTCATAATGTATTTCATATTTCCTTGCTTAAAAAACATATCGAAGATGTTTTGACTTCTACACACCTAACATACCAGGCTGAAGATGCTTTGGAAGAAAAAGAACCAGAACATATCCTTGATATGACTATCAAGAGGAAAGGAGCACCAGTGACTAAAGTTCTTGTCAAATGGAACTAGAAGATGCTACATGCTGTTGGATAATCTTTAATTTTGTTAGATACTATTTAGATTATATTTTAGATTATAGGGTTGTTTTTATTTAGCAAAGTGATAGGGTATTTTATATTTGGTGAATTAGATTTAAGTTAATTGTTATTTTAGTTAGTTGGAGTATATAAGATTTAGTTTGATAATATAGGTTATTAGATAAGATAAGATTAGATTAAGATTTAGTTTGGTTTGTTAATATTTGGTTTGTAATTGACTATATAATAGCCCATTCTCCATCAATGAAAAACACCACAATGAGTTACATTGCATATTCTTCTAGTGTGTGTAAGTTACATTGCATATTCTTCTAGTGGGACACCAATGACTAAAGTTCTTGTCAAATGGAACCAGAAGATCCTACATGTGAGTTCTACTATGACCTCAGGAAAAAACATCCTATGTTAAATCCTTGAGGACAAAGATTGTTTTAGAGGAGGGCTTTGTTATAATAAAGTTAGACACAACTGCTAAGCTGAATTAGGGCAAAAACAGACTTGGCCAAGCATTCAGTCATACATGTATTCTCGAACATTCTTGTAATCTCTTCTCTAATACACATTCTCGGAACCCCATTCCCATGGGTTCCCTGTTTCCTTTAGTTCTTCCAGTATCATATTCCTAGCACTAGTCTTTTTCATATCAGACTAGGAGAAGCAATATATCCTGCATTCCATCTTTGAGGACAAGGATGTAGACAAGAGCAGAGCATTGATATAAAATAATGTCGTGTAATAAGGAGAGCTGGAGTTAGTTGTTTTGAGTAGTTAATTATGTCAGTAAAAGTTGGATATAATGACCATCAAATTGCTAGTGGGAGTTCGTCTTTTGACAATCCTAATTCCTTGTAATTCTTGATCAATATTCAATACAATTCTCAATACCTTCACTTAGTTTCCGTGTTCCTATTCAGTGTTTCTGTTCACCCCTTCGGATATAACAATATTTCTAGAATTAGATTTTTTTCACATAAGAGAGTGAAGAGTTAATTTTTAGAATACATAAAAAAAAAACCAAAAGGTGTTAAGAAAAAACAAAAATGCAAAAAGAAAGAGTCATCAAAATATGGTTTACCAAAAATTATCAACTAATAAAAAAATGGGAATAGAAACCCATGCTTTCAAATATACACAGATATCAATCACGATTACTCTCCAACTCAATTCGTCTTAAGCTAAATCCAAGGCATTTGCCTACATCCCCTAAGCAAGGTTTATGAACATGTCCTACAACACATTTGATGCTAAAATCTTCATAAGCCGTCATCTTGCAAATTTGGTAACTGAAGGCAGGTACATTTTCTAAAAATACAAAACTACTCTATATTTTAAATAATAGTCTAGAAAAAATCAATTATCTGGATCAGACAAGTTGGAAGGGCTGTCAAGTTCGGCCATGCTAGCAGAAGCAAAAGACTCAGTTGAATCCTGAGAAGATAGGGATGAAACAGTATCAGAGTCTGAGACAACTTCATCATGAACAATGATATGATCTTCATCAGTGTCTGATGCCTCCGACCCTGAGGCCCCAAGCAGGAACTTGTGTATTGCTGACTTGGCAGTTTCCACAAACCATTCATCCTCGGGAAGTGCACTTAATAATTTATCATGAATAGTGGGTGTTAAAATCCAAGAACACAATACAGATGAGGACAAGAAATGGCAGGTAAAGGAAAAAATGAAGAGTACCTTTGAGGGTTTATGCCCCTAGCAGAGAAGGTCCGGATGGCACGAGCAGTGATAGCTGATGCTATCTGATGGATGTGACGAGATGGATACCCCGCATAGCGTGCAATTTCAACAGTAAAGTGCATATCAAGAATTAACTGTCACAAAAAGATAGTTATGGGTGAGGAGTGCAGAGAAGAAACCCTATCCACAAAAGTATTATTACCAAACTAAAATGAAAGAGAATACTAATAACAATTTATCTACTGGGACGAGGGAAATAGCTGCATCATATTTAAGTAATTTCTCATAAAACATAGGCTTGGCTACATCAAGATGCTACAAACATAATATCAAAGGATGAAATGCTGTGTTCTTGGCTACCTGTAATTGATGCATACTATTGAGATGCAATCTATGACTCCCATCACAACTTTTGTCAGACAAACAAAAAAATTTGATGTTATCTATTGCGAGGAAATGTGAATTTAACAACGAATTCTAAAAAAATGATGCATCAAGACTGTGCTTCATAAAGCTTAAGACCTAATGCCATCTTGATTGTTCAATGTTCACAAATGCATTTTTAGCAGCAAGAAAAATTTAAAACTCAGGTTGCATTTAGAATTTTGGATGATAGAATATGGGCATAAAAGTATTTATAACTGTTAAAAAATCTTAACTTGTTAACTAGGCATATCTGATAAAATGCTATTTTCTATTGCATATGTCTGTCAACTAGGCATAGCCGTTGCTTTGAGATTAACTTCATTGTATCTCAAATCTTATGTAAGAACTCCTATACACACACACACAGAATGAGCTGAGGGTTGGTTCAATCTCTTAAATTTTTTCTTCTCATTTATCATTTTCAAGTTAGTGTCAAAGCAGATTGATCGTGTTTTGTGTTACCATTGTCCAGTGAAAGTACTGTCACCTCCATGGTGAAATTACTGTCTCCCACCACCGTTATTTTCTGCTGACAAACACCAGGTCTTTCTTATCTCAGCAAGTGACAGCCGACCCAGGGTGCACCCTTGCCAGCAGCCACCATCTTTCTCTTCAGCAAACACCAGATCTGGCATGATTCACCAAGAGACAGTAAACCCACACGAAGGTTGAAACATCGCCATGCACAGCTTCCTTGTGTGCTTCAATGAGGCAAGTGACAGCACACGCTTCCCTCTGCTCACCAGTGCAACATTGTGTGGTTTGTATAGTGTTCGCAAGCCTTCCTTGTCCTCCTTTTAGCCCTCAGTTCCTGTTTTCCACTAGTCTTCTCAGTACACAAGGAGCAGCTCTTATCCCTCTCAATTTCTCCTTCTTTCTCTTCCAACCACTGGTAGTCTCTGTTTCACCTTCCAACGTCTTCAAAATGTCTTCAGGAACTACCACCTCTTTTTCTAGGATTCCCTCAATTACTTCAAAAAAACTTAATGCCAGCCCGGTCTGCATTTGTTGAGCATTGGTTTCTAGTCAAGGTTTCATGATCACTTGGGAAAAGATGGTAGTAAGATACCGTCAGAAAAAGCAGAACAGCAGAAGATGGGATTTTCAGCTGTCTTTGTTATGACAATCTGTGGAACATACTATATTGGGAACTCTTAGTGCATTCAAAACTTACAACTCTTTTTGAAAAAAAATCTAAGAGTATTTGTGCAAATTATATTCATTAGTTTGATGACTCTGCCCATAAATTGGCATCTCTTTAACAAACAAATCACAAAATGACTTGCTTCATTGTTGAGGCCCAATTAGCAGTGGAAGATGTTCTAGGAGGATGATTCATTGGAAGGAAGTAAGAAGTTGGATGAGTTCTACAAGGTGTCCTCAGTGATAGCATATGTCCTCGGTTCTACAAGTTGGACCACCTCATTTTTTGTTACATTTATTGATGAATAATCTGAGGTACTTGGGTTTATGTACCGGAAGATCAATCTAAACTGTTGTCAATCTTTGTGTGTCTGCTTAATGGAATCAAAATTCAGTTTGGCCAAATTATTAAAATCTTGAGAAGTGACAACACCAAGGAATATTTTTCTTTTGCTTTTTCTATTATTTTAAGCTGACATGGCATTTAACATCAGTTCACATATCCTCATACATACCAGCAAAAATGTCAAAATAGAAAGAAAAATAAACATTGAGTTGAAACTACTTGAACCTTATTGCTTGTGTTAATGTCCCAATTCATCACTAGGATGATACTATTCTTATTGTGTGCTCCTCAGAAACTGAATGCCATCTTTCTTCCTTGTAAATCACATTCCCAATACTTTCTAATTTCTAGATGACCTTTTATTTCATGTTTCTACTCGTGTATTTGATTGTGTAGTTTTGTCCATGATATGGACCCAGGGTTGGACAAACTATATGCATGAGCTATCAAATGTGTTTTCTTGGAATATTCTTGTTTCCAAAAGGGGCATCAATATTATTGTCCAAAAACTAAAAATACAAAATGCTTTTGAGTGTAACCTGTTTTAGAGAAACTCCTTTCTTCCCTTCTTCCCTCCATGATGCTAGTTCTATCCTACAAATCTTACCACCATTAGTTGAATCCACCTCATGACACTTCAAATCAAACCACTCCTCGAAGCTCCTCTCCTACTCCATGTTCACCAGAATTGCTCACTTACCACTGCAAAACCCAATAGATTGGTTCAGTGTTCCACAGTGAGTCCTCTTCTTTAAGCCTTTCACCATCATCTACACATACAATGGCTTGCGATGATGAAGATCCCAACTAACCCATCACTCTTCAAAATGGCACTTGCTCTATCCTTAATCCTCATATTATTTACAATTTTTTCTATGTTATCATCAGCTATCTCCTTCCTTTTTATCTTAACTCTGTGTCCTCTACTATTATCCCTAAAACTGCACATGAAGCACTTGACCATTCTAGAAGGTATTGTAATTTCTCTAAGGAAATATACCTTAAATATACTAAAAGAAACAAGTAGATTTATTATAAACCTATGGATAGTCCTATTGATACAAATCAAAATTAATAGTAGAACAAGGTGAATCTTTCTAAAAAACAGAGATATAGAAGGTTAGTTGGGAAACTTATTTATCACACTGCTACTAGACCTGACTTGTCCTTCGTAATTAAAGTGGTTAGTTAACTCATTCAGGCTTCTCATCTTGGTCATTGGAATACTGCCATTTGCATTCTCAGATACAAAAAAAAGGCTCCAGGACAAGGATTGTTATATGGAGATAAGGGGAATGTTAAAATATTTGGCTATTGTGATGTTGATTGAGCAAGATCTTCTATACACAAGCATTGCACTACTAGATATTGAGTTTTCATATGAGGCAATATTATTTCTTGGAAAGGCAAGAAACAAAACTTGGTTGTTTGATCTAGTGTTGAAGTTGATTATAGAGCAATGGCATCACTCACTTGTGAACTTGTGTGGATAAAATTCCTACAGACGAGAAGTTATTGTCCAAGGAAATTTATGCAAAATTTGTCAGCTCAATGATCAACTTGCAAATATTATGACTAATTCCTAAGAGGAACTCAATTTCAGTTTGTATGTTCCAAACTTGGTACATGCAATACAATCCAATTCCAGGGAGAGTGTTAGAGTTGTTATAATAGGTTACCTTGTTAAAATAGGTTAACTTGTCCATACATATACATATTTGATAAAAATTTGCTTTCTATTGTATTTGTCTTTCACCTAGGCACAGCCTTTTTTTTCATATTGACTTCTTTGTATCTCTAATATAAAGTAAGAACTTCTATATACACACACACACATGCATGAGCTGACGGATAGATCAATTTCTTAGAGGCTTTTTTTCTCATTTTCCATTATCAAGTATAATATATAAACAAGTACCTGCTGCAAACCAAGTGGCTGTAGAGGAGCTGAAATATCCTCTAATACGCCCCAAAACTCCTGCTCATCGGACAACCACATCACAACAGTCTCTGTTAACCTAGCAAGCAAAATTTTATGTATTTTGTCTTTCCCAATTAATACATCCCCGGCCACAATTGCTAATTGCTGCAGCTTTGCAAACAATGCCTGCAAAGATAGCTATACTTGTCAGCACTATAACAAAACACCAGAATTCAATACATACATATAAACAAATATATAGACACGGGCCAACAGATGCACAGTCACACACCTCAGTAAAATGGCATAATGCAAGGAATAGTGAACAAATAACTGCCACAGCTTCATTCAGGAAATCAATTTCTAATAATGATTGAACAAACATGCAATCAACAGCTAACATTGCCAAAAACAAAACATGAAAACACAAAGGGATGATCAAACAAAGAAATTAATAGCAAAAGCATGAGTAACAGAAAAAGCAGAAAAGTAAGAATAATGACCTGAAATGGAAGCGAAGGCAGTGGGTCAGAATCCCAGAAAAGATCCTCTCTGTTATCACCCAAGTAAATATGTGCATTCAACCGTGTTTTTCCCTCTCTCGAGTAGATGAAAGTTAAAATATATTGCCGACAGAAGTGATCCCGAAGTTTGTCAAAAGAATGTTGAAGATGCTTCCTCCACTCCTTCAATTCTACACTAGCATTTGTATTGAAGGTTACATTCTCTGTTGATCCACTATTTGGTTCCTTGCCTTCACTTTGCAGCATCCACCTTGATAACACAGCATTTGGTAACAGTTCATCCAATATCGTAAATGCTATTCCCAATATTGCAAGTTGTTCAGAGTCAGTCTCAGCTCTGAAAAGCACGGCCTCTTTTAGTTCTGGAAGATTATCATCATCAGAAGGACCGGGTAGTGCTCTAATAAGAGCATCCATGTATTTATCAAACAGTTGTGAGATTCTATTCAGTACATTTCCCCCAAAATGCAACCTAGCCAATGGCGTTAACTGTTCCAATATCTCCTGAAATTTGTTCCAAAAGTACACTATGTTATTGAAAAACAAAGAAAAATTCCAAGCAAGGTTGCTCATTCGCAATCATGTGAAGACAATCTCTTAAAACATACATAATGAGATATAAACAAAACAAATGAAAACACAAACAAGGGTGGAGCAATAACACTATGACCATCAACACCGATTATTAATTTCAGGAGGACACCACACTATCCACACCACTCATTACTGAACCTTTCAAATACCCAAAGTCACTCGTAAGGTCAAGCTTCTTGTTGGGACATAAGATTGTGTTTATTAATAGGACTTTACAATGATCAAGGTAAAACATCATTCTGAAGCACTACTTTTGCAGATTTTTAGACTATTTGATTGGAGCAGAACATTGTTCCAGAGTGTTTGACATATAATTACTCTCAACCACTGTTATGAGATCTCATATATGGCTTCCCTTAGAGGCTTTTATCATTGCTTCTTTAGAAGAACATATCAAAGATGTAGAGGAATTTTAGTTTTTGACAGCTTTTGCATTCAAACTTTTCTTTTATCTTCTGCTCTTGTCCACATGTCCCACCTGTTACCGACACTAAGCCATTCCTTTTATAATAATATTTCTATAATTACAAAATGGAAACTTATGAAGAGAACTCTAGGTAAAATTATTTGTAGTTTAGGAAAGATATGGGTAATAACTCTACAGAACATAGTCAACCAAAAGTTGTATATGTTTGAGATCACACATCAATGGGTGATGACCGAAGTAGTGCACACAATTGGGGGTTATCTTCACCTCACAAGCCAAATTTGTTGGATTAAATTATCCCCAAACTAAAATCTATTCTAACAATTATTTTGGAATACCAAGACACATGTTATGGACCATTATTGAACCACCTACAAATACCCAATCTTGCAAACCTCATGCTTGAAACATCCAATCCTAAAGGTGATGATGGAGGGGTGAGGGGAATTGGAGATCTTATATTGATTAGTGATATGATCATAGTAGTGTATATTTGTGGGGGGCAAGCCTCACCTCATTAGCTGGTTTCAGGGTTTTATAGAGTTTGAGTTAGCCCAAACCCAACTTCTAAGAGTATTGTTGTTACTAACACAAATACTTCCACCATGAATTACTTTTCTATAATTCCCCTACCCTCAAAAAAAGATAATCAAGTAAAAGTAGTACTCAAGAAAGCAGACAAACACATAAAAATCAACACATTAACATTATTGCAAAAATTATGCATATGTGTTGCACTGTCATTAGCACTTGTTACACATCAACTAGAAATACTTTAGTTAATTCCTCATGCACTGAAAATCATGGATATCAGGGAACATTTACTAAAGACCTAAAGCCTAAAATTTGTCATGAGGACCTTAATCAATAGTTTCTTATCAAACAGACAAATCTATTGCATATTTTTCATTTTAAATTACTGAGATGAGGGTCACCAGCATGTTGCATATATCAAGAGCATAAATGTTTTAATAACAGCTAGCAAGGATAAAATGGAAAAGGAAAGGAAGAAAAATTAAAGGAAATGCTTTTCATATAAACAAATTCTTATCCAGCCAACAAACTTAACATGATTTCATCACACAAGAATGTGTAGGCCATATCATATGACAAAGTTACTTACTTCAACTATGTGCATGAATCGCATTCCACTCTCAACAAGCATACTACTAGATGAAGTAGCAATTGCAGAAAGTGAAGATGCAAACTGTGGTAACAATGGGCAACATTCAGCAGATTCAGCAATGTCAAGAACTACTCTTCTAGCACGTCTAAAATTTGATTCTAAAACTTCTTCAACAGAAGGACGGAGAAGCACCAGCAATAATTTAGACATTTTCAATCCTTGTGTTTCCAAAATTGAACAGTAGTTCAGACTAGCCTGAGTGCAGATGCATGCAGCACGTAAGGCAGAAACAGTCTCAGATGAGGGAGCATTCTCTTTCACCACTCGAACAAAATATTCAATTTCCCACTCTGCCCACTGAACAATTCTGTTGGTGTAAACAGGATTATCTCCAAAAATCAAAGCAGATTGCTTTATTGTTAGTGATATTACAGAAAACACAATCTTAGATAATGTAGAAGGAAATGTTTCAGGACAGAGAGAACTTGAGGGAAGAAAAGCCTCAATTCTCTTCTGGAGGTGAGACTTATAAAATTTCAGCATTACGTGATGTGCACGAGGACCTTTTCCAAGTTTTATTAAACCATTTAAGGCTTTCTTCAGCTCAGGGAAACTAATAGACGGTTGTTCAGCTATTTCAACTAACTGGTGTTCAAGCATTGCCTTTCTTTCTGACAAAGCAGACTTATATGAGGAAACATCATCTGAAGAGTTATTCCCTGAGCCTTTCAACTCACCAGAATTTTTTTCCTCGGCTTCTAATGCTTCCAATGCTTCTTCAAACTTGTGCTCAGCCACAAGTACATCTATGTTTTCCAAGAATAATATTTTCTGGTCATCACGCTCATTTGGTAATGGCTCAAGTAATTCAGGCAATTCAGGTTCATGCTGAATTTCAGTAACATTATTGCTCGACTGATTCCACTCTTCCAATTCACTGCAGACACCTGTCATCAAATCCTGAACAAGAATACCTTGTGCTGAAATATGCTTTTGCAGCTCAATCAATTCATGCTTGACTTCCACTGCCTCTTCAGATATCCTACAATATCAAGAGCACACATCAGATTGTATATGCATATGATATAGTTGAGGAAAGTGATTGAAATAGTTAAAAAAAAGTCTGTTGTTTTGTTGTTCATGTTGGATACTTGTTAGAAACATTAAAATAGGAGCCATTCATAGTCTTTCCACCAACAGTTTAAGCTTTGAGGAAGCTTTGTCTTTCAACCAATGTTAAGTGTTCAGCACATTTTACCTGTATTCCCCAGATTAAATTCAATTTCAGCACAAAGTGCTAGTGCTTTGTTCACATTTAATGTTCAAGCACAAAATAACTGTGTATCAGGGCGTGTTGGACATACTAAAAGTATAACCAACAGGGCAAAATGTAAACAGCTTCAGCTTTTTCCCGACAGAAATAAAAATAAATAAAACAATAGAAACCTCTAAGAACAAGCTATGCTTTGCAACAGGAATGGAGCATCACACTGGTTACTTTGTTCATTAAATAGGATTCTTACAAGTATCACCAATTCTAGAGAATAACACAGTGAAGAAAGATGCAAAATAAACCAGAATGCTACCCATAATTATCACTTATCACTCAAGAAAATGAACTCTTTTAGGACCGTCCGATATGGGGATGGGAATGGAGATGATAAATTCATGAGTAAACTTTCAATAGTAAATACAACTTCACTAAAGCGTAACTATGAATTTTTTTACTCCCATTTTATTCCTATTGAGATGTCAACCATTTTTCCCGTTTATCTAAGGCTGCAGATCTAATTAACAAGTTTCCCCCATTCTTACTATTCCAATTTGAAAATTAACAGACGAATTCTTAACAAGAAATTACAATTCAAGGAAATAAGATCACTAGTTTCTGTGTCCAACAGAATCAACAAGCAAATATACCTCAAAACATTTTATATTCATTGAAGAAATGAAAAGGAAAAACACATTGGTTAGACGTTCATGGATAATGACCAACACAATACCGCATTTAAGTTAAAATTGTGTACCCATACCCATGTGTATGTGTGCTGCTACTTGACCTTTTAACAGAAAATATAGACTAAATGCACAAAAAAATATAAAAAGTTATTGAAATTCCTTGATGAGTAACTTCAAGCAATTGGCGATACAACAATACACTAATGCGAGCTGCGTAATAACATATGTTACCTCAAAAAAGCCAAGAACTTGGAGTGCATATTGCCGCACAAGTTCTCCACGGCATCCTTCAAATCTAGAAGCTCGCAGCAAAGCTTCCTGATCCCCTGAAAAACAGACAAAATGAGTTCGCCTGAATCCAAAAAAGCACGCACACGCGCAGAAGAAACATGTAAGTGAACAAATAGAAGGTTTCAGAGTATGCATTGTTTGTTGAGTGCGAAATGAAGAGAGAGCGAACCTTTTCGGTGTGGGACTGATAGAGAGAGTCAACCTTTGATTGGGGGATAATGCTCTCGATGGAAGGGAAGTCATCTTCTTCCTCGCTACTCTCCATCTCTCTGTCTCACACAGACACAGTTGCCCCTTTTGCTCAATCTTCACCTAAGACGGGGCATTTCGAAAACAAAAATGATGGAAATTGAAAAGAGACGGTGTCTCTTTAGTTGGAAAATATTAGTATTCTTTATTTTGTGTTATTTTTCAAAATATGTTTAATCTTAAATTTAAGCTAGGTTTGTTTTTTACATATAATTAAAATTAAAATTATTTTTTTAAGTTTGTGAAATTTAAAAGAAAGTTTTCATTTCTCCCCAAAAATCATTATTTGATTTGTAAATAGTTAGTAGATTAAAAAATTAATTATTTTAAACATATTAATCTTTATAAATGAATACGTTTTTTTCATTTCAAATTCAATAAACTTACTTTGTGTCTCATTTTTCTAAAAGTTTAATCATTCATTTTTGTCTTTTTACAATTAGTAAATTTCGGTTTTGGTTATTAAAACATTTTTCTTATTCTAATCTTTTTAAATCGTATCACTTTCTTTTTTTTTAGATTTTAGAGTTAATTTAAATTCTAAAAATATTTGAAAATTTGTTTAGAGGTACAAAGTTTCTTTGAAAAAAATTAGTTCATTAGTGGAAACGCGTTATTTACTGACTTATAAATTAATTTAGTTATCATAGAAATATTTGATAAAGATACTTCAAAGTAATCAATTCTAGGAGATCAAAGTTAGAAGTGGTAATAAAGGTTGACTTTGGCTTCTCCCCATTTAACTCACAAAATATGGGTAGAGATGGATAGACATGTACATAAGATTTTTGTGTCAATAGGTTTGGTTCAACCAATAAAACTTTAGGTTTATTGGCTTGTAATTTGTAAGACCTAATTTTCACCTTTTATGTGTAAATGCATATTTTTCTTTCATTCTTTCTTTTTTAAGTTGTGCTTTATCTTCTCTCTATCTTCTTCCCTTCGAATCTCATCTTGTTTATAATTTGGTTATATTTCATAATAACTCAAGTACAAAGGATTGTCTCAACAAAACAACTTTTCTCATAACTTACAGATGTTTTTCCTATTGATTAGGAGTTTCTTGAGAGCAGAAAGTTTCAGGGAAGTGAAGTCATTTTAGATAATCATAGGTGTGAACTTTTAATTGAAGTCCTTTAACTAATTCAAGAAGAATTTCTTATGCATGTGTCTCCCACATTCTTTAGTTACATGTAGAATTTGAAGCACTTTATGCGTGTATGTGTGTATGTATGTATGTCCATTATTCTTCAATTGCATGTAGAAACTAAAAACTTACAATGCTTGTGTATCAAACGTTCTTCCATTGCATATAGAATTTGAAGCTCATGTGTTGCATGAAATTTAGAGGCTTTCCCATTATATGTGGGGCCCAAGTTGATCGATGACATGTGTGGTCGACATTCTTTACGACACATCATTTTCTTGAGTCTTTGCTTTGTCGATTGAGTTAGGGTTCTTACTTATTTGTCTATGTGGAGTCTTCATTTTCTTTTCGTCTTAAAAGTAAAGTAAACTCATTATTGTTCCTGAAAATAGTAGTTTTACAAAGAGGGATAATAGTTTCAAAGTTCACGAGAGATAATTTTGTTTAAAGAAGTGTTTATGTGTTGGTGCAAGAGGTTTTGTTTATGAATTGAAGGTATCATATAACACCCTCACTTAGTAATAGCAAACGTGCCTCATTTGTTTCATTTGAGTCACTTCAATGAGTGTTTCATTTGATTCCCTTACTTAGAAAAAGAAATTGAGCTTAAGTGAAGGTTTCATTGAGGGTCACTCCAACAAGTGTTTGGTTTAACACCCTCACACAAGTGAATTGCCTTCACTCATGCAGAGATCTCTTCTAGTGTCGCTATTTATGTGGTTTCATATGAATTTTATGTTTTAATGATTTATTAATTTAAGTTAGGTGAATTGTTGTAATACACACACACATACACTCATACATACATACATACATACATACATACATACATACATACATACATACATACATACATACATACATACATACATACATATATAAATACATACATACGTACAAGGAACGAAAATGTGAATGGCATTCTTTGTGTAATGTGTGAATTAGAGTCATGAATCTAGTACAACATGTGAATTGTAGTCTAAGATAGTGTATTAAACATTGGAACCTATGAAAGAGATCCATCATTTCACTGATGGACTAAATAACAAACTAAGATATCAAATAGTAAGAAATTTAAGGGAGATTTATTGAACATATGACACACTATGAGTCCTGAATTTTGGATGCCTTAAACTAGGAGTGAGCAAAAAGTGTAGAATCGACCGCATATGACCAAACCGAATGAAAAAAATAAGTGATGGGTCGGTTTTGCACAATTTCAGATAATGACAAATAAATTAAAATGAGCAAAACAGATTTAAATGGTTGGATACGGATCTTGGAAAAAATATTCACAAATACCCGACCTATGGGTATTATTTAATTATTATAAAAATTTTAAGATTGAAAACACTCTCTCTTAGGGAACAAACCCTAGTTGCCCATGCCTGTTTTTTCATTCTTCTTCTTTTGATACACTCCTATCCAGTGCCTCTCATCTCTTCTTTGCATTCCCTGACACCTTTTCACAAAGAAACAAATGTAAGTGTCCAAAACCGCATCAAGCTCCTCCTCTCTAAGATCGGAGCCGTTGGGACAGGAAACGAGAAGAAGTAGTGTGAATCTGGGTCACAATGATCTCATCCTCCTCCCCTTACATTGTTCCAAGAAATTGGTTAGGGTCGCTAGAAAGGAGGACATTATGTACATAAGGTGTCAAGTGTTTGAGAAGCTCACTAAAGAGTTGCATTAGAAGGTTCATAACAAGCAAGCTCAAATCGCTCCCAGAAAAGTTCTTATTTTTACTTTTTTCTCCTTCTGAATTGTTTTCTTGTTTTTGTTTTAGAGTTGATTTGTAGGCTTTTGGTGATAGACATTCAATTATTGTGTTAGATCTCAAAGTACCATAGCATAGAGATAACAAAGAATGTTCCTAATATGAAAAAAGCATAAGTGGATTAGATATTCACATAAATATTGTGGAGGAAAGAGACGGGTTGGTGGTAAGAGAACTCTTGTTTTACAAATGGCTAGTGAAATTTCTATTATTCTTAATTTGAGTTTGACATTGGTATGTCATTTCCCCATATTTCTTGCACCTTGTAATTTCTTTGGATTATGAATGGAATAAGTATTAGTATTAATATACATGTATACGATTTGTAGTTATTAACTATGAATTCTTCATTACAATTGTAATGGAGATACATAGGTAATAGTTGCCTCTATTTTCACAACAAGCTAAGCCCAACCCTACAAATAAACCTGAACATACAGGAGTAGACCATAATGTTATATAAAAAAAAGTGAAAACCAATGTTAGGGGTAAGAAAACAACTTTTGTATTGGGATCACGTCACAAAAATCTTTTGAATCCACAAATTCAATTGCAACATATAATCATTGTGGTAAGCGATATAGATGTGATCCAAAGACACATGAAACATCTAACCTTCTTAATCACCTTAAAAGGTTGTGTCCTAAATATCTATTTGTTGCCATTAATGACCCTAACTAAACAAGTATCACCTTTAAAAGTGGTGACAATAATAGTCTTCTTGCAACCACCCAAAAGTATAATGTTCAAGCTTATCGAAAGGCAATTGTTATATTTGTCATTGTGGATGAAAAACCATTTTAAGGTGGTGGAGAGTAAGGGTTTTAAGAACTTGTGTAGACAATTATAACCTTTGTTTGTTGTCCTATCAAGGTTCAAAATAGCTAGAAATTATTTTCAATTATATATGGAATGTGTTTGTTTTCAGTTAGGAATGTGTCCACACTCACAGTTGATAATGCATCATTTAATGATGTGGTTGTTACATATTTAAAAAAATGAAAAATATGGGTGGATTAGTAATGAATTGACAACATATACTAAACTTAGTTATGAGTAATGGCTTAAAAATGTTGCATAATTCAATCACAAGTACTAAGATTGTTGTTAGATTTGTAAGATTTTCACCATAAAGATTGGCTAAGTTTAGATAGCGTAGAGTTTTCAAAAGTTGAATGCAAAAAAACTATTGTTTCTTGATGTTCCCACAAGGTGGAATTCCACATATATGATGTTAAATGCAGGAACAAAATTTCAAGTTGCTTTTGAAAAACTTGACAATGAAGACTCTAGCTATATGGGTTTTTTTGGTGATGAAGGTCCCTCATTTGCTAGTGATTGGAAACATACCTAAGATTTTGTTAAGTTTCTAAAAATTTTCTATGAGACCACTAAATCTTCTTTACATCATTGCATGTGAGTATACACATTGCATTCACTAAATGACTACTATTCATTTTGCACTTAACAAGACAACTATGAATTTGAATTGTATATTAGCACCTACTAGTTATGACATGAGGCTAAAGTATCACAAGTATTGGGATAATGTTAATAACATCATGCACTTGTTATATTTTGGTATCATTCTTTATCCTCGTTACAAGTTTGGGTATGTAATTTGGAATTTTCAAGAAGTGTATAAACATGATTCAAATAAAGTTGTAGAATTAACTAACTGTGTTAAAGATAATTTGAAACAAATGTACGATCGGTACAAATCACTTAATGATGAACAACATGGACCTGAGCAGCCACCTAAACATCAATTCGATGCATTAACCATTGTTGAAATTCCTGAATATTTGGCAATGGCTATTGCTTTTTAGAAGCGTTTGAGAGAAAAAGATAGATAGAAAAAAAATAAGTTAGAAAGGTATATAAATGAATATGTTGTTGATGGTGATGACCAACTTGATATTTTGGTTTGGTGTAAAATAAATTCTTCACAGTTTTCCATTCTATAAAGAATGGTTAGAGACGTGTTAGCCACCCCTATTTCCATAGTTGTCTCTGGGAGTCCATTTAATACTATCCACCAATGGTTGAGGCACTTATTTGTGCTCAAAATTGGTTAAGTACCATTATTACTCAATTTGATGGTATCACTGCCAATGAAGAGTTTGAGCTTTTTGAGGAGATTTTCACAAGTACGGTTTGGTTTATTTTTATTCTAGAAATTCTTTTGTAATTATGTTGTTTTGTATATTAATAATTTTTTTTCAATTAATTTTAGAATTTAATGGTAACATGATGGGAGGAGTTGAAGTAAGACTAGAAGGAGTTGGGTGTGGAAACAAAATTGGTTCATCATCTCATAACAACTAATGTTGTGAATCTTAATCCATCTAAGATGTGTGTCTTCCTTTAATTATCATTATTATTAAATTGCTTATTATTTTGTTATGTTTTAATTGCTTTTCTCTTATGCAATTGTGGTATTTTTTGAAGGCATTTGTTACAAATAAATATGGAGACTGAATTTGAATATTATCTTTCTATTACATTTTTTTAGAAGACATCATTGCATGTGTTGCCTTTATTAGGGGTATGGTAAATCACTTTGGTACATGAGTGTTTTTTATCCTAAAATAGCATTGGCAATGATGAAATCATTAAAGGTGAGATATTATATATAAAAGAAAGTCATTTAGTTTGGTGAGATATTCCTTTGAATTAAAAGTGAGATTGATGGTCACTTATGAAAGCTTCTTTATCTTTCTTCTTTGCCTTCTTTTCAGCAGGTTTATCAACCTTGTGGTTAAGAAGGTTGAGGTTGATGCATGAAATCTGAGATATCTAAATGCACATTAGTTTTGCCTGATTTTTCATCCAAATCACCTCGCAGTGGTGCTTCATCATTGGCTCCTACAAAGGTATCTTGGTTCATTTTCCACCCATGGATAACTTGATATAAGTATTTAGTGTGCGATGGAACCATCTTCCATTCCCTTTCCTTCTCAATGAAATTTCAAATGTAGTCGGGTGTTTTAACCAACACGTGCAAAATTGTTGAAGTTGCATCTTCCTTTTGGTTTCAGAAATTATATCTTTTGGATCAAATGAAAATTGCAAGGAAACTATATTGCATTGATTCAAGAAAGCAAAGATTTTGTCACTTATGCACTCATAAATGCCACTACAATTAGAAATATACTCAAGAAATATGATAAGGTATGATTATTTTTTTTCTCCCCAAAATAAGTTTTAACAAGGACAAAACATTGATATAGTTTATTAGGTGCTTTTGAGATTTTGGAATTGGATTAATTTTGTTCCTATCAGAACATGGGATTTAGTAAATCAAGGGAACTAAAGGTTTGTGCTAAAATCTGTAACACCCCAGCTATTTGTAACATCCCAACCGGATATTACGAATTTAAAATAAAATAGAAAATTAATAATACATCAGCTATTAAAACATCATTTCCCAAAAATGAGGGAAATTTAAAACTTTATTTCATCGTGAAATGTCTCAAATTCATAATTTAAAAATTCAAATACAAAAACCATGTTCAATAATCCAAATGTTTAAATAATCCTTAAAATACATAAAATAGTAAAACTCTGAGAAAAATCCTCTCCCAGCTAGCCCCACTCCTGCTCTATGTCTCACCAGATCCACCTATAACATCATCTGCTCCCATGTATCGCGTACACGATCATCGCCAAACACAAGCAGATAGGGTGAACTAACAATTAAAATAATGACATATACAAACATATATATATATATATATATATATATATATATATATATATATATATATATATATATATCACAATCACACCAAAAGAAATCTTGGAATCATGCCCAAGCCATTTAAAGAGATCTCAGATTATCTTCAGATCGTATAATAGGAACTCTTTTATAATTTTTGTAATGTTTTTGTTTGGGCTTTATCGGAGATTTAGTTGTGTTGGGCCTTTCGGTGTTTCGACCCATAGTATATAAGCCCCTGTGAGACACATTTGTATTTAGATTTAAGTTATATGAAAATTTGAGTTTTCTCTCAAGTCTCAAGGTTCTCCTCAAAACCACTAATCCTTATCTTTGAATTTCTAATTCAAAGTGGCGTGTCTTCCTCACTTATCTTGGAATCTCCTCCAAGTGGCGTGAATTCCTTCCGTTTCGCAACTCCATTCATTCGACCTCCTCCATCTTCCCCTTCGTCGATTTTCGTTCTAGGGGTTTTGTACCCATTTCTGTCCAAGATGTTTTCCATCCCCAAATCCGAGATGATCCTTCATCATCTGGTAATCAGAGCTCAGTTAGTTGTTCTTCTAAGATATGTTTCAGATTTTCTTGTTTGTGGTTCCAAAATTGTTTGTGGGGCACTCATTTGTTCACGGTTCTTGTTCATGTTTTGGGGTTCTATCGTCTTTCTTCGTTTATTCTTGTATTCGTAACTCTTCGTCTGGCTTGCTTTTGAATTGGTGATTGGAAGTGTTTGTTTATCCATAATGGCGCAATGTTGCGGTATTCAAAATTACTTTGTCCCAACGGCCATTCTGTGGTCTTTGCTGGTCTTGAATTGCCACGAATAGTTGTTCTTGGTTCAATTGTGGGATTCTAAACCTCGAAAGTGAAGGAACTCCAATCGAAAGTAGGTTGCTAAAGCAATTTCATCTTTGATTGGAGGTTTTGGTAGACGCGCCGCAGTAGAGGATTTGACTGTGTTGATTGCAGTTGAGTAAAGCAGAGTTAAGAATGCATATAAGGTGTTTACGAAAATGACTCAGTGAAGATTTTTAAAGATTTAATTCTTGTATTAAATTGGTGAAGCTGTAGACGATTGGCTAATGTGGTTGGATTGGCACTAAATTTGTGAACACGGTATTGTGTGTTGTGTTGTTTGAAGTGGTGGATACTAGTGCAAAGTGGAAACTTCGTGCTTGGGGGTTGTTGGACCCATCTTGAAGCAATAGAGTTTGGTGAAGTGGTGTTTGAAAGTGGCCAAGCATGCATTAGTTTGGTGTATTCTTTGACTCCTAATGTATAAGACAAATTTGTCCAATAGCCTAAATAGAAGGGTTTGTGGTGTGCAAAGCCAAGATAAGTTTCATCTTGGAGGTGCTGAGAGGTTGTTCTGAATTGGTGCTTTGAGGGTGTTCTTGATCAAGCAGTGCAACTTGGGAAAATTTAAGCTAGTTCAGGAAAATCTATTGCACAAGAAACTCCAGATGTGGCTCATCTAACTTCTGCAATTGACCAACAGCTGGTCTAGTCACTTTGGTGCACGACATCAGCCCCTCGCTTAAGCGAAAAAATTTGGTGCACCAAGTTTTTGATAATTCTAGCAAATGACAACAATAAATTTTAATCCAAGCGGTGCCAACACTTTCTAGATTCCTTGGTGTAGTGAATAGAATTTGTTTGGAGCAATTGGAGAAAGTGCAGTTCGTGCTGATTTTTGTTTGCGGGTTCATGTGATGGCAATCTTGGAAGCAATGTGGTTTATTCAATAGTAGACCACCTAAGACTTGTACGGGTTCATTTAGTTCTAATTTGGTGCAACAACTTCATTCGTATGTGGTGTAACTAATTTGACTGCTACAACAACGTTTCTTTATGTGGTCCAATCAATGCAGGACACTAAATCGAGCAGATTTTCAAGCGGTGGAGGTAAGATTTTTGGTGCGTAATCAAGTGTAAATTGATTTGAGCAACGTCATCAATTGGTGAAGCAGCTTGGACTACATTTAGTGCACAATATTTATTAGATCCAAGCAGTGTGCAGATTGGGAAGTGGAATTTGATTTGGTGCAGTGGCAATCGCCAAGTACGTGTCCTCACCACGAGGTCTCTTTAGTATTCTCAGTGGTAATTTTGTGGCAGCAATTAATTTGTCCCTTTGGTGTAGTAAAGCAGTGCAAAGTGAATGTGCAGCCATCATTCCAAGTCTGTTTTGGTCCAATTGTTGAAACAACAAATCCAGCCATGAATGTGTAGCCAATAAGCAACGTGAAATCAGAGTTGGAAGAGGTTGAGGTTGGAACCATCACAGAATGTTCAATTGGTGTAGAAAAATATTTGGAGCGGTGTTTGTAACTCTCACTACAACCAATTGGATTTATGTAATTGATGGCAACCATATTTGATTTAAGCATTTTGGCAACAGTTGGCTCATTTTTGGAGCAACCAAATATGTTTTTACGTGTTGCATTTCATGGTGATAGTTGTGTGTTTGGTGAGAGTTAGAAGCTGCAACATTCTATTTTTGCCTCAAGCGGTGCCACAAAGTGAAATTATCACAGCCTCATTCGGTGCATGTGTAGTTGAAATGTTGCTGCAAGTTTTGGAAGGGTGGCAGCAACTCATTCATGTTTAGGCGTTGCCAAGTGTAGTCTAATCCAAAACTAGCCCCTATAGCCACGCGTTCATGACCGAAACTTGCCCAAGCCATTTGGTGCTTGATGCAGACCTTTCACGGTAGCATTCTTTTATCATAACTTGGTGCAGTGAACGTGGCAACCACGCAGAATTGGATTGAACGACAACCCTTTCTTTATTTCACTTAGTGACCTTGGTTTGGCACGTTATTTTGGCTAGACCGTGTGACTTGAGTGGCTGGAACAGTTTGCGCTGTTGTGTTGGGTGGCTGTCCTAACTGTTTTTGGTGCTGATTTGAAGCTTGAAACAGTGGCCATTTAATGTAGTGTTATTCGTCTTTTACTGTTGTTTTGACTTACCACCATGGATGCTATCTTGGAGTGATTTTTTTTTTTGTTTGGGCTACAAATTATGGTGCTTCGGTCACTTCTCTAGGTCAATTTTGGATGCACTTTTTGCATTTTGCTTTGTCTAGTTCTTTCCATTTATAGTCATTAATTGTTCATTATTGCTTTGCTTGAGTCTCTTGTCCATCATTTCTCTTTGAGTTTAATTTTCCTTGGATTCTTGTGTTGTGGGACAATGTACCTAGAGCTAAATTGTTGGAAGTACTGCTTGTGGGAGTTTGAATTAATCATCACAGTTTAGCTTGAGTATTTTGTTTCACATTTCCAGTAGTAATTCTAAATACTTTGTTTAGATTACTCTTGTCTTTTAAAGTGCTTTTCTCGTTGTCAGTGTCTTAGTTTGTCACATATTCACTCTCTTTGGTTTAACCTTTTCTTGCTTTTGGTGCTTTTTAGTTTGTCTTTAAATTTCCTTAGTTTTGTCTTGGAGTTTTCCTTTCCTTGGCCTCCTGAGTTGAGCTTAGATCCGTTACATCTTTCACTTTGATGTTGAATTCTTGATGGGTTGATTGAAGGTTCTTTGAAGAACTGAACATGAACTTGAGAGCGAGTGAATACACTTAAAGAGTGAAACACAAGTGAAATTGAGTGTAAACACGTAAGGAGTGGTGAGACCCATTTGATAATTTTATCCATATTACTTGTGTTAACCACTTATTGTGTTTTGTATTAGTTCTTGTTTCCTCTTTTTCATTGCAGGAATTAGCAATTTTGAGCACTCCATAATATTCCATACACGTTCGACCTTGATAAAGGATATCAACTTCCTTGTGTCCAAAATTATCAAGCTTAATAGCAAACTTGGGGAACTTTGAAGGGAGCACAAACATGATAGAAGATCATTGCCAAGCGACAAAACAAGTGCTATTAGGTGCACCAAGTGTGAAGGATATGGAAACAAAAATTATCAATGTCGTAATTGGAACACAAAGTACATGACTCTTCAAAAACTCCAGGATTACATTGTATACTTGAAAGAGGTGAAGAGGAGTGTTAGGCAAAAGCTCGAAGTCAGGCGCGAGCAACAAGAAAAAAGGGAGCGTGAAAAGGCGAAAAGAACACTAAAGGAAATGTGGGAAAAGGAAAGACAAGAGAGAGAGTTAAAAAGGAGAAAAGAGCTAGAGATGAGAGAAATAGAACAACAAAAGGAAGAGCTCAAAAAAAGAGATAGAGAAAGAGAGGTGAGAGTACAAATGAGACTATAACGATTTGAGATGTTGGAAAAAGAAAGACAAGTGGAAAATTTGGAGAGGGAACAAAGGAAGAAAGCGCTAATAGAAATAAAAGTGAACAAGCTAAGAGAGAAAAAGAAGAAAGAGCGACGAGAAAAGGAGGAAGAAGAACAAAGAGAGAAACATGAGAAGGAGTCTCTCCTCATACCCTTAACATGCATGGTTGAGATGAAATCCTTAAAGGGGGATGATAATGCGTTAAATTGTTATTCCCATTCACATCATGATTTTGAATTTTCATTAGGAACACTTACTAACCCCTCCCCTTTTGTCTTAATGCCTAGGGAAGACTTATATATTAAGGAGCAATGACATAAGTAGTGGGGTGAAGAAAAGATGATAGAAAAGGCAGCAAAAAAATGGGCAAAACATGAACCTGACTTTAATCATCTGCTTGTGTGTTTGTCCTATCATGAAAATCCTAAGGGATTTCAAGGACACTCTTTTTCTGTTATAATTACTATGGGTTGTTTTCCTTCTTATTTCAATGTGGATAGTATAGTTGTGTTGAAACTCTTTGATGTGTTTTGCATGTTTATCTTTGATCCTGGAGGACAATCTCCAAGCACCTTAATAATAAGAGATTGGCCTCTTCCATGATTCCAATCTCATTTTTTTATAGCATTTTATTTCTGTCTTTAGACTATTATGGTTTTGTGTGCTTTCAGCACTTATGTTTGCATGTTTGATTGTAGGTAATAAAGCGTTAAAATTCGAGGTCGAATTTTCTCCAACCCCGAGGCAATGATGTAGGCGTGGTTCGGGATTGTCACAGGGATTTCAGAGCAGTTGATGGAATCATGCCCAAGCCATTCAAAGAGATCTCAGATTATCTTCAGATCGTATAATAGGAACTCTTTTATAATTTTTGTAATGTTTTTGTTTGGGCTTTATCGAACATTTAGTTGTGTTAGGCCTTTCGATGTTTCGGCCCATAGTATATAAGCCCATGTGAGACACATTTGTATTTAGATTTGAGTTATATGAAAATTTGAGTTTTCTCTCAAGTCTCGAGGTTCTCCGCAGAACCACTGATCCTTATCTTTGAATTTCTGATTCAAAGTGGCGGATCTTCCTCACTTATCTTGGAATCTCCTCCAAGTGGTGTGAATTCTTCCTGTTCCGCAACTACATTGATTCGACGTCCTCCATCTTCACCTTCGTCGATTTTCATTCTAGGGTTTTTGTACCCATTTATGTCCAAGACGCTTTCCATCCTCAAATCTGAGATGATCCTTCATCACTTTGCCTCAGCAGAATCGTCTGGCGCTGCTCACGAGTCGACAGGCGCACCACGCTTCTAGATCGCCTAGCGGGGGACACGTACCGCTAGGCACCAAATGCCTCTGGTGCCACTGTCTGCAGGTGTTGCCTGACGGGAAGACCTTAACCGCCAGGCGCCACACGTTCTAGTAGCCACTGTTTTTGTAGCTATCGTTTGACAGCTCCAAACCTTCTGTTAGGCGCTACACCAATACAGCGAGTTGTAATGGTTGTTAACTGGTCTAGTCATGATTCGTCCTATACCAAGCATCCTTCTCCTTGATTCAAAGCACCACAACATGTTGGAATCATGTGCAAGCTTAAGGTCATTCCACATGCACCTCACCTCAATTTCTTATCACTAAATTTACACCCAATCAACCTTGACAATACCATAAATCTGATTTAATATAGCCTACATACAACACTTATGCGATTGTCCTTAATTACATTCTGTTATGGCCTTTATTATGCTTCTTGTTCCCAACCTATGCACCTTCTCGCTACCATCCCTTACTATGCCACTTACTTATTCGTACATTGATATAAAACCATTTACTTAGGAATTTATACTAAGAACGACCATACACTGTCATAATGAACCTAGACTCTCACTGCATCATTCTTATGCCTCCAAATACTACAACAATTAGTGCAGTTCTTACGCTTAATTCCTCCATCTCAAAACTCATAATTTATACCCAATTAAATCATGCTACTAACTCCCAATCACCATTCTACACCTCAGTCCAATAACCATAATTGGTTTCTTAACTAATTCGGCCCCCAACTGAGACCTAGACTCAGAATTGTATCCAAGAGCCACGCAACCACTTGCTCTGCACTGGCGCTTGGCAGCACCTAGCCTGCCACCAGCCTCTCTAATTTTCCACCCAAATACACTATTTTCATACGCTTATGAGCACTATTAATACATCATACTCTGGCTACACCAATTCATTTTACATTTTCTCACGTAATTTAATCAAAACCCAAGATCCCCAATGTTCAACCCTAAAACGAGAATGGTGCCATAATCATCCAATTTCCCTTCATTACATCATAATTTCGCAACAATTCCCTTCCATTTAATCATTTAATGAGTTTAACACCTTTTCCACCGACCAAAAATCGCCCAGAAATCCCAAAACATAAAAATCGAACCAGATTGGCTCGCATCGCCTAGCGGGTGTTCATCACCGCTAGGCCCTTCATCTAGAAACCTAGAAAATTGGGTTGAACAGCACGCGTTCTAACATCCCGACCAGAGGATTTAAATAATAAAATAATGAAGTAAATAATAAAAATTCATTTATTATAACTGATATTCCCAAAACGTGGGAAAATTAAAAACTTTTATTACTTTCACAATAAACCAAAATTCATAAGTATAAATAAGATTGTAATTATCCAAAAGTCCAGAATATTCATAATTACAAATTATTTGAAAGCATAAAAACTTCATAAAAGTTCTGATAAAATCTTCTCCCAAAACTAGTCTCGCTCCGCCTCTAGGCCTCACCAGATCCACCTGCAATAACATCTGCTTCCGTGTACCGCGTATACGACCATCGCCAAACACAAGCAGATAGGGTGAGCTAACAAATTACACATATATATAAATATTGCAAAGTTATATATATATATATATATATATATATATATCACACAATCACACCAATACTACTACAGTAAAATCGCTTGAAAGATATGATGAGTCGAACCTTGGCTCACATTCAATATTTAAATTTTGGGAATTTAATATTATTTTTGTGCTTAAAAATTGTATTTAGTTGCATACTATATTATTGGGTATTATTGAGTTTAATAATGCAACTATAATTTAATTTAGGTCCTTAAGAGTGTAAATAATGAATATTTTAATTCATAAATTAAGTCCCAAAATAGGGATTTTGGAGAGAAATAGTTTTGGTACTAAATGTATCCCCAATTCTCATGTTTACACCCCTTTTTCCAATTGGATTATCTATTTCTGAAAAAAAACATTTCTGGAGCTAACTGCACCCCCTGTTTTCAGGTTTACACCCCCTTCTGTAATTTAATTTTCAATTTCTGCTTTGCACCCCTCTGTTTTACTAAGCTGCACCCTTAATGTCACTTAAACTCTCGTCCTCCAAATTTCGCCACGTGGCAATCCTCCACTTATAAAATTAACCAATTACAACTTGTCACGTCCTCAATCCCCCACTCACTAAAATAACCACTCATAGTCTGCCACATCATCAATCCTCCACTAACTCAAATCACCAATCAAAACATGTCACCTCATCACTCTCTCTCTCCTTCACACAACTAAAACCTTAACCCTAATTTCCTTCTTCTCTCTCTTTCGCACCAATCCACTTCGTAGCCGCCACACTCCGCAGCCGCCACGACCACGTCCGGCCACCACTGTACACGTCGGAAAGCCGTCGTCCGTCGCGCCCTCGTCAGAAACCCCAACCACCCGTCACGTTGCCATCCGTTCGACCTTCCACTCCTGCGCAACAGTGATTCCTCCGTTGTCCAAGACGAACGTCGTCGCTCCATCTGCACCGCCACCATCTTCTCCAACGTCTCCTGCTGCCACCAACACCACTCGGGCTTGAACCAGCCTCGTCGCTAGCCAGTCCCGCGTTGTCGTCGAAGTGCATCGCTTCCATGGCAGCCACCACGTCGCACTCGCGCCTCCTTCTTCCTCCACCATCCCGCTGCCTCGCGTCAGGATTGCGTGCACCAGAAACCACTATTGTTGCGGCCCTAGCGAGACCTGCAGCAGCCAACGCGAGCTCCGCTGCGTCGTTTTTGTGCCACCATCGAAGCCATGGAAGCCACCATGAGCTCGCCATGGAAGCCACCACGAGTTCGCACCAGCACAGTGGCAGTACTTCACCAACACAAACCTCTCTTCCCTCTCACGCTGCCATCACGCATACGAAGAGACGAAGTCATTCTCGCATCTGCACGCAAGTTCTATTCGTCACAGATCTGCACCAGTTCGAACAAGACTGAACCCCACCACCTCGTCGTCGTGCGCAACATCGGAAGTGCATTCACAGTCATTGCGAATTGTCTGCGACAATCCGATCAGTCCTTCTCTCAGCGGGCGTCAACCATGGAAGAAACACACATGGAAAACCCTAATTTCGGAAGGGAAACTAATTTAGGAGAGACTGCTCTGACACGTGGCAACCTCTCACTGAATAATCAAAGAGTCAACACTGGTCCAACAGGCTATTTTACATTATATCTGGCAGGTGGTTCCTCTATAGGAACATTAAATTGCCTAAAAGAGGAAAGAATCGTCTGGCGGCAATTCATCGCCAACCAGACAATTTTTGGAAATTCCCAATAACAATAAATTAAAAGGAATAAAATATCAATCATGTTCATACCAAATTCAACATACCAATCAGAATTAAATTAATCGACGCATGAAATTACCCTATTTAGCATGCCAATCAAATTAAAAATAAAGTTAACGCGTAAAGCTCCCCTAAACTGAATTCCTTTGCCAAATTTGAAAATTGCAAGCTCTTCCCTTGATCACTAAAAGCTTTCCTTGGTTCTTCTCAATACAACTCCAAAAACCTCGTTCAAACCTCGCCACTCTAACAAAATTCGTGTCCTATTTTTTGAGTGCAATTTTAGCTTTGCAAAACCCTTCTCCTAACCTAATTTCTTGCCTTTTAAAGGTTCCTTACCAATAGGTAATTACCAAAAACGAAATTTAAGTTTTTAATGGTAATGTTTATTATCATTCATTACTCCTTTATGGTCTGTTTTTCAGCCAACCTTAGTTGCCCATGCATCTAGGTTTTCCTTCAACTCTTCACATTCAAGCCAAAACTAAGTTTGGCAAAAATAAAGTTTAATTTGGGTTCTCCAAGACTTGAACCCACAACCATGCCAATACCAAGTCAATGCTAAACTGATGGCTTCTTCTTGTCTCCATTGAAGCTTGCATGAAGAATGGAGGCTCCATGGATGGTGTTGGATGCGAAAGCATGAAGGAAAGAAGCTTAAGGTGTTTGGTTTGGTGTAGGTGAAAGGATTCTT